>Ga0129301_1001347_pt1 | contig 12056 bp, 10 predicted proteins | sample ConPoolayeHmetaG_FD_94489 | JGI IMG/M metagenome (GOLD analysis project Ga0129301, IMG submission 94489) | Hot spring microbial mat communities from California, USA to study Microbial Dark Matter (Phase II) - Cone Pool mat layer H metaG ...
AGGATTGATGTGCGAGATATCCGGCCCAGAAACAGAATTTTGGCCAATTGCGGAACGGGACTGATCTCTGGCCGACCCGTGGGCCACCGAATCCCCTCGACCTTGAGCTTGGTGCCTCTGGGACCCTCAGGCGGAAGAAATCGTAGACGCCCTGCCAGAAGAAGAGTATGAAATCGCCGGCCAAAGCGTCGTCCAACTTGAAGAAGATTGGACCGGCTTGGCTTTGCGTTTATGGGGTCAACCCGTGCCAAGAGGTCAACCCGTGCCAAGAGGTCAACCCGTGCCAAGAGGTCAACCCGTGCCAAGGCCCGTGCGCCTCGAGGACTTCCGAGGTCGGAACCCCGCCCGAATATGTCTTCGATCCTTCGACAAACTCCATCAAACCAGCGGCGAGCTGTCAGCGGGTGTCACGTCGTTTCCGACCAGAGCCTGGAGACCATCGAACCACATGCATCTTGAAGGCGCATCGCTCATCACATCCAGGAACCAGGAACCCGGTGAAATGAGGACCGCAAAGCGTTAAAACTCCGAAGCCCAACCCGGTGAGCATGGCCGCCGTCAGCCGCACGACCCCTGTGTCGCTGCAGGCAGGCTTCGCTCACAAGCTTGGCTGCCGCCCAGCCCTAGCGGCTGCCGTGCTCCTTGCCCTTCAAGCGGCTCTCTCAACGACGACGGCCCTTCAGGACGGAAGAATAGGGGTGCTTTACGCCGGCTGCCTTGCCCGTTCCACGCCGATCTGGTGGATGAGGTCCGATCCCCTCTTCTCGATCAACTTCGTCCAGGCAACGCTCCGCGACTGGGCCGCCCTGGCGCCCATCCAGGCCACCAAGGGTGAGGGCGAGATCTACAGGATCGTGAGGCTGTATATGCCACGGTCCTTTTCGGACCTGACATCCCGCTTCGATGTCATCATCCTGTCCAACGCAAACAGGGAAGCGATCCCACCGACGCACATCGAGATGCTGGCGCGTGGCGTGCGGGAGGCCGGCATGGGACTTGTCATGGTGGGTGGGTGGGAGAGCTTCGGCGGCGCGTTCGGGAGGCCGCCCTGGGGCGACTCGGCCATAGGCCAGCTGCTTCCCACCGAGGATGCGGGCAACATCTACATCCACCGCCCGGCCAACGTCCACACACTCGTCATCGACATGCCCGATCACGAGTTCATGAGCAGCCTGCCATGGGACAGGACCCAGCCTTTCATGTACAACTACCACCACAACCTGGTGAAGGCGAAGCCGGGATCCTTGGTGCTGGCACACGTCGAGGGACCCGGGTACAAGGATGACCCGGGCTTCGTCACCTGGGATCTGCCGGGCGGGGGCCGAACCTTCTCGATCACGGGCGAGATCTTCGGGCCCAGTTCCGAGCCCTACCAGTTGCACACCATGTGCACTCCTGGCGACCCCTGGGAATACGCCCTGGACTTCGGTGCCAACCTCATGATCTACCTCGATCGGCGGCCCGTGCCCCAGGATGTGGAGCTTGTCCATCGAGTGAGGAAGAGCATGTTCGAGTTCGGCACCCGGAAGTCGCTCTTGGTCGGCCTTCTGGAATTCTGCGACTCCTTCGGCGCAAACACGAACTCGATCAATATGAGGTTGGACGAAGCAAACCGCATCGCGCTCGACGCCCTGCCCGCCTATCTTGAGCTTCGCTTCGAGGATGTGGTTGAGGCCTACGAGCAGGCCCACGAAGCGCTTGGCGAGATAGAGAAAGACGCCATGGAACTCAAGGACCGCGCCCTCCTCTGGGTATATGTGATCGAATGGTTGACGGTGACCGCAACGGCAGTGGTGACGGGCTTCGTGCTGTGGTCGGTTATGGTGCGCCGCAGGCTATGGAGAGAGGTCCACACAACCAAGCTACATGCACAGAAGACCTGAAGCAGGTCACCAAGTCCAGAAGTAGCCCGGCCAGACCATGGCAACAACGAAACCCCGTGACCCCCAAGAAGACACGTCTGCAAGGGTGGCGAGGTCTTCCCCAGCTAATGATGACAAATGCAACGATCCCAGCACGCTGCTCATGATCGCGTTCTTAGGCCAGACCCCCGTACGCTGAGTCGACCCGGTTCCTGCCACGGTCCGCGACGAGGGTTGGCCCGGCATCTGAGGTGGCTGCAATGCGAGGAGGGTTCCGAATCCCAAGTGCACGTTGAGAGAAGGCCTGGCAACCGATAGCTGCCCTGCAACACGCTCAGTGCCTCAGCACCACCACCCGATACGCATGACATCGTGTCTCGGTCGGCAGATGGTTCACCGCAGAAGCGATCGAATGAGCTTGATCGATCGGTCAACCAGCTTGACCCCTATCCCCGGCTCGAAGGGAAACCTCTTGTAGAACTTGCATGCAAGGCCCGAGGCGTACCCGCCTGCCTCGAAATCCCTCTCCGAAGGGATGTACCCCACCACGGAGTTCGCGCTCGTGGCGATCAGGACTTCAGTTTCTGGGAAGGGAGCCCTTATCGCCTCCCCGAACTCAAAGAAGACCTCGGCCGGCAGCGCAATCACCACAACCTCCCCCACGCGGAACGCCTGAAGATACAGCGTTGCCGACTTGGCGAAACGGCCAGATCTGAGCAGGTTGAGCCCGTCCCGCGCCCAGCAGATCTCGAAGAGCGCTTTCTTGTCAGGGTCCTCCTTGACCTGCCTTGCCTTCGCCAATGCCTCTTTCAGTTCCCGCCTTCCGGGCACGCGGTATGGTGCCCTGAAATTCGCGGTGGCGACGGAACACTGGTCCACCCGAAAGGGCTTGGCGCGGGAAATCCCACGCAGGGTGGCCCTTAAAAGCTGCTTGGCATACTGATTCGCAAGTTCCTTCGTACCGCGTCCCCAGCTATCCCGGTTCACGACCGGATCTAGGTCGCCGCAGGGACCCGTGAGGAAGAGCGAGCAGATCCCGGCCCGGGCCATCATCTGGTTGAATGCCCCTGGGTAGTCAGCCGAGATCTGCGTGTTGATGCCCAGGGTGACGGGGTGGCAGGCGTAGTTCACTAAAACCACGGTCCGCGCGGACGTCCTCGCAACCATCCCGCTGACCTCCCGGCTGACCTCGCCATCGGCAAAGGCCCTGTTCCATGAGAAGCCCCCAAAGCGCGTGCGGAACCGCGACAGGCCGCGCACCGTCCGTGCCTGGTCTAATGCCTCCTGCCCAGCCGCCCCCGCCTGCTCGACAAGATCACGCAGGTATGTCCCTCTCCTCCGAGGCTCACCTCGCAAAGGCATGACGTTGGGGCCGGAGTGGGTGTGGGTGCAAGTCAGCATGAGGTGATCCCTCGGGATGCCCGCCATGTCGGCCAGCTTCCTCCTCAGGCGTGCTACCAGCAGGGAGTCAAGGCCCAGAAGGTCGAAGGCCAAAATCAGAGCAGGTTCCTCATCCTCCATGCCCACGGCCCTGACGTACAAAGGGTCGGACACCCCATCCGCCTTACGATCCCGGAAGAACCCGTAGCCACTCAACGGAATGCCTAACGGAGGTGTGATCTCGCTGATGGCAAAGCCAACCTTCAATCAGGACGCCGCCTCAGCCGGGCTCACCGGTAGCTTACGCATTTTAATAGTGACCTCGTTCCCCTCGGTGCTTTACGATCGATGGGATCGCGCGGAAAGCCGGTCCGTGAAACCCAGCCAGCACGGGCATACCGAAGGCGTGGCAGACCTAGAGGGCCGCGATTCTAGTGACCTTCATCTCCTTGTAGAATCTCCGCCGGACCATGGTCGTCCACAAGATGAAGCCGGCGAGCAGAGCGGTTCCGGTCACCGCGAGCCACTCGACGAGGTAGACCCAGAGAAGCGTTCGGTCCTTGAGCTCAAGCGCCTGCTTTTCGATGTCATCGAGCATCGTTCCGATCCGGCGATAGATTTCCAGAACCTCCTCGAAGTTGAGGTCAAGGTACGCACCGTCGGCCTGGGCGACGACCCCGTTCAGCTCGTCGACTGAGCGCATCACCCCCTGGCCGTTCGCCCCGAAGGACTCGACGAACTCAACGAGGCTCAAGAGCAGGGAGACCCTGGTCCTGCTTTGGAATGCCGTCGACCTCACGGCATGGACGAGATCGACATCCTGGGGCACCGGGCGCTTGTCGAGGTAGATCATCAGGTTGCTTATGAAATCCCCGTAGTACTCCCAGATGTCGTAGTTCGTGCCGCCGTAGCTGAAGATCGATGCCATCTGGACTATCTCGCCCGTGCACGCGAAGACCCTTGCCCCTTCCACCTCCCACGTGATGAAAAGCGGGTGGTCGCCACCAGGTTGATACCGGTTGCGGTCGGTATGGGCGAGCAACTGTCCCCCCTCCCTGACGGTGACCAGGTTGTGGTGGAAGGACTGCATGAATGGGCCCTTGCGGTCCCATGGGATGCTTGCCACGAACTCGTGCTCCGGCTCGTCGATGACGAGCCTGCCCGATTCGACCCATGTGCCGTCGACGCACTGGACGGGAAGAAGGGCGCCGATCGCGGTCGGGCCCCATGAGGGCTGGGCCGTCCCCGTGCCGCCGAAGCTTTCCCAGCCACCCGTCATGAGCAATCCTATGCCAGCCTCCCTCACTCCCCGTGCCAACAGCTCGATCTGCTCAGGCGTAATCGCCATCTGGTTCGCATTGTCAAGGACCACGACATCGAATCGGCTTGTCAGATCCTGGTACATGCGCGGGAAATAGAGCCGTATCGCCCTGTGGACGTCGTCCAGATCCCAGCCCCCGAAGCCCCTCAGGGAGGCGGCCACGAAGGTGAGGGAGAAGATGGGCTCGGCGCGCATGAAGGTGAAGGCGGGTGACCTGATGGGATCGCTCACGTACAGGACGCCGATCCGGCGGTCCTCCAGAGCCAAACCCTGGCGTGCTTGCCCCACCGCGATCGCAGCGATGACGGCTATGAGGAGAAGGCGATTCTCCAGCATCCACCCCGCTTCGGTCCAGAACGGATAAGAATCTTCCGACACCACCACCAACGGGCCCGGCCACCCCTCCCGACCTCCCAAACTGTTGACCGAGAGCGCACGCCATCGCCAGAGGAAACCTGCAGATCATGGAGCTGTCGATCAAGTTGGCCCTTGCGCGATATCTGGCGTCGTTGAATCTGCCGGACTCATCCGGTCAATGGCCCCAAATCCGGCTAAGGGAATATTATTAAGCTATTCCGGCAAGCGCTCTACATGGCCGTCACCGGCAGGGTTGGATCCAAGGGCGAGCTGTTCCCACCAAAGAGTATGAGGGACGCGCTCGGGATTGCGCCGGGTTCTCTGGTGTCATACAGCGTCGACCGTGGACGGCTCATCGTGCATCCCCTCCCCAGCCTTGATGACCTCCTCGAGAGGGAGCCGAAGCTGATCATCTCGCCTGAGGAGTTCACCAGGTCCCGAAAAGAACTCTCTCAGAGGCTGGAGCGATGAGGGTCGTCCTCGACACCACCTACGTTCTTCCCTGCCTAGGGATGGCCCAGGCCGACGTTCCAAGGGACCTTCTCCGGAGACTCCGTCGGGCCGGACACGAGACGATGCTCAGTGAAATCTCCGTGTTCGAGGCCATGGCAATCGCGGCCAAACATTGCGCCGAGTCGTATCTTCGAGAGGACGACGTCCTCACCGGCATCGCCGTATTGGCGTCCGACGAGGGATTGACCAAGGTGCCGGTTTCCGAGCCGGAGGTCTGCCTGAGGTCGATCCTAGCGCGAAGGCAGATGACGGATTTCGTTGACTGTGTGATAGTTGCGACAGGGGCTTGGGCGGGAAACATCCTCATCACCGAGGACGAGGAGATCCAAGGATTTCCGGTCCAAAGCCTCATGCCGACCTACTCTGATTTCCAAGTCGTCGATCATCGGCAAGCTGCTAAGATGCTAGGACTGTAGCCGGGCCGGCGACCCCAAACGAAAGTTTTCAGTGGGGGACATTGGCTTGCAGTCACCCCGAGGAGCAGGCGAATCGGGATTCCATCTTCACACGTAACTGAACCCCATGATCTCGGACAGCGTCGTTTTCCGATCGCCGAACTTAACCCATTAGCGCTTCCTTCGCCGGTTGACCTTTTCCGAGGCCCGCCAATGCCGCTTGCCGATCCGCGAATGGGGATGACCAGATCCCGCAGCCCTACATGGCCTTAATGCACGCAACGGGCAACACGATATCCATGCCTGAGCGAATGCGAAGAAAGTATCTCAGCTAGAGGATCGCCCAACGACGAGGATGCATGTCCAACGCGCGACGGCCTCCATGTTGATGGTCAGGCGACGGCGGGGCAAGGAGATCGGTTCGAGGGGCCTATCGGACAAATAGAGTCCGCTGGATGCTTGCTGCATACCCCTCCAAGCTCTCCATGCAGCTCAGGGTGGATCCAGGCGCTCCAACCTTGTCGTTCGGGTTTCTCTGTACAGACTGTGGCGGATCATGATCGACCAAAGGAGGACCCCGCAGACCATCATGGTTCCGGTCACGGCAACCCATTCGATGATGTAGATCCAAAACAGGGTTCTGTCCTTCAGCCGCATTGCGTCCTGTTCGATCGTCGCCAGGCCCTCCTCGACGCTCCTGTAGGCGTCTAGGGTTTCTTGGAACTGCAGTTGCAGATAGAGGGGCTTTGCCTGCGCCGCGATCTTGTCCAGCTCGTCCGTCCTGACCGTGATCCCGCCCGTGTCAGCGCCGAAGGAGTCACAGAACTCCAGGAGGCTAATCAGCAGGGACCTCCTTACGGCGACCGCGTGCATCGTCGTCCTGAGCGAGTGCACCAGGTCGATGTCTTGGGGAACTGGGCGGCCGTCAAGGTAGATCATCAGGTTTGCCCCGAAGTCCAGGTAGTACGGCCACGGGCCTAACGCCATCGTGTGGACTTCGCCGGTTAGGGCGAAGACGCGGTTTCCCCCCGCAAGCTCCCAGCTCACCATGGCCGGATCATCCAAGTCCGGAGCCCGTACCCGGGCAAGCACCTGGGAACCCTCTTTGGCTGTGACCACGTTGTGGTGGAAGTCGAACATGAACTGCGCCTTCTCCCTCTCCCAGGGAAGGCTCCTGATGAACTCGTGCTTCTCGTCGGTGATCACGAGCTTGAGGTCGCCACGCGGATGCGACACCCAGGAGCCCTCAACATCCACGGTCGGAAGCAGATCGCCCACCGAGGTGCTTCCCCAGTCGGGATGATTGTGCCCCCCGAAGCTCTCCCAGCCTCCGGACATGAAAAGCCCCAGGCCACCCTCCCTGACTGCACGGGCGACCATCTCGATGTTGCTCACGCCCACCATGAATCGATTCGCGTTGGAAAGGACTATGACATCGAACCCCGACGTCAGCCGCGAGTAGGTTCGGGGCATGTACAGCCTCACCATCCTGGCCACTTCACCTCCTCCCGACACCTGCTGTATAGGGGCCCATGCTCCGGACGAGCGAAGGGTCGCCTGCACGAAGCTGAGCGCGAAGAGAGGGTCCTGCCTCATGTCCCAGAAGGGCCGGGAACGGGCGATGCAGCCGATGTAGAGGACCCCGATCCGTCCGTCCTCCAGGGCCGTGGCCGCCGACGAACCCATGACGCACGATGCAAGGGAAAGGACGGCAAGCCAGTGGACTGGCTCATCACCAGCTTGACCGGAGGGCGCAGGCATGTTACTGCTCTGCGCTGGAGTTTCCACGAGCATCTTTAAACCTTACGTCTGATCTTGCTTGCTGGCCGGACAGGCGGCCGTGTCGCGGACCGGGGCGAACCCGGCTTGCCTATCTGCGGGCCCTCAAGGCGCCAGCAACGCTGGGTTTAGACGCAGCGTCACAGTTTTGGTTCTGTGCACAGCATGCACTTGGGACAGCCGTCGGGGGATGAAGGATGGAGCTCGGACCAGCACGATCAAGCGCCGGGATGCCCGACACCTAGTCCTCTCGGCGAAAGATATCTATGCGCACTTCGGCCCGCCTGCCTGGCGGCAGCTCCACCGGACACCGGCTTATGCCAGGACGTGGATTCCTCGGCCGACGCCGAGGCGGACGCTGCTGGAGGCCCAAGCAACATCGCTGCGAGGGATGAGGAGTTGATTCACAAAGGCGTGGAATTGCACAACATCGAGGAGCTGATATCGCCTCCCGACGGCAAGGGAATGCTGCTCAGCAGGATCCCCAATGACCTGAGGGTGAGCTTGAACGATCAAGCCAAGGAGGCAGCCCTGGCCGCGGCGGGGGCGGAGATCAGGTTCAACCTCAAAGGGACCGAGGCGAAGATCAGTCTCATAGCCGGCAAGGAGCCGCCCGCGCTGGTCGAAGTCTTCCAGGGATGCTTCCTGGTTTCATGGCACCTCGTAGGCCCCGAGGCCACGGAGATCAGGGTGTCGAAGCCCCAGAACATGAAGTCCCTCGACAAGATCACGAGGGAGAGGAAGCTTCCCTTCGACGCACACCTAACAAGGGTAATCCTACCGTACTGGCCGCCCGTTAGGCTGGTCGAGGTAGAGGGCGAGACCGAGCCTCCCAGGAGGTCCCAGACCCCGAGGGAGACCCTGCTCACCTACGGCTCGTCCATCACCCACGGTGCTTGGGCAATAAGGCCCACTGGCTCCTACGTTATGCGGATGGCCCAGATGCTTGGGGTCGATTTGGTGAACCTGGGCTTCGGCGGCGGTGCCCACTGCGAAGCCCAGATGGCGGACTACATCGCCCGCCGGCAGGATTGGGACCTCGCCACGCTGGAGATAGGCATCAACATGATGCCCCGCCCGGAGTTCACAAACGAGGAGTTCGAACGCAGGGTGAGGTACTTCGTGCGCAGGATCGCCAGATCCCATCCCAGGAAATGGGTGTTCTGCACCGACATGTTCACCTTCTCTGCCGACCTTGAGCCAACGCCGGCTAGGCAGGCCGCGTTCAGGCAGATCGTGCGCGACGCGGTCAAGGATCTGAACATGCCCAGACTGTTCCACATCGATGGAAGGAGACTGCTGAGGGAGGTCCCCGGGCTGAGCTTCGATCTCGTCCATCCATCGCCGCAGGGAATGGAGGAGATTGCTCGCAACTTCTCTCAGATCATTAAGAGGATGCGGGCAAGGGCATGACGACCAACATGCCCTGAAACTACCCATCGACTTCGTTGGGGCCACAGAGCAGGCCGTAGCGTTCGGCATATCCATGGATCACGCTGCGCACCAAGTGCCTTGACCGTGAGCCCTTGGCCAGTGCAAACAAGGCAACCTGATTGTCCGATACGTAGCAGACTTCCCCGCCCGTGGCGACTTGCCGTGCCAGCCTTGCCCGCAGAAGCTGGATGTAATGGAGCCTCTTCACCCGAGGTATGAATTGGAATACGGTGAGGATCGAGCGCGGATCCATCCGATCGTAGAGAAGCTTGACCTCGTCGTAGGTGACATACCTTTCCTCCCTGCCCCTCATGCTCTTCACCTCCAGGCCTATGTCGGGATCCACAAGAATCACGGAGCGCTCGAGCAGGCCGAAGCCTATCCCCCCGAAGTACTGGCGTCTTGCCTCGTGCGTGAATAGGCGATCCTCCGCGTAGATCGCCACGCTGATCCCGGCCGTTGGCGCGCCGGATCTGATGACCCAACTAAGCTCTCTTATGTTCCTCCTGCCTTCCTTGATGCAGGCCGTGAGGCTGTCCACCAACTCCTTCCTGCCCGTCCCAGCCCGCGCCTTCGAGTGGTCGGTACGGCCTCCGCTGTAGCTTGGTTCGTCCTGGGTGAGCATGGGGATGAAGGTGAATCGCTTGAGCCCAGTTTGGAGCAGGAACTCCAGCACGAGGTCGTACTTGAACAGATCCCTAGTGTCCCCGAAGTACTGGTTCTTCAAGAAACCACCCGCGTCCGGCCGACACGACTAGACAGGTCACAGCCAAACGTCTACTCGACGGCCTTCCATCTCCAGGCCGGCGGCTCATCGTAGGTGAAGATGATCCCCTGGCCAGGCGACAGAACGAGCGTTTGTCCTACGAACAGGTTGCCCTGGAACGCCTCGGAGGCCCCGTTGGCATCCTTTTCAATCCAGCCGGTGACCCTGCCCGGGCGCACGATGCGAACAAGCACCGTGTAAGGATATCGGTTCACCACCTCCTCTCCCGATGCAGGGATGGGCGGCGTGGCCAGGGAGAATTCGACGGGGCATGCGGGAATGATTCGATTCGTCGGGATCGCCGCGCGGTTGGTGAACCCGTCGGCAAGATCCAGGGCGATGATGAGGTTGTCCCTGGCCGTTTCCTCGAATATCATGTTCTGGCCCGGATCATTGCCGTGGGCATTGATCGTCAGGAGATTCCTCTGCCCGAAGATCTGCACACCCTTGGTCCCCTTCAGGTCGCCCGAGATGCCTGCCTTTATTGTGTTCCCGCGGACATTGGGAGACCCTTCATCCCCGATCCTCAAGCCCAGATTGGTCAGGTGAATCCAGGTCGCCTCGATGTCGTTCCCGCTGCACCCTTGGGTCAGGTGTACGCCGACGTCGCATGCGTTGATCTCCCGGACCTGCACCTTGTTGCCCGAGATCGGCCCTCCGGATGCGTCCATCAGAAGCCCTGTGCTCCTCTGCACCGCCCCACCTTTTCCCCAGACATCCCCGGCACCGACCAGCGCGTTGAACTGGAAGGTGCTGGCCACGGCGCACCGGAAGTTATCCGGCCCTTTTGAGGTGGGACATATACGCACGACAGCCCCAGGGGAACGGGAGTTGACGACCACCCCGAGCTTGATCCGGCAGTTCATCTGGCTGTCGATGACCACGCCGTCCCCGCTCTCCCCCGCGTAGGTCAGCCAGTACTCTCCCCCGTCCAGGCGCCAGTTCTGGTTCCAAGGTATCCTCAGGGTTTCCTGAAGCTGGTAGCCCACGCCTCCCTTGAATGGTTCGGTGAGGCCGCCGCCGGCGATGTAGAGGTCCTTCCTGTTGCCCTTCGCATGATCCAAGGCTTCCTGGATGCCGCTGGTTCTTGTTCCCGTCGTCCTGGGCCCGAAATCCCCGCCGTCCTCGGGACCATTGGGCGTGACCAATACGTAAGCTCCACCTTTCACCTTCTTTGGATTCTCCATCACCTCGTTCATATCAGATGCCTCCAACCTGCTCAAGTGTCACGAGGCTCACGGCGCGGATCTGGAGATCAACTGCAGCAGCGGCCTCAAAGATATTCCGTGATCTCGGGCCGCGACCCGATCAGAGGAAGGCAGGTATCGATTCCGGCCAGCGACATGGCTGCGTACTTCGCCTCCCAGGTCCCGAGGCTCAGAAGATCCACATAAGCCTGCCTGATGGGCACCACTCTGAGCCCATCCTTCAGCATTGTCTTCGACCCTAGGTGGGCATCATCCGCCCTCAGCAACACTAAAGTCGAGCTTCTTCCCTTCGGCAGGTCAAGCTCACACGACCCGTTGGAGAGATCGTAGGCGATGACGTCGGAGTACGGCGCAGGGTACGCACCCACTACCCTAGCAGCAGAGAAAGCCGTGAAGGCCAGTTGAGGACATGACCTGCCCGCGTGTTCCTCAACTTCCTGGGCCGCCAACGAGGTTTCCAGAAGGGTGCGTGGATCATCCTCTATGTCCCGCCTGAAGGCCCAATACAACAGGAGGTACTCCAGATTAGCTACAGCCACCCTCCTCTTCGCAGGCTTGTGAACGATCCTTTTCCTTCCCAGCATTCCCACGACCTTGCTGACCATGGAAGCAGAGCACCCGGTCACCCGTGCGATCTCAACCTGCGAGACGGGTCGCTCCAGCAAAGACAACTCCCGAAGCATCCTGGCTATCCCAGTAGGAAGCACAACACACCAGAAGGTGCATTAGGGGCCGTGTTGCTTAAATATCATCCACCATTTGGTGCTGAAATGACAAGGGGTCACGAACGGAAACCGACGGCAGATACACTCAAAGACCAGGGTGTCTGCTTCGACTACCATCGGGATAGTCGCCCATCCACATTTGGAGCCCTACTCGATGAGAGGTATTGAACGGAATCACCAAAGCTAGACGGAGTTCTGCCCCGGGACTCTGCCGGGAAGTGCCGGGTGGGCGGACCTGTACCAAGACCACATCCTAAGGTCGGTTCTCAGCAACCGGTAGGCGAGGATCAGGTACAGAGGCATGAGGACCGCCAGA
>Ga0129301_1001349_pt1 | contig 12050 bp, 12 predicted proteins | sample ConPoolayeHmetaG_FD_94489 | JGI IMG/M metagenome (GOLD analysis project Ga0129301, IMG submission 94489) | Hot spring microbial mat communities from California, USA to study Microbial Dark Matter (Phase II) - Cone Pool mat layer H metaG ...
AACTTCCCAACCCAACAAAAAGTAACCAACTTCCCAATCCTAAGCCATAAAAAATCTCATTTCCGTAAAAAAGAGAGGTTATCTCTCGCAAAATCATCGCCTGCCCCACCGCGGAAATCAAGCCTAAAAGAAAAAAGTAAGTAAAAAAACTAAAACTGTTCATTAACTCGATAATACCAAATTTTGTCTGAATAGATTACGAAACATTTTTAAACCATAGGGCAAAACCCCATGAGAAAGGAAAGGAGAACTCCCACCTAATGCAAATCACAAATTGATTATCTTTTAGAAGGTGCCTTTAGGGTCTCAAATGTATATATACCTGTACATACCATTGGGTTTTATTATATCTCTGGTTCTATGGAAGCTATTTGTAGGTATATAACCAAGGGGCTTTAAAATTCTATTCCTTCTTTAGCCTGTTTACTATTTCTGCAGCATCTTGAATATATTTTGTAGCAGGGTGTAGAAGGTCTTTAATTCCGCTTGTTTCTGATGTCTGGTACTCTACACCTCTTACCAATACTACAGGGCGCCGTTCATTAGTTTGGCCCATTAGGAGCGAGGCAGCAGCAGCAATTTCATCAACTTGGGCAATTTCAGGGTGTCGTTTTTTGCCAAAAATGTCTGTTGTCAGTGGAGGAGTATAAACCGCAGCAATACCGGAAAGCCCAATTGCCATCCCTACTGATCCTCGTCGGTCTGGTCTTCCAAAAGTATCATTAATTATAACGGCAATTTTCTTTCCTGTAGTCCTTTCTATTGTCCCCCGAATTTTCCTAGCGCTAGCATCAGGATTTTCTGGAAGTAAAGCCACTACTCTTCCTTTTGGCCCAATTGCTGTATTGGAACTATCAACCCCCGCTTTGGTACAAATAAAACCTAAATGGTGTTCGGTTAAAAGCAAATCTGGTCTGACTATCAATAATCTTTTTGTTTCTCCAAGGATTACCTCTAGATTTTTGGGGTTCATTCCTAGTTTTTCAGCCAGTGAGATCGTTTCTTTTGACGGCCCAATCTTCTCGGTATCCACCAGTCTCCCTTCAGCTTTGGAGACAATCTTGGAAGCAACTACGACAATGTCCCCATCGTTAAATGTAAAATTCGAGTTAGCTGCGGATCTACATATTATTTCACCAAGGTTATCTCCTTGTTTTATCAAGGGGATGTCTGGTAAAGCAAAAAGATTTATTTCCCTCAAGTGTTGGGATTCATGCATTGATTCTTTCATTATTTAACCTTATCTCTTTTATTATTCTACACATTTCTATAGGAAATTTTCGAGCTTCTTTTTTAATAATTTAGTAATAATTTAGCTTGTTCCCGAATAGAAATTTCTACTTCATTGGGATGCATTGATTCGGCTTCCTCCCAAAAGAAAACCACGCACCAAAAAATATTTGTCCGATCAGTTTGGTTATTTTTGGAATTAAATTTACATCGAAATTTTTTTTATAACAAATATTTAAAAAACCTGATAAGGTACTTGTCCAAAGACCTGCTGAAATCGTGGGCTTACCGCTTTCCATAATATTTCCAATTTTGTTTGTTAATTCACCAAGACAATCATCATAAAGAGCTTGGTTCTTTTTGAATTCTTTAGCAAACTGCTTAAGCTGAATGTAGGGGTCAACTCAACTTCTTCTTAAACCACTCAACCTGAGGAATTTTTAAAGGATCAACTTGGTTAAAATAAGCAAGAACCAGGCTTAATTTCTCGCCAAAGCCAATTCCCCAAAAAAGCTTTTCTATTAAAGTTTTGCCAATCAAGGTGACGGTTACATTTGGTATTTGTTGGTTTTTCAACCATTCTTCAGTGAGCCTAATCCTTGTTTTTTCTTCTTTGCTTTCTTTGCCAGTGGCCAAAAGAACAACCCCTAATCTCTCCCTGTTTCTTCCCAGCTTACTTAAACCCTCAAGCAAATGGTGATTTAATTCTGGAAAAACAAAAAAGCTGGCCATTTGTTTTGCATTCTCATTGATCTGGTTTTGGTAAAAATGAGCCAGACCCTCAAGCTGGTGACTGGCGAAAAGAACCGTCAGCCTGTTTTTTAAAACTTTGGCTGTCTTTTTTAAAATTTTGGTTTTAAACTTAAGCAGTTTTTTAAAATCAAAAGAATTCAACTCCTTTTTAAATTCTTTTTTAGTTTGCTTATCAATTAATCTTAATTGGAAAATGATTTTTGCCAAAAAACCAAGGCCAAACCCAACACCCATCCTCGGTTGACCACAAGGATTTAAGCAAGAATTAATTTTTAAAAAAGGCGTGTTGTTTTTCCTCAACTCTTCTTCTAACTGACCACCACCAACAATCCCAAGAAGATTAATTTTCTTTTTGATTGCTTGCTGATAAAAACTAATTGTCTCAGCGGTATTGCCTGAATAACTAGAAACAACAACCAAATCTTTCTTGCTGATAAATTTTGCCACCTTCGGTTGTTGATAAACAAAAATTGGTCGTTTAAGTTTTTCTTGCCAAAAGGAATCGATAAGCCAACAAGACAAACCAGAACCACCCATGCCTACCCAATAAAGATTCTTAATTGGGCCAATTTTGGGAACAGGAAAAGAAAAACCATCCTTGATTTGCTCTCCTAGCAAAACAAGGGAATCTAAAAGACCAGTGGCTTTCCATTCTTGCCAGGTTTTTTTTGGTACCATTTGATTTAATAATAACACATTGCATTTTTTTAAACGCTCCCAAAGCAAATAAAACACCCAATAAAAAGCACAAAGGGAAAAGAAGTAATCCCAAAGCCAAAAAAGAAAAATATAAATTTGCCAGTTCCCCAAGAGGAATGAATTTAGCAACTAAAAATCGAAGAAGAATTATCAAAAGAGGAATAAAAATTAAACTCCCCAACAAAATTAGCCACAAAATTTTTGGTTTATTTTTTAAGAATTTTAATTTTATCCCCAAAAACTTCCCAACCCAACAAAAAGTAACCAACTTCCCAATCCTAAGCCATAAAAAATCTCATTTCCGTAAAAAAGAGAGGTTATCTCTCGCAAAATCATCGCCTGCCCCACCGCGGAAATCAACCCCAGAAGAAAAAAATAACCAAAAAAGCAGTCTGGCTCATCAATTTTATCAGCCCTCAAAAAAAGTTAATATATGATTTTTAGAAAAAAGAGTCTCGAAAGTTTCTAAAAATCCTTGTCTTCCCATTAATGGAGGAACTTTGTCTCGATCTAAAAAACCCACAGGGATTTCTCTTTCCCAATTTCCCAATTTAACTTTTATCTTCGGCAAAAAATAAACTCGTTCCCTCCCCTCTATTCCCTCAGTGGAAAAAATCCGGCAGTCTTTTTTTAGATCTATTTTTAAATCTTCAGATAGCCAGCGAGGTAAAAGAGTATAATCAGCACCAGTATCAACAATCATCCAAATTTCACTCCAATATTTTCCTTTTTCAGACCAAAAATAAACTTTGGCCACCGGTCGGTAAATCTTTCCAAAAATAAGCGATTTTTCTTCCCTAAAGAGAAATTTTAAACTCATAAAATCAGGGCATTGGCCTTAGGAATATAGGTAATCGCTGGTGTCTCTTTTGGGTATTTTCGCCGAATTTCTTTTAAAATCTGGGAGGCTTTTTTCCTGTTGTCGCCGTAAAAACTTTCCCCGCTACCACAATTACATGTTTCCCTCACAGTCGGGGGTTAGTAAAAATTTTTTCCATTGATATTTTTCTTTTTCTCATTTGATTTTACTTTACCATACAAAATAAAAAATTCAATCCCTGCAATGAGCAAAATTAACCCCAAAAGGAAAAAATAAAGGCTCCTATTAGTTTAATAATATCAAACTTCCCCTTGACAAAAACTGTTAGAAAGTTTACAATATGGAAAGTTAGAATTTCAAACTTGACTAATATGCAAACTCAGATAAAAGGTGATTTTCAAAATGAGTGGGTCAAAATCCTTTCTAAGGGGTTAATTACTATCCCTAAAACTTTCCGAGAAGAATTAGGATTGCGGGAGGGAGAAATTGCTAGAATAAAAAAGGTCGGTCGGCGTTTAATAATTGAACCCCGAGAGATAGCAGAATACGAAGTTTACAGCGATAAAGAATTAAAAAGAATGTTAAAAGAAGATAAACTGTCTGCCGACCTGGCTAAAAAAGCAGCAAATTTCTGGCCAGATTTAGCGTGATAAAGGCTTTTTTTGACTCCTCTGTTTTAGTTGCCGCCTCTATTTCAAAAACCGGCGGTTCTTCATACCTTTTGGGTCTTTGCCGCCAAAAGAAAATCAAAGGCTTGATTAGTTGGGATGTAATAGGCGAAGCAAGAAAAAATATCAACCTTAAATTAGGTCTAAAAGAAAAGCAAAGATTTATATTTTATCTTAAAAATGCTAATTTAAAACTTGTTTCCGAACCTTCAGTAGAAGAAATTAGCGTCTGTGAAAAAATAATTTTTCCTAAAGATGCCTCAATTCTAGCGGCGGCGAAAAAAAGTAAAGCAGATTATTTAGTAACTTTAGACAAAAAGCATTTTTTCCAACCAAAAGTAATAAATTTTGCCAAACCCTTAAAAATCATCACTCCAAAAGATCTAATAAAAATTCTCAAACAGGGTCCCTCTAAAGCCTAATTAATTTTTCCAACCACGGTGTATGTTGTTTTCGCCTCCTCCACCAAACATTCTCCCAAACATAATTAACCGCTAAAGCCTTCCACTTCCCCCATTCGATAAAATTACTCATGCAGAAGATGAGGAATATCATTGACAGTTCGCTGTCTAAAATGACAAGCAGGTGTCTCAAGCTATATTAGCGATGTACCCCTACAGTACAGAAAGTTGAAAAGCACTATTATTTTATGATAAACTCCTGCAAAATCACTTATTTAACATTGATACCTACCATAAAAAATAAACAAAAGGCTTTAAAAAAGATAGCGAAGCATTTATATTTAGCGATAGCCTTTCTAAAAGAATGTAACTATAAATGTGCTTATTGTCATCCCTTCGGAGAGAGTAAAATAACTCATGGACGAAATCTTTCCATTAAAGAACTAAAGGAGGTTATAAACGTTGCAACGGATTCGGGATTTGAAAGATATCGCTTTACCGGCGGAGAATGCACATTGATTCCTTGGTTTAAGGATGCCCTAGAATACACTCTTAGCAAAGATCGTAAAATTCATGTGAATATTTACACAAATGGTTCTACTTTAAATAAATATATAGATCTATTTGCGAAATATAAAGATAGAATAGCGCTAAGAATATCTTTAGACTCAACGCTCCAAAAGCACAAACATGCTGGTTTTGATAAAGTTTTAACACCACAATTAAAAAGATCTTTGAATGAACTATCTCGAAGGAAAGTTCCTACCAGATTTAATGTAGTGGTTACCCAACAAAACAAATCTGAGATATTTAAAATTATTAATTTAGCATCTCATTTGGGTTTTAATGTCAAACTTCTTGACCTTTATACTCAAGATAAATATATTGCGACTCACGGTGTCGCGGGGAACAAAAAAATAGTTCGGATTAATCCTTTAGAATATTGGCGAAGAAATTATGTGAATTTAAATGAATTTATCCCAACCTTTGAAAAAATTACTCAAAGAAAAATAGAATATTACAATAAAGATGGTGGCTTTGGAATTCCTATGTATGCTTTTGAAATTAATGGAATACAGGTTATATTTAAAGATTCTACAAAGGGAAGTTTTTATCATACAGAGAGATGCATAAAAAAATGTAAATATTTTGGTACAAGGTGCCAAGAGGGTATGTACACTCCTCATGTGTCTTCAAATATGGTTCTCCACGTAAATGGATGCTATAATCCCAAACTTAGGTGGAATCTTCGAAAAAAAACATATAAAGAAAAATTGCAGGCATTTGATGAAATCTTATCTCTATTCGAAAACCTGTAATATATTCCGACTCCTCCGAACCCGATTAGATTTTTATAACCAATATGAAAAATGAGAAAAGTATTAGCACCCCATGATTTTATACTTACTAAGGAAAATTTTTTATTCTTAGTGAAAAATTATGAAGAATTTGACGGTTATATTATTGGAGCTCCTAAATATATTCCTTATAGGTTGGCGAGAATAAAATTTAGGGGAAAAACTTGGTGGATGTTGGGAAAAAGGTGGTCAAGAATTAACAATCCTCTTGACTCAACTTCTTTTATCCCAAGAAATATCACTTCTTATTTTAAAAACTATAAACAAACTAGGAACGGTTTTAAAATAGAGAGGCTAGATATAAAGGAAATTTTCAGAGCAAAAGAGGGAGTAAAAAAACTACTTTACGAAAAAGACAAAGGAAATCAGGCTATAAAAAGTAATAGCAAAATAAGAGCAACCACTAAAACTTTAGTAAATCTATTGAAGGAAGTTGTCCCAGAAAATAGATTAGGATTAACTGGATCTTCTTTATTTGGAGGGGAAATGGATGATTTTTCTGACATAGACCTAGTAATTTATGGTTCCAAAAACTATACAAAAGCGATTAATCATTTGAAGCGACAGACCAAAATTAACGTTCATTTTAGAACCATTAAAGAATGGGAAGATTTTTATGAAAGATATAATGTTAATTGCTGTTTAAATAAGCATGAGTTTGCAATTCATATGATAGAGAAAGGGGATCAGATTCTTGTCGAAAATATCCCTGTAACAATATTTGCAGTTAGGGAGTATCCTAAAGATTTTAAAATTTTTAGCCACTATTTAGGAAATAACCCAAGGCCCCTAGAAAGGATAACTGCAGAAGGAGTGATAATAGATGATTCCGAGTCGATGTTTTTGCCCGCTAATTATTTAATTAAATTAGATGAACGGAGAGAAATAGGAATTTACACAGATAACCGAGCTTTCATCTCTCAAGCAAGAACAGGAGAGAAAGTAATAGTTTCTGGTCTATTAATGAAGGGCATGCATAATAAATGGATATATGTGGATAGAGAAGGTTATATAAAAAAAGTAAACAATTTCAAAGAATCTCCTCGTTTAGTAGCAAGAAATATTGCTTTTTCTTACCCATTTTTATATTCAGAAAGAAAGAAGAGGAAACCTATGCTTAAAATTAGAAAAGCAACTCTTTCGACAATCTTCGATCCTGAAAATATGATGTTATATGAGCTTAATGAGAGTGCAAGGATTATTTATGAGTTAGTTAATAAAGGGGTTACTAAGAAAGTAATATATAATAAACTTCAAGAGAAGCATCCAGCACTAGAAAAGAAAGATATACAAAACTTTATTAAATTATTAAACTTTAAAAACCTGGTAAGATGAGATATTCAAGATCAAGCCTGAACTCTAAAATAAGGATACTTTTTCTTAATCCTCCCCATCCATTAAAAGATGCCTTAGTAAGCCAAAGGCAAATTCCTATTTCTCTCTTATCTGCTATTAAAGGAGTAGCAAAGTTAAGTAAGGTTGAGATAATGATATTAGACTTAACATGCAAAAATGATATGAAAAAGATAGATAGCGTGTTAAGCAATTTTTCTCCAATTTTATGTGGAATAACCACAATGACTTATAATTATATTTCCACAGTGAAATTAATAAATTACCTTAAGAGTAAACATCCAAGACTAAAAATAATAGTGGGGGGAATTCATGCAAATATTGCAAAAGAAGAAATTTTTGATACTTCTTTAGCAGATTATATTTGTATAGGAGAAGGTGAGGATGTCCTAAAGGAATTTGTCCTCAATGATCTACAAGCTGATGGCTTAGATGGAATAATGTCTCGAGATGAAAAGGGAAATGTAAACTTTCGTCGGACTGAGAATATAGACGATATTCCTCCTTATGAGCTAATTGACATTAATAATTATCGCGATACATTTTTTCCTTTACTTACGCAACGAGGGTGCGTCTTTAAATGCGCTTTTTGCTCAATGGGAAGAAATTTAGTTAGATTCAGAACAGAAAAATCAGTTCTTGAGGAACTAAATTATTTGTATAGAAATGGAATTAGAAATATTTTTATTTCTGATGATACTTTTAATCTAAATCTTCGCCGGGCTAAATCTCTTTTAGAAAAGATCATAAAAGAATACGGTAATTATTTTAATTTAATGGTAAATTTAAGGGGAAATTCTATAGATAGCGAATTAGCAAAGTTACTCAAGAGTGCTGGATGTAAAAGAGCATTTATAGGCGTTGAGTCTGGTTCTAATAAGATCTTAGAAATTATTGAGAAAGGAGAGAAAACAGAGGAAATGGCGGCAGGAATTAAAGAGTTAATAAAAAGAGGCATAGAAACAAGTTGCTCGTTTATAATTGGACTGCCGGGAGAAACTTCAAAAACAGTTTTGGAAACAATAAAATATGCTATAAAGTTAAATCCAGATATAGCAGTGTTTAATGTATTCATTCCATTCCCAGGAACCCCAATTTATGAAGACGAAAAAAAATATGGGATAAGGATACATGATAAAAAATGGTATCTAAAAGGCGTCCCTGAAAAACCTATTGTTTCTACCGCCGATCTTAATCCAAAAGAAATACAACATCATGTAGCTATGTGTTATAAAAAATTTTATAATAGGCAAAAATGAGAAAAGCAATTTTATTTGATGCATATGGAACCTTATTTAATGAGGGGAAAGAAAGTGTTCCTAAAATTGCAGAAAATATCGTAAGAAAATTTAGACTTAAAATATCACCAGAAGAGTTCTTCAAAAATTGGAAAACTAATTATCTCAACATAGAAGATGAAGTTTTTTTTCATAAAAGACCATTTAAAACGATTAAGGAAATAAATTTAGAAAGCTTAACCTTAACATTCAAAAAATTCTCAATCAATGGTTCTCCGTCAGAATTCATTAATGATCTTTTTTACTTATGGAGCTTTCCAAAGTTATTCCCTGATGTTAAAAAGGTTTTATCTGACCTAAAAAATAATTATATCCTTGGTATATTGTCTAATACAGACAATGAAACTTTGTTTTCAGCAATAAAGCATACTAAAATTGAGATAGATTATGTTCTTACCTCAGAACAAGTTGAGAGCTATAAACCAAATATAGAGATCTTCTTGAAAGCCCGTGAGGACTTAAAGCTTAATAAAAGTAAAATAGTCTATGTAGGAAACTCATTGAATGATATAATTGGAGCTAAAAGAGCAGGTTTCAAAATAATATACGTTAACAGGAAAAAAATATCGTTAAATAAATTTCTTTATTCGCCAGATTACGAGGTAAAATCTTTGCGGTTAGTTCCCAAAATCGTTAAGGAGGCTTTTGGGGGTATAAATTAATACTTACCCTGAAGAAATATATAGTTATGGATGCTAAAGCTAAAGTAAAATTGATTAAAGAATTTGCCGAAGAGATTCTTACAGAAGAAGAACTAGAAAGATTGTTTGAAACAAATCCCCACCCTGTCGTTTATGATGGATTTGAACCCTCGGGACTTGCACCAATACACTTTGGGCTTCTAAGGGCTATAAATCTTAAAAACATGCTTAAAACAGGAGTCAGGTTTAAATTATATCTTGCAGACTACTTTGCTTTCATTAATAATAAGCTTGGGGGTAGTTTAGAAAATATCCGATTAGTTGGTGAATATTTTATTGAAGTTTGGAAGGCCTGCGGAGTAGATACAAGTAAAGTAGAAATAGTTTGGGCAAAAGATATTATGAACGGAATTAACTACTGGGAAAAGGTGTTTAGAATAGCCAGAGAAATATCTCTCGAAAGAAATATCCGAGCCATAACCATTATGGGAAGAAAACAAGGGGAAAATTTAAGTATGGCGCAGTTATTTTATCCCTTGATGCAAGTTGCTGATATCTTTCATATGGGCATTGATATCTGTCAGTTGGGAATGGATCAAAGACGAGCCAATGTGTTAGCTAGATATATTGCTCGCAAGTTAAAATGGAAAAAACCCGTTGCTATTCACCATCATATTCTGTTGGGTCTCCCAGGGCCACAAAAGGGGTTGACTGAAGAAGAAAAGTTGATAACCTCTAAAATGTCAAAATCAGAACCGAAATCATGCATATATATGCATGATACTTATGATGAAATTAAGCAAAAAATAGATAATGCCTTCTGTCCTCCAGGGGAAGAAAAAGGAAACCCTTTATTGGAATATTGTAAATATATTATTTTTAAAGAAATAAACTCTCTGAAAATCAAAAGACTTCGTAAGTTTGGAGGAGATATAGAATTTAAGAATTATGAAGAACTAAGAAAAGCTTACATTAGGGGCGAACTTCATCCTTCAGATCTTAAAAAGGGAGTTACAGAGGAACTTAATAAGCTAATAAAACCAGTTAGGGAATATTTTGAAAAAAATAAGAGAGCAAGAAAACTTTATGAAACAGTTAAAAAATTTCAGGCAACAAGATAGAGACTGAAATGCTGTAGAATTTTTTAGTAACTTTAGACAAAAAGCATTTTTTCCACTCAAAGGTAATAAATTCTGCCAAACCATTAAAAATCATCACCCCAAAAGATTTAATTAAAATCCTTCGTCTTTAAATTTTAAAAACTTTTATCATACTCTTCGATCACCCACTCTTTAAAATTTTTCTTAAACTTCTCCAGACAAAATTTTTCGGCGTGGGAGCGGATTAATTTTGGGTTAAAATGAGAAATTTTAAATTTTTTAAGAGCTTCAACTAAAAAGCTCGAAGTTTGCTTATCGAAAAAAATCCCTGTTTTCCCTTCCAAAATAGTTTCTCTCGCCCCTCCGGCACGAAAAGCAATTACTGGTTTTCCGCAAGCCTGAGCTTCTAACGCCACCAAACCGAAATCTTCTTTTTGAGGCATAATTAATGCCTGGCAATTTTGATATAAATTTAAAAGTTTTTTATCATCAACTAAACCCACCATCTCTACTAATGGTTGGCCATTTTTTAAGCAAGAATTTGCTTTCTTTTTTAGCGATTCAAAATCTGGTCCCTGACCAACAATTTTTAAAGGCAAACCCAATTTTTGGCAAGCTTCTATGGCAATATCAACTCGTTTATAAGGGACCAAGCGACCAACAAACAAAAAATAACTACTTTTTGGGCAAAATTTTTTCCCCAGCTTAAAAAAATTGGTATCCACAAAAGGATAAATAATTTTTGCCTGGCGCCGATAAAATTTCAAAATTCGCCGGGCAACAGTCTCGGAAATCGCCGCATAAGCATCGGGTTTTTGGGCAGCAACTTCGTCCCATTTTTTCAGCAAAGATAAAAATGGTGGTTTTAGAGTATGAACTAATTTATTAAAAATCCCAAAATGTTGATATTCATTATATCCCGGCTCTACCCATAAAAAGCGCGTCGGTGTTAGGCAATAACAAAGATGCAAGGTTTTTGGCTTAGTGATAATCCCCTTCGCCTCACCACTGGTGACGGAAATAACAATATCGTAATTATCAAAATTAAGCAGCTCAAAAGCTAAGGACATCAACAGGGTATACCAATGGTTTTTGTTTCTGCCCAAGGGAATTTTTGTAAAAACGAAGGAATAATTTTAGGAAAAACCTTTGCCCATCTTGCTTTTTTTCTCTTCAAAAACCGAGGTATACAAGGGCGCTTCAGGGAAAATTTCATGAAGCACTAAAAGTACCTTTCTGTCCCACCCCGGGTATTAACTTTATCATAAACAAGAACAATTTTTAAATCTTTTATTTTGGTTTATTATATCTTATATTAAATTTTTGTTATAATTTGAGTTTGATGGGAAAAATTTTTTATTTAGAGTTTGGGGAGGGAAAAAAGCCAATTGTATTCCTTCATGGTTGGCAAGCAAATGGTCGAGTTTTTACTCCTCTGGTTCCTTTTTTATTTAAAAACTACCACCTTTATTTTTTAGACTTACCTGGTTTTGGAAAAAGTAATACCCCCGCTCCTTCTTTTTCTTCATTTGATTACGCCAAAGAGATTGTTAAATGGATAAAACTTAAAAAACTCAAAAGGGTAAATTTAGTTGGTCATTCTTTCGGAGGAAAAATTGCTAGCATTATTGCTGCTAAATATCCTCAATTTATTTCTTGTCTTATTTTAATTGCCCCCTCAGGCATTCCCCATCCAAAGTTTTATTATAAATTTAAAAACTTTATCCCC
>Ga0129301_1001350_pt1 | contig 12032 bp, 10 predicted proteins | sample ConPoolayeHmetaG_FD_94489 | JGI IMG/M metagenome (GOLD analysis project Ga0129301, IMG submission 94489) | Hot spring microbial mat communities from California, USA to study Microbial Dark Matter (Phase II) - Cone Pool mat layer H metaG ...
CAGAGGGATAAATCAGAAACGTCGGTCTGCCGGCCCTCCGGGGCTCGGATGATCGATGCGCCCCTTTCCGGGGGTTCGCCTGCGGCTCACCCCCGGCTATCAGCTCAGGGCCCCTGCCGGGGCTGGGTCCGGCACGGCGTGCCGGCCCCCCGGCGCGGCGGACCTACCCGAAAAGCCCGACGCAACAAGCTCCTCGTGGGGAGATCACGATTCCAAGAAACCGAGCGGCGCCCTGTCGTCGAGCAGCGCTTCCGCGCGGAGCGCAGCCCACCGAGGATTGGGCCGCGGGCGCGCGATGCGCTTGATGTTGAGAAGGTGGCGTGCGCCGATGTTGTCCATGCTGATATTGCGGCCCCCGGCGCCGCAGCCGAGGGTGAACGACGGGCTCAGCATGTTGTAGATGCCGCCCAGAGCTCCCTGAGTGGCGGGTGTGTTGACCAGGATGCGCCCGACGTCCAGGGCGCGCGCAAAGTATTCGATGTGATCCTCGCTCCGGCTGTGGATGACGGCCGTGTGTCCGGTTCCCCCGAAGCGCACGATCTCGGTGCAGCGGCGGACGGCGGTCTCGAAATCGGCTTCCGCGTAAAAGGCGAGTATGGGTGCCAGAATCTCGGCCGAAAGGGGGCAATCCGGACCGACGCGCTCGAGCACCGCGACCAGCAGGGTGGTCGCGGGCGCTACCTCGATGCCTGCCATCTCCGCGATGCGCTGCGGCGCCTGGCCCACGACCGCGGCGCTCATGGAGCCGCGCTCGCGGTCGTAAGCGATGCGGCTCACCCTTTCCGCTTCGTCGGCCGTCAAGAAGCGAGCGCCTCGGCTGCGCAGTTCCTCGACGACGCGCTCGGCGACGCGCCGCTCGACGACCAAAGCCTGCTCGCTCGCGCACACCGAGCCGTGATCGAACGTTTTCGACTCGACGACGGCACCGACCGCGGCGTGCACGTCGGCCGTGGCGTCGATGCATGCCGGCACGTTGCCCGGTCCCACGCCGATCACGGGCGTTCCCGACGAGTGCGCCTTGCGCACGATCGAGCCGGTTCCTGTGGCGAGAATGAGAGCCAGGCGGTCGTGGCTCATGAGTTGCTGCAGGGTTTCCGGAGCCGCCTTCTCCAGCCACTGGATGCAATCGCGCGGCGCCCCCGCATCCAGGGCCGCCCGGTAACAGGCTTCGGCGGCCGCGGCCGCGCAGCGGCGCGCTCCCTGATGCGGGCAGACGATGAGGGGATTGCGGGTCTTGAGGGCGATCAGGCACTTGAAGATCACCGTGGCGGTGGGATTGGTGACCGGGATCAGCCCGAGCACGGGGCCGAGGGGTTGCGCCGCTTCCACGATCCCGGTGCCCGGATCTTCCGCGATCACCCCGACCGTTTTCAGGCTGCGGATGCTCTCGTAAACGAGCCCGCCGGCGATGACGTTCTTGACGACCTTGTGCTGCCACCGCCCGATGCCCGTCTCCTCGTGGGCCATTCTGGCCAGAGCGACCCTTTGGGCCAGCGCAGCCCGCGCCGCGGCGCGCACAGCGGCATCGGTTCTCTGCTGATCGAGTGCGCGGAAGGCCTCCGCCGCCCGGCAGGCTCTCTCGACGATCTCTTCGACCTTGGACATCGAACGCCTTCGGCCCGTGCCCTCGAGACGGCCGATCACCCTCCCCGGGCGGCCGCCTTCAGTCCGCGCCGCGCCGGGGCGGGATTACGTCTCGGTTTCCTCGATATAGCTGACGCTGCTCTTGCGCAGGAAGAGCTTGGGGCCGCCGCCCGCCTGCCCCAGGCTGAAGCAATCGCGATCGTAATAACGAATCCGCCCGCTCAGGCGCTCGCCGGTTTTCAAAACGACGACCACCTTGGCGCGCGAATCGACCAGCGATTTCAGGTAGGAAGCGCTCGGCGCCGAACCCGGCTGCTCGGGCGGCGCCGGTGACATGGGGCTGTCGTGCCGGTGCTCCTGGTAAGCGCCTTTGTAACGGTAGCGATTCTTGTTGCGATGCCTGCGATTTCGCATGGTGCGGCCGGCGCCCGCGCCGGCAAGAGCTAGATGATAAACAGCCGGCGCTCAAAAGTCCATCGATTGCGAGCGGCCCGTGCGCGGATTCCCGGGAGCGTCATTACGGCTCCGCCCGCGGCGCGCACTGCAGCACGAGATTTTCGATGAAGAACTCCATCATGCGCTCCTGGCGGATGGAAGAGTGGCCCTGATCGGGGCCCACCTGCACCTCGAAGCTCTTGCCCGCCCGCTGCAGGGCTTGCACGAGCTGCAGCGTGTTGGACGGGTGGACGTTGTTGTCCGCCGTGCCGTAATAGAGCATCAGCCTGCCCGCGAGCTTGTCGGCATAGGTCATGGCGCTGCCCGCGTCGTATCCCGCCTTGTTTTCCTGCGGGATCCACATGTAGCGCTCCGTGTAGATGCTGTCGTAGTTGCGGTAGTCCGTCACGGGAGAGGAGGCGCAGGCTGCGCGGAAAACCTCGGGATAGCGCAGCAGGCACATCACGGCGGCGTACCCGCCGTAGGAGGTGCCGAAAATGCCCACGCGGTCCTTGTCCACGTAGGGCCGCTCCCAGAGCGACTTCACCCCGGCGGCCTGATCGTCGATCTCGGTCACCCCCAGCCGCTGGTAGATGGCGTCGAGGAAACGCTTGCCGCGCCCGCCGGCGCTGCGCGCGTCGAAGCCGGCCACCAGGAATCCGAACTCCGTGAGCGGGTTGGGCGTGAGGAAGGTCTCGCGCGCCGCATTGGTCCCCGGGCCGGCGTAGACGCTCACGAGCAGCGGATACTTTTTCGCGGGATCGAAGTTCGAAGGAAAGTGGAGCAACCCGTGCAGCTCCGTCGCGCCGTCGGCCGCCTTGAAGCGCAACAGCTCGACGCGCTTCAGGCCGAGCTGATCGAAGCGGGAGGTGTCGCTCGCCGCCAGTTCCTCGACCAGCCGGCCCTCCGCGTCCATGAGGCGCGTCACCGGCGGCCGGTCGTGCGTCTGGGCGACGTCGACGAAGTGCCTGCCGTCGGGCGCGATGCTGACGGTGTGATGGAACGCCGGATCGGTCAGGCGCCGGTCGCCCCGGCCGTCGAGCCCCACACGGTGCAGCTGCAGCTTCATGTGGTTGTCGCCGCTGCGCGCCATGTAATAGAGCAGGCCGGCGTCCTCGTCGACATGGACGATATTGGCTGCCTCGAACGGATGGTTCGTCAGGACGGCATGCAGCTTGCCGCTCAGGTCGTACAGGTAAAGATTATTGAACCCGGTGCGCTCCGAAGCCCATATGAAGCGCCGGCCGTCCTTCAAGTAGCGGATGGCCGGCGAATTGGCGGTCCAGCTGGGCAGCCATTCCTCGCGCACGATCACCCGGCACCTGCCCGTGTCGGGCCGGCAGGCGATGAATTCCATGACATTCTGGCGCCGGTTCGTGCGGTTGCACAGCAACTCGGTACCGTCCTGCGTCCAGGCGACCCGGTAGACGTAGTGGCCCACGACGGAGTCGTCGAAAGGCTTGCCGTCGCGCACGTCCATCCGGACCGACCTCTGCGATTCCAGATCGTAGACGAACAGATCCACGACAGGGTTCGGCGCCCCCGCCTTGGGATAAGGCTCGGTGTCCACCTCGCTCTGCAGCCGCGTCTGGCCGAGCTGCAGGTAATAGTCCGGAACCGCGCTCTCATCGAAGCGATAGTAGGCAATCTTGCGGCTGTCGGGGGACCACCACATGGCCGTAGTCTGGCCCAGTTCCTCGCCGTAGACCCAGCTGGCCGTGCCGTACTTGATGCGCGTCTTCTCGTTGCCGTCGGTCGTGACCGCCCTTTCATTGGCGCCGTCGGCGTCGCTCAGCCACAGGTTGCGCTCGCGGTAGAAGGCCTTGAGCTTGCCGTCCGGCGAAAGGGCCGAGGTCGCCTGCCGCCCCCGCGCCGGCGCGCCCGGACGCGCACCGCGCCCCCCGGGGCGCTCGCCTCCGGCCGGCGCAGGCCCGAGCTCGCTCGCCCGGCGCGCATCGACGTCGTAGCGGTACAGTTTCCCTTCGCGCACGTACTCGAACGTTTTCCCCCCGTCCTTCCAGGTCACCGTCAGCGCACCCGACCTGACGGAAGAGGGGATCTCCTTGCTCAGTTTCTGATAGCGCTCGTAGCCCGGCATGGACTTCAGGCGGTCCTGCGCCCCCGAAGTCGCAGCCATCGCGAGCAGCGCCACGCATGCCGCCGCCCTGGTCGGCAAAACGCCGAAGCCTGCCATTGCCTTTCTCACCGGCCTCACCTCCTGTTGTGGACGACATATTATGCACCAAACCGCAAGACCAGGGACGCTCACCTATTTTGCTTGCCGCGTAACGGTATCCGATCGATCATCGTCGGAAAAATGGAAAAATAAGTGGGAAAATGGTGAGCGTTCCTATTGTTGAGGTGGGAGATGAAGAGACTGGTGAATGCGATTGCGATGATCGTCCTGGGAGCATGGGCGGCGGGGGCGCAGGACATTGCCCTGGTGCCCGCGCCCGTACGCCTGACGAGGAACGAGGGTTTCTTCACATTGCGGCCCGACACGCGCATCGCTGCGGGCCGTGATCTGGAGGCTCTGGGCGAGCGACTGCGCTGCGAGCTGGCGAGCGCCACAGGATACCGCCTTGCGGTAACCCGAAGCGGCGGGTCCAATGCCATCGAACTCAGGCTGGACCCGAGCCTGGCGAAACTGGGCGCGGAAGGCTACCGCCTCTCGGTCACGCCCAGGAAAGTCGAGATCCGCGCGCCGCGGCCCAACGGCATCTTCTACGGGATCCAGACCCTGCGGCAGCTCATGCCTGCGTCCGTTTACCGCCGCGCTCCGCTGCGCGGCGCGGCCTGGAAAATACCGGCCGTGCAGATCGAGGATTACCCGCGCTTTTCCTGGCGCGGCGGCCACCTCGACGTGGGGCGCCATTTCATGCCCAAGGAGTTCCTGCTCAAGTACGTCGACCTGCTCGCGCTGCACAAGATGAACGTCTTCCACCTCCACCTGACGGAAGACCAGGGGTGGCGCATCGAGATCCGCAAGTACCCCAGGCTCACCGAAGTCGGCGCCTGGCGCAAGGACACGATGCTGACGGTCAACCCTCCGACCTTCTCGGGCAAGCCGCACGGCGGCTACTACACTCAGGACGACCTGCGCGAGGTCGTGGCCTATGCCGCGGAGCGCTTCGTGACCGTAATGCCCGAAATCGAGATGCCGGGGCACTCGCAGGCCGCCATCGCCGCCTATCCCGAGCTCGGCAACACGGGCGAGCCGCTGGAGGTCTGGACGCGCTGGGGAGTGAGCGAGAACGTCTACAATGTCGAGGACGCGACCATCCGCTTCCTGCAGGACGTGCTCGCCGAAGTCCTCGAGATCTTCCCCGGCAAGTTCATCCACATCGGCGGCGACGAGGTGCCCAAGAAGCAATGGAAAGAGAGCGCCCGCGCCCAGGCGCGCATCAAGGAACTCGGCCTCAAGGACGAGGACGAGCTGCAGAGCTGGTTCATCCGGCAGATGGACGAGTTTCTCGCCGCCCGCGGCCGGCGCCTGGTCGGCTGGGACGAGATCCTGGAGGGCGGCCTGGCACCCGGCGCCACCGTCATGTCGTGGCGCGGCGAAAAGGGCGGCATCGCGGCCGCCCGCATGGGGCATGACGTCGTGATGGCTCCGGTCGCCTTCACCTATTTCAACCTTTACCAGTCGCAGAACAGGGACACGGAGCCGCCGGCTTTCCCCGACTTCGTTCCGCTGGAGAAGGCCTACGCCTATGAGCCCGTGCCTGCCGCCCTGAACCCCGACGAAGCGCGCCGCGTGCTCGGCGCGCAGTTCCAGCTGTGGACGGAATACATCCCGGACCCGAAGCTGGCGGAATACATGGCCTATCCGCGCGCCTGCGCCCTGAGCGAGGTCGTCTGGTCGCCCGCCGAAAAGAAGGATTTCGCCGATTTCAAGGCGCGGCTGGCGGTGCACCTCGAGAGGCTCAGAGCGCTGGATGTGAATTATCGGAGGCCGGATGGGGAGCGCCAGCCGGGCCGGGCCGGACCCTGAGCGGCTGCATCGCCTGCGCTACTCGAAGACCACGCGCTTCGGCTCGACCTTGGACGGGTCGCGCAGGTAATGTCCCACGCCGTTCTGGATCACCTCGGCATAGCGCGGAACGTTGCGGCAGGTGATCGCCTTCTCCGGATGCATTTCGGACCAGCTGGCCAGCGTCTGCAGGATCGACGACGTGTGGCGCCCGACGCGCACGTCGATGGGCCAGCCCTTCTCGTCGATCTTCTCGAACAGCAGGCCGCGCCGGCCGGCTTTCATGACGAACTCGTCCTTGCCCGTTAGCAGCTGCTCGCGCGTCGTTCGGCCGCGCGTGGCGTCGAGGAAGGGCTCGGGGGCCTCGAAGAGAAGCGACACGGCCTGCGAGAAATCGCCGACCTCGCGGTGCGAAAGCCCGTGCAGGTTCTTGGGCGAGAATTCGCTGCCGATGTTGAAGCCCTCCAGGTCGGAGAGCGTCATCGAGACCAGGGTGGCCAGCTCCTGGCCCTTTTCATGGGCGACGATCGTGCTGATGACGGGATATTGCAGCTCGGCCTCGTGCAGATCGATGAACAGGTCGACCTTCTCCTTGCGGATCAGCTCCATGAACGCGTAGCAGGTCCGTTCCGTCAGGGTGCCGCCTGCGCGGCCCGGCCACGCGCGGTTGAGATTGCGGATGTCCACATACGCCAGCGACTGGCGGCTGGGGTAATGGATGTACACCTCGGGGTCGGGCCACTGGTCGAGAGGGTTGGTCCAGCGGTCGCCCATGCGGAATTTCTGCCCGCCCCAGGCGGTCGGAATGGTGTAGTCCGGCGGGTAGGCCCCGCCGAGGCGGGTGGCGGTCGTGCCGCTGCGGTTGGCGCTGAGCGCCAGGATGAGCGTTCCCTTGTCGACGACCGCGTTCTCGGCGAAGATCCAGGCCGCCAGCCGCCCGGCCGGCTCCTCGGGGTGGGTCCCTCCCAGGACGAGCACTACCGCGCCGGGCTCGCGGCCGCGCAGGAAATAGAGATTGCAGTCGTTGACCGTGCCGCGCACGCCGGCGAAGTAATCTCCCAGCTTCCTGACTTCGGTCACCCCCGGGCCGAGTACGACCGGTTCGGGCAGGTTTCTGCTGCGGTAGAAACTCACCCCCGATGCGACCAGCAGGGCCAGCCCGGCCGCGCACAGGATCAGCTTGCGGACAAAGGCCTTCTCCGCCCTCATGCGCGCCTCACTTCAGCCTGAACAGTCTCAGCAGGAAAGGGATGAGCACCACGATATACAGAAGCTCCTTTTCCCAGGTCCTGGCCTTGACGAGGTTGGTTATCAGGATCGCGGAAATATAGGCCACCAGCAGGTAATAGATCACAGTGATGACGTCGCCGATCATCGGTCCGCCCTCTACAGCCCCGCGAGAAACGCAAGCTTCTTGCTGTATATCACCATGAGCGTTCCCAGGATCATGATGATCACCGAGGGAAGCGCGCAGCACTTCAGGAACTTCGCGTACGATCCCTTGTAGCCCACGGTGCCGACCGCGAGCCTGCCGATGATCGCCGTCGGCGGCAGGGCATCGCCGAGCGGCCAGATGACGCTCATGCCGGCCAGGGCGATGACCGGGTCCAGGCCGATGGTGTTGAAAAGCAGCACGAGCGGCACCCCCAGCACCGGCGCGGCGCCGTACATGAGCACGGCCTCGGACGCCGGCAGGACCAGAAAGAGCGTGGCGAACACGGCGGCCACCGGCAGGGTCACGGCTGTGACCGCCAGCAGGCCGCGCGCGCCCGTCAACGTCATGATCTGCACCAGTATGCCCGCGCAGGTGAGCGTGCCGACGAGGGGCAGCAGCTGGTCGACCGTGTCGCGCGAGATGCGGAGGAAATCGAGGCGTGCCGGCGACAGGAGGTACGAGGCCGCGGCGGCCGCGAGGAACATCAGGGGCAGCCCGACGACCGGCGTCGAGTGCGGCCACCACCGGCCCACGGCGATGAGCCCGAGGAAGACGGCGAAGGGAAGGACGACGCGCAGCCAGTTCATGGCCGCCGGCGGCTCGGGCAGGCTGCGCAGGGCCTGCTCGAGATCGGCCGGCTTTCCCTTCCAGCCCAATATGAACACGGTGGCGAGCGCGGCCAGCAGGCAGGGGGCCATGAGCGGCACGAAGAAGCCGACATAGGGCATGTTGACGCCTGCGGCGGTCAGCATGGCCCACAGGCTGACCGGGGGCGCGGCCGCGCTCAGGCCCGCGACCAGGAAAACGATCGCGGCGCTGCGCACCAGGGATATGCCCATGAACTCGAGAACGGTCGCCACCATGCCGCCAGCGATCAGCACTGTCACGCTCCCGGCGCCGGTGAGGGCTCCCGGAACGAGCAGGATGACCGCCAGGAGCACGAGCAGCAGCGCCCTGTGGCGGTGGAAGCGCACCAGGATCCGGCGCACGACGTAGGCGACGCCGCCGGATTCCTTCAATATGTTCATGAACAGGGTGGCCGTGATGAAGATCAGGTTGATGTCGAGGTAGGTGAGCGCACCTTCCGCGATGTGGCGTGCCGGGATGCCGAACCCGCCCGCCAGCCCGCCGGCGACGGCCGCCGCCAGCATGGCCAGTTCGGTCGACGAGGTATAGAAGCGGGTGAGAATGTAAACGGCGATCATCACGCCGAGAACGATCCCGGCGTATGCGGTCATGCTCACGGGCACCGACCTATTTGGCGAACAGGCCGCTCAGCACCTGCTCGAGCTCGAGGTTCTTCTCGAACTCGATCATGGGAATGTTGTGCGCCTTGGAGATGGCGCTGAACCTGCCGTCCTCGTTGCCGTCCTTGCGGATGAGCAGCAGGGTGGCGAACGGGCAGACGGCGTCGATCGAGAGCTCGTCGGAATTGTCGCCGGGCTCTGCCCCCTGCGCCCGCCGTGCCATGCCCTCGATATGGGCCGCGATGACCGCCATGCCCTGCTTCTTGGCCTCGGCGATGAGGTCCTTCGCCCGGGCGATTTCATCGTTGATCGAAACGCCGGCGGCGCCCATCCCCTTGAGGCTGGCGCCCGTAACGATGATCACCGACTTGAAGGGCGCACCCGCAGCCTTGCGGGCGGCCAGATCCTTGGCGGTGGCCTGGGGATTGTAGACGTGATCGAGTTGCAGTTTCTTGAGAAAGACCTGGATTCTCACCGGGCCGGGACTCTGGCCGCACGAAGTCAGAAGAACCGGCAGGCCCGCCTTCTGGGCCCCCGGCGCCGCGGCGAGAGCGAGAAAGAGCGCTGATGCCGGAAACACGGCGGATCGGACGGAAAATTTCATGGCGCCTCCCCCTTTTCAGGAATGGCAGCGGCCAAAATAATCAATCGGCTCCGTTTATTCAAGGAGATTGATGCGCGCGCGCCGCGCTCCGGCGCGGCAGGGCGATGAGCGCAAGCAGCACGAAATAGGCCGCGGCGATCGCATGGAAAAGAAGCCCGGGCCTTGCGGGCGGTGTCCAATCCCCCGGTTGCGGCAGGGGCACGGGATCCCACGGCAGGCCGTATTTGGCCGCGAGTCCCTTGATGTACAGGAGATGGATGACGGGAACGCCGCGTGCGGCCATCTCCGCAATCACTCCGCGCCGGCTCTCCGGCGGCAGGGGAACCTTGCGGTTCAGCCCGGGCTGAAGCTCGAGCACCCGGCTGCTGGTCCCGAGATTGGCATACGCGCCCCCGATATTGATGAAGGCGGCCACGTCGCCGTAGATCCGCATCCTCATGCGGACGTTGCTCCTGAGGTCGGGCTCCCGGATGAACGGAAGGCCGGTATCGGAAATCTGGCGGATCAGTCTTTCCCGCAACTCGGGATCGAACCCGAGGCCGACGTCCCTCTCACCCCCGAGAGTCACGGCTGCGGGCGGCGTGGAAAACACTCCCTCGCGCAGCAGGAGCTCGTACAGGTGAAGCAGATTGAAACCTGCGCCCGTGGCGCCGTAAGACGAAGCCCCGAGCGAAACGATCGTCACGGGTTCGGCCTTCAGCGCGGACGCTGCCGACAGCGAAGCGAGCAGCAGGGCCGGGAAAGAACCGCTGCTGCCTATGGCGATCCTGCTGCCGGGAGCGACGCCGGCCCGGCACAGGAGATGGACGAGCAGCCCGGCGAAATTCGGGTTCGTGGTCGTTCGCTTGGCCTCGAGGCTGCCGAGCGAGGTCATCAGCTCGTCGGCCTCGCGGCCGATCAGCCGGGTGCGGTTCGGGTCGATCTCTTCGTCGAGGGCGGACGGCGCGCTCGGGGCATGGCGCGCGACCGCCGCAAGCGCGCGGCTCATGATCCGCGAGGCCTCGAGCGCCGCCTGCGCGCACGGAGCCGGGTCCCGGCTCTCCCGGGGGCGCGCCGGGACGAAGGCGGCCAGGCTGAGCGCAGCTGCGAGCATGACGCGCCGGGCCTTTTCCCTGCGGCCCAATGCGGGCGGGCCTTTCGCAACCCGTGGTTTCACATCCCCAAGCTCCACCCGAGGATCCTTGCAGCGAAATAGGAGGCCACGGTGACCGTCACGAGCGAGGCGATCGTCAGCGGGATGCCCTGGCGCTCGAAGGTATTGGAAATCAGGCCGGGGATGATCCAGCCGATCAGCTGAAGATCGCCCCAGGCGGGGGAAGCTTGCGGAACGGTGCGGGCTCCCAGGATCGACCAGAGAGCGCCGGCCAGCACCATGAACGCGAAGCGTCGCGCGCCGAACAGGATCACGTAGCGCGCGGCCAGGCGGAAGCAGGCGAGCGACAGCAGGGCCGCGGCCAGAATGACGGCGAGCCGGAGGGGCTGGTCCAGGATCAGGACCATGTAGGCCGGGACGATGATGCCTCCCGGGTACAATCCGGTGAGAGCTATATAAAGGACCGAGAGAAGCAGGCCCGCCAGCGCGGTTTCATAGGACATGGGCTTCACCTTTGCCCGCCCAGTAGGTGACCAGGGCCCGGCCGGCGCCGGCCATGTTGCCGAAGCCGAAAACCATGAAGCGGTCCTGCAGCCGGTCTGCGACCGCCGCCATGATGCGCTCCGGCGGCCAGCGCCCGGGGAGGGCGCGCACGCCGCGCAGGCGCCGGCAGATGGGACCGGCATGGGCGCCGGCGACAAAGAGCGCATCGAAATGCGCAAGCGCGCCGCCCTCGAGCTCCTCCAGCCACTGCCGGCTCCTGTCCGGCCTGTCGGCGCGCAGGTTCAGGATGCCGACGGTGCCGGCCGCATCGGGCACGAGCTCTCCGGCGCGAGCCAGGGCGCGCCAGGTCGAGTCGGGGTCGTTGGCCGCAAAGGCATTGACGAGATAGCATGTCCCGCCGCCGCAAGGCCAGCGCCAGATGCGCATCCGGCCCAGGTCGTGCCGCGTCTTGCGGATGCCTTCGAGAATTACGCCATCGGGAATGCCGAGATGTCGGGCGACGGCGTACACGAGATCGAGGTCGCCCGTGAATTCGCGCGCGCGCAGGCCGGGGTCGAGCGCCAGCAGGGGGGCGCAGGCGCCGGCCGTCACCGTTTCGGTCGGCTGCCGGCCGGCGAAGTGGCGCGCTATATCGGCCGGTACGAACAGGCGCGCTGCGGGAGGCACCGCCAGGCGGAAGACCGCGGCCGCCTCCTCCTCGGTTTCGCCCATGGCCTCGAGGTGGTCGCGCCGCACGTTGGTCACCGCCACGATGGCCGGCGCGAGCAGATGGGCCGACTCGACGCGGTGGCACTCGGCGTGCACGCTCATCATCTCGGCGACCAGGGTGTCGGCGCCCAGAGCGAGGGCCTTGGCGACCAGGCGCTTCTGCTCGAGGATGGAAGGTGGGCCGCGCCTCGGTATTTCGCACTCGGCTCCATCCGGCAGGATCCAGCAGGGCTGGGAGCCCGTGGTCTTGGCCAGCACGCGCCGCCCGCTCGCGCGCAGGACGGATGCCAGCATGCGCGTGACGCTCGACTTGCCGCGCGTGCCCGTGATCGCTACCCGGAGCGCTATGGGGCGCAGGCGGCGCCGGTGCACGAGCTTTTCGACGGCCAGGCAGGAAAGAAAGAGCAGGGTGAGAAGAAGAATCCTCACATCGGCGCCTTGCGGCGCGC
>Ga0129301_1001356_pt1 | contig 12015 bp, 13 predicted proteins | sample ConPoolayeHmetaG_FD_94489 | JGI IMG/M metagenome (GOLD analysis project Ga0129301, IMG submission 94489) | Hot spring microbial mat communities from California, USA to study Microbial Dark Matter (Phase II) - Cone Pool mat layer H metaG ...
AATACATTAATGATACCCAGCCCTGGCTTTTAGAAGGAGAAAAACTAAACAAAATTTTAAACTTTCTTGTTAAAGAAATCAGAGAAATTGCCCTTCTTCTTGCCCCCTTTCTGCCCCAAACTTCAGAAAAAATCCGCAATCAATTTGCCGGCCCAAAAATTAAATCCCAAAAACCACTATTCCCAAGGATAAATTAGAAAATGATTGGCGAACTTGTTCGAACTACAACTAAAGACAAATTAAAATTACAAGGCTTTCTTTCTTTACCCAAAAACCACACAAAGAAAGTAGTTCCTCATATCCACAGATCAGGCCGACCACTGGTATAACAAAACAATTCTGCAACTTACAAGAAAAATAAAATATTGGTTAAAACAGTATTGACAAAATTATTTTATTACTATAAACTTAGTATTGCTATGGGACAAACAATAGCAATCACACCAAAAGGACAAATCCATATTCCTGTTGATTTTAGGAAAATTCTTGGTTTAACTGCTCCCGGATTAGCAGAGATAAAACTGTCAAAAAGGGGGCTTATTATCAAACCCAAAAAAAGTCCAATTCTTAAACTGGCAGGCAAATATAAAAACAGAAAACCCATTACTAAACTTAATATTGAAAAAATTAGAGAAAAAATAGACTATTCTTCTTTATGAAAAAAATCTTCGTTGACACCAATGTTTGGTTGAGGTTTTTGGTTGCCGAGGATAAAGAAAAATTTGAAGAGTGTAAAAAATTTCTAGTCCTTAACGAAAATGGAAAGTTTAAAATTTACACTTCCACAATTGTTCTTTTAGAAATAGTCTATACTCTTTCTTCCTTTTATCAGATAGACAAAAGAGAAATTATTTCTGATATTAAAAATATTCTTCTTGCTAGAAATCTTACTCTGATAGAAAAGACAAATTTTCCTAAAGCTTTGGAAATTTTCAAAAAGTTTAATATAAAAATCGTTGACTGTTTAATAATTAGCCAAATACCCCCCAAAACAATTCTTTGTACTTATGATAAAGATTTTAGAAAAGTATCTAAAATAAAAGTGTTTACCCCAAAAGAAATAATTCAAGAAACTAAATGTTAATCGATACCCACGCTCATTTAAATTTTCCGGACTACGAAAAGGAGGAAGAAAAAATTATTTCCCGGGCAATTAAAGCCGGAGTGAAAAAAATTATTTGCGTTAGTAGTAATCTTACCGATTCTCAAAGAGCAATCAAAATTGCCAGAAAATATTTAGGAGTTGTTTTTGCTGCTGTCGGTATTCATCCCCAGCAAACTGATCCAGAAAACCAGAATCCTCCAGAAAGACAACTTGAGAAACTAGCAATCATCGCTAACCAAAAAGAAGTTATTGCCATTGGAGAGTGTGGTTTGGATTTTTCTCCAGCTCCACCCGGAGAAAAAGAAAGATCAAAAGATATTCAACAACTTCTTTTTGAAAGCCAAATAAAAATTGCCCAAAAGCTAAATTTACCCATTTTAGTTCATAGCCGAGAAGCTTTTTCTCAAACAATAGAAACTCTGGAAAAATTTAAAAACCTTAAGGGTATTTTTCATTGCTATAGTGGTGGGAAAAAGGGAATTGAAAAAGTACAGGGTTTAGGGTTTTTGTTTGGGGTTGCTGGTAATTTAACTTACGACGAGGGTCTTAAAAATGTCTTCCGCCAAATCCCCTTAGAAAAAATTGTCTTGGAAACCGATTGTCCATTTTTAGCCCCATTACCTTTTCGTGGCCAAAGAAACGAACCAGCTTATATAAAAAATACGACTAAGGCTTTGGCAAAAATTAAAAATATTTCCCTTGAAAAAACGGCCAAGATTACTACCAAAAACGCAGAAGCGTTATTTAAAATCTAAAAAACTCCCGGGTGTGATAAAATATAAAAAGCCAATGCAACATAAGCTTCGCCGTTTTATTCTTAATCATGAGCGCCAATTTCACCGTGGCTTAGAAATTTTAATAGGAAGCTTCAGCTGGTTCGCCATTGTTTTATTTTTTGGCGGAAGTTTTCTTTTTCCCTTTCAGCTTGCCTATGTAATTATTTTCTTTGATATATTTTGGTTCTATAAATCAGTTACTTTTGCCATCAGCGCCCTAGTTTCTTATTTTAGAATTCAAGCCTCCCAAGTAATGGACTGGCTTGGAGAGGTAAAGACCTTCCCCAATTGGAAGAAAATCCACCACGTGGTAATCATTCCCCAATACAAAGAGCCCCCCCATATCTTAGAAAGAAGTATTCAATCTTTAGTCACCCAAGATTTCCCTTTAAAACAAATTACCGTGGTAATGGCAACCGAAGCAAGAGATCCTGAGGGGGAGGCTAAAGCCAATCTTTTAAAAGAAAAATATGGGAAAAAGTTTGCCAATTTTTTTGTTACTGTCCATAAGTTAACCCCCCAAGAAACAGCCGGAAAACATTCCAACGAGAACTATGCTGCTCGTTGGGTTAAAAAAGAACTTATCGATAAAAGAAAAATGGATATTAATTATCTAACAATTACCAGCTCTGACGCCGACCATTGCTTTCATCCAAAACATTTTTCCTACCTTACTTATAGCTTTTTAGATAACCCTCATCGCTATTTACGTTTTTGGGAACCAGCAGTTCTTTTTTACAATAACTATTGGCGGCTGCCGGCAATCCTCAGAGTACCAAATACCATAAACACTATCTGGAATGCGGCTGTTTTATCACGGAAAGACAGGTTAATTAGTTGTCAAAATTATTCCTTATCTTTCAGGCTCTTAGACGAAGTTGATTACTGGGATCCGGAAATTATTCCCGAAGATTATCATCTTTTCTTTAAGGCTTACTATAAAAAGAAAGGACTAATAGAGACCGAACCAATTTATCTTCCTATTTGGGCAGACGCAGCAGAATCAACTTCTTTCTGGGGATCAGTTAAAAATACCTATTTACAATTTCAGCGCTGGGCTTGGGGAATTTCTGATGACCCAAACGTTATTAAAAATTATTTTTTGGAGCCAACGATTTCTTTTTGGGATAAAACTGTACGCCTAATTAAACTTCTAGAAGACCATCTTTTAATGCCAGTAAACTGGTTTTTAATTACTTTGGGGATCACTATTCCTTCATTGCTAATTCCTGAATTTTCTCAAACTACCCTAGGCTACAATCTTCCTCGGCTTTCCTCATTGATTCTTACTATCTGCATGATATTTTTAGCCATTATTTATTTAGTCAATATTAAGCTTAGACCACCGAAACCTTCAAAAGTTTCCTTCTTACGCACCCTATTAATTCCCCTAGAATTTGTTTTAATGCCCCTTGCTGGTTTTATTTTTAATGTTTTGCCCTCACTGGATGCTCACACCCGATTAATGCTGGGAAAATATATTGAATACAGGGTAACAGAAAAGGTATAAATTTAAAAGATGAACCAATTTACTGTTAGTTTATGGGGTGATGAAGCTTGGGCGGCAACATTAGCCGTGAAGCCTGTTTGGGAAATAATTAAAATCGTTAGTCGCGATACCTCACCGCCACTTTATTATCTTTTACTTCATTTCTGGATGAAAGTTTTTGGAACTTCAGAAGTAGCAATTAGGAGTTTATCATTCGTATTTTTCCTCACCACTGCCGCAGTTGCTTTTTTAATCGGCCAGTGTCTTTGGGATAAAAAAACAGGCTTTCTGGCTAGTCTTCTAATCCTTGTTAATTCATTCTTGTTTATTTATGCTTTTGAAGGACGAATGTATGCTCTTCTAGCCTTAACTTCAACTTTATCAGCTTATTTTTTTCTTCGTCGCCAACGCTGGCCATTTATTTTAGCCACAACCGCCGCTTTATATACCCATCATTTTTCTTTATTTGTCATTTTTTGGGAGTTAATTTGGCGATTAAAAGAAGTTGATCTTAAAAACCCAAAAGATTTTTTCAAAAAATTCAGCGATTTCTTTATAATTAGCCTTTTATATTTACCCTGGATTTATCCTTTATACTACCAAACTTCTCTTGTTGCCAGCGGTTTTTGGCTGGGAAAACCAACAATAAAAACTTTTTGGCAAACAGTAGAAAAATTTTTAGTAGGAAATCAGAAAAATATTTTCCGCAATTTAGCTTTGGGAGGGGTGTTAATTACTTTACTTTTTCGCCGCTGGCAAAAAGAAAAAAATACCCTTTTTCTTTTAGGCTGGTTTTTTACTCCCCTTGTTTTAACTTTTGTTATCTCCCAATTTTTCCAATCAATTTTTTTCGACCGTTATATGCTGATAACTATTCCTGCTGCCTGTTTAGTTTTAGCATCTCAAAGAAGAAAAATTAGTAATCTTTTTTTAGGAATAGTTATTACCTGCCTTGTTTTTAATAATTATTATTATTTCACCCATCCGGCTAAGCGGCCTTTTCGTCAGTTAGCAGAATATATTAAAAGGGAAGCTGCTTGGCTGACTTTAATTAACCATAATGCTGCTGCTCATCATTTATGGGAATCAAAATATTACGGACTAAAAGCCCCAATTTACTCCCCTCAATCTCTCCCTTTTTATACTGGTACTGCTTTAATGGAAAAGGGGGATGTAATTAACAACTTGCCAGAAGAAAAAGAAATTGGAGTAATTACTAGCGCTTCCCTTGAAGAAGTAACCATTCCTGGATATTATTTAATTAAGGTTCAGCAATTTGGAGAGCTCAAATTCTTATGGATGGCAAAAAACTGAAAAAATTATTTTATCGTTGGTGGTGGGTAGTTATGGGAGGAATAGTTTTTCTTTTGCGCCTTCCCTCTCTTTTTGAACCGTTTACTTATGGAGATGAGGGAATATATCTTACCTTAGGACAAGCAGTCCGTAAAGGATTAGTCCTTTACAAAGATATCCACGATAACAAACCGCCCCTTTTGTATTTACTGGCGGCATTAGTGGGTAATTTTTCTTACTACCGGGCAATTTTGTTTCTTTGGAGTTTTGCCACCATTTATCTTTTTTACAAACTCAGCCTTATTCTTTTTAAAAACAAAACTGCCCAGATTATTCCTACCTTTATTTTTGCAATTTTAACCTCAATTCATACTTTTGAAGGCAATGTGGGTAATGCCGAAAATTTTATGCTTCTTCCAACCATTAGCGGCTTTTATCTTTTTTTGAAAGCAAAAAAATGGCAACATTGCTTTTTTGCCGGAATCCTTTTTTCTTTAGCCACTCTTTTTAAAGTTCCTGCCGCTTTTGACTTTGTTGCCGTTTTGCTTCTTCCTTTAATTTTATTTTTAAGCAAAAAACAAAAAAAATATTCGTTACTTATTATTCATTATCCATTACTCCTTCTCGGTTTTCTTTTGCCCATCTTAATTACTTTTGTTTATTATGCTTCTAAAAATGCTTTTAGCTACTATCTTTCTGCCGCTTTTTTTCAAAATCTTCCTTATTTAGCCTCTTGGACTCCTGATAAGCCAAAAATTGTTAATTTCCCCTTTCCTCTAGTAATTAGGGCAGTTCTGTTGGGAGGAATTTTAGTTTTAGTTTTTCTTTATCGAAAAAAAATCTCTTTACTGGCAAAAATTCTTTTAGTTTGGTTTTCTTTTTCTTTATTTGCCGCTCTTTTATCTTCTCGACCATATCCACATTACCTTTTACAAGTTATCCCTTCCTTATCTTTTTCTTTTGGATTACTAACCGAAAAAACTAAAGAAAAAATTATTCCTCTAGTTTTCTCTCTTTGTCTTGCTTTCTCTTTTTTCTATTTCAAGTTTTGGCATTATCCAAATATTTCTTATTATTTAAATTTTTATCAATTTGCCTTGGGGCAAAAAAGCAAGGAAAAATATTTCAACTATTTCGGAGGAAAAACAAAGTCCCTTTACCAAACAGCCCAATACCTCAAATTACACACCAGTCCTCAAGAAAAAATTTTTATTTGGGGAACTGAACCATCAATCTATGCTTTAGCGGATCGCCTACCGACTGGCCGCTACACTACTGCCTACCATATCGCTGATTTTAACGGCTATCAAGAAACAATAGATGCTTTAACTAAAAATCCTCCCCGCTACATCATCGTTGACGCTAAAGAAGCACAATCCTTTCCCGCCCTCTTCCATTTCGTCCACGAAAAATATCTTTCTACTTTTAGTTTTGAAGATTTTAACATTCTAAAGCTAAAAAAATGAAAAAATTAAGTATTACTTTCTTGCTTGGACAAATTTTGGTGATTTTACTTTCTTGGCAGCAGCTCCCCCCAGAGTTACCTTTATTTTACAGCCGACCCTGGGGAAAAGATCAACTCGCTACCCCCCTCAGCCTTTTCATCCTTCCTTCACTATCTTTAACTATCTTTCTAATCAACCTAGTTTTTGCTTCCCTTGTTGCTAAAGAAGAACAACTTCTCCTTAAAATCCTAGAGGCCGCTACTGCTATCTTTAGTCTCCTTTCTTTAGTGACTATAATTAAAATAGTTCTTTTAGTAACTTAACTTATGAATTGGTTATTATTTAAAAAATTAATTATTTCTCCTCTATTTGTTTCTTTTCTAGTTTCGCTAGTAATTACTCCCTTAGTGATTTCCCTCTACCGTCGCGCCGGTTGGATAGAGAAACCTTGGCGAGAAAAAGATACTCATACCTATCCTATTCCTCGCGGAGGAGGAATTCCAATCTGGGGAACGTTACTCATAGCTAGCCTCATTTTTCTCCCTTTAGACCAACACCTAGGAGGAATTATTGCTGGGGCAACAATACTAGCAATCATCGGCGTTCTTGATGACCACCTTGATCTCAATCCCTACCTAAGGCTATTTTTCTGCTTTCTGGCTGCTGGAGTAGTGGTATCTTCTGGTATTGGAATTGCTTTCATCACTAATCCCCTTGGGGGAATTATTAAACTTGACCAACCGAGGATTCATTTCTACCTTCTTGGAAAAACCAGAAGTATCTGGGTTTTGGCTGATATTTTTGCTTTACTCTGGATTGTTTTTATAACCAACATTGTCAATTGGGCAAAAGGATTTGATGGCCAACTACCAGGGGTGGTGGTTATCGCTGCTGTCACTATCGCCTTTTTAGCCTTACGCTTCTCTGCCGACATTACTCAATGGCCGGTAGCAATTTTAGCCTCAATTACCGCCGGGGCCTACTTAGGCTTTTTACCTTTTAACTTTTATCCCCAAAAGATTATGCCCGGCTATGGGGGAGGTTCGCTTGCCGGCTTTATGTTGGCAGTTTTAGCAATCTTATCAACCACCAAAGTTGGTACAGCTATCCTCGTTTTGGGAATCCCCTTTATTGACGCCATTTACTCGATTTTCCGCCGAATCGCCTCAGGCCGTTCTCCTGTTTGGGGTGACCGCGGTCATCTCCACCACAAAATTTTAGATGAATGGAAATGGGGGAAAAGGAAAGCAGCTATTTTTTACTGGAGTTTAACAACGCTGTTAGGAATCCTTGCCTTAAATTTGTCAAGCCGCCATAAATTCTATACAATAATAATGTTAGCAATAATTATCGGAGGACTATTTCTGTGGTTCAAATTTTTGAAAGCCTTTTCCAAAGCATCAGACCGAGACAAACCCTTAAAAACTTAAGTTTGCTAGCTCCTTTGGTTTTCTCAGGAAACCTTTTTATAGAAGAAAAATTTTGGTTGGCCTTACGCTCTGTTTTTATTTTTACTATTTTAACCTCTGCTGTATATATTATAAATGATATTGTAGACTTTCCTCGTGATCGTCTTCATCCAATTAAGAAAAACCGGCCAATTGCTTCAGGAAAACTTCCCCTTCCTATTGCTCTATTTTTTGCAATTATAGGTGTTTTTTCTGCCTTTTACTTGAGTTATTTCTCTAGCCCTTTCTTTTTCTTAGTAATCTTTATTTACTTTCTTCTACAAATAGTCTACACCTTTTGGCTTAAAAGCGTCATTGTATTGGATGTCCTCTCTATTGCTGGTGGTTTCGTTTTGCGGGTTTATGCTGGAGCTTTTGCTTTAAATATTCATATGAATGTTTGGTTTCTCCTCTGTGTTGTTTCTTTAGCCTTATTTTTAGCGGTCGGAAAAAGAAGGGCTGAACTAGCCATCTTAGATATTCAATCAGCTGGCCGCCACCGAAAAACTCTCAGCTTTTATACCCCTGATTTATTAGATTCTTATTTAGCAATGTTTGCTAACTCTACTTGGCTCTCTTACGCTCTCTTCACTTTCTTCTTCCCACCTCCACCAATAAGTCAGCGGTTCGCCCTATATCGCTTCCTACCTCTAACCTTGTCAGGAATAAATAAATGGCTAATGCTTACCGTTCCCTTGGTTATCTATGGAATAATGCGTTACATGACAATTATTTACCAAGGAAGTAAAGCCGAATCTCCAGAGAAAGTTTTGTTAGCGGATAAACCTTTATTAGCGACAATTTTAATTTGGGGATTAATGGTCGTGGCAATCCTTTACGGCATTAAACCCTAAACATATCGTTTATAACATCCATTCATCGCCGATTTTGCACTTTTTACCTTAAGCGCTTACTACCTACTAAAATATCTTGTACCTTTTAGTCTATCAACTCTACATATACTCCGCTTACCCAACCGTCTTTTCCTTCTTCATACTCAATCTTATACCAACCATTTTTCTCCTCCCCAAGGTAGGGAAACATCTCTCCCGGATTAACTTTAGCCGCCTCTGTAGCTAAAGTGGAGGGCTCCATTCTTACTCGCAACCAACCCGTTGGTGTTTCTTTAATCTTTACGTAAGGTTTCGCCGGGGGGGTAACCTCTGACTTTGGGGTAACTTTGGGGGATGGACTTCCTTTAGGGGTTGGTGTCGAAGTAAGCTCCGCCCTTTCACCGCTAGAAGTCGCCTCTTCAATTCCTTCAATTTTTTTCGCCAATTGAACATTGACAATCAATTTGTAACCAACGAAAGTTTTTGCAGAAATTGTCTTTTCTTCATAACCAGGCAAAGCGACAGCAATTTGATAACTTCCGGGTTCGATGTTTTCAATAACAACTGGGGTAAAACCTTTTGGCTCGCCATCGATCTTGACTACTGCCTGGTCAGGAAAAGAAACCACTGCCAGGCTAGATTTATCTTTTGAGGCTATCTTTTCTAACCAAATAATTTCTCCTGAAGAAGCAGATTCGCTTGAACCCAAAGTTCGCTTAATAACAGTGAGAACTTTAGGAATTAAATTTACTTTTCCTTCCCAAGGAACTAAATTATCACCTGTTGTCTCAGGTACCAGTTTAACTACATGTTCACCAGCTTGAATCTTGTCATTTGAATAAGGGGTGTATCCCACCTGAATGCCATCAATAAAAACCGCCGCCTTCGGAGTAGCAGAAATAGAGACCAACGCTAAGCCAGGCTTGCCAAAAAACCTACTTCTAACCAATAGGCTAACCAACAAAACCAACCCTAATATCGCTGCAATTATAATTAGCCAACTTCTTTTTCTTAACATCGTTTATAAGATACCACAAAATGCTAGCGTAAACAAGTTTTTTTTGATAGAATACTCGAAAGGCCTAGTGGCGAAGAAGCTAACGCGGCTGTCTGCAAAACAGCTATTCGCCGGTGCAAGTCCGGCCTAGGCCTCAATTTTGGTGGCAGGGAGCGGAATCGAACCGCTGACCTGGTGGTTATGAATCACCCGCTCTAACCAACTGAGCTACCCTGCCACGTAAAGTTTACCTTTGGTGGACTACGTGGCTAGCCCATGATTTACCGAAGGTAAATTTTGCGAACTCCTAGTTGCGGGGCTAGGAGTTGAACCTAGCCTGTGAGGTTATGGGCCTCACGTGCTACCGTACACTACCCCGCATGTAGTGACCCCTACTAGGCAATTAAATTTACTTCACTTACCGGCAAGTACTCACCTTAAACCATCTTCTCGCCGTTTATTCGTCTCCTCCTCTAAAATTCTGTAAAGATTATAGTCCCCCGAGTATCAATTATAATAGGACAAACCTTTTTTTGCAAGAATCCCATTAGAAAAATAATTTCCACCATTTCTTCCAGTGAGGAACTTGAGGATTGGCCTCTGCTCTTGCCTTTTGCTTAATAATCAATTCTTCTAAATCTGACGGCAAAATGACAATTGTTTCTCCAGGCTTCGCCATATTTAACTTATTTCTCGCCTCTTCTTCTATAAACTCTGGTGACTGATAGTACTGTCTCTTTAAGGAAAGTTCTTCCTTTTCCTTTTCCAACTGTAAGACGCGTTTTTCCGCTAAATTTATCTGTTGAATACCCTTAAAGAGGCGAAAAATATTACTCGTAAGTCTAACTATAAGAATAATACCGATGCCAAGAAAAAACACCTGAAATAATCGTTTTTTCACCTAGTCCTCCCGTTGACAACTATCCTTTATAATGTTATTATGGGTTATAAAAATTTGAGCTCTCATGATTGGTATCGATAAAACTTTCGCAACCGCCCATCAAAAATTTTTAGAATATTTAAAAAAACAAGGTAATACTCCCGCTACCATTGTAGCATATGGAAAAGATGTTGACCAATTTGGAGAATATTTGAGAAAAAAACAAATTACCCAAGTTACTTCTGTTCTTCCGGAACACATTGAAAATTTCAAGGACTATCTGGCCAAAAATGATTATACTGATAAATCAATTTGTCGGAAGCTCAATTCAATTAAAGCCTTCTTTCGTTTTCTAACGCTTAATGGTTCAATCGAAAAAAGTCCTGCCACTTCAATCATTTACCCTCGTTATGAAATCAAACCTCCAAGAATTCTCTCCCAGATGGAGTATCGCGCCTTACGCGACTGTGCCCGTGATGATCCTCGAGCGGCAGCAATTGTAGAAATTTTGTTACAAACAGGAATGAGAATTGGAGAGCTAGTAAGGTTGGAATTAGAAGACATCAAAATCACAGAAATAAGAATTCGCTCTTATAGCTCCCATCCGGAAAGAACTGTTCCTTTAAATTCAGCAGTCAAAACAGCAGTTAATCGTTGGTTAAATTACCGACCAAAAACAAAAAATCCTTCTCTTTTAGTAACCAAAACCGGCAAAACTCTTCAAACTAGAAATATTCGTTCAGCTCTTGTTCGCCTTTTTAAATTAGCGGGAATCAAAAACGCCACTGTTAACTCCTTACGCCACACTTTTATTGCCCACCAACTAGCTGCTGGGGCTTCCGTAGCTCTTATTCAAAAAATTGTTGGTCACAAAAGGTTATCTACCACGGAAAAATATTTAGAGCTAGTCAAGGAGAATATCACCCCAACCCCAAAATTAGAAGAACTCTAAGGAAGAACTATCAGCGGTGTTCCTCCCCTTCTGCATCTTTAAAACCCATTTTTGTGCGCGTGCCTGGATTCGAACCAGGGACCTGTTGTTTATAAGACAACCGCTCTTTCCCCTGAGCTACACGCGCTCTTTAAAAATTATATCAAAAGGCATGGCAAAAAGCACGGATTTTTTATAATCTTGCTCTCTGGGCAATTTCTGCTTCAACAATTTCTCTTGCCCGACCATAACGCAAGCGAGAAAGTTGCTTGGTCATTTCTGCTACTTTAGGATTACGAAGTTTTTTCATCACCGAAATGTCCTTTGTTAAATCCATAGAAAATGCCGGTACCGGTTCATTATGAACAATTGTTTTAATATAAACATGGAAACGTTCAATATTTAACAAATCATCTTCCCCAAAAGTTGGCTGAAATTCATGCTGTAAATAAGAGGCATCGGTAACCCCAACCCGAAAGGCAATTAGAGTCCCAATATTCCCAAACACAGCATTCTTTATTTCTTCATCCATTTGACCAATAAATTGGTTGGCAACGCAGAGGTTAAGTCTGAACTTCCTTGCTTCAGACAAAATCTGAGCAAAGTCAGGAGTAGCAAAGTTTTGAAACTCATCAACATATAAATAAAAATCTTTTCTTTGCTCTTCGGGAATATCTGCCCGAGACATCGCCGCAATCAAAATTTTTGGCACCAAAACCAAACCTAAAAAAGAAGAGTTTTCTTCTCCAATTTTTCCCTTGGCTAAATTAATAATCAAAATTTTTCCCTCATCCATCACTTTACGAAAATCAAAGGAG
>Ga0129301_1001359_pt1 | contig 12006 bp, 20 predicted proteins | sample ConPoolayeHmetaG_FD_94489 | JGI IMG/M metagenome (GOLD analysis project Ga0129301, IMG submission 94489) | Hot spring microbial mat communities from California, USA to study Microbial Dark Matter (Phase II) - Cone Pool mat layer H metaG ...
GCATTATTCATACTTCTATACACATTTTTCAGCAGAACACCAATATGGTTTCCTTATCTCCTAAACCTTTATGGAATAATTTTCGCAATCTTGATCATTCTTTATCTTGGAAGCTTGTTCATATGGAGAACAACACTAATTTTCGTTGGGCTTCTGACGATAATGGATATAATTCTAGTTTTGTACACCGGCACTATGGTTTCTGCAGCAATGCACGTTAGTGAACTTAGACTTCCAGTTTTAGTTTCGATTCCAACAATTCCCACAATAATATCAGAAAAAGGGATGATTTACATGTCATTAGGATTAGGCGACTTCTTCTTTGCTGGACTGATTGGCATACAAACTATGAAAAAATTTGGAAAAAACTTTGCGATTATATCATTAATTGCAATGGCAACATCGTTTTCCATTTTTGAAATATTAATGTTGAACTATGCATTACGTGCACTTCCTGGAACGTTGATGATAATATGTGGATGGCTACCGATAATGCTCTATAAGATGTTATCAACAAAAATTAAAGAAAAATCAGTCTAGCCAAACAGGGCGCCTAAACCTTCAAGCGCTGCTTCTTCTTTAGCTTTCTCTTCCTCTTCCTTCTTTTTCTTCTCTTCACCTTTTGGTTTAGCTTCAGCCACTGGTGCAGCTGCAGTTGTAGGTGCTGCTGCAGGTGCAGCCATCATTGTCGGTGCGGATTTAATTGCCTCTTCAATGTTGACCTCTGCTAAAGAGGCCACTAATGCTTTAACTCTCACAGCATCAACATTTATGCCTGCCGCTGTCAAAACTTGCGTCAAGTTTTCCTCATTTATTTCTTTTCCAGCTTTGTGAAGGAGCATCGCCGCATAAACGTATTCCATATCTTTCAACCTCTTCATTCAACTATTTTAACTTTTTTTATTTTCTCCATAGCAGGAAACTAACGCTTTTGCTTGAAGTAATCAAGCTTACAATATAAACTTTTACTTGTTAACTTTCACTATTACTAGAGGGTTTCGCAGTATTAGCCAAATATAAAACTAAATTTTCAACATACAGCCAAAATTCTTTTTCTATCCGCATCCAAGCTTCATCTGATTCAGCTTCTTGACGCAATAAGATTCCTCCACCAAATAGGCTCAGCAAAAAACTACCATATCCTGAATATCGTCTTCTCCTCTCCTGAAATTCCAGTTTTACTGAAAAATTATCAGGTCTTCCTTCTACAACTACACTTACAAGACCGAGGAGTTTAAAGGAAGGAGAATTGCCAACAGTGATCTTATAATTTCTAGATGTTTTTTCACTTATGATTTGAAATCTTCTTTCTTTAAAAAAATCTTCTAACTTTACACTGAGCAATTCTAAATCTACGTTCTTCATGTCCCATTTTCGTTCCATTCTAACCCGGACTAAAAGAAGCCTAACTCAATTTTAAAGGTTATTTGATATAATATGCGTGAAGTATCCAGTTTATTTCATCAGAAAAAAGCGCGCGCAGATTCCTCATTTGGTTTCGGTTCCAGTTTTGATGAAACCATTTAAACTTGACATTTCCATGTGTGCCTTTCTAATTAAGTCAATTATTGTTTCTTTTGTGGGTATAACAGCACCAAGCGAAAGGGCATAGGCTTCTTTATGGCTTATTTGAATAAGCAGTATTATGTTTTCGTTTGTCGGATAAGCTGCATTTATGGATAATGTAAAGGCATCTGCGTAAGCTTTTCCTAAACTCTGCTTGGTTTTATTTAAATCTGTCAGAAGATGTTCTTGAGTTATAATTAATCCATCGTCATACGCAACCTTTACTGCTAAACCTGCCTCAACTGGTTTTATTCCCAGTTTTGATAGTACACTTGCGAGCCTTTCTGAAATAACTTCGCCCTTTCTAACAACTAGCGTACCCTTATTTATCCAAACACTCCCAGCTTCAATTCTCGTAGGCAAACCAACAGCATTTAACTGACTTATTATTGGACCAGGTGGCTGTCCAGTATTTCCAGCAGGAACTATTACATCAAAAGCTGCAATGTCTCCAGCTTTAGCTGTTGTTGTTACTTTTCCTCTTTCTAAGAGTAAAACTAGTTGGAATGGGTTCAGATTGGTGAAAATGTAAGTATTTGACCCTGTTAAGTGTTCTTCAAGCTTTTCCAGTTCTGTTTTTTCTTTGCAATTTTCAATTGCTCTTTTCATGAGCGTATTTTTTATTACCCTCATATACATTTTGTCTGACAGTTTTTTCTTGAGTTCTTGAAGTTGTGCTGCACGAACTTTTTGGAGACTAGCAATCCCTATGACTTTATGATTTTTTATTAATTGAGTTATCTCTTCGATTTCGCTGAGTTTTTCCTGTAAAACTTGTTGTGATGGCATCAGTTTTCCTCTTTTATGGCTTAATTCTTGCTGGTGTGCCCATAGACGTTTTCACATAGGCTAGCTTGATGTTTTTAATTCCTCTTTTAAGTTTTCCTTCTATAACCCTTAAAACAGCTTGAACATTTTCAGCTATTTCTTCTTCTTTCATGTTTTCTGATCCAATACGGCATTGTAAGATTGGTTGATTACGCATTCTAACAAGGATTGTTTTACGATGTTTCTCTATTAAACTCGCTATGTCTGCCGTAGGTGGGACTGGGATGGGCATTTTTCCTCTAGGTCCTAATACCGGACCTAGAACTTTACCTACTAGTGGCATTAATGGCGCTTCTGCAATAAAAAAGTCATATTCATTGGCGATTTTTCTTAATTCATGCTTTTTTCCAGCAAATCCTTCAAGTTCAGCTCTTTCAACAACGAGGTCTGCATTTGCCCTTCTTGCCTTTAGGGCTAATTCTCCTGAGGCTATCACGCATATTTTGTTTTGTTTTACTGGTGAATAAGGTAGCTCTATGATTTCTTGCAGCTTGCCTTCTGAGGATTTCATGTCTATGTCTCTGAGATTTATGATGAGTTCTATGGATTGATTAAAATTTCTTTTTTTAGATTTTTCCTTTGCCTCTCTAACTGCATTTAATACTGTTTTTGTGTCTAAGGACATTTTGAGACCTCGTGTCATTGAGGAAACTAAATGGGATTATAAAAATATTCTCTTACGCCTCGCTTTTGCTAAGCACACCATCATATTTGCCTTCATCAATTTCTTTCTGAATCTCACGTGGATCTTTCCCTTCAACTGTCACTCCCATACTTACACAACTGCCCAAAACTTCTTTTGCAGCTAATTTTAGATTTTTTGCCAAAAGTTCGTGGCGTTTTATTTTTGTTATGCGCAACACTTGTTCCATTGTGAGATTTCCTACTTTCGTTGAGTGAGGCGTTCCGGAACCTTTCTCTATTTTTAATTCGCTGACAATTAAGGCTGATGTTGTGGGTGTTCCAACGCTGACATCGAATTCTTTTGTTTCTGGGTCAACAGCGACTTTTACTGGGACTTTCATTCCAGCATAATCTTTCGTAAGCTCATTTATTCTGTTTACAATCATCATTACGTTTACGCCTAAAGGACCTAGGGCAGGACCTAATGGCGGTCCTGCTGTTGCTTGTCCACCGCTTACAAGTAATTCAACAATTTTCTTATCAGCCATTTTACGCTTCCTCTCTTTCTGTTTTTGCTTTTTCCACCATCTTTACATAATCAGAATGGACAGTTATTGGCAAGGTAAAAGTTGCCTCTAGAAGCTCAAGTGTAACTTCTCCTTTAGTTTTGTCTATACGCGTTATTTTTGCACGCATTCCTTTGAATGGTCCACCTGTCACTTCTACTATGTCATTTTCACTTAGTTCTTCAATTATTGGTTTTCGAACAACATATCTTTCAATTTCAGAAAAGCTTACAACTCCAGGAACCCGAGAACGTACATGCCTTATGCCGCCAATGGCTTCTTCCACAAAGTGGGGTCCTTCAGCTTCGATGAAGATGTATCCTCTCAGAGTTTCTGGAACAAGAATCGCTTTTATGGGTATATTATTCATTTCAATCTTTGCAGCAACAAGCCTAGCTACATTTCTTTCCTGTCCAGTTGTTGTCTTTACAGCAAAAATCTTTGTCGAATGCTCTTCGTGTTTTTCCATGAGTCTTTCCTTCTAAACTCAAGTTTGCAAAGTGTTAGATACCAGTTTGATGATAAATCCTATTATTCCAATCGCACCTATGCCGAGAATGCATATTTTTATTGATAGCCAAAGCTCACTTCTTCCAGGTTTTGTAGCTAACTTTAGTGTTTTTGCGCATTGTGCTAGGAATGATCTTAATCCCATTGTTCATTGCACCCTAAACATCTTAATGCGATATAATAGTTTTATAGGCTTCGATAGATAAATCTGAACACTTCTATTAACTTTTCCCTCTTACAATGCTAAACTTTTTTCCATTGAATACCCAATTCTTTAAGCATGTCAACAAGCCTTGGTTTATCTTCGCCTTTTATTCCCTTCCAATCTAAAATTGCAAGTTCAGTCTTTTCCAATGTTCTTTCAAAGCATTGTTGAAGAATTTCAACGTGTATCCATGAAATAGCATATTTAGGGATTATGTGACCAAAAGCAATTTCGCTTTCCAAAGCCATTCGAGTGAACTTCATATTATAGTGAGGCCCACCTATACCAAGTGCAACCTTATCTTGAAATTTGCCAAATTTTGAAACAGCCTCCATTGTTGCGTTGGCTACAACCTCAGCAGCGTTTGAATCACTCCATTGCGTAGGTGAACTCCCAAGCTCAGCAAACATTGCAGGCACATTTAATGAAGGCCCATGATGGGTGCATTCATAGGAAACTTCATAGTTAAGATTCATTTCTTCCTTAAGTTTCGCCATAGCTTTCAGCGTGTTTTTCATTGCATTCGCAGGTGAAATTGAGATTTTTCTTGGAAGACCGCCTAACTCTGCTTTTTCGCCTAAATTGCCTGGGGGATGTACTGACAAAGTTGGAGTGCCGCTTACGCTGCTGTGCCTTGAAATGAAAATTACAATCTTCAGATTGCTGAAAGAATCTGGAAGATTTTGTGCATATATTGATTCTTCATTTAAAATCATAAGTTTGACTTCTCTATCAGCAATTGTAGCACTATATATTGGATTTCCTTGATAACTCGTTATGGTTTTTTGGAATGGATAGTATTCTAGTATTTTTTTGGCGATATTTATGCTTGCAGCATCCTTTTTTGAGGCGACAACTAGTATTATACTTTTTGCCTCCATGTTTTGGATGTTTCTGTAGTAATGTGAAGCATCGTTGGTTATGAAATTAACGTTAATTTTAAAACACAAAAACAAATTATGCTTGAAGAGGAGCTTGAAATGGAAGATAAGTTTAGCCTAGAAGCAAAATTATATGACAAAATTTGGGGAAAGTACAATTACGATTCTGATGTAGAGTTTCTGAATGAAATGTTTAGGAAGCACTGTTGCAAAAAAATTATTGACCTTGGATGTGGAACTGGGAATCATGCTATAAGATTGAGTAAATTAGGATATGAAGTAACAGGTGTTGACATAAGCCCAACCATGCTGAAAGTAGTCAAAGAGAAAGACAAGAAAGCAAGAGTCAAATTCATACAAGGAGATATGAAAAACATCGAAAAAGTTATCCTAAAAAAGTTTGATGCGGCAATATGCTTAGGACAAGCCTTTTCCAGCTTGGTGACAAATAAGGAAAAACAGATATTCTTCAAGGAATTAAACAAAGTACTGAAGAGGAATGGACTTTTCATCTTTAATGCGAGAAACGCTAAGAAAATTAACGAAGACTACTTGAACACGATTCGCTTAGGGCATATGCTAAGCGAGAAAAAGCTCCAATTGCTTATTTTAGAATGCAATACTCGCCATCCAAAAAATCGGAATGTCATAGTTTGGAGAACCCATATATTTGATTAAAGAAAACGATAAGGTGGATTTGCAGTTAAGGGAACACAAACTAAGGTGGATTTACTTTTCGACATTAAAGAAAATGTTAATTGAGAGTAGATTTGAAATTATTGCAACATACTCTGGAGTTTCAGGAGAAAAATTCTGCGAAAATGAACATGTGAATATGTTGTTTGTGACAAGGACTAAATAACCTTCAGAATAGAGTTACGCGTTCAAAAAGGTTTTATATTTCACGTTTTAGGTTTGTATGAAATGGTGATCAGTATGCACTTAATCAATTTTAAGGATTTGTCTGGCCAACAAATTATGGAAATTATTGACAAGGGCATTGAAGTCAAGCATAATCCAAAAAAATATCGGACAGCGTTAGATGGCAAGTCTTTGGCGTTGATTTTTCAGAAAACTTCTACTAGGACTAGGGTTTCGTTTGAGGTTGCCATGACCCAGCTTGGTGGACATGCTCTTTACATTGATTGGAGAACCACAAATTTCGCGCTAGCTGACATTTATGATGAGACGCAGTATTTGTCGCGTAATGTTGATTGTATAATGGCTAGACTTCTGAAGAATGCGGATTTGCTGAGGATGGCTAAAGGTTCGCTTGTCCCTGTAATTAACGGATGCGACGAAAAGTATCATCCAACTCAAGCGATTGCAGATTTGATCACGATTAAGGAAAAAAAAGGTACACTGAAAGGTGTGAAGTTGGTTTATGTAGGCATTCATAATAACGTTTGTAATTCGCTTGTTGAAGGATGCACGAAAACAGGAGTGAAGATAACTACTGTAACACCCATTTTCAACGAACCAGCCAGAGATGAAGAACTATTACAAAATGCCAAAAGAACTGGGTTATATGAGACTACGCTTGATGCCAAAAAAGCTGTCAAGGATGCAGATTTTGTTTACACAGACACTTGGATCGACATGGAATTCTTTCTAGACCCAAAATTTGCCGCAGAAAAGGAAAAGCGTATCAAACTTATGATGCCATACCAAATAAACAAGGAATTGCTAAAGGAAAGTAACGCTTACATTATGCATGACATGCCGATTCATAGAGGCTATGAGATAAGTGGAGACGTTATTGAAAGCCCAAAATCAGTGATATATGAGCAGAGTGCAAATAGACTTTATTCTGCGAAGGCAATACTGCTAAAGCTATTAGAAAAATGAAAAACCTATGGTTGATTCTCACAGGTTATTTCAGTATCATTTGGACGAATTTCTCTGGATTGAATTCTTCTAAATCACCATATCTCTGCCCTGTTCCAATAAATAGAATTGGTTTTTTTGTGATGTAAGTCACACTTAATGCTGAACCGCCTTTCACGTCTGCATCAACCTTTGTCAATATTGTCGCATCTACGCCCACGGTTGTGTGAAACTCCTCAGCCTGCATAACTGCGTCATTCCCTGTAAGAGAATCCACTGTCAGAATTGTTAAATCGGGGTTTACTATACGCTTTATCTTCTCAAGTTCATTCATTAAGTTTCTATTCGTCTGCATTCTACCTGCAGTATCAATCAAAACCACATTTACCCCATGGGCTTTGGCATGACTAATCGTATCATAAGCTACTGCTGCTGGGTCTGCACCATATTTGTGTTTTATCATTCGGATTCCTAAGCGCTTTGCGTGTTCTTCCAACTGTTCAATTGAGCCTGCTCGATAAGTGTCGCTGCACGCAAGAACAACAGAATAGCCATTCTTGCTTATAAAGCGGGCAACTTTAGCAATGGTTGTGGTTTTTCCTGTCCCATTTATTCCAACAAAAACTATGACAAATGGCTCATTTTTCTTGCGCTTTTCTGCAATAGCTTTTAACAAATCAATTTTATTGTTTGTTAACATGACTTCTAGAAGCGTTTCTCGCAAGTTTTCCTCTATAATTTTCTTGCGGTCTTCAAGTCGCTTAACTTGAATTCCATTCAAGCGTTTCTCCATATTATCGCATATTTGTTCTGCTACTGGAAGGGCAACGTCATTTTCTACGAGAGTTATTCTAAACTCAGAAAGTAGGGGGCGGAGGTTTTCTGCTTTAAGTTCTGTTGTTGTGACTTTGTTTATAAGCCCCTTCAGTCCAGCCTTCAGTTTTTCAAACATCTTTTTCGGCTTTCTCTCCTCTCATTTCAGCGACTAAACTGTCAAATTTCTCTCTGTCTTCATTGATTCGACCTGCAACTTGGGCTAGTTGCTGCTGAAGCGACAATCTTGTCTTGTCCATGTTTTCCAAGCGTTTTTTAATCATTTCCTTTGCTTCAGGTAATGTTTTCTCGATTGAGACGCCTGCACCCATTCCAACGATGACTTTGTCTGGATTTTCAAGTTTGGCTTTGATGTAAGAGTTGCCGCCTATGGGAACGAAAAGCTCTGAGTTCTCTTTTTCTTTCTCTATGCCTTCAAGTGTCATGCTCGCATAGGTCAAATCTGCTATTACAGCGTTTATCATGTTTATCCTAGACTGTATGGTTTCAGCTGTTTGCTCGAGATATCGCAGTTCAACGCTTAATTTGCGTAGTTCTTCTTCGTTTTTACTTGCCAATTTTTTATTCTCCAGTTACTAGTTTCTTCAGTATTGGATTTTTTATGTCTTGAGGTGAAATCTCTTCAACGCTGACTATTTTTATGTGAAAACGTTTTACACGATGCTTACTTCCTAAGTCAGCGTAAACTTTTTCAGCGGCATGTTCAGGTTTAAGGGCGATAACTTCTTTTCTGAATGACGTTTTCAAATTTGGTTTCTGAATTTCACCTATAACTCTGAAGACTTTCATATGCATCATCCTCTTTCACAACATCCAAGGCATTCCCTATTATAAATATCTCGGGTCCTGTAGTTAAGGAACCTACTATAGCTGCACGACTATTGCCAATTAAGCCAGTTCCAACGTAGGGTATGCCGCAGTTGATAGTGCCCACGTCAACTGGAACCTTAAGCACTTCCTCCAAGAGCTTTCTTTCCGGATCCTTCAAAAGTGGATGAGCTACTATTCCCTTGTTTGTGGCTACAGCTAATGATCCAACATAGGGCAAGTCAGCTATTTCGCTTGGAACAGCTTCTACGCCTAAAACGTCAGAGATTTCTCTTGCATCATGCTCCTTCAACCTAGGGTCAACAATTGCGCCGTAATCATTTGCTAAAACCATATTTCCATGAGCTGTTTTCTTTTGCTCCATCACAGCTATGTTTCCTTCAAAAACAGATCTTATGGCTTGAACTTCTTCTTCTCTAACAAAATGAGGGAGCAAAATCCCATTTGAATTTGCAGATACTAGCGCTCCTATGAGGATTGAACCTCCAATCGTTGTGTGAATTAATTTAACTTTTAGCCATTCACTTATTATTTCAGCTTTTCTGGGTGGAACAAGTTTCGGAATTATAACTATCTTGTCTGTTGCAAGTGAGTACACACCTATGCTTGCACTTCCAACAAGATCGCATAGGTAAACAGCCAAGAATCAGTCTCCTTCAGCCAAGTAAACAGTGACATTGCCCTCTTTATCTTTTGCAGCCCGCACTCGTATATTTCGCGGAGGCTTTTCAATACCCCGCTTCCAGATTCTTGCATTAACCTCATTGCTAATTATAAGCCTCTTAGGCTCTTCTTCCTCCCCCTCTTCTTTTCTGGCTTCCAACTTCATATGCTTCGTTACAAAATCCTTAATCATTCTCATAGCCTTAGGCGCCCTCTTATTCTGGGGCATAATCCATATTTTACCTAATGGAATTGTGTAAACTTTTTCTTCAACTATTTCTTCCTCTTCTTCCACTTTCTCCTCACGGGAGGGCGGCTTTACTTCTTCCTCTTTTGCAGGCGTCGGCATTTCTTCTTTTGAAACTTCCTCGGTTTCTTCGGCGATTCCTGCTTCTTCCTCTCGTTCCCCAGCTATTCCTTCAACTTCCTCTTCTTCAGAGACTTCGATTGGTTCCTCATGCTTTTCTTGTTCTTCCACATTTTTCTGTTCTTCCTTCTTATTTTCTTCTTCCATTTAAACCATTTCTCCTAAGCTTTTATTTTTATGGTTCTCCATTGTCTCCTTTTAGGATGTGCTCTAAATTTTCCAGCTGTTTTAGCTATTACCCATGTTGGGACAGCTTTTTTCTGCTTCCCAGCTTTTGCTAATCTTCTTTTTTTTGCAGTTGGCTTATTTCTCGCCATGTTCACATCCTTCTTATTTTTGTTTCACGTTTCTGTGTTTGCAGTTGGACTAGTATCTGCTTCAATTGCTCATCTGCCAACGGAATAGGCAGTTTCCCCTGCTGAGCCAGCTGAATGAGCTGCAACTCCAGCTGATTTGTAAAATCTGGTCTAACCATTTTTAGATTTGTAAGCCTTTGTCTAGCTTCCGGAGTTAATATTTTCCTCAGTAAAACTTGCTTTTGCTGTTCCATCTGTCGCTCCATTTGAGCTTGCTGTTGTTCCTCAGCTAATCTCTGCTGTAAAGCCAAAAGCTTTCTTTTGCGAAGTTCTTCCAGCTCATCCTCTGCCAATTCACTCACTCTTCTGATACTTCTCTAACTGTAGGTGCTCTTTTTCTAATGTTTTATGAATTTGTTCGGCTAATTCATGCAGAATCTTTCGGCCTTCCCGCGTTACTCTCCTTCCATTAGGCTTTATTGTTTCAATCAACCCCGCAGTTTCCAACTGTTGTAAAGCTTTCCTTATCGTCCCGCCGCCAGCCTTCACTACGTGCTCTGGCTTAACACCGAAGTCCTTTCTTCCTCCATATTCTGCTCTTAACTTTTCCACTCCTATTGGACCGTGAACATAGATTTTGCGCAACAATGAAGCACAGCGGATATACCACCAATCCTGGTTTTGTGGTGGTCTCTGAACATGAGAGCCAGTTTTTGCAACACTAGCCCATGAAGGCACAGATATTTCATCAACATTTTCTTTCAGGTAGGTGGCTAGTTTTTTGATGAATTCTGATGCTGGAACATCATGCGGTGCTATCAAGACAATTTATCCTCGCGGCTTTTCCTTCAGTAAATCATGAAGCCAAATATAAAGGCTTTCACTTTTTATGACGCTTATAAAGCATAAAAGTGTGCCCTCTAACCTCAACCAACGATGCTTCTGTCTGTTCAGTTATACGTAAAGCAATCTGTTTGGCCTCATCTTTACCTAATACACTTTTCAAAATTTTAATTTTAACCATTTCCTTTTTGTCTAGTTGTTTACTGATTTCTTTCAACAATTCTTGTGAAACTCCAGTTTTACCAATCCATATTGTGGGTTTTTCTCCGCCAAGCCTATTCTTAACGCGTCTTTTCATGCCAGCCGTTATTTTGCTCAATGTTTCAAGTTCTCCTCCTTTCTTTTTAGCAGTATCCTTGTGTGCTTGCCACAATTCAAACAGGTAATTACCACATGCGGTTCTCTCCGCTGTTTTATTCTAACCCGACAATTAACACCTGGCAAAATAAAGCTTTTACAATGCCGACAGACTTGGCGTTTATACTGTTTGGGCAAATGTATTCTCGCAGCCATTGCTATTTTTCTAGCGATGTCAACGTAGCGTTGTGCCAAACTAGGGTCTTCATTAAAGGTTTCTCTCGCCAAATAGAAAAGTGTTTGAATACGTTGCCTTGCTATCTGCTTTGCAGAAGTATCCATTCTTGGCAATTTTCTCCATCAAAAAATATTCACGGCTTTCATCAAATTAGCCTTTTCTATAAAATTTGCAAAAACACTTATCTGAAGCTTTTAGACACTAAACCAATTGCAACTGAACCGTGTTTCACGAAAAATTCAAGCAATGATTTGCAAGACGTAAAGCAAATCAACACCATATGGATTGTCCAAGACACCCTGAGGAATAGTTGCGACCGCACGAAAACCTTTCTTTTCATATAAGGCTCTCGCTGCAGAAAATTCATCGCTACCACCTGTAAATAACATCACTTTTGCAGTTCACACCCAAAACGATGATAATACTTTTGCATTTTCTTTAGGGCATGATCAATGAGCCTTTCCCCAATTCCTTTTCCTCGTTCTTCAATCGCAACCCATATCTCTACGTGTCCCCATATTATCAGTATTGTTACTGCAAAGGCAACGTTTAGGATTAGCAGATAAAGACCGCCTAATATGGTCTCAAGTGTTGGGAATATGAAGAATGATAGGTTGTTCATTGTGTGGAAAA
>Ga0129301_1001361_pt1 | contig 11987 bp, 13 predicted proteins | sample ConPoolayeHmetaG_FD_94489 | JGI IMG/M metagenome (GOLD analysis project Ga0129301, IMG submission 94489) | Hot spring microbial mat communities from California, USA to study Microbial Dark Matter (Phase II) - Cone Pool mat layer H metaG ...
GGGCGGGATGACGTAGGTCGAAGGGGGTATTTCGCCGGGCCGCTCGCAACCCGTCATTTGAGGGCGGCCCGGAAACGTCCCGCTCAGAAGTAGGTGAACTGGTCCCTGAATGTATGGTCGCAGAAGGCACACTTGAAAGGGGCCTCGCCGTACAAGAACGAGTTGCCACAGTCGGGGCAGACCACAACGCTGCCCTTGAACTCCTCGGAAGTCCCCCCGGACATCAGCATGCCCCTGCATTTGGGACAGACCGACGGTCTCTCCTTGGACTTTTCTTCGATCCCCACCTTCGATGAGCAGCTCTCGCACACAAACACTCTAAAGCTCATGTTCGCCCTACCATGGGAGCCTCGCTGTGCCTCGGCCAGCTCAGGACCCCTAATTTCTATTAAAATATCTCGCCCCAGCTGAGCTGGGCCGGTCGCGCCCGCGGCTAATGACTTGCGCACTTGATGGGCGTCACCGGCGCTAATACTGTCCGAGCGACCCATCTCGCCTCGACGAGTCGTAGCCGATCCTGAAGATGTAAAGGGACACCGGCATCGAGATGGCGATGAAGATGCACAGCCAAAGAACGTTCCGGGCCACGACGGGATCAGCGATCGTTCGCCCGCCCATCAGGCAGAGCCTGACCCCGTGCAACGAATATGTTAGGGGGAATGCGAGCCCGACCCATTTGAGATAGTTGGGGAGGACGTTCAGGGGATAGAAAACGCCTGAGACGAGCTGCGTCAGCCAAGAGAACGCCCAGGCCACCGGGTCCCCCTGCTTGATCTTCATGATTACGCCGGCGCTGGCGATGCCGATCGCGAGATGGCTGAAAACCATCAGAACCGAGAGAACTGCCACCGAGCCGATGATGGCGGGGGAGACCTCGAAGGTTGCGCCGAGGGCAATGCCAAGCCCCACCGCGCCCGTGAGGAGGATGGTGCTTATCATGAACCTGAAAAGCGACTCGCCGAGCAAGAAGATCCTGAAGCTTGTCGGGGACGAAAGTATCGTTTCCATGGTGCCGAACCACTGCTCGTCCCTTATGGCCTCCGAGATGCCTAGAACGGATGAGAAGACGTACTGTTGGAACGCGATCCCTATCACCGAAAAGGCCAGATATCCACCTCGCGTGTAGCCGCCGGCGACAAGCCTGTCCGGGGAAACGATCCGCGAAACCAAGGCATAGGTGATCACGAACATGAGGGTGCTCATCAAATCAAGCAGGACCCACATCTTGTAGGTCCACCATATCTTGGCGTCCCTGATGACGAAGCTCTTCAGCTTAGCAAGGGCCCCGACCCGGCCGTACTGAGAGGGGTTGTCCCCAAGGTTTGCCATCAGCAAGTCGCGCTTCATTTGGCCGCCTCAATATGTGGTCGTTGACCCCTCTTTTCTAATTCGATTGTATCCCCATCGGAAGAAGAGAAGGCTCAAGGGCAGCAGGACGACGGAGTACGCGACGAGGACCCCGGCCGAGGTTGCGACCGACGGGGAGAACACCGTCTCGCCCAACAGGAGGACCTTCCTGAGTCCGTTCAGCGCATGTGTATAGGGGAGGACCCAGGCAAAAGCCCAAGCCAAGGGGTAGTTCTGCAAGAGCTGCAACGGAAACAGCACTCCGCCGAAGAACTCCGTCAGTCCGGTGAACAGGAAGGTGAGGGGATCCCCCTTCTTGTAGACCAGTATGACGCCTGCCGCCATGACCCCGATGCCGAGGTGGCTTGAGATGAGCAGAAGCACGAGCAAAATGGCTGACGAAATTGTACCAGGATTAAGGATGAGCGGCGCCTTCAGCGCAATGCCCATCGCGAAAGCCCCAGCCATGAAGTAGCAGCTCACGAGGAAGCCCCTTATCGCTATCCCGACCACGTAAGACCTCAACCGAATGGGCGACGATATCACCGTCTCGAACGTTCCCTCCCTTACCTCGTGGGACATCGAGTGGCTCAGCCTGTTTATGCACATCCAAAGGTAGTTCGTGCTCGCCACGCCTATCAGCGCGAAACCTAGGTAGCTGCTTCCATATCCGGCTTCCTCCAGTCGTTCCGGGTTCACGAGGAAGCTGAAGAAGTAGAACATCGCTATCGAGGACAGGGTGGTCACGGTCTCGGTCGCCACCCATGTCTTGTACGAAAGGAAGATCTTCAGGTTGGCCACGAAGACGGCCCAGGTCTGCCTGAGGTCGGACCTTTGCTTGGGAGGATCGTACCTGAGAACATCTATGACGTCTTGCGTCGTCGCTCTGGGCGTCATTGCCATCACTTCCTAGTCAAGCGAAGGAAAACCTCCTCCAGACTTGGCTTGGAACGCGAGATGCTCGTCAAGGTGATGCCGGCCCTTTTCAGCTCACCCGGCAGCTCGTACAGCGCTTCCCTCTCGTCGTCGACTGCTAGTTGGAAGATGTAGGAGCCCTCCGTCTCTTGAGCGTTCAGGATGCCCTCAACTCGGGGTAGGGACTCCAAGACCTTCCTGACGCGCTCCAGCTGCAGGGTGGCTTCCACCTCAAGGATTATCCCTTCCGTCTCTCGATGCAGCTTGCTCAGCAGTGCGGGGCTGCCGTCCGCGATGAGCCTGCCCTTGTGCATGATTGCGACCCGATGGCAAAGCTTCTCCACCTCCAACATGTTGTGGCTGGTGAAGAGTATGGTTTTCCCGAGGTCCCTGTTTAGGGATATTAGCAGCCTCCGCGTTTCATCCGCAGTGATCGGGTCTAGGCCCACGGTCGGCTCGTCCATGAGAAGGATGGGCGGGTTGGCCAGAAGCGACCGGGCAAGCATCACCCTGACCTTCATCCCCGTGGAGAAATCCTTCACCATCTTGTCCTTGTCTTCCACCAGGTCGAAGAAATCCAGGAGGACGTCTATCCTCTTCTTGGCCACATCCGGCGGCACGTTGTGCAAAGACGCATAGAACTTGAGGTTGTCGAGCGCGGTCAGCCTCCAGTAGAGTGCCCTTCCACCGGTTTCGCCGTGAAGCCAGCCAAAACTTGACCGGGCTTTGTCCGGTTCCTTCACCACATCATAGCCCGCGACCTTGGCCGTGCCGTCCGTGGGGAGTATCAGGGTTCCCAGTATCTTGATGAGGGTCGTCTTTCCGGCGCCGTTCGGACCTAGAAGCCCGACGAACTCCCCGTACTCCAAGGAGAGGCTCACGCCGTCAACCGCCCTGAGCACCTTCTTCTTCCCCTCCTCCTTGCTCGTGAAGACCTTTGTGACGTCCTTGATCTCGATAGCCTTCGCCAAGAAGTGTCACGACTCCGAAGCCCCAATCAACCCGGTGCAGACGGCGAGACGTGACCGCGGATGGGCGCGGCCTCAAGCCAGGCAGGCAAAGGGCATCAGATCTCGCCCGGCCCGACCTGACGTTGTCCGGATTAAAATCTTCTCAGATGGCCCGCCACCAAGAATGAGCGTGCTGGGATGGACGGGGCATTGCCCTCTGTCTCATATCCTAGAATATCTTCCAACCGTCGGTTCGTATATCTCGCCGTCGTCCAGGAGCTTGTTTACTGCAGATTCGATCTCATCCTCCGAATGAGATCCTTTCAGGGCCCGCGCTATCTCCCGCAGGGAGACTCCGCCCCCTGCGTCCAACTCTGAGATCAGGCCCAGTACCTTGCTCCCGAGATCTTCATCCTCTTTGGTCGGGATCTCCACGCGGATGGGTTCGACCTCTGCGTCGATGCCTATCTCCCTCGCGGCCTCCTTTGCCTCCTGGATGTTCCTCTCATGTACGGCGATCGATCTGAGCTTCTCATACTCCTTCCTGTCCTCAAGCTCTGACCTTGCGGCCTCCGCGCGGTGGAGCAACCAGAAGTTTGGACTCACCTTCCGGATGCACTCGGCGATGAGCTCTAGCCTCCCGCGGTACTCGTTCACAGTCGCCACGATCTGGACCATGTCGCCCTGTGCAATCCCCTCGACCATGGCGACCCGGCCGTGGAAGGCGGAAACCCATATGACGCCGGTGGAATCATCGAGCTGGAACCGGGCGTATGTGTTGTCAGATCCGAAGATGGGCGGCGACCTGACCGTCCCCACCACCTTCACCCTGTGGATCTTTTTCTTGAAGCGCGTGAGGACGTAGCTGGGCTCAAAGTCGCTTTCGCTTCGCACGAACTCCGATGATAGCACTTCCGAGATCCGGATCCTCACGGATGGAAGTCGCCTTCTGGACTGTATGCCCTCTCCTCCAGATCAAGGACCTTTCTATAGAGATTCACATCAAAGCACGAAAAATCCTGCACGATCACCCCATCGATCGCCACCCTGCCGGCTGAAGTAAATGCCCTGCCAACGACCCTAACGAGACTTCCAGGCTCGGGTAGTTTTGCTGCTTTCACGGTTATCTGTCCGGTTCCGTCATCGAGGACCATCGAGGAGTCCGCAGTGTTTCTCGAGATGACGGTGCCTATTAGGCTGATCCATGGCTCGGCGCCAGTGATCTCGCCGACCCGCTTCTCTCGGGCGAACTCCTCGAACTCCGATCCCTGTTCAGATGATGTCTGGGCTCCGGGTTGTTCCTGCATGCTAGAGGCCCACCTCCTTGAGAATGAGTTTCGCCTCCTCCACCGGATCAGCATCTCGGATGGACTCAACCGAAAGCATCAGGCCCCGGTATTCGTCTACCGCCACTCTGCCTCGTAACACGACTTCGCGACCGAGGGCATCGGAATGGTTTCGGCTTAGATACTCTTCCGACGCCCGCCTCGGTTCCATCCCCTTTCCAAGCAGCATTTCGATGCCGCGTCGAATCTCCATAGCCGTCGAGCCGAGCAGCTCCTCCGCCGTCTGGCCAAAGAGTTTCGCCCTAATGAAGCCCGATGAGTCATCCAATCCCACGTCCAAGATCGCCCTCGGCACTGCCTCCACGTCACCGCAGATCTGGCAGCGGCTTTCGGACACCTTGCGCCCGCAGGTTGGGCAGGCGTCGTAGGTCCAGACGCGGTAGAACCTGACGATGGTCGCCCTGATCTCGATGTTGGCATCCCCCTCATCAAGCTCAGCGATCCTCTTCCTCAGCGCCGGGGGCTCCGTCGGCGGGACGACTTCGCCGAGGTTCTGCACGCGGGGATCCTCGGATGCGGAGGGGTTGAGAGCGAACCTGGCTCTTCGCCCGGTGTGGATCTCAACTCCGCGCGGGCCCGATCGACAGACCCCGCCGACCACCCTGAGGATGTCGTTTTCCTTGATGTCCTCAAGCAGCCTGCATTCCTGATCCCAGAGCGTGAGCCTCACCGAGGCGGTGTTGTCGGAGAGGATGAGGCTGCAGACGTATCCCGTCGACCCGTCCCTGCGGGTGAAGTCTCTAGGCGGCGTTATGCGCACCACCCGCCCCACGATGTCGAGGTCCTGCATGCCGGGCTTGAGGTCGGCTATCTTCATGGTGGAGATCTTGGCCGGCTCTTCTAGGACTATCCCCGCCTCGTTGGCGATGAGCACGAGGGCCCCCTCGTCGGTCAGCATGTCGTATTCGGCTCTCTTCTTCTCGATCTCCTGCATCAGCTGATCGGCAGTGTAGCCCTTCTTTTCCATGAGCATCTCGTACAGCTTGCTCTTCTGGATTCCCTCGCCCTTCCCCGCTTGGTCGCCCAATTCGCTAGCTATCGATTGACTTCGGTATTTATTGATTTCCAGACCACGCCGCAATCCTTCCAAGAGGGGATAATCGACGCTGTGCTGATCCATAGCCAACGTGCGACTCAGTCTGCTTGTCCCAGGAACCGAGATCCGGCTCAAGGAACGCCAGAGAGACAGGATGTGGAGGTCCAGACTCCTGATCAGGACTCCGGATCAAGGGTCCTGCGATCGGGCCAATCCAAGAGTCAGTCCCGCCTCCCGCTCGCACTCGCCTCAAGGTTCAAGGCAATGAGTGAAGATCGGGTACCGAAAGGAGCAGGGCATCGGATGAGAGATTTATTAGAATCTTTGTCCTGGGCCTGTCAGCCCGGAAAGCCCGGTGGAGGAGGATGATGCCTCCGCCGAGTGTAGCGGTCAATCATTCGGGCCTTTGGTCGGCCATCGGCCGAGGGAGAGCCCGAGACCTCGGAAGAAGCTTGTTTTGACGCTTCTGGGGAGTTCGAATCCGAGCCGGGCTATCATCACACTTCGGCAGAGGTTCCGAATCGTCATCCATTTCCTAGCCCAAAGCAAGATGCAATCCGGCTTGAGGGGCAGCCGCTCACTTCGCTGTCGTCGGCTCCCAGTTCAGGCCGGATTCTGCGCTAGGGTCGTCGCCGACGCTCAATGAAGCATCTTGTGCATCATGGACGAAAATCCTTGTCTTCAGCACGCCTCACAGTCCTGCGGGACCCGGTGGTCCTTCAACTTGCTGCGGAGTGAGTGAGCAACCCCTCCCCCGAGCGCCTTGAAGCGGATGTTCTCCGCCGGGCCACCGTCGGGGCTGCGGCGCTTTCTCCTCGTTGCTCAACGCCCTGGTGCCCGTAGTCCGACGTGTCGAAGTGTGCACAGGGACCTCATCAGGGGGGACCAGGGCCATCAGTTAGGGACCACGCACAAGGGCAGCCGGAAGAATTGGCGCGACCACCGTCGTGGAATTGCCGGAGAAGGCAGCAGGATACTTCTGTGACCGGCCCCCAACTTTCCGCAGGGCCGGCCGTATAACTGATGCGAGAGCGTGCTGCTTGCGGTTAGCGAGTACCGGGGTCGACTCCGACCTGATCCCGAATATGGCCACGGGGGTCGGTGCTGGGTTCTCCGTGAACGGGCTCACCTGCGGCACCATATCGGGGGCGGCAATGGCCATCGGCCTGAAGTACGGCAGGACGGATAATCTGCAGAGCCCCCAGGCGACATGGCAAAGGGTCGACAAGTTCATACAGGACTTCAGGAGGCGGTGGGGCGCGGTCACCTGTCGGGAGCTCACCAAGCTGGACATCAAGACGCCGGAGGGTCTGAAGGAGTACTGCCGAAGCGTGCACGACTTCGCCTGCACGGAGAGGGTGAAGTTCGCGATCCAAGAAGCGATCGAACTGCTCAAGGACTAGCTCCGGCCATGAGACCCCCGTTCGCTTCCCTCCGGAAACTTGCGAGAGGGCCCTGCGGCAGTGCTTCTCTGATCCTCACCGAACTCCTTCGGTCCTGCGAGCAGCCCGTGAGATCGCGCTGTCACTAGCACCCGGGGCTGCCGAGCCGTGATGTCGTCCGGTGCGGGTCCGCCCGTGCATGAAAAGCTTCAAGCTCGGCCCGCGCCTTGGATCGCAGTTTCCTCTACGGCTTGACCAGATTGGGGTCCGCTGTGAGGCCCCTCCGCTTCGGGTCCGCTGGGATCGGGCTGCGACTTCAGGATTCGGCCCTGCGGCAAGTGGCGCACAGATCCGCCACGGTAGAATACTTATCAACTCCGTTGTTTCCGGCTGGGCGCCATGAACGCGATAGTCAAGAAGACCATCCTAGCAGACAAGATAAAGAGGATCGAAGTCGACGCGCCCGAGATAGCTCGCAAAGCCCTTCCGGGCCAGTTCGTCATCATAAGGATCAACGAGCAGGGCGAGCGAATACCCCTGACCATTCAGGATGCCGATCCGGATAAGGGCACCATCACGCTAGTGTTCCTGGAGATCGGTAAGACCACGATGCTCTTGGGCAGCCTGGCTGAGGGAGACAGGCTGCTTGATGTGGCCGGGCCGCTCGGCAGACCATCGGAGATCGAACGGTACGGAGCGTGCGTCGTGGTCGGCGGGGGCATCGGGTCAGCCTGCGTCCTTCCGGTGGCCCGAGCGCTTAAGCAAGCGGGCAATTACGTGATCTCCATAGTCGGCGCAAGGACCAAGGATCTGGTGATACTGGAAGACGATTTCCGAAGGATATCGGACGAGCTGTACATCACGACCGATGACGGAACCTACGGGAGGAAGGGTTTCGTCACCACGGTCCTTCAGGACCTGATCTCGTCGGGGAGGAAGATAGACTACGTGTACGCGGTCGGCCCCGCCGTCATGATGAGGGCAGTCGCCAACACCACACGCCCCCACTCCATCCGGACCGTCGTAAGCCTCAACCCCATCATGGTCGATGCGACGGGGATGTGCGGTGGGTGCAGGGTGGAGGTGGGCGGGAAAACGAAGTTCGCGTGCGTGGACGGTCCCGAGTTCGATGCCCACCAAGTCGATTTCGACCTTCTGCTGAAGAGGCAGAGTTTCTATCTTGAGGAGGAGAGGTGCGCGCTTGAGGCACGCAGCAGGTGCTGAGGATGCCTGTTCCGAGCAAGACGAAGACACCCATGCCCAAGCAAGACCCGACGAGACGAACGGGTAACTTCGACGAGGTCGCCCTGGGCTACGGGCCCGAGCAAGCCGTCGCCGAGGCAAGCAGATGCCTTCAGTGCAAGAAGCCGCGCTGCGTCTCCGGGTGTCCGGTCCAGATAGACATCCCGGGTTTCATAGGCCTGATCGCCAAAGGGGACTTTCAGGGCGCTGTCGTCCGGATCAAGAGGGACAACGTCTTCCCCGCGATCTGCGGCCGGGTATGTCCCCAGGAAACGCAGTGCGAGGAGGCATGCGTGCTCGGCAGGCACGGCGAACCGGTGGCCATCGGCAGGTTGGAGAGGTTCGCGGCCGACTGGGAGGCTCGCTCATCGAACGTCTTCATTCCCAGCGTCGCGGCTCCCACGGGGAAGAGGGTGGCTGTCATCGGATCGGGGCCGGCCGGCCTTACCGTCGCCGGCGACCTTGCCCGGCTGGGCCACAAGGTCACCATCTTCGAGGCCCTTCACAAGCCAGGTGGGGTCTTGGTGTACGGCATACCGGAGTTTCGGCTTCCCAAGGCCATAGTGCAGAGGGAGATCGATACGCTCAAGGCTCTCGGCGTTGAGATCAGAACGAATTTCATCGTCGGCCGAACGGCATCCATAGACGAGCTTCTTAGCTCCGGCTACGACGCCGTCTTCATCGGGAGCGGCGCGGGGCTGCCGAAGTTCATGGGGATACCGGGCGAAAACCTCTGCGGCGTGTACTCGGCCAACGAATTTCTCACGAGAACCAACCTCATGAAGGCATATCGGTTTCCTGAGTACCACACTCCGATAAAGGTGGGCAGGAGGGTCGCGGTGATAGGTGGGGGCAACGTGACCATGGACGCGGCGAGAAGCGCCCTGCGCTACGGGGCAAAGGAGGTCACCGTCGTCTATCGGCGCTCCAGGGCCGAGATGCCTGCGAGGCGGGAGGAGGTTGAGAACGCCGAAGAGGAAGGGGTGAAGTTCGAGTTCCTCACTGTGCCCGTCGCCTATCTCGGCGATGGCCAGGGGCGGCTGAGGGCGATGAGGTGCCAGAGGATGCAGCTTGGAGAGCCCGACAGCTCCGGCCGGCGGAGGCCGGTGCCGGTCCCGGGATCCGAGTTCGAGAAGGAAATCGACACGGTCGTGGTGGCCATAGGGCAGGGGCCCAACCCCCTCATCTCCTCAACGACAAAGGACCTGAAGGTGAACGAGTGGGGGTACTTCGTTGCCGACCCCACGACCGGAAAGACCTCCAAGAAGGGCGTATATGCGGGCGGGGACATCGTGACCGGTGAGGCCACGGTGATAGCTGCGATGGGCGCAGGGCGGCTAGCGGCAAAGGCGATCCACGAATACCTCTCCGCGGGCTAGAAGGAAATATCAGCGACCGCCGCGAGAGATTTCCGTGTCGAGACTGGCGCCCTACATCGTCTTGGCGGTGGCGGTCGGAGTTGGCGTCGCGGCCTACGTGATTGTGGGCAGCGGAAGGGACGCCGGCTGGATCCAGGTTCCGCGGGCCGTCTATCTGTACGACCAGCTCCCGGGACAGGAGGAGATCGTGCGGGGAATCCTAGAGGCGAACGACATGGTGGTCCTCGCGGTGCCAAAGGAGGGCGACCCCACATTCATCTCGGAGGACGAGGTCGACCGCATCAGCAAAGAGGGCCTTCAAGGCCAGTACCTCAACTTCTACAAGAAGGGGTGGACCCACCGCATACGCCTTGGCGAGTCGGACGTTCGGCCCAGCTTCGAGATGAACGGGACCAAGTATTACGTGATCCTCTCGTCGGGAACCGAGGCATGGCAGTCGGCTAAAGTGCTCGACAAGTTCGTCGGGAAAGAGGTGGAGCTCAAGGGGAAGTGGGACTCGTTTATGATTCCGGACTACTCTAGCCCCGAGGGCGTGACCCAGTTCAGGCCAAGGTCCATAAGGGAGGCGGAAGCCAGATAGGGGAGAGCAGGCTTGAGTGCCGTTATGGATGTGGACGCGGGAAACTGGAGAGATCGGGTCGCGGCCTCGAAGGATCTGGTGTTGGTCGAGTTCTGGCATCAGGCATGTCCCTGGTGCAGGATGCTTGAGCCGATACTCGATGAGATCTCGGAAGAGTTCCGGGGAAAGGTCAAGTTCGCCAGGCTGAACATCTTGGAGAGCGCCGAGAACAAGGTCATTGCGGCCACGAACGGGGTGTTCTCGACTCCGACGCTCGTGTTCTACTGCGAGGGAAGGCCAATAGGATCGTTGGTCGGCTTGGTCGGAAGGGACTCGCTCAGGCAAGCCATCGAGCAGATGCTCGTCAGGCACAGAGAATGTGTCGAGCGAAGCTCATTTCTTGTGGACTACGTGTAGATGCGGTTTGTACATTTGGCCGACCGATTTCTCCACTACCGGGGCTTCTTAGCGTCCCATGAGATGGATCCCAGGCGATGAGGGCACATTTCTCGGCGGCATCTCCGTGTGGGCTGGTGTGGCGTGACTGGGTCTTGCCTTCTTCCCGGCCCTGATGGTTGCGCCGAGCTATGCGTCAACGCGCATATCTGCGTAGCCGAGCGGGACTGCGCTGAAAGTCTCCGGCTTCCCGCTCCTCCCTTTCAGGACGCAGGACCCCGCTTGGACGCCGGCCCGAAGGGCTTCATCCGGTAGGTTTCTTGGTGCGTCGGTGCGCCCTCCGTTTTGCAGTGTGGTGTGATCGGCTCTGACTCCGGGCAAGCACCTTGCTGACAAGCCGCTCAACCTCGCGCCTGGAGGGCAGCGACGTCATAGCACCCCTCTTTCGCACGACGAGGCTTCCGACCGCGTTAGCGTAGAGCGCGGCTCGCTCAAGTCCATGTCCCTGAAGGAGCCCGAAGATGAAGCCAGCATCGAATCCGTCGCCCGCACCGGTTGTGTCGACGGCCCTAGCCTTTATTCCGGGGACCTCTGCGGTCTTGGTTTTGTCCCCAACAACGCACCCGCGTTCGCCGAGCTTGATGGCGATCGTTTTCGGACCCCATGAAAGAAACTCGTCAATCGAGGCCCGGACATCCATCCCCGACAAAAACCGCGCCTCCTCCTCCGAGGGCAGGAATATGTCGCACGTTCTTGTGACCGAGATGACGTCCTCTCTTATCTCATCCGGTTCTTTGGCCCAGAGATGGAACCTGATGTTGGGGTCGAAGGATACCTGCACGCCGGCCTCCCTCGCGCATTGCACGGCCTTCATGGTTGCCTCCCTGGCAGGGCTCTCGGAAAGGCTGACCGTTCCGAAGTGCAGGATCTTTGCGCCCGAGATGTAGCCCGGGTCGATCTCCCTTTCCTCAAGCATCAGGTCCGCGCAGGGGCGGCGGTAGAACATGAAATGCCTCTCGCCGTTCTTGGCAATGGACACGAACGCCAGCGCGGTCCTGTGTTCGGAATACTTCACCTGCGAGACATCGACCCCGTTGCTTGCGAGCGTGGCCGCCAGGAATCGTCCGAACGCATCGTCGCCAACCTTGCCTATGAAGCCAGTCGAAAGCCCGAGTCTGGCGCAGGCCACGGCGAAGTTGGCCGGTGCTCCCCCAGGGCACTTCTCGAATCCGGGCGCGTCCTCGAGAGACACTCCGGGCTTAAGGGAGATGAAGTCGATCAAGGCCTCCCCGAGCGAGATCACATCTAGGCCCATTCGCTCACCGGCCGGCCGAGCTCCCGCTGACTTGATCTATTTTTCGCAGCAATTGCAAGGGCCGGACTACAGGCCCTTGCAGAGATCCAGGATCGCGGCCTTGGGATTCTTGGCCTTGAC
>Ga0129301_1001362_pt1 | contig 11982 bp, 13 predicted proteins | sample ConPoolayeHmetaG_FD_94489 | JGI IMG/M metagenome (GOLD analysis project Ga0129301, IMG submission 94489) | Hot spring microbial mat communities from California, USA to study Microbial Dark Matter (Phase II) - Cone Pool mat layer H metaG ...
ATTTGGTTGATAAGACCACATGGGCGAGAAAAGAGGAAGAAAGGTATAGTGGGATTACTGCAGCAAGAGCAGTAGAAACAGGTGAAGAAGACTTCCACAAAAAATCTGAAATTGCTATGGAGGAAGCATGGGGATTGGTAGTGAGAGTAGTTCCATACCTTTTTGTTGGCGTGGCGGCAGTGAGTTATATTGAAGCATATCTGCCTCAGGAAGTGGTGGTAAAATATCTTACGGGAGTGATTGGTGTGATATTAGGGGCTGTTATTGGAGTCCCATTTTACACCCCTACACTGGTTGAGGTCTTTCTGGTCAATGCCCTTGTGAAATTAGGAATGTCCCCAGGTTCGGCACTTGCATTTTTGATTGGTGCACCTATGGCATCGATCCCTTCCATGTTAGGCGTATCAAGAATAATAAACTGGAGATGTGTTCTTTACTATGCAGTCCTTGCAGTTATTGTTGGCATTATCGCAGGTCTCATTTACATGGAGACTATAAAAATCTATTAAAAAGGAGGAGAAAAAAATGGTAAAGAAGATTGAAGTTTTTGGTGTAGGATGCCCCAAATGTAAAAAGACAGAGGAGAATGCCAAGAAGGCAGTCAAAGAATTGAAGCTCGATGCTGAGGTAATTCACATCTATGATCAAGCGGAGATGATAAAAAGAGGGATAACAAGTAACCCTGCCCTTGCAATTGATGGCCAACTCAAGATTGAAAATAGAGTTCCAGAAGTGGAGGAGATAAAAAAGTTGCTCTCGGAATGAAAGAGATTACAAAACGAGATCATAGGAAGGGAGGGGATAAAAATGTGGCAGGCATGGGTTAATGCAATTATTGGGTTATGGTTTATTGCAGTCGCTTTCACATTTGTAAGGAGTGAAACATTTAATACAATAAATGGTCTTATTACTGGTCTTATTCTCCTGATCCTGGGGATCTGGGCAGCAGTGAAATATGGGGGCTGGAAAAATTGGATCATTGCTCTCATTGGGATATGGATGATTATCTCGGGTTTTTGGTTCCCTTCTCACTACATCGCAACCGTAGGCAATGACATCGTAGCAGGAGCGGTAATCATCATCCTGAGCCTTTGGGCCTGGGCGGGGGCTTCAAAAGTCCCACAGCCTAAGGAGGCTTAAGAGAGGGAATTTTAATTCTATCAAAGGGGGTGGGGATGTATGGAGAGATACGGATTTGAAACCTTAGTAAGTTATCTTACTTCCCATGCAGGGACGTTGATGCACCATATTCCAATGGTTCGGAATCTCTTCATGAGGAAGGCTCGTCAGGCTGCCTATGAATACCTCATCAAAGAAAACCCTGATCGCAGGCCAAAGGCTGTGCAGATGGAGAAGCTACAGATTACGATTTCCCTCATGGAGACTGCCTTCAAAAGAATGGAGGAGGGTCTCTATTCCAAGAATGTCATCAACCGAGCAAGCAAAATTGTAATTGAAGAGTTGATGCTCGAACCGAAAGGTAAGACCCGAGAGGCAAAAGAGGCTTTTCGATCTCGATATGGAAGGAGGCCACCTGGTTTTCTCGTGATTGCTCCTACCATGAAGTGTAATCTTCGTTGCAAGGGCTGCTATGCCAGATCTTATGAGGGGTCAAGTGGCACCATTCCTTTTTCTATCTTAGATCGGATTCTGACCGAAAAGACGGATCTCTGGGGTTCCCACTATATCGCATGGGTAGGTGGAGAGCCAACAGTTTACAGAAGTGAAGGGAAGGATATCCTGGACTTTGCCGAAAGACATCTCGATAACCTTTTCCTTATGTATACAAACGGTGTGCTCATTGATAAAGATATGGCTAAAAGGATGGCAGAACTTGGAAACGTAGTGCCTCAGGTCTCTTTAGAAGGTTTCGAAAGGGAGACAGATGAGCGCCGAGGGAAAGGCGTATTTAAAAAGATTCTACGGGCTTTTGAAAATATGAGGGAGGCAGGTGTGCCCTTTGGGATCGCCATTACCCCCATGAGGCATAATTGTGATCTCCTTATGAGCGACGAATTCATCGACTTCTATTTCGAAAAAGAGAAGGCAACCCTTGCATGGGTCTTTCAATACATGCCGATTGGCCGAGACTACAGCCTGGATTTGATGATCACGCCTGAACAGAGGTTGAGGCTTCTCGACCGTGAAAGGGAGCTTCTCTGGAAGAAAAGACTATTCTATGTCGATTTCTGGAATAGCGGTCCTCTGGCTGATGGTTGTATCGCTGCGGGCAGGGAAGGAGGCTACTTCTATATCGATGGAAATGGATGGGTGATGCCATGTCCTTATTATCAGTTTTCTCCGGTCAATATTTTTGATGTATATAAAAATGGGGGAAACCTCAATACGATCTATGATCAGCCCTTCTTTGAGGCCATCCGAAAGTGGCAGGACCAATATGCCTATGCCCGGGTAGGTAGGGAGATGGGGAATCTTCTTAGACCCTGTCCAATCAGGGATCATCATAGGACTGCAATGGAAATCATTCGCCAGTATCAGCCCAGGCCCGAGGATGAGGACACAGAGAAGTGGCTTCATGATGAGACACTCCATCAGGGGCTGATAGAGTTTGATGAGCAACTCGCCAAATTGATGGACCCTTACTGGGAGGATATCTATTTAAGGGAGGAATCAGATGGGTTTGAATGGCGGGATTCATCTTATTTCAAAAGAGAGATCCAGACTGAAGCTACATTTTAAGTCAATGGTGAGTTTAATCCCATTTTTTCTCCCTTTATAAAAGAGAGGGGATTAAGAGAATAAAGAAAGGCGATCATGAAAGTCCTTTTAATACAACCTAAAAATGATGCCATTGGATTTACTGATTTGATATTGGCTGAGCCCCTGGGGCTGGAGATGGTCGCAGGAGCTATTTATAGTCATGAGGTAAAAATCCTGGACCTTCGACTTCAGAATAGCCTCCACTCGATATTATCTTCCTTCAAGCCCAATCTCTGCGGTATCAGTTGTTCATATACGATAGATTTTCATCCTACTATGAAAATAGCTCAAACCATAAAGGAATTTTCTCCTGAAACATTTATCGTAGTGGGTGGGCATCATGCCTCCATGAACTATCAGGACTTCGCCTCCACAGAAATCGATGCCGTAGTCGTAGGGGAAGGAGAGGAAACATTCAAGGAACTGGTTGATGCGCTTGAGATGGGAGGGGATCTTAAAAAGATTCCTGGGCTTGTCTTGAATCAGGAGGGCAAGCAGGTCATCGGGCCTCTACGTCCCCTCCAAAGAAATCTTGATTCCCTTCCCTTCCCCATGAGAAACGAGTTAGAGAGAAATCGCTATCACCTCGGCTTCCAGAGGCCAGCGGCCCTGGTGGAGACTTCAAGAGGATGCACCTATCAATGTTCATTTTGTGGGGTCTGGCAATTTTATCGAAGGACTTACAGGGGCAAAACTCCAGAGAGGGTGGTTGAGGAATTAAAAAAAATTAGGGAACCTTTTATTCTCTTTGTTGATGACAATTTCTTGATGGATATCAAGAGGGCAGAAAAAATTGCCAATTTAATAAGGGCTGATGGGTTGAAGAAGACTTACACATTCCAGGCCCGTAGCGACACGATTGCCAAACATCCTGAGATTCTAAGACTCTGGCGAGAAGTCGGTCTTGGAACCATTTTTATTGGCTTTGAAAAGGTCAAAGACGAAGGACTGCAGGCCCTTCATAAGAATAACCAAGTAGAGCACAATGATAAGGCATTGAAGATTTTACAGGACCTCGGTATCGATGTTTGGGCTTCCTTTATTGTAGATCCTGACTATGACCATGAAGATTTCAGAAGGTTGAGAGATTATATCCTCGATCGCGAGATAAAAACCCCCACCTTTTCAGTCCTCACCCCTCTGCCGGGCACAGAATTATTTTTTCAACTCCGGGAAAAACTGATCAGCGAAAATTACAACCTCTTCGATATTGCCCATGCTGTCCTTCCCACCAAACTGACCCTAAAAGAGTTTTATGAGGAGTTTTGTTCCCTTTATCGGTTGCCCTATTCAAAATATCTGTTGATCTGTGAAGGATTTAGAGCATGGCTTTCTCGGGGATTTCCACTTTCTCATCTTCTGGCCATGCTACGCTCAGTGAAAAGGTTATCCGATCCTCAGTGTTATCTTTTAGCCCATAGTGAGTTATCGAATTTAAGAAAGTAATATCAAAGGGACGAATATGGAGGTTAACCAGAAATGAAGAAGATCGTATGGGGGAAGGTCGTTAACCTCGATTATTCAGATAGTAGATGGAGTTTAAAGGATACCGGCAAATCTTTTCCTTACTCCGTTGGCAGTAGGATTGTGAGGAAGAAAAAAGAATTCTGGCATTCTCGCTTCACCATCATCTCAGGTGGAGAACCCTTCCTGTGGCGGAGCGATGGGAAAGGGATGATCGATCTTGCGCGGGAACATGATGACAATTTCTTTATGGTTTACACCAATGGCACTCTGATCAACGAAGAGGTAGCCAGGCAGTTGGCGGATGTTGGAAATCTCACTCCTTGTATCTCGGTCGAAGGATTTGAGGAAAAGACAGATCAAAGAAGTGGAAAGGGGATTTTCAAGAAGATCATGAAGGCTTTTGAATACCTCCGGGAAGCAGGTGTCCCCTTTGGCATTTCTGTTGAGGCCACCAGGGATAACTGGGACGAAGTCACCAGCAAGGAATTCCTTAAATTCTATTTCGACGAGCAGGGGGCTTTCTACGGATGGCTCTTTCAGTATATGCCTATCGGCAGAAATTACACTCTGGAGGAGATGGTCACCCCAGAGCAGAGGCTCGAGATGTTTAAGCGAAATGTCTGGGCCATTAAGGAGGGCGGCTACAACTATATTGACTTCTGGAACCAGGGGGTCATGACCGATGGGTGTCTGGCAGGAGGAAGAAACGGTGGCTATCTCTATATTGATTGGAATGGAAACGTCATGCCGTGTGTCTTCATCCCCTACTTTGTTGATAACATTTACGAGGTCTATAAAAGAGGGGGAAATCTCAATGATGTGATCTACTCCACCTTTTCCAGAGAGATAAGGAGATGGCAGTCTCAGTATGCCTATGGGAAACCCCCCACTGAGCAGGACAATCTTATTCTCCCCTGCCCGATAAGAGACCACCATAAAGACCTCTATGAAATCCTGAAGAATCATTCTGCGATTCAACCTTCTGATGAACCTGCAAGGGAGGCCAAAGAGGATCCACTCTACCATGAGAAGTTGGTGAGTTACGATCAACTCCTGCGACAGGTGATCGACCCGGTCTGGGAAAGAGAATATAAGAGGTGCGCCTGAGATTACAAAAAAAACTAATCATAGAGAAAGCATTCCACCATTTCTCAGTTGATCTTATCACATAAAAAGTGGGAGGCAGATGTATGAAAAGGATACTTTGCAGCTTGTTTGTTGCCACCTTGTTGATGGCGCTGTTAATAGGGCTGGCGCACGCAGGCCGTATAGTTCACACAGAAGAAGTCGAAAAGGCCATAGTCCGTGGCGCTATCCTCTGGGATGTCCGTGAAGGCCAGGCCTACGCAAAAGGGCATATCCCCGGAGCAGTAAATGTGGCCAAGAAGATATGTGTTCATTTACGGACACATAGAACCTGGGATTACCTCCCGATGGAACAAATCATCCAATGTTTGGCTAATTGGGGTATCGACCCCACTAAAGAAATCGTAGTCTATGGAGACAAAGCCAGTGTTTGCACCTATTTTGTTCTCGTAACCCTTGAATTTGTGGGTGCTGAAAATGTGAAGGCCTACCATGGAGGGATCGATGATTGGGTGTCCGCCGGCCGGCCTTTATCCTCAGATCCCGCCTTGCTTGTGCCGATTACGCCTCCTTTAGGTGTTCGTCCAAAGCCGGAAGTCCTTGTTTCTACTGAAGAGGTGATCCGTAGCCTTAAACGGAATGATGTTCAGATTCTTGACGTTCGGACCCAAAAAGAATATTTGGGTGAGGATATCCGTGCATTTCGCGGCGGCCACATACCGGGTGCCGTGAATATTCCTTATGAAATGAATTGGGTAGATCCAGAAGTCTTGATGAAAATGGAGAGAGAAAAGACCATCGCCAAAGAAGGCCTCACGCTCAAGCCTCTGGATCAACTCAAGCGGCTTTACTCGAAGCTTGATCCCCAGAAGGAAATCTTCGTATATTGCCAGAGCAGTCCGCGTGCATGCGTGACGGCGACCGTGCTCAAAGATCTGGGCTTCCGCAGCGTGAGGGTTTACGATTCTTCTTGGTTCGGGTATGGAAATCGGTTCGATGTACCGATTGAACACGAAAGCTTTTTTGACGTGTTTGCGCTCATCCGAAAACTGAAAGAGATGGAACAACGCATCAACGCTTTGGAGATGCAGATGGGGAGGGTCAAGGAGAGGAAGTAGCCTGAGATGGCAGAAACTCTGTCCCGCGACGGGGTGGTTCTTAGTTGGGGAGGGATAGACAGCCGGTCTGTTAAAAGAATATAAGTTGGTACCAGTTTAGGGAAAGGTAGAACTTTAGATGAGGAGGCCTTCGATGAAAGTTCCAAAGATTGGATTATTGACGTGCAATAGCGGGAGTTCAAATTCCGGCACTTTAACAGGAATTGCCGCTATGGAAGTCTTAAAAGAATTAAGCGACGATTTAGTAGGGATATGTTCCCTGCCTGCCTTAGCAAATGAAATTCCGAGACAGGTGCTTACCGTAAAAGATCTCAAGCATCTTATCATCGTGGATGGATGTCGAAACTCTTGTGCGATGAAGGTAGCCAAGAAATTGTCCTTATCGCATGATGCCTATGTGAATCTCGAAAATGATTTGAAAATAGAGAAATTGGGGCCCTTTAGCACTCTTCAATATTCTGACGAGGATATGAATAAGATAAAAGAGGCGATCAAGGCAAAAATAAGCCAATTTTTACAGGAATGAGAAGGGATGAAATTTCATTTTTGGGAAGAGCTTATTGGGAAGAAGGTGAAAATAAAAGATATTTGTTTAAACACCATTGGTGAATATAAGGTCATAAGTATTATGGATCAAACTGTAGTCTTTGAAGGACTTGATGGATCAAAATATATTAAAAATAAAAAGGATTGCTTTTTTTTAGATATCGAAGAAGATGAAAGATATCCATGTTGAGAAACGAATGGAAGCAACTTTGAAGAAAGGTGTAATTCGTAAAGGGTTCCAATCATGAAAAAAACATGTTTTGATGGAATTCCAAAAGAAAAGATTCTTGTCAGACGTTGTGAAGATCTTCTTGAAATTGCCCGTCTGGTGAGCTGGTGTATGAACCGGGATTATCTTGTCAAGACTTGCCTCGATCACATCAGCCAGAGATTAGGAATGCGGGCTCGATGTGTGCTCAAAGAAGGGGAAGAATTGAAGCTTCACTGCTGGGTTGGTAGATATGAATGCCCGATAGAGACAATTCCTATCTGTAAAGAGAGTATCGTGTGGAAAGCGGTAAAAGATGGCACACCTATTAATCTTACTGAGACCCACCAATGCGAAGGTTATACTCACACTCTAAAAGAAAGGGTAAAGATCAAAGCCATTGTCCCACTCTGGTATGTTGATCAGGTAACTCAGGAAGAGAAGAGAGTTGGCGCTTTAATTGTCGATTCGGGTAAAAAGGGAATGCCTGTTTCCGACGAAGATTTTGAGTATTTGAAGGTGGTGGGAGAGTTGATCGGAGCGGCCATCGGTAAAGCTGAGTTAACCGAACAACTCATCGACTCCTACAAAAAGAAAGAGGTCATGGTTCGCGAAACGGCTCATGCCTTTCGGAACCGGATTGCTGCTATTGGAGGTTTTTCTCACCGCATCGCCGAGCTTGCAAAAGATAATGATCTGGCCAATGAGGCCAAAATGATCTATCGTGAGGTGCAACTTCTGGAATCTCATTTGGAACAGTTTGAAAAATATCTCTGAATTTTTTAAAAAAAAGAAACTTCGTGACCGATCTTTAGTGATGTAATTAGGCAGGTAATTAAAATATAAACAAAAGGAAAGGGTTAGAAATGAGAGCAGGCCAATTTTATCTCATTATCGCCATTGTATTGTTTGGGATTTCATTCTTCAAAGATAAGCAGAGGTCAAAGGAAGCCCTTAAGGCCACTTTCAAGATTTTTTATGTTGTCCTGCCTGTGTTGATCTTTGTTTTTGTCCTCATGGGTCTGATCCAGGCTTACATCTCGAAGGAGACAATAGCAGCTATTTTGGGGAAGAAAAGCGGGATTCTCGGTATCATTTCAGCAGAAATCGTTGGATGTATTGCTCTGTTTATGCCACCTGCTGTCTTCCCTTTTGGAGGCTATCTTCTCAAGAATGGGGCAAGCTACGGCTCGATTGCAGGATTTGTTTTTACGGCCATCCTGATCGGGATCACCACCCTACCTCTTGAATTTAAGCTTTTGGGGAAAAGGTTTACCGTCTATCGAAACATTTTTACTTTTCTTCTTGCCTTCTTCATAGCTCTTCTAATGGAAGTTATTCTGAGATGAAAAAATTGCTAAAGAACGATGCGTTTCAATTTCTTTCTCTTAGTGTGATTATCACGTTGTTCATATATGGATTAAATGCTGAAAAAGGGACAATTATCACAGGAACAGTCTACAATACTTTTATCGAGGTTCTTGATATCGTTGTCGCTGTATCGATCTTTATTGGCCTCTTCCAGGTTTGGGTAAAACCACCTACAATCGTTAAATGGCTTGGAAAAGGATCTGGACTTAGAGGATTTATCTTCGTTTGCACCTTTCCTATTCTTATGGGAGGTTCACTCTTCACAGTCTTTCCACTAATGAAAACCCTTAGGGAGAAAGGTGCCCGCCAGGGGGCAATCGCCTCTTTTATTACTGCTTGGGGAGGGAAGGCTCCACTTCTCCCCCTCGAAACAAAATTTCTTGGATGGCCCTTTGCTTTGGTTCGACTGACCTTCGTGATTATTTTTGCATTTATCATGGGGATATTGATGGATTGGGTCGGTGAGAAACCGGCGAAACTTATGTAAGTGGACCATGGAAAAAGAGATTGCAAAGCGCTTTTTAAAAGGAATCCCTGCTTCTCCGGGAATTGTCATTGGAAAGGCATGCGTCTTTCAGGATATTCTCTATCTCGTTGAAAGACGAAATCTTGAAGAAGGACATGCTGAACAGGAAATCGCCCGCCTCAAGCAGGCCATCCGAGGGGTAATCAACGAACTGATTCAGGACAATCTTCGCGTTTCTCAAGAAATCGGAAAGAGGGAGGCAGGAATCTTTCTGGCTCACGTAGCTATACTTGAAGACCCTTACTTTATCTCGCAGATCTTTCAGGATATTCGTGAGAACGGTATCAATGCGGAGGCTTCAGTCTTAAAGCAGATTGATGAGTTCAAAAAGGTTTTCGAGAAGATGAACGATCCCTATATTAAGGCGAGAGCTCAGGACCTCGGTGATATCGGAAGAAGGGTAATCCAAAAACTGATGCCATCACAACAAAACAGTTATGATTTGACTGAGCCTGTAATCATCGTTGCATCCGAATTAACCCCTTCTGATACGGTAAGGCTTGATCGAGAAAAAGTCCTTGCCTTTGCCACAGAATCAGGAGGCAAAGACTCCCACGCTGCCATTTTAGCTCGTTCTTTTGGAATCCCGGCAGTAGTTGGTCTCGAAGGACTGATTACAAAAGTTAAAAAGGGAGATCTCCTCATCGTCGATGGCGATATGGGATTGTTGATGATCAACCCACCCGAAGAGGTAATTCAAAATTACCACGATCTTCAGAACAAAAGAGAAATCTACAGTTCAGAACTTAAAAAGATTATTCCTTTGCCTTCCAAGACATTGGATGGCCATGAAATACGTCTATGGGCTAATATTGGAAGTCTCGCTGATATGGAATATGCCTTATATTTTGGGGCTCATGGAATTGGATTATTTCGCACAGAGCTACCCTTCCTGGTCTGGAGACGATTTCTCTCTGAAGACGAGCAATTCTCTCTTTATCAAAAGGTGGTTTTAATGGGAGGTGGTAAGGAGGTGACCATCCGGACCCTTGATTTTGGAGGGGATAAGTTTTTTGAGGATGGAAAAAGTCAGAGAGAAAAGAATCCTTTTCTGGGTTATCGATCAATTCGCGTCTTTTTAAAAGAAAAGGATCTTTTTAAACAACAACTGAGGGCGATCCTCAGGGCAAGCGCCTATGGCCAGATGAAGATCCTTTTTCCGATGATTTCAAGCATCGAGGAGGTCTGGCAGGTCAGAGAGCTATTTGAGATAACCAAAATTGAGCTTCGAAATGAAGGAATCTCGTTTAATGAAAAAATCTCTTTTGGGATTATGATCGAAATTCCTTCAATTGCAATCATTGTAGACCAGCTTATTAAGGAAGTGGACTTTTTGAGTATTGGAACAAACGATTTAATCCAATACACCCTGGCCGTTGATCGGGATAACGACCTTGTAAATTCCCTTTATCAACCGCTTAATCCCGCAGTGCTTCGACTCATTCATACTATCACCGAAGTAGCCAAGAAAACTAATAAACCGCTAACACTTTGTGGAGAAATGGCAGGGAACCCGAAATATATTCCACTTCTCGTTGGATTAGGTCTTACTGATTTAAGCATGAATCCCTATTCACTTTTAGAAGCAAAAAAAATGATTCGTTCTATTGAATATGAACGATGGAAATGGATTGCCAGGAAGGTATTGCATACCATTTCACTTGACGAAATTCATCGTATTATCTTAGAAGAATACAAAAGAGGAGGGTTGGTAACCGAAACTTAATAAGTTATGAAAAAATAACCACGCATAAAAAATCATGCTATTTAGATGTATATCTTTATTAATATTTAAAATGAGAGCACCTCCTTAAAATTGAATTGAATTTGTTTTCATTTTCACTTAGATAATCAAATAATCAAAGGGGGAAAAGATATGAATAGAATACGGAGAGATGTATTAAAAATGTTTGCAGTGGCTACAGGAGGAGCTGTCCTCAGCCCATTATTTGCAAAAAATATCTATGCTACAAAAGAGCAAGAGAAAATCCCTGAGGCTCCATGGCCTTACAGGAAATTGGACCCCATCGCAGTTGCTGAAAGGGCTTACCCGGGTTACTACAAAGGGGGCTGTGCTTACGGTGCCTTTGAGGGAATCATTGGGGAACTGAAGAAAGTAGTAGGTTACCCTTTTATTTTAATTCCAACCGAAATGTTTATTTTCGGAGAGGGAGGTGTGGCCGGGACATCCACTCTCTGTGGCGCACTAAATGGAGCTGCAGCAGCTATGTTTCTTGTCACCGGGGCTTTTGAAGAGAAAAAAAGAGCAGAGGCCTTTGAAATGATTCGTGAGCTCTTCAATTGGTATGAACAAGAGGCTCTCCCAAATTATAGGCCCAAAAATCCAAAATTCGAGATTAAGCCGTCCGTTTCCAAATCACCTCTCTGTCATGTTTCAGTATCGAGATGGTGTAAACTCACAGGGTTCAAATCATTCTCAAAAGAGAGATCTGAAAGATGTGGATGGCTTACCGCTTCTACAGCAAAATATGCAGTAGAGTTGATTAATAAAAAAGCTGATTTGGCATTTAAAGCTGTTCATCCCCTCTCTGCCGAGGTTCAGTCGTGTCGAAAATGCCATGATAAGGGAGGAGAGGTTGAGAATAGCCGAACCACGATGGATTGCAGTGGATGCCATTTCACAGGGAAAACGAAACATCCATAAATTACCGATTCAGAGAGGGGATGAGAAACGCAGAACCCCTCTCATTTTTATTAAATCGTGTCTCTCTATTAATTCATATCTAAAATAAAATTAATTGAATAGCCCCTAAGTTCTATTCTAAGTTCTGAATCGTTTTAATTTGAAGAGATTGTGTTAGAAAATCTAAACTTTCCGAGTTAAAATTTAATCAGTTAATCCAGGATTAAGGGAAAATTCAATGGATGTCCATGGTCACCGAACTAAGCGTATCGGATTGGCGATCCTGATCAATATG
>Ga0129301_1001363_pt1 | contig 11976 bp, 13 predicted proteins | sample ConPoolayeHmetaG_FD_94489 | JGI IMG/M metagenome (GOLD analysis project Ga0129301, IMG submission 94489) | Hot spring microbial mat communities from California, USA to study Microbial Dark Matter (Phase II) - Cone Pool mat layer H metaG ...
CAGTATGGATGTCCAGTCAAGGCAGATGATTCGGGCTCTCGGCGGAGCGGACATAACAGTTTCGAATTCCACGATGATGGGACGTTTTGGATTTGAAGGTTTTCCGGGGTCTTCACGCACAATAGATGAGTCTATTGCTGAACTCATTGACCAAATCGTTGGAGTTTACGCGGTTTCTCCCCAGCTTTCACTTAATGGATACATTAACGGTTTAAGGGTCACTTTAAATGGGATAGATCCTGCAACCTACTTCGTTGTTGTCGGTGAGTTGAATATCATAAATGGAAGGTCACTATCGCAGGATGACACTTACAAAATTGTTCTCGGACACGCTCTAGCGGATTCTCTAAATGTTACAGTTGGAGAAAGCGTTATTGTTGGCACCAATTCTACAAGCGGCTACAAATTTACAGTTGTCGGGATTTTCGAGACAGGAACGCCTTTTCAAGAGATGATATGTTATATTCCGTTAAGAGATGCTCAGAACATATCGAATCAGCAAGGCTTAGTGACCCAAATCCTCGTTAAGTGCATCGATCCGAATGAAGTAAGCAGCATTTCAGAGGAAATATCAAGTTCAATATCAGGCGTAAGAGTAACTGTTCCCACCGGCATGGTTCAACAAGCATCTCAGATGTTGAACGCGTTAACAATGTTCTTTGCCACAATCGGTTTAGTTGCGCTCTTCGCTGGAAGCTTCGGCGTTGTCAATACAATGATTATGTCTGTGACTGAAAGAACCCGAGAAATAGGGACTTTAAAGGCTATAGGAGCCGGAGATGTTGAAATATTGAAGATGTTCCTCATGGAAGCCTTATTAATTGGTTTGATAGGTGGCGGTGTTGGAGTGGCAACTGGAATAGTACTATCATACCTATTCCCAATTTTGACGCAGTTTATTGGCTTTATACCTTTTGGAGGAAGCACAGCCTTTGGAAGAGGAGGATTTAGCCTTAGAGGCATACCAGCCTTGACTTTAACACCATCCATCGATCTCTTTACTATCTCATTTTGTTTGTCTCTCGGGGTTGCTGTTGGATTATTAGCTGGACTTTATCCAGCTTGGCACGCATCACGCATGAAACCTGTCGAGGCACTTAGACATGTCTAAAGTGATCGTTAGAACTGTAGGGTTAACAAAGATCTATAAACGGGGAAGAATTAACGTTACTGCTTTAAATAATGTGGATCTACAAATTTCTGCAAAAGAAATCGTATGCATCATGGGCCCCTCAGGGTCTGGAAAGACCACTCTGCTTAACCTCATAGGTGGTTTGGATAAGCCGACGCATGGCAAGATCTTCGTCGATGGCATAGATATCACAACACTAAATGATAAGGAACTAGCAGACTATAGGCTACGGAAAATCGGTTTCATATTCCAGTTTTATAATCTAATACCCACGTTAACAGCCATGGAAAACGTTGAGGTTCCATTGGCACTTGCAAAGGTTCCTAAGGATGAACGTAGAATCCGCGCTCTTAACCTCCTTAAGACTGTAGGGTTAGAAGGGAGAGCTGATCATAAGCCAGATGAGATGAGTGGAGGAGAACAACAGAGGGTTGCAATAGCAAGAGCATTAGCAAATAATCCTTCAATAATATTGGCAGATGAACCCACCGGGGATCTTGACTCCAAATCTGCAATAACATTTATGAAACTGGTAAAGGAGCTCAATGCGAGAGAGGGGCGAACATTCATTATTGTTACCCACGACCCTCTAGTCGTTGAACAATGCTCCAAACTCTACACAATCAGGGATGGACGAGTAGAAGTTGCCTCATGATAGACGCTTATGATCTATTGGCTCACATATGAAGTCAAGAGGTTATACATACCTTTAAGGAGAAGAGTCCTCGAAAATGCTTAAGACCTTTATTTTTCCAGAAGGTTTTTAAATCTCCTTGGTTTAGCATTTACGGTTAAGACCTAGACCAGTCATCCATTGAAGACTCTTCCCTATTTATTGATTAGGAGTGGTCGGTTACGTTTAGCGTGATTGAATTGGAAGATTCGGTTCGAATACCGCCGGAGAAGTTTGGGCAATCTTTGCGTGATATTGCTCGAGAACAGTTGAAGATGAAATATGAGGGTATAATCGATGAAGAGCTAGGTTATGTAATCGCTGTAACCGACATTAACGTTTCGCCTGTCGGGAAGATTATACCTGGAGATGGAGCGACATACCATAAAGTATCCTTCTCTTTACTGACATTTTACCCGAAGCTTCAAGAGATAGTTGAGGGCGAAATTGTTGAGATTGCTGACTTTGGTGCTTTTCTAAGGGTTGGGCCTGTCGATGCATTGATGCATGTCTCCCAAATCATGGATGATTTCATCTCCTATAATGATAAACAAGGGGTTCTAATGGGAAAAGAGTCTAACCGAAAAGTCATGGTAGGCGACCGGATGAGGGTCCGCGTAACAGCTGTCTCCCTTGGGCGCGGAGGAAGCTTCGGAAAGATCGGCGTGACCGCACGGCAACCCTTCCTAGGCAATCTCGAGTGGATAGCCAAAGACGTTAAAGGTACAGAACAGCCAACCGGAACCGAACAAAAGTGATGCATAAATCAGCTATAGGTGATTAGGACATGGTTGAGAAGGCATGCAGAAGTTGCCGTTTGATCTCTGAGCGAAACATCTGCCCTAAATGCAAGTCTACAGACCTAAGTGAAGACTTCAGCGGTTTTGCCGTGATCATCGACCCGGGAAAGTCCACAATTGCAAAGATCATGAATATCAAAGAGAAAGGCCGATACGCCATCAGAATAAGGTGATGAAAAATATTAGTTCTCACTGATGAATTGCGAAGAGAACTTAAAAATCCATTAGGTTTACTGCTTCGAGGCTCTTTTGAAGAAACGATTAAGAGACTAGAAGAGATTGTGGAGACAAAGAAGCCGAAGAGGTTAATTGCGGTTGGAGATGTGGTCTCAAGCAATATTTTACGAGAGGGTATGCGGTTAGATGTTGCAATCGTCGACAACAAGGTCATGAGAAAACCTATAGCACCATTAGATTTTCGAACAGAAAAGACATACCACGTTAGAAATCTAACTGGAACCCTCTCTGATGAATCTTGGCAGGTCATAAGGGAGGCAATTGAGTATGGTGGACAAACAAAGGTTTTAGTCGAGGGCGAAGAGGACCTACTTACATTGATCGCAGTTTTACATGCGCCTGTAGGCTCAATTGTAGTTTATGGTCAACCTGGCGAGGGAATAGTAGTCATAGAGGTTACAGACCCTACTAAGGAAAAGGTTCAGAGGATAGTTAATAGAATGAAAGTTGAGCCTTAGAAAGACTAAAGTAAAAGATCATTATGAGACAATATCTCTAAAGGTGAAAAAGAGATGAAGGTCGAGATCAAAGAACGAAAACGTAATGAACTCTTTAAGAGAGAAGAAGTCAAGTTTCAAGTTAATCATATAAGTAGCGGGACACCGTCCCTCGCCGAGATTAGACAAAGGATTGCAGACGCATTAAATGTGGACCTGGAAAAGGTTTATGTGAGGAAGGTAGAGACTAAGAGGGGGACCGGGATAGCTGTTGGAGAAGCCAAAGTCTACGATACCGTTGAACAAGCAAGATGCGTGGAACCAGAATACATAATACTTAGGAACTCACCTAAAAAAGAAGGAAAGGAGCGGTGAACAAATGTCAGAACAGAAGCATAAGAGGAAAGTATCCGTCTCATCGTATTACAAGATTGAAGGCACAACGGTTGAGAGGCTTTTGCCTACCTGTGAAAGGTGTGGACCTGGATATTTTATGGCAGACCACGGTGACCGCTATTCATGTGGGCATTGCGGATTCACGAGGTATAAAATTGAAAATTTTCACAGAAAATGAAGCATGAAAACCAAAATACCACTAAAAGTTATGGTAACACTAGGGTAATCGACAAGTTGAGTTGACTGTTAACCCCGCAGAGTTCGTTGTAGTTAGGATCCAAGCGGCTGTGAAAAACAACATTGTTGTTGGTTATTTTGGGTGTCTTAAAGCCCGATGAGGAACACATATTGATAAACGGGAAAGCCATTGGCGGACTCCCACTAGACGAGAGGAACATAGGTTACATGCCCCAAGATTTCTGGTTATTTCCACACTTGAATACATACGAAAGCGTGGCCTTTGGGCTAAGAGTTAGAAAGCATCCTAAAGCAAGAATTCGTGAAAGAGTAAGCGAACTTATTTGTACTGTAAATCTATAGAGGGTTTGGAAGATAGGAAACCCAAAGAGCCAAGCACAAGCCGGAAGCAGCGTGTGGCTTCGGTCAGGGCTTTAGCAACTAATCCCACTTTTATCTCATTTTCGAGATCCAAAAATCTATGTTTTAGGCCAAAAATGTATAAAGCACCCACACCGTTGTATTGACTCTAATATTAGATACTGCTATTCTCGTAGCCAAAGCAGTTTCAACGATCTAGGGTCCTAGCACGAAGATAGACTTTCAATAGAAAGATGCATGTAGGTCAGCATTTTTTTGATCCGTAAATTTCTTCAACTTTTTCTTTTGGCTCCTTACTTATTGATAGATAAAGTTGGACAGCTGCTATTGCAATTAAAAGAACTGTCAGCCATATTACCAAAGTCTGAACTGATGGATATTCCAGGGTATCTCGGAAGACGGGCAGGAAGACCAACCATGCATATACGATAAGCAATAAGCAGCAGATGGAGGATATAACGTAAAATATGTTTAACCTAAACTTAGCCAAAGCTTTTCCCTCAGCGGCCTGAACCGAATTTATTTTGGTTAACCCTTTATTAACAATTTCCCGCATTAAAAAGGTTCCTACAGCATGCGAAGTTTTTCTTTTCAGTTGTCAGCTTCAACCTTTAAAGGCGCTTAAAGTACATCCAGCAAGGTTTATGAAGATGCGAGCTTAAAAAGGAAGCGGACGTTTGAAACGTGGGGCGTGAAGTGAAAGTATGAAGATAGGAATTATTGCTGATACACATGATAGGCTTCCTCTGATAGATGAGGCTATTCAAGAACTTAACAGAGAAAGAGTTGAACTTGTGCTTCACGCAGGCGATTACATCGCCCCATTCGTGGTATCAAGGTTCAAACCTTTAAGAGCTAAGTTGGTAGGTGTATTCGGCAACAACGACGCTGAAAGAGACTTGCTGAACAGAAAGTTCAGCGAAATTGGGGCACAGATCCGTGGGAGGTTCGCCGAACTAAAAATTGAGGGGTTAAAGATAGCGTTGTTGCACGGCGATGAGGCGGAGCTATTGGATTCAATCATCAAAACAGATTCTTACGACATTGTGGTCTACGGGCATACCCATCAAGCTGTAACACGAAAAGAAGGTGACACACTCATCGTAAATCCTGGAGAGGTTTGCGGCTACTTAAGTGAGCAGGCAACTTTTGCTCTTGTGGAGACGGAAACTTTAGATGTTAAAATCCAAAGACTAAAAATGTGATCTCAGAAACTTTATCTGCATTAAGTCTGAAAACTGGGTAAATCTTAAATTGGAGAACAATGACTTTCGAAGCTGTGACGCTTGAATGGTCGAGGTCTCGCATCGAATCTGCAGGAAACTTCTTAGCCTAATATTAATATTTAATTCTGTCATAACCATAATATCCACAGCAAGTATACTGCTCGGCTCCTACATTGGCATATGCGACTGGAGTTCTTTTGCTCCCTATCTCTTGGATAGGTCGCTCTTGCTTTTTCCATTGCTGGCTTCTGCCATGAATCTATTTCCCGCGAAGATGCTTGGAAAAGTCAATATAAAAAGGATCCTATTCCATCATTATGTTTATGGCTTATTGGTCAGTTTGATGCCGCTTTTGCTAACGATGACCTTTGCGCCCGCATATACTTTGATTCTTCTAATTCCATGGCTGGGCCTTCGAATGGGTATCTTTGAAATCTTTCCCGCTTATGCCGGATCGTTCTTCGTCTACGGCGGGTTAACTTTAATAATAGATGATTTCCACGACATTTCCGCAAGTATGAGTAGAAGCCTTAACAAGATTAGAAGTTTCTTGCAAAGATTCGGCAAGATCCTTCGAGCAGCTCATCTGTTCTCGAGCCTAGTCTCAATGTACACAATGGTATGCGGCGTTCTTTGGTGTATAGGAGGCAACGGTTTGCTGAGGGGTTACTTCCCATGGGAGTCGTCACAAATAATATTCTTGTTGAACCTCTTCATCGCAAGCATCTTGGGATTATGGACCGCAAGGAAAAGGATTGTAGCCCGCTAAATATGCGCCTACATTAATTTCTCAGCCTCGATCTTCTTTGCCTTTTGCGCCGTGATGTGGGCTTCTCGCAGAGGTTCGGGAACATTATAGTTCTTGATGCAGTGAAGAACTATTCTTATCGCACTTTCTAGGGAGATTTTATGACCAACACTTACGTATAAGGGCTTCTTGCCGTTTTTCGTTGAGACAGCTGCGCCGACAATCTCCCCATCGTAAATTATGGGCTTCCATGATTCTTCTCCGCTATCTACGACCTCTCCGCAGAGCAGATTCTTCGCAACCCCTATAGCTGGCGCGTCAAGGACTAATCCGAAATGGGCGGCTAACCCCAAACGCATAGGATGGGCTAACCCATGCCCGTCAACCAAAAAGATGTCAGGTTTTGGCTTCAACTTCTTGACAGCTGCGATTATTGGGTGAAGCTCACGGAAAGACAAGAGTGTCGGGATGTAAGGAAAATAAACCCTCCGCTTGGATACCTGCTTCTCCACAAGCTCCATGCTCTCATAGTTGAAAACGGTTACTGCTCCAAATGAAAAGTTATTTAAATAAGCTGCATCGACACCTGCAACATAACTAATCATTTCTGGCAAAGAGTCTTTTAGAATAACTTTCCCGGAAAGGGCTTTTTGCATCCTTCTAGCTTCTTTGACCGAGATTCTGGGGTTAGGTAACAAACTAGCAAACCGCCCTCTAAATAGGTTCTTAAAAGTGCCCCATTCTTTAGTCGCTTATCTCAGCTCTTATCCCTAAGAAAATTGGACCCAAGATGTCGATCTTCTTTTTACGGCTTGTTATGAACCTTCTTGCAGCGCTGCCAACACTCAGATTGACGTCTTTCAAGCGTCTAGCCATCCTAATTCGAAGGTTAAACCTTTTCTTTCCAGATTTTACCGCTTCTTCTACTCTTGCCGCTGCAAACCTTGCTACTCCGTCAATATATCTTATCCCTGTCGGGACCCCTTTTTGACGGGCCTCTTTTATGATAGGAACATTTTCCAATCCTTTAGTAGGCACACCCAGTATATTTCCTTCATAGACGTAGATCTGGTTCTCAGCTGCTGGTCCCAGCAAGGTTGAGTCTTCCTCTTCTTCGTAGATGTAGACCGACACTTTTTTCCCAAGGACCTTCCCTTCATATACTAGGAATTCGCAAGGGCTCGGTGCATCCGCATGCTTCAAAGCTTCAAGAATAATCTGCTCAGCAATCATTTTTCCTTCCTCAGTTTCTGGCTCCAACTCGAAACTTATGGTCCTCGCAATCTCCAGATCTGATAGGGTTAATTCCTTGTAGAATTGTGGGTAAACAAGCCTTCTAATGTCTTCTTCCCCGTACATAACCATGGCTAAACGTTCAACACCTATGCCAAGGTTTAAGACTGGATATTCCAAATCGTACCTCGCTAAAGCTATTGGGCTGTACATGCCGTAGTCTACAACCTCGATCCATTTTTTCGTAGAGGGGCTGTAGATGAAGCCTTCGTACTCCATCCCGGGAGCGTAATACTTCGATGTCACCTTCTTCTTGACAAAACGGAAGTCTTTGAAGCCTAAAGGCTCCAGCAAAGCCTTAGTTATCTCTTCACCATAGCCAACATCTATTTCTTCGTCCATTACCACGCAGCTGGCTGAGTGGTGAGTACGGAGATGAGTTGGATCTTCACTCTGCTCCCTCCGGAAGCGAACATCCACTGAGAAAAGTTTCAGTGGAAGATCACTTTTAGGTTGGAGAGCTTTGAGAGTTAGAAACCAAGCACTTGTCATGTGGGATCTTAAAGTCATCTTGGACGGTTCTGGACGTAATAATGAAAACTCAGGAAAGACTTCTGAGATAACCTTCATTGCCATGGTGTCAGGCACATTAAGGGCTTCAGCCATTCTCTCGACTAGGTCATCGGAATCGATATCTCCCTTCTTATATTCCCTCAGAACTCTCTGTAAAGCTGAGACCTTAGCATCGTCCAATCTTATGCCTCTCTTTTCGATTTCTTCACATTTGATTTTGCTTAGACCAATGTCTGGGCGTGGTAAGGTCGCTAAGTAATAGCAACGGTCAAGTATAATGAGCGCCTCGGGTCCATATTGCTTGAAGATCTCGTTCTCGTCTATGATGATGGGGTTAAGAACCTCATCGAACCCTAACTCCAAGAAAGAAAGCCTAAGCTTCTGAATAAGGTCATATATGGGGTGGGATAGACCCTTTCTTTCTATGGTCAGTCTAGCCTTTCCGGAGGGTTGAGGAAGCATGCTTCCACTCTCTTGCCAAACCCTTTCGAAACCTTCTTTCTTAACCCTTTTGAGGACCTCTTTAGGTTTTAGGCGTCCCGCCATCCCTCTTTGCCTCCAGCCTCTCCTCAAGTTCGTGGATGGAATCTTCGAGTGAACTTCTCCTAACTTCGATGGTGACATCGCCCCTCGTCGCTTCGACTATCCGCCTTGCTACATCACATTTTCTTCTAAGTCCTGGAACTAGGGATTGAGCCTCGTCCAAGTTAACCAGTTCCATGTAAATCGTTTCCATAAGTTCTAGGCATTCTTCAGCCTTTTTGGTTTCGCCTCCTCTTAAAAAATCTAGGGCTCTACGTCTGAGCTCGCCTATGACATCGGCTAGACCGAGAAGGTATGGAGTTGGAGGTACGCCTATCTCTTCTGGCCCTGAGAACCGTTGCTCCCTAACCAAGAGGAGTATTATGTTTGCTTCTGCATATTCCTCAAATGCTGTGTCGGCAAGCCCGCTGTATATTAGTTCTGGATTATCTTTTGAGAGGTTAATTGCTTCAGAGAAAGTTGTCTTAGCTTCGGTCAGCTTCTTTTCAGCTTCATCTAAATTAGATTTGTGGATAAGGAAGATAGCCTGTTTTGAAAGCCGTGTAGCCTTACGTAAGGATGTTTGGATGGCTTGGCGGACACCGTCTTTCTTTATTAACATATTTTGAATCTCTTCCAAAGTCTTGCTTAAGGACATAAACCTCACATTCTCAGCAATTCTTAAGCCTCTGTCGAAACCTTATAATTAGATGAACGTATTTAAATCTCTCACAAATCTGCCAGAAAAACTTTATAAATGCTAAATGAAAACTGAATTTTGCACGACATCTTTTTGATTCGGGAAGGTTGAAAATTTGAGTCTCAACCATGAAGATTTAAAGTTTTCCAGCTTAGCAAAAGTTCCATGCGCGATGACGATTGCTGGGTCGGACAGTAGCGGAGGATCAGGTGTTGAAGCTGACCTCAAGACCTTTTGTGCACTTGGGGTTTACGGAACATGCGTCGTAACCTCTATTACAGCTCAGAATACTAAGGGGGTTTACGAGGTTTTTCCAGCGTATCACGGCATCGTTAAAAAACAGATAGAGGCTGTTTTAGATGATATACCAATAAAATCGGTTAAGACAGGCGTACTATACTCAAGACAGATAATGAGGGTAGTCTCAGAGTCCATCGAAAAGTATGGGCTTAAGGTTGTCGTAGATCCCGTGCTCAGAGCAGGGACGGGAAATTCACTAATCTCAGAAAATGGACTTGAAACATTAATCGATCTTGTCTTGCCTAAGGCTTACGTTCTAACACCCAATATCTACGAGGCTGAAGCAATTCTTAAGACTCAGATAAAAGATATTGATGCCGCGAAAGAAGCTGCACAGAAGATTGCGGAGCTCGGCGCCGAAGCTGTTATCGTAAAGGGTGGACACCTTATTTCAGATGAGGAAAAAGTTTACGATGTCTTTTATCATAACGGGAAATCCAGAATCTTCAGCAAAAAACGGATAGCCGCCAACCTTCACGGGTGTGGATGCGTCTTTTCCGCAGCCATAACTGGTTATCTGGCTCTCGGCGCAGACTTGAACGAGGCTGTTGAAAAGGCTGAAAGCTTCATAGAGGATGCTATAAGGTATTCTGTAAAAGTTGGGCAGGGCAGAATTCCAGTCAATCCTACAATGCGCCTCCATGAAAAGGCTGAGATGTTTGATGTCATCGACAATATTGCAAAAGCTTCAGAGATGATTGAGGCTCAACCAGAACTCTTACCCTTCATCGCTGAGGTCGGCACCCAAATAGCCATGGCCATACCCCACGCATCCAGCCCAGAAGAAGTTGCGGCGATAGAGGGCAGAATCGTGAAATTTCGTGAGAGACCTAAAGCTGTGGGGTCAGTCCGCTTCGGCGTTTCAAGGCATGTTGCAAGCATCATTTTGACCGCGATGAGATATAATCCACAGATGCGAGCAGCGCTCAATCTCCATTACGATTCAAAGATGGTTGAAGCTTTCAGAAAGGCTGGCTTTAAGGTTTCAAGCTTCGACAGAAGGCTTGAACCATCTGAAGTTAAGTCTGTCGAAGGGAGATCTATTGAGTGGGGAGTGGAAGAAGCGATAAAGCATATTGGTGAAGCGCCCGACGTAATATTCGACGAGGGCGATTTTGGGAAGGAACCGATGATCAGGGTTCTGGGGAGATCCGCGACGGAGGTGGTGAATAAAACATTGGAGGCTCTGAAGCATTACTTACCTTGCAAATAAGACCAATTGGTTCTCAGAGTTCTCCTGTCCAGCAGTAGAGGCATAGGTCTTCTCTCTTCAGCCCTTGGTTATTTGGAGCCTCAATAACTGCTTTAACCAATCCCTCCAAAGTCTGAAACTTTAAAGTTGTGAACCCAATTGCCTTCCTTATCTCTTCAACCATCATACTATATTCTGGACTCTTAGGGTCTAGGTACTTACTTGTGTCTTTGTCCTCCTCTATCTTTGCAAGCGCCTTGCAGGTTGCAAGGTCACGCCTCTTAGTTGAAAGGTCGAAGATGCACGGATACATCTGAGGAGGGGAAGCTATCCGTCCATGAATCTCTCTCGGCTTGTATGGCAGAATCTTTTCTTTCAGTAGGTCTCGAAGCTGCGTACCTCTGCGAATTGAGTCATCAATAAGGATTATGCTCTTCCCCTCTATGAGCTGAGGGTTTGGGACCTGTTTATACTTTGCGATTAACTCTCTCTTCTCCTGTGTTGGAGGAATGTAACTTCTGCCCCAGCCAGGCGTATACTTAACCAGAGGACGCCTAAGTGGGGGAACCTCCTTAAGGGCTTTATTGACTGTTATTTCAAGACTCTCAGCATCTATTTCGCCCTTTTTAAACTCCTCCATCGCCCGTGTTACCTTCTCTTTAGCCAACTCAATCTTTCTCTTGACATACCCGATGGAATGGGGGAAACCTGAGTCTGCTATTCCGAGTACAAGGTCTGCTTCCACATCATCGTTTTCCGCAAGGAAACCTCCGCACCTTTCACGGACAACTTCAGCGTTTATGCCATAATAATCGGATGCTGGAAAGCCGAAGTAGACATGGAGGAACGGGCAAAACTTTTTATTAGAAGGTCCTTCAACCCTTTTCTTAATTCCATATTCTCCGATTGCAACAATCTCACGGTAATCTAGAAATTTGAAGACTTCGAAGCCTAGATTCGGGAAAGATGATGACTCAGACGCAACAGCCCAGTTATCGCCTCTCTTTCCAACTACCAACGGAAAAGTGTCGCCTGATGCGAATATGCTTCGTTCCTCTTTTGAGAGGACAAGTAGCGATATTGTGCCTTCTATCTTTTCGTACATTTTCTCTATGCCGTCAACGATGTCTTTCCCGCGGCTTATCAACTCGCCAACTATCTCTGTCTGATTGGGTATAACATCGCCGAAACCAACGGATTTTTTGAAAGTTGAACCTGTCTCAACTAATTCTTTGTAGAGTGATTTCGC
>Ga0129301_1001369_pt1 | contig 11943 bp, 27 predicted proteins | sample ConPoolayeHmetaG_FD_94489 | JGI IMG/M metagenome (GOLD analysis project Ga0129301, IMG submission 94489) | Hot spring microbial mat communities from California, USA to study Microbial Dark Matter (Phase II) - Cone Pool mat layer H metaG ...
CATATATTCCCATATGATATAATACATTACGATTTTGTTTCATTTAAAGCATATGGGAATTTTCCCATATAATTCCCATATGATTTTGCATTAGTGTTTTTTGATTGCATGAGACAGATAGGGTAATGCATTTGGGTCTGGTTTGATGCTAAAAATCTTAAAATGCATTAGTAAATGCATTGGGTTTTAATGCATTTCCAAAAGCATGAGAGCATTTGACGAACAAGTTTCAAGAAAGGCGTTTTAATGCATTTTTTTAACGATAAACATAGCGTCTCATAGACTAAAAAAGTGGTAGGGAAACATCAAAAGGTTTAATGCATTGTCTGCATAAGGACAGTATTCTAAGGCACAGTTAGGATAATAAGGTTCTTAAATACAACCTTTACATAAATCTCCTATTTTTTCTTCTGTCATTAAACGTGCTTCAACCCTACCACATCTTTCGCATTCGTGAATGGTATAAATGTGCTTGTAGCCTTTGCTCACGCCTTTAAATTCCCACTTATGAAACTTGTAGTCTTTGCAACATGGACGCATAAAGAATTTAACTTTCTTACAACCTTTATTTATGACAGCCATTAAAACCATATACAAAACTCACCCCATAGGAATGCCAGACTGCTTCTTTACGAAAATCACATTTAGGGCATTGCCATCGTAGCTTAGCTCCATCAAGCAATCGCACAAGCTTAAGCTCCATTTCACTACTACATACTTCACATTTCATGCTAGAACAACTCCTCAAACCTTCTCTTCTGCTCTTCAAGCTCTTCCCAAAGCGTTTGGAAGTGCAGGTAGTGGTCGTATGCTGTTCCTATCGTCTTCCATCCCACGTTCAATCTGACAGCCTGCTCAAGCCGAATCTTGGCTCTCACGAGAAAGCTGACGTAAATCTTTCTCATATCGTGCAGGTTTAACGGGCTGATGTTGTTTACTTCACATGCTTGATGTAAAAGGTCGTTTGCTCTCTCATCGCTCATGCTGATAAGCCAGTCTCCTTTCTTCAACTGATATTTACGTATGAAGTTTACGACTGTCGACTTTAGAAGATCGGTTTTGAAGTTAATATCCCAAATTTCAGACCATTTCTCATAGACCGTCCACGTAAAGTCGTCGCCTACGACTTCAATGTGGCTTTTGCCTTCAGCTATTTTTGTCCCCCATAGGCCTTGTTCGAAACGTCTCTTGCCTGTTCTCATGCCAGTTTGGCTTTTTACAATTAGAATAAGCTCGATTTCATCCCTTTCACGTTCATCTCTAGCCAAAGACTTAGCTGTCTCAATAATTTTCCTGAAAAGCTCAGGGAATTGAGGTAAGGTTAAAACAGGCACTCTTCTAGGCGGTGGCTTTAAGCCCGCACAAAGGCCGTCTATCTGTTTCAATTTAGGGCTGACCATTCTCATGATAACACTTCTATTGTATTGTGATCCTTCGCTTGTTTGCGCTAGAATGTTGTTCAGGTCTTGCTCTGTCCAAGTTGAAGGATCACGTCTTCCCAGCATATTCCAAACTTCACTGGCCATGTTGAAGCGCTCACGCAAGTTGGCTACAAATTTCGGCTTGTCTTTGCTTCTCGAATAGCCTCGCTTGCAATAGTCTACAATGTGAGAATATGGGCTGTGAAATAGTACCGTTCCGTCAGGTCTTTCTTCAATGTGCAAAAGGTATTTAGGTTCCTTTTTTGACTCACGCCACGCTAGATATTTGTCATATTCCTCTTTGCTTTCAGCAAACAGTTTTTTCAGCTTCAGAAAGTGCCTTGATATTGTCGACTGGTCGACCTGAATCTCCTTTTGGAGGTCGTATGTGCTTTTACCCTGTTCGCTTATTGCAAAATATATCTCATACTTTTCTTCTATTGTTCTGATCTTCAAATCGCATTACCACGCCATTAAAATAATGCAAAACCTATATAAACTTAACGGCATGACAAAGAGAGTATGAAGAAAATAAGGACAACACTCTATATAGATGAGAAACTATACAACAGCATAAAGGAAGAAGCTGAAAGCAAGGGACTAACCATAAACACAGTGATAGTAAGCAAGCTATATGACAGCCAAATAGAGAAAAGACTGCACCATTATAATGTACATGAGAACCATGTGACAGTATGGGATGGCAACATAAAGAAGCTGGTCGACGTTTACATCATAAAGCTTGAAGCCAATACGGTTAGGCTAGTCTGTTCTGAAGATTTATCTAGCGATTGCACCCACGTCAACTTCGTTAAAGGTGTCCCTAAAGTAATAGAAAGACTGAAAGACTTTCGGATAGTAGATTAGCTTTCTCCTTCTCTTTTTTTATTTCGCTCACGGGATGATGAAGTAGCCTATTGCAAGGCCTACTGCAAACTCTATGAGGTCACCTACTTTCGACTCTGCTGGTTCACTTTCATACAGTTGATATAATACAAAAAGTAAAACGAGAGATAAGGTTACTTCAGGATAGCTTTTGAATGTGGCGCCTGCTATCAACCCTATTATGGTATGTATGAAGCTTTTGGGTTCATCGTAGACTTTAAACGGCATCCTCTCCACTCTCAAGCTTGTGGTCTTTGAAGGAGATCACGGGAAACAGGCTGAACAGCACAATATCTATGTCTCTATATTTTTCCAAATATTTTATGTCGAATCCGTCAGCTAGTTTCCGAGAACTATCTTTGTCCAACCAACCCATTTCTAAAATGTTGAAGTCCTCCCTTAAAGCTGTCTCTATGTTTTCACGTGTAACTCTCATGTCTGCGTTGGCGTATGCTTTCTCAAGTAGTTCAACGAGAAAGGCGTGTAGATCGCTTTTATGCGCTGCTAGACCCACTGGTAGAATATAGTCTACTCTCACATGGTTTCTGTGAGCTATTTCCTCAAATTTTTCAATAGCCCATTTTGCATGCTTGCGGTATGGTAGCCTGAGAAGGCATAGCAGGTGCATAGCTTACATCTCCAATATTTTAGTTTTCATGGGGTAGGTTTGGAGAAATGAGATTTTACAGGGTTGAACAGGCTTTTCGTTGTGGAAGCATTCGTGGATGTAGATGTTAAATGTTTTCCCTGTTAAGTCAACAAGCTCTTTCACACATTTTAACGCATCGCTTTCGCTTAATTCATCTATTTCTAATCTTATGAAATCTAACTCAGCTGATTCTGTTGGCGAAGCAGCTGCTTCTGCTGCTTCAACGTATTTCTTCAAAGACATCTACCCTCCTAAAATATTTAGCTAAAACCGCAAACACTCTAGCTTTATCAACGTTGCTTAAGCGGATTTCACTGTTCCAAACTGCACCAGAATACCTTTTAATAGTCAACTCTGTCTTCATAGATACACTCTCCTGTAAAGAATTTCTTGTTTAGTCCTATTGTAGAGTGTGGAAATTTCTGTATCTGAGAGGGCTCGGTTGTAAATGCGAACATTGTCAATAAGACCGTTGAAAGGATAACCACCTTCCATGTAATTACCAATCCTCATATTATCATATTGTGAAAAAAGATTGTCTGTGTAACTCGTAGTCGCAACCTGTATTCCATTAATATACAGTTTGATTGTTGAACCATCATATGTTCCTATTACATGATACCACACATCTAAAGCAGGGGTCCAACTATAAAAAGGACCACGCCAAGTATCGTCTGAGAATTTCAGTTGAAATGTCAGACTACCTGCCCAATGCCAAAATTGTATAAAATGTTGCTTGTTTACTATAAACCAATTGCCAGTTGGGTTTCCTTTAACATTAATCCATGTTCCAATACTCATTACACGCCCATTCTGTACTGTATGCAAAATTTCTGAGTCAGATACATGCACATAATCATCTACTCCATCGAACGATAAGCCTTCACTTGTGTATTGTGCGCCATAGATTGTTCCATGGTTTCCATAGTTCGAGTAATCATACCATGTGCTATTTTTCTCATCTTGTGGAATTTCTTTTGATAGGTGAAGCACAAGAGTAGGGTCTGTTTTTGCTATAAGGTTGCTTTGGTTGTATGAGGGATATGTTGTATGCCTTAACGTTTTAGTCACAGCAGTTCACCTCTTTTTGCATAAATGTAGTATAGTAGTATGCCGAATAGGAAGCCTGCTATTGCAGTGGCGGCGCTTTTGAAGGCGTAGGATAGGATTAGGCTTATCGCTATCGACAGCCATAGGCTGATCTCTAGGTCTCGTTTAACGTTTTCCACATCACCTTTTTCTTTTACCAGATTCCTTGCTGTGAAGCATGAGGAAAGCATGAACGTGAATATGTGTTCTTCTGCTATGAAGGCCATGCCGACGCCTACTGCATCCTTGAAAGACTCCATTCACCTTCGCCTCTTCGAAAGCCTTCTAAGCGTTTTAGCTAGGTTGATCTGTCTAATGCGTTTTATGAGATTTTTGCGTTTCGCATACCTATAGGCTCTGTTGAGATCTATTGTTTTTCTAGCCGTTATAAACCCGTGTTCCTTAGCCCATCTTGTCAATGAGCCTTCCCGTTTCACAGCCTTCTGAATCCACTTCTTTCTTCTACATGGCATCTTAGGTTCGCCTCATCACCACAAATTTGTCATAGTTTGTACCTGAACTGTTGAGAAATCTCATATTCGACCCATCTGATATTGCGCCTACTGAAATAATGCGGCCGTAGGCTGGATTAGATGTTGCCTTTGTACATTTCACCCAAACACTGTTTACTGTACTATAAAATTCTATCTCAAGCTTTGTCATGTTTGGATTTCCTGAAATCGTTGACGTGGCAATATAGTAGCCGCCTGAAGAAGGCGTAAATGATGCACCATTCGCTAACGTGCCTGTGTAATATAGTTCATAGGTGGCGCTTGCAGGCGGAGGACTGTAGCCCATCTAATACCACCTCATTACAACAACCTTTTTGGCGTTAGCCGCATAGATTCTGAAGTTGCCGTTGTTTGAGACAAATAGGACGTTGTACCAGTGGCTGTAATCTAGGTTTGTAGTAAAGTAGATGGCGTCAATCCATGTTGTGCCATTGTAGATTTGAGGTTTTATTTCATTGGCTGCTGTCGACTCTGTTCCATACTGAACTAGGCCGTTTACAGGCGTATACGATGCTCCAGCTGAGATTGTGCCGTCATAGGTTCTTTCATAATGTGAGCCACCTGAAGGTGTTGAGTAACCCATTTAAACCAACCCTCCCAATTTTATTTTACCCGCTTGCATCAGCAGATAGGCTAATGCGAGAATGATAGCTATGATGAAGATGCCTAAGAGTATCCATTGACTCCAACCTTTCACTTCACCCCAAAACACGCTAAGCTTAGAGATTATATCCTGGATGCCGCCATAGGAGAGGCCTCCGCCTACTCCTTCAATTTCCAAAGTTAAAACTGCGTTAACGGTCTTGGTCGTACCCCATAGGACGTCTAGCGGCGTGTACTCCACCTTCACCCTGAGATAGTTTTCGCCTTGTCTGACCACTTTGGTGACGTCAGCTGACCAAGCTGAAGACTTTGGGAAAGCGATCATCTCATTGAAGTGAACTTCTTCAATGTAGCTACTGGCTGAAATGCTTAACGTAGCCTTCTTCAACGTGCCTATCCACGTGCATGGGGCAGAACCTGAGAACTCAGCTCCCTTCTGGTCTTGTTTTATGATCTGAATAGTCTGCGTGGTCATTTCTTCAACCCCCTGTAATAGGCTATTTGTGTTAGAAAGGCTAAGCCGAAGCCTTTTATGGCATTGAGAAAGTTGTTAACGTCCAACGTGCCATTCCATGTGCTAAAGAAGACTATTCCCGCTACTATGGTGGAGTCGACGAGCATTTCACTGACTGGTTTTTTATCTGATGTTACCTTAGATTTGTCATTGTCGACGGTGAAGATGTGAAAGTCAAGCATGCTTCCACCTCATATTTCTATGCCTGTCATGTTTTTTACAAGCTTCCTGAAGTCTGCTATTGCTTCATCGATTGTTTTTGCAAATAGGCCAATGAAGTCTTCTTGCCTTTTAGATGGTGATGGTGCAACAGCTGCTTTAACAGACGGAGCTGTTGGAACGGCTGTTGGAACGTTAACTTTCTCCTGTGGCTGACTAGCTTCCAGATTAGATGAGGTTGAAGCGAGGGTGACCCCCACAGGCTTTGCAGGTGTTGCCACATATTTTATTTCAGACAACTGTGCGCTATAATATTCCTGCAGAGAAGCTTTCCCACCTGCTTTAACATATTCGTCATATGATGGCGCATACCCCCATCTTGCTAAATAGTCACTGTACCATTTCTGAACCCAACTTTCCATCATACCATGATCCCCTCGCTTGCCCATTTCTGAAAATATTTCTTCCAGCCTGTAGCTTCTAGGAATTGGTCAGCTGTCATCGATTTCATAGCTGTGTCTCTTTCTGTTGGATTATCTCTTGCCCTAACGATAGCGTTCACCGCCCCAAGCGTAGCTGTTATCCAACCTTTTATTGCGCCATTTTCGTCTTTGACTTCTTCCAGTAAAACTTCACCCTCTAAACTTTTAGGAATGTGTGCATATTCAGGTTTATTTGTGTCTATCACATATTTTGACAGTTTACCTGCTACACTACTCATGCCCACCACCTATGACGTGAAGTGTTGCCGTGCCAGATGATGTTTTCACATAAACTATGTCTGATGTCACATGCGCCAAGGTTAAGCTTGAGCCTGCTGATAGTGGAAACAGTTGGCTTGAGGCTGTTCCAACATATATGGTTGCACCATTTCCACTATCAGCCAATAAGGTTAACCTTGTGAAGGCTAACGTTGAAGAATCAATTGCCTGCGCTGTACTTGTCACCGTTATATCTTTTACAAATGTTGAATAGATTGGCGCCTGAGATGGGTTTATCGTGTTTCCGCTGACGTCTACAAGATAGACGCTTTGCCCTGTGAACACTTCAACGGCCATAGATTCTGGGAAGCCGCCTGCTATTATAAGCTCTCCACCTGCTACAGCAGAATGTTTTAGATAGATTCTTTCTATTGCCTGCACGATTTTAAAGCTTCCCTTGCCATATGGGAATTTTGGGACAGGTATCCATTCATAGGGCTTGTTGAATGCAATATATAGGTTTGAGGCGTCATTTTTCAAAACGAAGAATACGTCACATGAGATGGTGAACTTGTCCTTTTCTGTGCCTGTCCTCTCGCTTGCCAACGATAGCGTATAATAGCTTAGTTTGCGGTTTTTCAGCTTCTCCCATGTGGCTAGAAAGTCTTCCATGCTACTCAGTCTCCAATATTTTTATAGCCTTCAATGTTCTTCCTACTGGTCTAACTTCAGGATAGGCTTCCTTATACGATTCCACTAGACTCTGGTAGGCTTCAGTTGCCGTCTGCGGAGTTTTTCCTACGGGTTTAAATTTTAGGTCGTAGATCGTGTAGGCTAGGAACGCCGCTATCCCTATGCCTACTAGGTAGCCGATTACTGTACGCCATTCCATTTCCGTCACTTTGTTTGCGGTTTACTTTTCTAGCAGGTCATAAATCACTGTAACTGAAGCGGTTGAGCTTGATGGATAGATGAAGAGTTTCACGTCACCTTGTTTGGCCTCTAGCAGGTCAAGTGCGCCGTCTACTGCGTTTATCTCAGAGAAGTCTGTGATCACGTAGCCTGTTGCCTTTGTGACGCCATATTCCTCTTGGTCTGCTTCCTGTGCTGTTAGAAAGTGTGTTTTCGGTATGATGTTAGCGCTTCCAGACTTCACTTCGAAGAAGTTGATGGCTGTGTTAGATGAAGTTATCAATATGAAGCGTCTCATAAGGTTGCCTGTTCTAAAGTCACATCCTTGATTTTCCCCTATGCTTCCGAAGCTTGTGAAACTGAGGACGTGATTGTATCTTGGAGCGCTTTTGTCCGCTACACCTTCAGGTATGGCTTCGAATAGTGTAGGATAGACTGTGATGCTGTCGAACGTGTAGCCTGTTCCAACTGTTGAAGCTGATCCAAAGGTTAAAGCTAGCTTCAGGCTTGAGTAGTTGAAGCTGTCAAGCAGTGCTGAAGCGTCTCTGTCGTTCCATTTGTCGATTCTCAGGTCAACTGGGACATATGCGTACGCATGCTGGTCACTCTGTCCTGTTGTGGTGATGAAGTCTGTGTACTGCGGAGACTTCATTGTATCATATGTGGTTAAATTGTATATTTGGTTTCCACTCAAAGAGAAGAATACATCGCTTCTTTTGCCTTCACGCTTCAACTCTACCTTAGAGACTACATCCCATATTGTGCCTGTTTTGCTGACAGATGAACCTGTGTCATATTGTATGTCCACGAACAGGATCATCTTTTGGATGAAGTAGTCTCTTGCAATGTCTATGTTTGTGGTTGCACCTGCTGTGCATGTTTCAGACGGTAGTGTTCTCTTACTCCATTTCATTTTGTCTGTCACCTTCTATGGTAGCCCAGCGCCTTTTGTTCTAGCATATTGGTATACGTATGTGACGACGAATGCGACAACGGCTATTACAAGTAGCTGCTTCCATGTGAACCCTAACATTTCTTCTGATTCACCTGCTATAAGCTGTTTATAGGCATGTTTTTTAACCTTTCATCTTTGTCTTTCATGTTATAAGTGGTTTATAAAGTGATGTTAGATAAAATAAAGACGTCTGGCGCAGGCAAGGCAATAGTATTTTGTTCTACCATTACCCTTTTTTGATATAATTGTTTCCCCTATTTGAAACGTTCGGCCACAACGATAGCATGAGAGGGAATGACGCTTACAATAGCTACTTAGCTTTTTGATATGGCTCATAGAGGAATATGTTAGTTTTATTTTGGCTATCATAGTTGAATCGGCTGGAAGACTTTTGAAATCTGATATTTTGGACTGTAGTAGTAGAAGCAGTAATTGGGAAGATTTTTTATGGTTTCCTCGTCACATTGTAGCCATTTTTTCAAATATATTATGTCTGGTGGAAGATCAAGTCTAAATACGAATCGGTGGTGGCTGTTTGATATTATTGCATTATGTACTTCAGCAGGCCGTTGACTGACAGCTATGTATGTGATGCCTTTTCTTCTTCCCACTCTTACGATCCTAGCTAATGGTGTTGGAAACCTGAACTTGTTAGCGTATTCTTGCACCTCTTCAACTGCAACCGTAAGATTTGGGATTTCGAAGGCTATGGTGCAAAATTGGTTAAATTCTTCCTCTGTGCCTTCCTGTGGTCTGAAGACTAGGCTTGATTTACGAAGTTGGCTTATGCCATTGGCATAAGGGAAGACATCATGTTCCCCGTTGTAGTCCCACAGCCACACTGGTTTAGCTTGGCTTATGTTTTTCAGGAGATACTTTAGAAGTGTGGACTTGCCAGTGCCAGATTGTCCAAATATGACGACATGTTCATCGTAGGCGTCGATTTGAAGCTCATTTGACATCTTCTTCCACTTTTCTTGTTATTTTTATGAAGATCAGTAGGACGTTTTCGCTTTCGTTTTCCCATGAGACTTCTATTTCACAGTTTTTGAACGCTTCCTTGGGGATCATCTTCTCCAGTAGGCTTAGAAGGATTTCTGGGTTCATTCTTTCTTTGCCTCTTTCTCTTTAGGTTTAGAGATGAAAGAGAAAGCGATCGGTATAAGTGGGATAAGATGTAATATGAGGGCTATGATCAATATGGTGTTATAGCTGACGGTTGTTTCTTTTGTTTCGATTTGTACCGATCCTAAAAGTTTAGAGTCTACTGTTGAAAGAATGTTGATTATGCCTTCGTCGTATATGTCTCGGTCTGTCTTAAAGACGCTTTTGATGGTTTCATTGAATGATTTAAGTATGCTTCGTACATCTTCTTGTGTAAACTGTATATATTCCTTTTCAACTTCAGGTTTTCCGACTTCAGGCTTTTGTGGTGGGATCGTTTCTTCAGGAATTTGCTTCGGTATGCCTTTTATTTTGACTTCTTTCAGCTTTTCAGCCTCTGGTGGCATAGGCTTCGTTTTTTGGATGGCTTCTTTCTGCATCATTTTTATAGCGTATCTTACGGATTCATCGCTTTTTGCGCCTGAAAGTCTTGCTATTTCTTTCTGAAGTGGGAAAGGTAGTTTTTGGGATACATCCCAAAATTGTTTTTCCTTTAGCGCCTCTAGGTAGGATTTGCATTTTTCTGTGATTGTTTGGCCTTTCGCTGAATATTGTCTCAGGTAAGAGATAATGTCTTCTTGTGTTAGTTTAATTTCTTCTTTTGTTCCTTCAGGCTGTTCTATAGATTTTAGAGGTTCTGTAGATTCTGTAGGTTCTGTTTGTGTCTTTTGCTGTTCTTCTTGTTCAGCCATTTTGATCAACCTGAAATGTTGGACAGAATTTTTTAGCTTGCCATTGCACACTGTAGAAGTCACAGCCTATGTTGTAGGCTACGTTATGTGGACATTTAGTGTTACTACATTTTACTTTCTGGCGTTGCATGTTTTGCAAACCTCTTTTTGATTCTTTCTCTTAGGTCTTTGTCGAATAGTAGGATTAGGCCGAAGGTGAAGCCTACAAGAAATAGTATTGCTATTATCACATTGGTTGCTTTTACTGTCTCTTCAACTTTTACTACCTCTTTTTTTGAAGGCTCTGGAGAGAAAGGTAGATTTGTTGATATATGAATTTCAGGTTGAATTGTTGATATTGGCTGTTCAGGTTTTGGTTCAGCCTTTTCTTCATTCGTTATTGTCTTCTTTTCTTCACTCATTGTGTTTCGTCTCCTTTGAAGTTTCTATGATCCAGTTGAGAAGCTCGTTTTTGTCCTCGCACATTTCAGCCACTAGTTTTTCGATCGGCTTGTGAAGTGGTATCTTGTTTTCAAAGCATGCTCTGAAGTAGTCTTTTGGCACCTGTATGCTGATGACGACCTTTGAGATTTTTTTAAAAAGGTCATCTCTTTCTTGGTAGCTTTCATTCATTTTGGGTTACCTCACTCTTTATTTTTTCTCGTTGATTGTGGAAAAATGTTACTTTTATGACGTTACTAAAGGGGATTAGTTCCGTTGTTTCAATATTTTTTATTTTAAAGAAAAGGAATTTATCAATTTTGCATATAATTATTTCTTCTCTTCCATCTCGGCATATTCTAGTGATTTCGTCTTTAAGATAGAAATAAGCTGTTCCGTAGTTTATTTGTTCGATGTCGTAGCCTATGTCTGACATCTGATCATGCTCCTTCTTTTATTTTAAGAACCCTAGAAAGGTTGTGGATGCCTATGCTAGGTCCAAATGATATGAAGTGTTGGTTTAACTCTTTTTGTGTGATAATGATCCAGCCACCTAATTCTTCGTCGTAGACGGCTAAACCGTATTTCTTTGTTATTAAGGCGTTTTCAGGCATCATACATCAAACTCCTCTGCTTCTTTCTTGTATCGTTCTTCTTCTCTGTCTTCTCTTTGCGTATATTCTTTGAGGAATTTGTCGGCTGGGACATAGCCGTATCTGGATGTGAATATTTCATTTGGTCGACTGATTTTCCATGTTTCTCTTCTTTCTAGTGCCTTTTCTCTACGTCTTGCGTCTTTTGTTTTGACTTCGCACATTTTACATGCTTTCATCATAGTTGATATGAATGCTGAGGATGATAGGCTCCATAGGTCAGGTCTTTTATTCAGGATCGGACAGTTGTTCACTCTTTCCCACCGTAGAATGTTGCCGTCTTTGTCTTTCTGAGGTTTCCAATAGAAATAATCCCAGATGCATACAGGCTCTAGCTTTGGTGTTTCAATGTTTTGTGTTGGCTGTTGGAGTAGGTCTTCGATTATGTTGGAGTAGGTCTTCTTTTGTGCGTCTGCGTAGGCCTTTATCTTAAGGAATGTTTCGGTTTTTATTGATATATTATGCCATTCCTCGGGCATGATGGCGGTATTGTTTTGACGTTATTTAAATGTTGTTTTAATGCATTTTATCCATGTCTGGGTTTGGTAATTTTTTTTTCTCGTGGATGTTTGTCTTTTGTTTTGCATCATGCATTTTAGTATACTCTGATATTC
>Ga0129301_1001370_pt1 | contig 11930 bp, 11 predicted proteins | sample ConPoolayeHmetaG_FD_94489 | JGI IMG/M metagenome (GOLD analysis project Ga0129301, IMG submission 94489) | Hot spring microbial mat communities from California, USA to study Microbial Dark Matter (Phase II) - Cone Pool mat layer H metaG ...
GTCCACAGGCTTGAGGTCCGCTATCCAATGGGCGACACATTTTACAACTCTATTGGTAGGGGTGAGGTTTTGCAGGTTGGTGATACGGTTCAGGTGCGCTGGGACAACTTCGGCACGCCCGCAGACTGGGTGGCGATTGACATTTCGCTCAATGCGGGCAGGGACTGGACTTTGCTGGACAGTGTGCCTGACAGTGGTTCTTATAACTGGTTCATCAGCCCATCGCTTTCTGCGTGTGATTCGGTGCGGCTGAGGTTCCGGCAGTATTACAATGGGTATTTGACATCAGCCGATGGAACATTCGGCTGTTTTCGGCTATTGCGTGAGCCCCTGCCGCCGATGCCGCTGGCACCACCAAACGGTCAGCAGATTTTCTCGCCGCCGATTGTGCTTTTAGTTGATACCACCAGAACCGATATTGACAGTTTCTGTTTCCGGGTGATATATGGCACCGGTGATACCATCTGGTCCCAGGTAGGAACTGCACCCAGTTGTTCATTACCGGATACCTTGTTTACTTATGGTCGGTCTTACAAATGGGTTTGCAAGGGACATAACCGGTTCGGCTGGGGTGAGTTTGGTGCACCCTGGTCCTTCTGGGTGCGATTCAGACCCGGCATCGCGGAAAAGACCAATCCCGCCCCGGCTCTTGGTCTCAAAATGCTCGGTTCCACAGTCCGTTTTCTTCACCAGGGTGCGGTTGAGTTTCAGTCAGCAAACGGGCTTGAGGTTTACAACGCTGCGGGCAAACTGGTGCGCGCGCTCAAACCCGATGAGTCCAGTAGGTTGATTTGGGACTTAAAAGATGAAAATGGCTGTCCGCTTCCCGCAGGTATGTATTTTGTTCGGTCGCTGGGTGCGCAGTCGCGCGGTGTGCAGAAACTGATAATTATGAACTGAAAACCGGCTGTCACTATTGCCTTGCCGTGATTTTTAAACATAATAAAGCGTGGGTCAGCGCCTGCTTTTAATTAACTCTGCCCAGATTTTGACGATAGCAGATAACGGACTGGGCATAATTGAGCACGGGAGTCTGCGGATTCAGGGTGAAGTGATTGTTGAAGTTGGCAAGGGTTTAGACCCCAGGCCGGATGAAGAGGTTCTTGACTGTGAAAACTCGGTTGTCCTGCCCGGATTTATCGACCCGCACACCCATCTGGTCTTTGCGGGCTGGCGCGCGGATGAGTTTGAGCAGCAGCGGCAAGGCAGAACCTATAAGGAGATTGCCGAAGCCGGGGGTGGAATTGTTGCCACGGTGCTGAAAACCAGACAGGCAACTGAAGAGGAACTTTACGAGCAGGCGCTGAAGCGGTTAAAGGAGATGGTCAGCTGGGGAACAACTACCGTGGAGATAAAGTCCGGTTACGGGCTGGACACAACAAACGAGTTAAAGATACTGCGGGTAGTAAAGAGGTTAAAGGCGGCGGGATTGACTAGGGTGGTGCCAACCTTTCTGGGTGCGCACGCAGTGCCGAAGGGGATGGAAAAATCTGATTACATCCGGCTGATAATTGATGAGATGATACCGCTGGTGGCAAAGGAGAGGATAGCAAAGTTCTGTGATGTCTTCTGTGAGAACTTTGTCTTCAATGCCGATGAGAGCCAGGTAATTCTTGAGGCAGGAAAAAGGGCGGGTCTTTTGCCGACGATTCATTCCGACGAGATTGAAAGTTCGGGCGGGGCAGAGGTTGCGGCTGAGGTCGGTGCGGTATCTGCCAGCCATCTGCTGCAACCATCAGAAAATGGGCTGAGGATGATGAGCGAGAAAGGGGTCGTTGCGGTCCTTTTACCGGCAACCTGTTTTTTCCTGCAGGAGCGACACAGACCGCCGGTGAGCAGGATGCGGGAGTTGGGAATCCCGATTGCCCTGGGCAGTGATTGCAACCCCGGTTCCTCAACCCTTTTGGCTCAACCCCTGACCCTGCAGTTTGGGTGTATCTATTACGGCTTGACCATTGTTGAGGCAATCCGCGGGGTAACGGTGATTGCGGCAAAGGCGCTGAAAATGGAAAACGAGATTGGCAGCCTGGAACCGGGTAAGAGCGCAGATATTATAATTACTGATGTGCCTGATTACCGGCATCTGGCATATCGTTTAGGTCATAATCCGGTCCGAACGGTCATAAGCAAAGGCAGGGTCATTTATCAAAAACAAAGGAGCTAAAAATGCACAATCTTTGCCACTGGGAGATTCCAGCAACCGATTTGAAAAGGTCGGCAGATTTTTATGCCCAACTTTTTGGCTGGAAGATGACGCGGTCAGGTCCTGATTATGTGATGTTTGAAATTGAAGGTGGAACCGGCGGGGGCATCTTTAAGGTTGATCAGATGCCCGAGCCCGGCATTGATGTTTATATCAAAGTGAAGGACATACCCGGGACTCTTAAAATGGTTGAGCAGTTGGGCGGCAGAATTGAAAAGTTTAAGACCGAAATCGGCGGAGGTTTTGGTTATTATGGCTTTTTCCGAGACCCGTGCGGCTGCCGAATCGGAATTTGGTCAAGGGATTAAAACTGCTATTCGCCTTCGTCTTTTTTCGGCTGATAGTCAATCCCGGGAATCCAGATATTTTCACCGGCAGGCGTTTCTTCAGCAGGCGGTTCTGGGCGCTGGCGGCTGTGCAGATATAAAAACCCTAAAAAGAGCATCCCGGCAAGAATCAGAATAAGGACCACAAGGCTGTAGGTATTGCGCCAGCCGCTGCGGATGCGTTCCACTTCCTCAAAATCAACCCGGCTTATTTTTTCGCTTGGTTTTGTTTTTTTCTCTCTTTCGGGCATCAATTGATAATAACAGGGAAAGAATTTTCTGTCAAGATTGGGAAAAAGCCCGGAGCCTTTGCGGCAAACTTGACATTGGCGTCAGGTCAATTATGCTTCAATGATGAAAAATAAAAGGATTAAAATTCGGTCAAAATCCTGCCCCTTTTGCGAGCAGGGTGTTACAGAGATTGATTACAAGGACCCGCGACTCAAAGACTTTCTCACCGAGCGTGGTAGAATAGTTTCCTCACGGATTTCAGGTCTATGTGCTCGTCATCAGCGCCGGCTTGCGCGCGCGATTAAGACCGCTCGCACCCTGGCGCTCTTTTCCTGACGCAGATGAAGGTCATTCTTTTGAGCGATATTGAGCGCCTGGGCAAACGGGGTGAGGTGGTTGTAGTCCGGGACGGTTTTGCCCGCAACTACCTCTTGCCCAAAAAACTGGCACTGATTGCAGATGAGGTAAACCTCAGGCAACTCGAAACTATCAAAAAGCAGATTGCCGGTCAGGAGACAAGGGTCACGCGAAGGCTTCTGGATGCAGCGCAACGCTTGGGTCTGGTCACGGTGAAAACCGCTCTTAAGATGGGTGCCGAGGGTGCTTTTGGTGCGATTACCAATGCCGACATTGCAGACCTTTTAGAAAAGGCTGGGCACAAGGTGGATAAACATGCCATCCTCCTTGAGGAACCAATCAAGGCACCCGGGGTGTATGACATCCCGATTAAATTAGGGCAAAACATTACCGCTACAGTAAAGCTCTGGGTTGTTGAAGAGGCGGCGGGGTGAAAAACGCCGGACCAGTTTGTGATTGAGGTTAGGGTTGAAGCGGTTCTCATTGATAACTCCACCAACTCGCCCGTAATGCTTTTGCGCGAGGTCGCAGGCAACCGGGTCCTGCCGGTGTTCATCGGTGCGGCAGAGGCATCGGCAATCGCCTATGCGCTTGAAGGCACCCAGTTCGTCAGACCGCTTACCATTGACCTGATGAGAAATCTGATTTCCGGATTAAGCGGCAGTGTCAGTCGGGTTCTCATCACCAAACTGGAACAGGACACATTTTATGCCGAGGTGGTGCTTAAGACCGGAGATAGACTGGTAGCGGTTGATGCCCGTCCTTCAGATGCGGTCGGACTGGCAGTTCGTGTTGGTGCGCCTATATATGTGGCGGAATTAGTAATGGAACAGGCAGGGCAGGAACTTTCAGCCGAAGATGAGGAACGGCTCAAGGATCTGCGCTCAAGACTGCGCGCTATCGACCCTGAAGATTTTGGGACTTACGAAATATCGCAATAGTTTTTAGTTCGTGGTTTTATGATGGAAAAAATCAAAATTAGTGACAGGTATTATGCCGGTGGCGGTTATTGAAAAACTGAAACGGGGAATTGACCGGCTCGAGACTGAGGCGGAACTGGTTGAGCGGCTCGAGCACTCAAGGAGAACCGGGAGACCCCTGCGGGTCAAGTTAGGCATTGATGCCTCGGGTCCGGATATTCATCTCGGCTTTGCGGTAGTTCTGCGCAAGTTGCGCCAGTTTCAGGCATTGGGGCACACGGCGGTTTTGATTGTGGGCGACTTCACCGGCAGAATCGGCGACCCGACAGGCAGGTCAAAGACAAGACCCCAGTTAACTGACGAACAGATAAGGGAAAATCTGGCGCGCTACCAGGAGCAGATAAAAAAGATTCTGATTCCCGAGCGCTGTGAGTTCCGCTACAACTCAGAATGGCTTGACAGCCTCAAAGTTAGAGATGTCGTCAACCTCGCCGCCCGTTATACCGTTGCCCGCCTGATTGAGCGCGAGGACTTTAAAACCCGTCTCAATCAGGGTGTCCCGCTTTTCGTCCATGAACTCCTTTATCCTCTTTTTCAGGGGTATGATTCAGTGATGGTGCAGGCAGATGTTGAGCTTGGGGGTTCTGACCAGTACTGGAATCTTTTGGTCGGCAGGGAACTGCAGGCGCGATTCGGTCAGACGCCGCAGGTGATAATCACTATGCCCCTTTTGGTTGGCACCGATGGCAGGCTCAAGATGTCCAAGTCATATGGCAACTATGTGGGCATCAGCGAGCCGGCATCGGAGATGTTTGGCAAACTGATGTCAATTCCTGATGAAGTCATCCTCACCTATTTCCGGTTGACCACTGACAAAACTGATGCGGAGATTGCCGAATACGAAGCCAGACTCAAAGCCGGTGAAAACCCGAAAAACATCAAAGTGGAACTGGCAAAGGCGGTATGTGCCCTCTACCACTCCCCGAGTGCTGCCGAAGCGGCAGCGAGCGAGTTTGACCGGATATTCAGAGACAAACAGGCACCCCAGGCGCTCCCCGAATTTAAAGTTCCTGAATCAGGGGTCAATATTGTTGATTTGATTGTGCAGACAGGGCTGTTACCCTCCAAGAGTGAGACCAGGCGCAAACTGCAGGAAGGTGCGGTCTACCTTGATGGCAACCGCATCACCGACCTTACTCTGATTGTCAAACCCGCGCCCCAGCCGCTTATTTTAAAGGTCGGGAAGAGAAAATTTATCCGTCTTGTCAGCAAATAAAGCGAATGAGTTAAAGAAAGGAGCATTGTTATGGACGAGAAACAACCCCAGCCCGGACCGCCGGTTCAGATTGAAATCGGCGAAAAGGAGTCAGAAGGAATTTACTCCAACTTTGTTCTAATTGCCCATTCCGCCTCCGAGTTCATCATTGATTTTGCCCGGATATTGCCCGGACTTCCCAAGGCAAAGGTATTCTCCAGAATTGTGATGACACCTCAGCACGCCGCACTCCTGCATGAAGCCCTGACCGAAAACATCCGCAAGTATGAGGCGAGGTTCGGCAAAATCAAGGTTCACGGGCAGAAAGACGACACCACTAAGACGCTCGGATTCTGAACAATGTCGTTCCGAGCAAGGTCGGGAAGTCCTAAACAAACCCAAAATGTTTTTGGTTTTTTTCGCCCAGCCATTCCGAGCCTGCCGAGGAATTCCTTTCTGGATGGCTCGGGGCATTTTTAGTTGGCTTGCGCCGATGCTTCGCATTTCGTGGTTTTTGGTTGAGAACTAATGGCAATGAACTATTTGGGTATGCGGTAGGCGCTTTGCGCATATGACCCGTCTCCCTCAATCCTGCCACCTCATTGCTGAAATTATCGAAAACTGGGGTGGCAGGTCGTATCTGGTTGGCGGCTTGGTCCGCGACTGGCTCTATCGTTCACTTGAAAATGTGCCCGCTGATTCAATAGGGAACGCCCAGGACTTTGACATAGCGGTTGACCTGCGGGCAACTAACCGAACACTATTACAGCTTCTCAAACAACTTCACCGGCGCATTGGCGCAACCTATGTCTACTATCACCGGTTTTTAACCGCCACCCTCCATCTGCCGGAAGAACGAATTGACCTTGCCCATACCCGGGATGAGATTTATCCCTTCCCTGCTGTCCTGCCCGAGGTCAAGCCCGCAGGAATAGAAAGGGACTTAAAAAGAAGGGATTTCACCATCAATGCGCTAGCAATTGAACTCACTAAGCATGGAATGGGAAAGGTCATTGACCCATATGGCGGCCAACAAGACCTGCGTCAGCGCCTGGTCAGGGTTATTCATCCGGAAAGCTTTGTTGACGACCCAACACGGATATTTCGCTGCCTCCGGTTCGGGATTCGGTTTGGGTTTGAGATTGAGTCAGGAACGCTTTACCTTTTGAGACGGGCGGTGAAGGACGGTTATTTGGCGCTTTTGACGCCCGAAAGGGTGCTCTATGAACTGCGCTGCATCTCTAAGGAAGAGTCCGCACTCAAGATGCTTGAAGCGCTATTCAGGGAAGGGGTTTTTGCAGGTTGTTGGCGTTGGTTTCCGCCCAGAGGGTTTTTTACCGAATTAACAAGGTTAACTCAGGCAGGTATTAGGGACGAACTGCTTTATCTCTATCTCTTAAGCAGATTGCCGATTGACAACCGGTTCCCGCTCACAAAAGAAGAAAGGCAGGCGCAGGCAGCAATAAGGAGCTTTACCGCTATCGAGACCCGGCTGCGCCGCGCCCGGAAACGGTCAACAATGTACCGGCTCCTTAAGCCCGTGCCGGTTCCCGCGCTCAAAGTATTAAGGGTTTTGAAAGGCGGTGCTACCCGCAGGAAATTAGATCTTTTTCTCAATGAGCTGATTGCTGTCAAACCTGACCTGAAACCGCTTGATTTGCTCGCACTGGGCGTGAAACCTGATCCCCAACTGGGCAAGATAATTGAGCGGCTGCTTTGTGCCCGGCTCGACCGCAGGGTGAGAAACAGGGATGAGGAACTGGCGCTCACCCGAAGGTGGTTGACGCGCAATGTTTAACATTGAGGAGATTTTTTTAACGGTGCCGGCAATTCTCTTCGGTCTCACGGTTCATGAATTCAGTCACGGCTATGCGGCTTTGGTTTTAGGCGACCCAACCGCAAAGCAGCAGGGCAGATTGACCCTGAATCCGCTCAAACACCTCGACCCGCTGGGCACCCTGCTCTTGCTTTTACCTTGGACAAGATTCGGCTGGGCAAAGCCGGTACCGATTAATCCCGGCAACTTCAGAAATCCCCTGCGAGACATGGCAATCTCCGCGCTTGCCGGTCCGCTTGCTAATTTCCTCACTGCACTCGTTGCCGGGCTCTTGGTCCGGCTTTTTTCCTTTCTCGGGGTTAGCGGTTTTGCCTGGCGCCTGGCATATTACTTTGTCCTTTACAACCTAATTCTGTGCTTCTTCAATCTTATTCCTATTCCCCCACTTGACGGCTCAAGGCTGGTTTATTATCTTTTACCATCAGAACTGGCAGCGCGGTTCAGCAGGCTGGAACAGAACAATTTTTTAGGTATTGTGATGATATTTTTATTAGGTATGCCCCTATTCCGATTTTTCATTTTGCCGTTAGTGATTACAACCACCCGGCTATTTACCGGTCAGGGGGGAATATAAGTTATGAAAAGCAAAGGTAGGGCCGCAAGGTCGCACTGGGGTTTTATCAGCAAAGTTGTCGCGGTTGGTCTGGTGCTGTATATGGGTCTGAGCCTGATTTCCTTTATTTTCGGGAGGCAGAACGGTTTGGTCGGTCATCTTTTGGGTTCTGGTCTGTTTTATCTTTTTGGAGGTATGAGCATCCTGGTCATTATTATTGCGGGCGCCGCAGTTGGGCTCTGGCTCACAGGTCGTAAAAGGTGGCGGCAATTTTTGGGATTCTGTTTTCTTTCGCTGGCGATTTTTCTGGGCGCGGGTCTGCTCTCTATCTATAGTGGTTTGGTAAGTGGTGATGATAATTTTGGCGGCTGGACCGGCGCATTTCTTGGCAGGAATTTAACGGGTCTGTTTGGTCTTGGCGCACTCGCACTCGTGGCGCTTGGCTTTTACTGGGGATTTGTGCTCTGGTTCCGAAAAGCACGGGTGAAGGATATCACCTGGTCTTTTTTCATATTGCTTTACGGCTTCATCCTTGAACTTTCTTTAGCATATTTCCGCGCGCCCCTATTGGTTGCAGGCAGGTGCGGGCAAAGTGTCATTTTGGGTCTCATCGAACTTTTTGATAATTTCGGGACATTTTTGATTATCGTGATTGGACTGATTGTTCTGCTCTCGGCTTCAGGTTTAACCTTAAACGAAGATCAGCGCTTAGCACGCGCGTTAGGGAATTTTTTTAAAACTCTCCGCATCTGGCTGAACGCCTTCTTCCAACAACCCAAGCGTAAAGTGCGGATAAAGGTAGAGGTTGAAGATAAATTGACTCAACCTGAGCCAGAACCGCAACCGCCGCTTTTTCCGCCAGAAGAGCAGAGTGTTACAACCCGGCAGGTCCCGGTCAGCCGCGAACCGTTGAAACTGAATATGGCGGATTTTCAGGGCCAGTTTTTAGAGCGTCTTGACCAGCCCACACCTCAGGACAAGGTGTTTAAGGACCCAAAGGAAGCCGAAGCCGAAGCCGAAGTTTTAATCAGCAAACTGCGGGAGTTCGGGATTGATAGCAAATTGACCGGCACCTTGTCTGGTCCGATGATAACCAGGTTCGAACTGGAGCCAGCACCCGGTGTGCGCTGCAGCGGGATTGAGAGTTTGACTGATGATATTGCGCTGGCACTTTCTGCGGAAAGGGTGCGGATTCTGGCGCCGATTCCGGGCAAGAGTGCGGTCGGGGTTGAGATTCCCAACAAGAGCCGGCGCATGGTTTATCTTCGGGAAGTTCTCACCAGCCCTGCCTATCAGGAACTTGATTCGCCTTTAGGTTTTGCGCTGGGGACCACGATTACCGGTGAGCCCTATTGCGCTGATTTGCGCTCGATGCCCCATATTCTTATTGCCGGGACAACAGGTTCAGGTAAATCGGTTTGTATTAACTCCATCATTATGTCTATCATCTTTCGCTCAACGCCCGCTGCAGTGAGGTTTCTGACCATTGACCCGAAGCAGTTGGAGTTGCCGATATACAATCCGGTTCCGCATCTGTTATCAATGACCACAACCGACCCGGAACGGGTTGTGAACGAATTGACCCGCATCGTGGAGATTATGGAGGTACGTTACAGCGAGTTTGCCGAATTAGGTGTGAGGGACATTTTGAGTTACAACGCCCGTTGTGAAGAGGTAGGCAGACGGAAAAAGCCCTATATCGTGGTGGTGATTGACGAACTTGCGGATTTGATGCAGCGGGCGCCCGCAGAGATTGAGGCAAGGATTATCCGACTGGCACAGATGTCAAGGGCTGTAGGTATTCACCTCATCTTGGCGACCCAGCGACCTTCGGTTGATGTCATTACCGGTTTAATCAAGGCGAATTTTCCCTGCCGGATTGCCTTTCAGGTTGCAACCAAGGTTGACTCCAGGACGATTCTTGATGCCAATGGTGCCGAGTCGCTTTTGGGCAGGGGGGATATGCTCTTTTTGCCTCCGGGCAAGGGCGAGCCGGTGCGGCTCCATGGTTCTTATGTCTCGGAGCGGGCGGCAAAGAGGGTTGTTGACCTCTGGGCGGTCCGATACTTGAGCAAACTTCTGGACGGTCTGGTTGACGATGAGGTGGCAAAGGCGCAAGAGGTTGTTGAACAGGACTTGATTGATGTCCTTTACGACCCGCGCCGGGCGGCAAAGGGTAAGAAGCGGGAGCGGCTGGATGCGATAATTCCTTCGGCAGTTGTTGACAACCTGCTCGCAAAGGGCTATTATGAATCGCTCGACGAGGAGATTGGAATTGTGAGCGACGAGCGTAGAGGAGTTACATCCGAAAACGGTGAGTATGATGAGTTTTTTGCAGAGGCGGCGCGGCTGGTGGTGACCCATCGCGAGGCTTCGGTGTCAATGCTGCAGCGCCGGCTTGATGTCGGCTGGGCGCGCGCAGGCAGAATCATCGACCAGTTGGAGCGGGCAGGCATTGTCGGTCCGCATGCCGGGTCAAAGCCGCGCAAGGTGTTGATAACAGATGAAGGTGAGTTAGAGAAAAAATTACAGGAGATATTTGATAAGGAATGATTGAGCCTGAACAGTATCGGAACTGGATTAAGGTAATTGTTGATGTGATACCCTGCGAGACCGATGAGCAGGTGGTGGAGTATGTTCGCTCAAGACCTGATGCCAAGATAGTTCTACCCAAACCGGAGTTAAGAGTTGAGGACCACTGGTTTAGCATCAGGCGCTATCATGACCCGGTCGCAGAGGAGGATTTCCTGCAGGTGTATTTCGGCTCAAAGCAGTCAGGTGAAGAGTGGATGGGTTATGATAGGATTGACCCGTGCTGGCTTGATGCCGAAGGCAGGGATATGGACCGCTGGGAGTTAACCAGGGCATATGTTCGCCCCCAGTTCCGGGGTCAGAATTACTGCCCATTTCTCGTTGAACTGGTGATTGCGCTGGGCAAGAAAAACAAGGCTTATTCGGTTGTCGCCTATCCCAGGCATGTGGCGATGCTCGTTACCCTTTTGAAGATGGGCTTTAAGACGATAGATGGCGCGCACGATGAGACCCTGAAAAGGATTTTGAGTCAGGGGCAGCGCTGGTACGGCGATAACCCTTCCCAGCGCCGGCTTTATTATGCCCAGGAGTTCCGACCGTTCATCATTGAGGGCAGTTTCATTATGGAAAAGAGGGTGGCGGGCTTTTCTTTGTGGGATTTTCTCTGGGAAAGGGTATAAAATTGGTTCTCGGTGATTAGTTCTTAGTTTTGAACTATTAACTGCGAACTATCAACTAAAAACTGAGTTTGTGAAACTGACTGGCTCCGAGAATGCCCGCATCATCCTTTAGTTTTGACAGAACAAGTTTCAGTTGCCGGTTTGAGATATAGAGCCGGTTAAAGACTGTCTGTTCAAGTGCACGCAATAGCGGCTTCCCCAGCCGGCTGACACCGCCACCAAGAACAACAACCTCAGGGTCAAGAATCATCAGGGCGTTGTAGATTCCGATTCCGAGGAGATTGCCGATTTCTTTGATTACCTGCAAGGCAAGTTTATCATTCTTTCTTGCGGCGATGCCGATTTCCTTGGTGCTGAGCCGGCTGAAGTCATACCCGATAAGGTCAAATATTAAACTCAAACGTTCGCCGGTTCCGCCAAAAAGGGAAAGCTGGTTTTTGGTGGCGGCGAGGCGTCGCTGCTGTTGGCGCATAAGCCGGCGGCAACGCTCGACAATCGCCTGTGCGCCGACAAATCTTTCAAGACAGCCAGAACTACCGCAGGGACAGGCAGGACCTCTGATGGACAGGGTTGTGTGCCCAAGTTCACCGGCATAACTGTTGGCGCCCAAAAGCAGGCGGTTATCGGCGATAATTCCTGAGCCAATCCCGGTGCCAAGCGTGATGCAGAGCGCATTGCGGCAGCCTTTAGCCGCACCAAAAAGCCATTCACCAAGCGCAACCGCATTGGCGTCATTGCCGCAGAACACCTCCATTCGGGTTAATCGGCTTATAATGTCCTTTACTGGTGTTTTATTCCAGGTGGGCAGGTTGGGTGAAGTCCAGACAAACCCGTCTTTGTGACCCACCAGTCCGGCAACCCCGATTCCAAGCGCAGTAACCTCTTTGCCTACGGTCATTTTTAAGACTGTCTCGGCAAGGCGTTCAAGGGTTTCAGCAGGTGGGGCTGCTGGTGTGGTTTTCAATCGGCGCCGGGCAACAATTTTGCCATTTTCAGCAACCAACCCGAGTTTGATGTTTGTCCCGCCGATGTCAAC
>Ga0129301_1001371_pt1 | contig 11928 bp, 28 predicted proteins | sample ConPoolayeHmetaG_FD_94489 | JGI IMG/M metagenome (GOLD analysis project Ga0129301, IMG submission 94489) | Hot spring microbial mat communities from California, USA to study Microbial Dark Matter (Phase II) - Cone Pool mat layer H metaG ...
AAGCTCGAAGGCCCAAGCCCTTGCTCAGCAGCTAGTTTGTCCAGTTTGGAACGACTTTCGCTATCAAGGCGAACTGTTATCGGCCTGTCTTTAGCACCCTTCACACGCAATTTTTGAGCTTTGGGTTCGGCACTAAGGTCGAGAGGACTGTGCGAATTCCAATACTCTACCTTTTGCTCTTTTGTCTCAAACCGAGGTTGAAGCCCCTCCTTCACTTTTCCTTTCTCATCTCCCATACCAGGCCCCTGCGCTGCCTTTGTAAGTGGACAGCCACTCCTAGGTTATAGCGTATGCTACCATACTTTGGCTTCTCCTCCAGTTTCATTATAGACCTCCTTCATTCCTTTTACCCCAGCTCATACCACTCCCTCTGAACCTCTTGTACCTATCCAGGTTAACTGGGTGCTTGTCAGGTTACCTTTAGTCTTCTCAAGGAGCAATTCCTATTGGCTGAGCCACAATTAGGGCAAACTTCGAATGTCTTTGGATATTCCATTTCATTCCTCCATTAGCTTAGAAGGCTTGAAGGTTTCTTCTGAAAGACAGACACCCTTTATGAACCCAAGTGCGAAAAATGCCTCAGCTAACTCCCAGAGCTCAGGCCCGAGGTCCGCTAAAATGAAGATTGATGCTTTGCCCTGTATCATAGAGCAGATGAGTGTAGCAGCATCATCACTGTGCTCACGGATTATTGAGTATGCTTTGAAGCTGTTTTCCCTTAGCCACTCAGTTGGCCTGTCGATTCCAAAAGAGTCACACAAACTACCCTTTTTAGGTTTCTCTGGCAGGTTCATCATAATCCTCCTTCATTCCTTTTATCCCAGCTCGTGTCACCCTCCCTCAGTCTTCTATACCTGTCTAGGTTGACAGAATGCTTCCTTTTGTACTCTTGCTCTATCTGCTCTAGGGAGAAGCCACTTAAGATGATTAGCTCCAGATAGAAGAACAAGATGTCGGTGAGCTCCTCGAGTTGAGCTTCCCTGGGTAAAGGACTTGGCCGCCATGATTTGAAGCCTATAGCGTTAAGGAACTCCATTGTCTCTTCAATTATACCGCAGCCAGCTACTACAAGCCCTTGATGTTCTGGCTTAATAACATGATTATGTGGTACCTTCTCCATTAGCTGCTTCTGCATGCCGAGTAACTTTTCTAGTTCCATTTACACCTTTATATTGTGTGATATAATTATATCACATAATTCTAACTTTGTAAATAGGCAGCCCAAACACTTCCTAAAAACTTTTTCCGGAAAACTTAGTGGTAGCTTGAGCAGGTACTATTAACATTGTAAGCGGCACCATAGCTCCACTCAAGCTTACTACCAACTGTACTAAGGCAATCTTTGCCAAAGGATGATTACAGATCTACCCTCGGCTAAGCTGTTCAAGATGGCTGCCTTGTGGGAAATAGACTTATCTCCAGGAGGCACAATTTCCCCTTCAATTCTCCGACAAGCCTTGATAACCTTCACTTGTAGCTAGACTCCTACCTATTGATTTAGCCACAGGTACCAGCTGGGACATTAGAAGGCGAAAATTAGTGAAGTTGAGTGACTGCGGACCATCAACAAGTGCCAGGTCAGGATTAGGATGAACTTCTATCAAGAGGCCATCAGCTCCAGCAACCACTGCTGCTAACGATAATGGTGGTACTAGGTACCATCTACCAGAACCATGACTGGGGTCCGCAATAACTGGTAGGTGGCTAAGTTTCTTGGCAACTGGTATAGAGCTGATGTCCATAGTGTTCCTTGTATATGTCTCAAATGTCCTAATGCCTCTCTCACACAAGATAACTTTTTCATTTCCACGGCTTAGGATATATTCAGCAGCAAGAAGCCATTCTTGGATGGTAGAAGACATGCCTCTCTTCAATAGAACCGGCTTTTCTACCCTTCCAACTTCATTGAGCAGGATAAAGTTCTGCATATTCCTGGCTCCTACTTGTAGGATGTCAGCATATTCTGCCACCAGGTCAACATCATGGGGAGCCATAACCTCAGTAACTACAGGCATCTGTACCTGTTTCCCTACCTCTGCAAGAATCTTAAGCCCATCTGTGCCTAGACCTTGGAAATCATATGGTGAGGTACGTGGTTTGAAAGCTCCACCTCGGAGCACTACAGCACCGGCAGACTTTACCTCTAGAGCAGTGGTCAGAAGCTGTTCTTCATTTTCAATAGCACATGGCCCAGCCATGACAACTACCCCACTACCACCTATAGTAATTCCTCCAACCTCAATTAGAGTGTTTAATGGGTGGTATTCACGACTTGAAAGCTTGTATGGTGTGGCGACCTGAATAACTTGTTTAACACCAGGTAAGAGTTCAAGGTACTCCTTAGCTTCAGGATAGTACTTACCTACTGCACCAATAATAGTGTAACCCGCACCCTGAATGTAATGGGGCCTGAAGCCAAGTTCTTCAATCCTCTTAACAACTCTGGCAATATCCTCCGGTCGGCAACCAGTATTCATGACTACAATCATTTCTTTTCACCACGAAGCCTTACGGCTTCACCAAGATAAACATGGACAGTTTCCTGGGCTGCCTTTTCTGTGTTTACTAGGATTAGAATTCTTAGGCAATTCGGGAGCGCACCAGGAACACACATTTCATGTCCACAAAGCATTGGTAGCCAGGCGGGCCACCCTAATTCCCTAACTGCTACTGCTGGGAATTCAGCATTTAAGTCAGGTGTAGTTGTAAAGAAGATGGCAGCTATGTCCTCAAGAGCAACAGAATTTGCCCCAATCATTGCTAATAGTAGCTCTTTGGTCTGGGCCACAATACTTTCTTTGGTGTTTTTTGGTACTGTGATAGCACCTCTAATACCCCTGACTTGCAATTTACCTCCTCAACCTGGGGGTCTATCTCGACGACCAAGACACCCTTCTTTGTCTGCTTCTCTATGTATGGAGGTAAGTTTTTCAAAACCTCTATCACCTGAGAAGGTACACGTACCCATACCTTGCCCCCCTTTCTAATTGTCTGATATAATTTTGTAAATAGCCACCCAGTGCACTCTCTAAAAACTTTTTCCGAGAAAGCTGAACTAACTAAGCGGAAAACACAACCAGTGCCACAAGGTTCCATAAGCACACTAGACCCATCAGAACACATAAAGGCACAAGAAGCCTAGCTTTACCAGCCATGTGTAATCCGGCCACTATCAATACTGGTAGCACCACTCGAGCAACAGGGTGCTGAAGGGTATAGAATGCTATGGGATTAGCCTCTGAGTGACCATGAGCAAGACACCTAAGGGTCAAGAACGTATCCAGCTGTACCAGAGCTATGAATAGAATACCAGGGATTAGCTTACTCATGTAATGCTAGTCTCACCTGCTCAGCATACGCCCTTGCCTGAGAGCCACGTCCGAAGTATTTTCTTGCCTTATCTGCAACCCCCAACTTCTCGGCCACATACTTGGATAACGCCAGGCTGGACACACCAACTTCTCCTTCCATTCCTGGGTCCATGTGTACACCCTTGTAGTCAGACCAGTCACTGTAGAAGTGCTCTAAAAGGTGCCTGGAGAATTCAACACCTAGTGCTTTGCACACCTGATAGGCGTACTTAGGCTCAAGAATTGAATGGCCATCAGATATGGCTTCAATTGCTTCCCCTGTGTTAATGGTAGCATCGGTAATGAACTCCTCACAATTACACACATCACCTTCTTCGTCTAACCCTTTAACCCTATACATAGCCCTTTTTATGTACTGGTACACATTCCTTTTCTCTTGGTCACTGCACTCTGAGACTACTAGAGCATATGCTGCTTCGGCTAGATGCTTAAGAATCCTGTGCTTTTCGCGGTGAGAAATCATATTGCCTCCTTTCCAATGAACTCCTTGCCTGTCTTACAATCCGAGCAAGCAGTCCTTAGCTTACCATTATCATTAACCACATCCAGAACAACACCATCATTCACTCCTTTCCCACAGAAGGTACACCTAAAGCCGTCCCTCTCCATTGCAGCAAATCTTTCACCTAGAAAGGTGTTCCTTTCAGCAGTTACCCTTGCCCTAAGGTTATCCTGGAGCTTCAGTCTATGCTCCTCTCGGCATTCAGGTGAGCAGTACAGCTGCTTCTTGGGTTTCGTGGTAGAGAACAAGGTACCACAGTTGGCACAAGTTTTCGTAGTGCTGGGAGACCCATAATGAGCCATGTAGTATGCTGTCCTGCACTCTGGGCTGTGGAACTTCTGCCTCTTATCCTTAGGAACAAACTGGATGGCACAGCCTTTACACTTGACAAGGTGCATCTTATGTGACTGTTTCCTTGACACCTAGACCCCCTGGCTGACCAGCAGTTCAGCCAACTTGAATACCCCCTGGTGCCTTTCAATCACTCTGGTGGCTGCAACATAATGCACAGCACAAAGACCTTCACGGTAAACCCCAAGCCTACAGACCTTAGTGCGCCTGAGTCTCACTTCAATGGCCTGGCACCGTGAACCTTGATAAGAGTTTGTCAATGCCGCTCTGGACTGGTTGCTCTTTAGTGACACGGGGCCTCCTAACTGTAGTCTTTGGAGGTAGGCTCATCTCAGCCATCGTTTTGACACGGGCTTCAGCAAGCTCTTTGTATAGCTGGATTGCCCTATCCCTTAGCGCCTCAAGCGGGGTCGTCAAATCAACCCAGAATGTCCCCTCTCCATACTTGTTCCAGGTACCAACAACTTCAGCATTTTCGGGAATGAAGTTCACACAGCCATGGCAATCCTTTACAAGCCCCCACTCATGCTTGTCTGAGCCTTCTAAGACCAGATGGGCTTTTGGAACAAACTCCAGCTCAGGCTCCCTTTCTTCGTGCTCCAGTTCCCATGGGTTCCCCATCTCTTCCATGTCTCAACTCCTAAATGGTTTAATGGTGACTTTTATCTTGTCTGGGTCACCTATGAACTCAAGTGCCTGCTTCTGGATGTAGAGTGGTCCAATTGCCACATCCTTGTCACTCCAAGCCTGGTCACTGAGCTCTTCCATGAACAGAATAGTTCTTTTGGTTTCTCTAGACCTAGAGAAAACTAGCTCAATAGCTTCGCTGGGCATTATTGTCCTCCCTTCTGTTAGTCTTTCGTTAGTAGGAACTGCCTACCTTCGTCCCTATCAAATTGGATTCGGATGTCTTCTGCTGGCCATAGTTCACCCTTTTCTGGAAGTTGTATAAGGATATTCCTGTACACTTTACCTGCTGAGGAATACACGTCCAGGGTGAAGGCCCTTGCCCTGCATCTCTCTAGAAACTTCCTAAAGTATTCAAGTGCCTCCTCTAGGGCGGTAGGCGTCCATTCATAACCAAGGTCTTTCCGGATTGGTGGAAGATCTCGATAGGTTTCCATGTAGTTACCTCCTTTCTACTGTTCTTCTATAGCCGTTGAGCCACAGTATGGGCAGTACAGAGCATAAGCAACTTCACCAGAATCCAGTGCATCCTTGAAGGAAGGTGTGAAGTCCCCTGTAAAGACATGCATGTCGGTAAACTGCTTGTATGCTTCTTCTGCCTCCTTTTTAGACGTGGCTAAGAAGGTCCTGTTGCATTCACAACACATAAATGATACCATTGCTACTCCTCCATAAACATTTTTCTCAGATTATCAAGGACTAATCGACGCCTATCCTCGTCCTTTAGCTTCAATGGGGTCCTTGGATCATGATCAGGATCACCGTCTGGGATAATCACCGGGGTGACCTTTCTCTTTTCAAGCTCTGCTAGATATTCGGGGGTTGCTTCAGACTCCCATATGAGCATCTCTACCCTCTGAGGCTTGAAGGCGTAAAATACCCCAGGTGCAGGTTCATCTGTCTGGCAAGCCTTTGGATGAGCCAAGAGGACCCAAGACTCACCAAGCTTAAGGTTCCTAGGGACTGCTGGTATCCGCTTACTGACGCCCATCCTGGCAGCTTCAGCTATGAATGAGGCTGGTGTATAGAACTCCTCTCCAACCCAGAGAAGACCATAGGGGATAGGTTCAGGGTAGCAGACCGGACACGATGGATTGTCATTGCAGAGCCTGTGCTGGCCAGCGTACTCATGCCAATTGAGCCATCTGAATCCCCTGGTGAACTTTACCCCTTCCCCACAAGTTGGGCAGACAGTGAGCTCATAGGGAAGCCTGTCACACGGCATATGGAAACCTTCACCACAGAGGTAAAGTCCCCCTACCTTCCTGAAGCCACAGCCCCTTTCTTGCTCTACAGCCATATTTCACCTCCTTTCTTACCGACAAGCATTTTAGCATCCCTAACTTTAGGGGTCCTAATTCCGCCTAACATTAGGATATCTCTCCATTAGCTTTCTGTAATTCCGCATGATTCCTGAGATAACGGGTAAGTCTAACTCACTGAGAAAACTGACAGCTTCTACATCAAACATGTTGACTACACCGCTTCTCCTGACCTTCTCATATGCGATAAATTGCTCTTCTGTAATGTCTTCAAATGGTACCTCTTTTACCTTCATTTTACTCCTTTCGTATCAGCAAATCCTTCTTCAAACTCACTAGCTACATCTCATTGACCCTCCTTTCCTTCTGGTTCTATTACTCTGATTACCTCAAACGCACCGCTCTTTACAGCACTAACGATTACTGACCTGTAGTCGTCAAGACCTACTTGTATATCTTCAAGTACATCTTTAGGAATGTAGACATCTACTTCGAGTATTACCTCATCTTCTTGTGGCATCATTTAACCTCCTTGCGCTAGAGTAGGAATTCATCCCTCCTCAACCTTGCAATCTCCCTGGCCCCTGCTGAGCACCTTCTAGCCCTCTGTATGTACGGGTTATACTTTCTGGCGAGAAGGCGCCTATAGGTTTCCATCACCCTTCTGGAATACCCTTCCAAGACAGCAGTACCGACCTTATACCTCCTGCATATGGAATCTACCAGGAGCGGGTTGATCCTCGTGACAGTTGGCAGAAGAAGAGTCCCAACCTCTGCTCTTGATGCCCTGTAGCCCTTTTCCCCTTCTATGACTGTGCCATATAGGAGAACTTCTCCCACTATGTCTATGCGCATCTGGTGGTGTGGACTAAAGAAATACCAAAATACTGCTTCTGGTGTCTTGAGTGCATAGAATCCGGCATCATTGTCCTCAGTGACTTCGGTGTCTGCTATATTTTCACCTGGAAGCCACATGTACCTCATACTAGGGCTGCATAAGGTGGGGTTGCCACTAATGTCCCTGATCGCCCATCCCTTGTAGCCTATCTTCATCTAACCTCCTTACAGGAACCTTGACCATAGGCCTCAGGACAGGAACCTTGACCATAGGCCTCAGGTCGACTAGTTTCTCAGCAGGTACCAACATTGGCAGCATCTCTTGAGCCTTTTGAGGAGCCTGTTCAAAGGTAACCTGCTTAATCTCACCTATGTCACACATGGTATATACCTCCTTTCTCCATCTTGATAAACTCCACTGAGTCAACTACAATCTTACCACATCTTTTGAAGCCAGCCTTCTCGTAGGCTCTGATGGCTCTCAGGTTGTATGGAAGAACTTTCAGGTGAACCTTGGGAAAACCAAGCTCCTGGAGGCAATAGCTGGAAAAGGCTGCCATTACTGCTGAGCCATACCCTTTTCCTCTGAATTCTGGTGCTATCTGGATGCCCACCTCTACACCATAAGGGGTTGGGTTATAGGTAGTGCATATACCTATAGGCTCCCCATCAACCTTGATGACGTAGATTTCTGGTTGTTCAGTTACCCCAACCTGGGGATCCATTTCATCATCAAGAACCACTGGGAGGCTTTCCCTACCGGTGTACTTGGTTATGGTAATGTGGCTCAGTTTCGCTGCCATAATTCATGCCTCTGGTAGAAGTCTGGAAAGGCGTAAAGTGCCACTGAAAGCATCAGGGATATACCAATTTCCCCATACACGACCTTTCCGCCGATGTGTTTGGTGTCTGGTGCATACCTGCCTATGAACCTGCAGATGCTGGCTATGCTCTCGTCAGTGAGATCCGTCACCCCACACATCCTCTTGGCAAGGCCAACAAGTTCTTCATTGGAGTAGCCTAGTCTACCTTCCACATTCCCTCCAGAAACTTATTCTCCCTTACATTTTAGGTTGTTTTTCTGTGCTTGTAAATAGTCAGCCAATACAGTACCATAAAGCTTTTTTCACGTAAGTTTTCCGGTGATTTACCCGCTGAAAATCATCTTGGAATACTAGCCTTGGGCTGGTGTAAAGTACCCAGTCCCTCCTGAAGTAGACAGGTACTTGGCTGCTACACACAGAAGCCCCACCAAGTGCTACAGTGCTGGTTCTCTAGGTGCATCATGGAGCCCAAGCTTCCTGAGCTTTCTTGCGTACCGCTTAGCCTTGTAGTTAGCCTCCACTGTTATCTGGAATGTTTCTGGGTCAGTGGTGTCCCCTTCAAAGAACAGGCATTTGCCCTTCTTGGGAAAGTTGAACCAGAATAGGGCTACTTCACCCTCAAGGTCAAAAAGGTGAAGGTCAGCGGACTCTGCAAACAAAATGGAGTCCCCTTTTGATGACATGGCACACCTCACTGTACAGGTACAGCCTGTCACATACTAGACAACAGCTTCCTTCCATGTTCCCCATTACCTAGATACGGTAATCAGCTACGGTTATCAAGGTGTCAGGTGGTAAGTCACCTCAACCAACTTCGTCCTCATCAACAACAGCATCCTCTGGCAGTTCAGCTTCAACTAAGTCTGGCCAAAGGGCTTCTGGGTTGACCTGGTATTCACACTCCCCCCTCAGAAACTTCTGACAGGCTTCCTCGGCTGACCCAGCTGTTATGAGGGCTTCAATCTCACCAATAACTCCCTTTCTGTAGGTTACCAGGTATTCTCTAGTTTTAGCTTCTTCCTTCATGGCATCTCCTTTCCGCACCTCCTTCATGTGTACAGCACACATCTTGGTTTTCCCTATCTTGATACACTTTTCTCCTCTCTTGACTATAGCACCACATTTATCACACTTCCAATCCTGTGGTGCAGTAACAACCTTTATCAGAATCTTCATACCTTCCTCACAAACTTCCTGTGGAGTTCCTCGAGTTGCTTGGGTAAGGCAGGAGGCTGCCCCCGTGGACGCACTGGCTGTTGCTGTTTCATCACTACCTTGGTGTCAGGTTCAAGAGTTCCATAAACTGTCATTGTGTGGCCTGTGGTGTCGCAGTGCCCAGTTGCCTTCTGAGGGTCGGATGCGCGGAACCCACAACCACAGCTGTAGGAAACCCTGCTCCTTGCCATTGTTCACCCCCTTTCTGAGCTACCTCATCAGACCAGCTTGCTCAAGGCTGGTGAGCAGGAGCCCTACGACTCCTGCTTTCGGCCCAACCGCCTGATTACCATAAGGTTGTTGATGGGGACTATCCAATACACACAAGCCATAGATAGTTGCTGCCAAGCTGGAGACTGGCTGAATACCTTGACTATGAACAGGGTCATCAAAATCAAGACTACCAGGCTGCCTAGACCTACTCCCAGCTTGTTGAACAGAAGCCTAGCGAATGGGTTGGCTTCCTTTCCACCCAGCTTGAGAGCCTTAAGGGTAGTAGTGTGGTCCATATACATAGCTCCCACAAACAGGAATAGTGTGTATGTGTACGGTAAACTTATCCCCGTCCTAAGGAACAAGAGTGACAACCCTAGGTAACAGGCACACAAGAGGATAGACATCCATAAGAATTTGAACCGCTTCATTGCTCACCTCCATAAAATATAACCTGTGGCTTGTTACCTTCCAAAAACAACCCTAGGGGCAGTTATTGGCTGCCCCTAGGACCTACCTGCCTTCTGATTGTGTCGACCTTACTTCTTGACCTGTTGCTGCTTCGCCGCAGCTTTCTTTTTGGCCTCCTCTTCAACCAGCCTCTTGTTTGCCTCGTCTATGGCTTTCTGAAGCTGTGCATCGTGCTCAGCCCAAGCTTTTTGGGCCTCTTCTGGAGAAGCTTCCACAAACCTGTCTTTGGGCGCCTTCGCAATTATCTTGTAGTATGCGAAGTTGTCCGTTACATCTGTCCCGAACTCCTTCGCCAAGGCTTTACCCAACGCGGCTTTTGAAGGGTAGATTATGCCTGTCACGGTATCCTTGATTGCGGTCCTAGTTCTCTTACCACCGAATAACCCCGCACTCTTCTTCACCGTTGTGGTCTGGAGCTTCTTGATTTCGTCCAGAATAGTGGGTATCGCATCCACCAAGTCCTGAACTACCGAGATAAGGTTCTCTTGGGTTACCTTGATTGTCTCTGCCATCTGAATTCACCTCCATTTAGATATTTCAGAAGGCAGGTAGGTAACTGAAGGGTTGAACTATATTCAATTGTTAAGGTTCTAATCCCTGTGTGATTCTGTTCATCCTAAATTCGTTCTGTTCTACAGGGATTTTTTATTCTGAATAAATCTTATCATATTATGAGAATAATGTAAATAAAATGAACATTTTATTAAAAAAGTAATTACTTTTTTAAAAAGACAAAAAATTGAAAAATTCATTCCCTATAGAGATAAGGGGTAAGATCCTACCCAACCAACCTCTTGAAAGCTTCAAGAACCCCATCAAAGTCATCATCTAAGAAACTCTCCACTGCCTCCTTGATACAGGAATTCCAGAATTTGAGCTGCTCAACTCGTTCCTTCTTCCTGGCCTTCTCTGCGGCAACAAGAGCATCCTCAATGTTTATGTCCCAGTCCCTTACCCTACCAAATGCCTCATCAAGCTTCGTGAGAAGCTCTTTTTCACTAAGCCCAGACGCCTTAAGGTCCACCAGGTAGTTGTAGAACTTTCTGAACTGGGTTATGGAAGGCCTCTCGGTAAGCCTAGGAGGTTCTGGGATGGGCTTAACCTCAGGAATAGGAGTAGGCTTAACCTCAGGAACAGGAATAGGCTTAACCTCCACCTTAGGAAAGACTGGGGCTTTCTGTGGGACTGGCCACTTTTCAATCCAGGCTTTACAGAGGTTCAGCCAGGCCAGCTCATCTTCCTTACCTACATCAGTTAGCCTATAGATCACCCTTTTTGATTCCACAACACGAGGTTTCCCTTCCTCCAGCCTTATGGAGAAGAGCTTACCACCAGGTGGTGGGAACAGCATAGGCTCTTCTCTTACCTTCTCAACTAGGCCCATCAGGTAGGCAAACCTGAACAGAGTAGCGAAGCTCCTGTAAGTCATCCCATGCAGCCTCCTCTCCCTTGGGCGGGTAAGATTCTCCTGAGCAACTAGATACTTGTAGACTGAGTGGAGGTCAGTTATGGAGGCCTCATGAACAACCTCGCCTGTCGTGAGAGGGATGTCCCCTGATAGGACTGCTTTTATCACAAGGCCAGGGCGTAAGGTTTGTGCTGCCCGACCTCTTAGAACTGCCATGCTGGGCACCTTGGACTCTTATTCCAATTTTTGGGCACTAGTTTAAGCTAGTGTAGAAAAGCATTAGGTTGCACTGTAAATGCAGCTAAAATGCATGTAGAGTAACAGTACTCCTTTTTCTGTGTACCTACTACGTGTGCCAGGTAGCTTTTGTACTAGGTTAGGGATTTTAGTAGTGTAATTGCAGACTGTGCTAGGTGCCCCGCTTAGCAACATCCTGTTCCCCCTCAGGTAGGCTAGTCCCGCACCTAGGACAGCAGTTCTTGGCGTCTGGGTACACATACCTCCTACACACTGGACAGAGTTTCATTTTTTCATTATTGCTGCCCATCTCCGCTCCTCAAAAAAGTAGGTTATTGCTACCCCTGCCAGGCCTGAGAAGAGCTCAGCAGGTACTTTGTTGAGGAAGAAGGCGACTGTTATACCGATGCCGAATACCAGAGCCAGTGTGGATTGGGTTATCCTGAGCATAAGCACCTCCTAGACTTCGTTCTCTATATTGTTGAAAAGTACCTGAAACAGCCTCAGAAGCTCGCTGACCTCCCTGAGGACTATTCTAAACTGGGTGTCT
>Ga0129301_1001374_pt1 | contig 11917 bp, 18 predicted proteins | sample ConPoolayeHmetaG_FD_94489 | JGI IMG/M metagenome (GOLD analysis project Ga0129301, IMG submission 94489) | Hot spring microbial mat communities from California, USA to study Microbial Dark Matter (Phase II) - Cone Pool mat layer H metaG ...
AGCTGGTAGAATTGGTATAAAACGCGCCGTCTATTTAGACCCAGAAGTTATTAAAGATAAAGCCCTACGTTATGGTGTAGACGTGGAAGAAATTTTGGCTGAAGCGAAAAAACAAGAAGAAATTGAAAAACAAGAAACATTAGCCGACAGTCTTGACGTCAAGAAAGACGAAGATGAACTTGAAGGCGAAGAATTTTTAAGTGGTTGATGTGGTACAAGCATTACATTACCATAATAAAGACGAAGCGAAAAGATATTTATTTTATGTTAATCTGATTTTCAGAAGGCGTAGGCATGAAGGCGAAACTACCGACTATAAAAAATAGAAATGGTTATGACTATGACAGACACCAGACTTGCGTAAAGAACAAAATGTACTTCCGCAACTGTGAGTTGTGCGGAAAGATTACACGCCTTAGCGGGTTAAAATTCAACTCACAAAGAAAATTAGTTTGTATAAATTGTAGGGGGTTTAAACATGGCGACAATAATAATAATCATACCAAACTACAACAATCTTAGATATGAAAAGGACATACCGGACAAGGTGGCTTATGCTATCTTCAAGGATATGACCACACCAAGAGAACCGGAAGAAAAGATTTATTGATACTATTACACCAGAAGAAATAGAACAGAAGCGCTTGGAAAGTGGTTACTGATGTACGTGGCTGTAAGCGAACATGACTTGAATTTATTTATTTGTCAAGCTAAGGAAGAAAGGTTAAGAGAACATGAAGCGAAAAAAATCTAACGGATATGTAGCTGATCTTGAAAAAGACGAAGATATATCTTTCTTCCTAATATTTTATACAAAGTGTAACTGATGAAATGCGAAATATGTGGCGGTACTAACATTATCATAATCGCCTATGACAAGAAAGGGCGTAAATGGTATTTTTGTTCGGTCAAATGCTATTCAAAATGGCTGTATAACAAAGACGCCAGAAGACCCTATAGGTTGTATTGATATGAAACCAAGCTTTTTCACAGTAGGTATAATCGGGTGGATAATTTTAAGTTTTTTAGCTTTATATATGATGACCTTACAGCATGAATTTACCCACCAAGCCATTTATAAGAACTTCGGCTATAATTCTTCTGTCTATATAACTTGGTGGGGTGGCATGACAGTACTCGAAAACAACATTCTTGTAAATCAAGAAGATTATAGAATAATAGGAAGCCTGCAGGCTGTTAATGAATTGGTTTCGTACCAATATAATATTATGTTCTTTTTCGTGTGCGGAAGCTATTTATTATTGTTTGTGACTTTGGAAAAGTATTTCAAGAAAATGGGTGTTGTTGATGAGTGAAGAAATTGAAAAAAGATTTGACAAAATATTCAAGCCTTCGCTGGTAGAAAGGATTTATAGGAAGCTCGGCTTTACCAATCTTGGCAGCTTTCTATATCAGACAATTTTATTCATCTTCGCTTCTATTCTGTTTATCTACCTGCTATATAATATACCGCAAGAAGCCGTTAAGTACGAAGCGTACAAGCCGTACATAGATTTAGTAGAAGGTTGTCTGCAAAATCATACGAAACCGGTTATCTGGTGTAGTTCTTTTAAAATTCAGTTTCCTTGATTTTGTTTCTAATAATCAAAGTAACTATATCACCTACTTCAATACCGAATTTTCTAACAACCTTGTATGGTATGTTCAAATAGAAACTGTTACCTTGCTTACTAACTATTGAAGTAATTACAACATCTTTATCGTCAATATTAATGCTTCTCATAGAATTACTACCTTAAATCTTTACCTTTTGGTATAGATACTACGCCTTCTTTTTGGTTCTGAAAGTATACATTTTTGTACCGCATTTTTCACAAGTGACTACATAACCTTTTCTGTTAGCCTTCTTCATGCATTCAGCTTTAGCTATATCAGTAGGTATGTATTCTTTGACTTGATTGTCTGGTACTTCTTTCGTTATTCTGCATTTTACACAATAAAATTTCATTTAATCACCAAAAATAATTCGTATCCGATATATATAAATATTTCGGTTGACCTATATTTTTGTATACAGAAATGTTTAAATATATGTATACATAAATTCTTTGTATGGCTAAACGTGGTCGCAAACGTAAAAATAAATATTCTATTGTTGTACCGATAAGATTATCCTTTCCTAAAGACGCCGACTTGATTTCTTTGTTACCAAATGAGAATAAAAGTACAGCCTTGAAAAAGATTTTAAGAAGGGTATGTCTATGACTTTAGGTATTTATGTAACTTCAGAAGGTAAGCAAGTAATAGCTGAAAGCGCTGAGGCTAAGGCTTGGGGGTGGCAACCTACCACACCGCCAGAACGATATAACGACCCAAGAGTATTATTAGGTACTGGTACTATTTCTAAACCATTAGGCGTTGTACCTAAAGATGTAATCGTAGAACAAGGCATAGGTTATACAACTTATTATTCTGAACCAGCGCCCAAGACTTCTGGGGCTGTAATCAAAACTGAAGACGGTATTGAAATACCAATATCGGCTGGTGTTCTTGGAAAGATACAAGAAGCCGGTGGTCTTCAGAACATTTATCAAAAACAATACATGATGAGATTACAAGCTGAAACCCAAGCTTTGATAGGTCAAGCTGTAAGACTTGTTTCTGAAGGAAAAGATGTAAGGATTTTCGCTACACCAGAAGAAAAGACCAAGTGGGAAGCTGAACAAAAAGCTTATGATTTAATGCTTACTGAAAGGGCTGAAAGAACTGAAACTTTATTGTGGGGTACGGTTAAAAGTCTGGGGATTGAACAAGCCATGAAAGGTTATGCTGGTTTGGGTGTGATTTTGACCGGCGGTGACATAGAACAAGCAAGACGAATAGAACTTGAACAAAGAAAGGCTTATGTTGGACAAGCCCTACAGCAACCACTTTTAGTTGTGGTCGAACTTGGTCAGTTAGGTATTTCCTTGTTTACCATAACTGGTACAGCTTCTAAATTCTTGACGGCTTCTTCAATAGGAAAACCTTTTTATTATAGTCTTGCTTCCTATACAGCTTTTCAAAGTTCGTCTTTGGTAGGTCAGACCCTTATTGAAACAAAGACGAAAGGATTGACTTTTGAAACTGGCGGAAAACTTTTAATGGGGGCTGCCGGCGTAGCTGGGGCTTTTGGTATGTCTTACATGGCGCACAAGCTACCTACTATCTGGTCGGCTACGAAGTGGCAAGAACCTACAGTAAAGTTTGAAGGCGAAAGCAAAAGCTTTACTGTAGGTACGGCTGACTTTGAAAAGAACATAATGTTTGGCAAGACAATATCTTCTGTTTCGCAGAAGGGTGTTCAAAGCGCCTACTGGGGTATTGTGAAGAAAGAAATATTTGTTAAAAGCTTTCCGGAAACAACCTTCACCGGTTCTATTACTGGTCGGTTTGGTACTGGTGAAAGCTTTACACCTTCAATCACATTTACCAGAACTACCTTGTTTGGCAGATTTCCTAAAGAAGTCATAGACACTTCTACAATATATACGAAAAGCTATTTTACTTTTCAGCCGAAGATTGAAACAACCCTTTTTAAAACGGGTAAAACATTAGAAGATTATTTAAAAGGTTTTACAGTTAAAGAATTTAAAAGCGGTGAATTACCTTCCGAATTGAAAGGTCATTTAGGTATAGTAAAGCCTTCCGAAAAGGTTATAATGTTAGATACTGAAGCTATAAATAAAGCCGGTATAAGTAAAGAATTTGTTATAAAACATGAAATACTACATACGTTATATCCAGAAGCCGATATTGATTTTGGTTACACCCAGAAGACTTTTGATGTTACAGCCGGTTATCAGTTTGAAAAAAGTGGTACTATTTCTTTTGCAAAGACAACAGAAGAACCGAAATTTGACATAAGAAGCATTAGCGAAAGCTGGTCTTTGAAAGGTCTGGATATAAGATACTTGGGTATAACTGGTAGCGAAACCACTTCTACCATATTGAATACAATAACAAGACCTTTAATTGAAAGCCAAGCGCAAGTATACAAGACTGAAAAAGGTGGTACTATTTCGTTTGGTATACCGAAAGAAAGCGAAAAATTTATGCTTCAACAGACCAGATTCGCTTCAACTGGTACTACCTTCACTTTGAAAGAAATAGGCGAAGGCTATCAGTTCAAACCAATAGGTACTTATAGGGATATAGGCGTAGGTGTAATGAAAATGCCGGTAATAGCTATGGCTTCCGGCGGTGGCGGGTTGTCTACTTTTACATCACTGGAGGGGGATTTAGGTTTAGGATTGGGCGGTTCTTCGCAGTTTGATATTATAGGATTGCAGACTGTTCTGCCAAGATTTGAAGGGTTAAGGCAGTTTGGTCTGTACGGCGGTGTGTTTGGCGTCAGCCAACCAAGATATAGAAACTATGAAGAAACAACCTATTTGGCTTACCCGCCGGTCAGCAATATTGTTACAAATACTACGCAAGGTCTTGGCTTGTCTTTGGTGACTAAACAAGCCGAAGGTCTTGGTCTGAATATAGATACCACGTTAGGTACTAAGAATGTCTTAGGTCTGGCGCAGAATTTAGGCGTAGGTCTTGCTTTGGGTACTACTACTGTTCAGTCTACCAGTCAGATTGTTTCGCAGTCATTAGATCAGTCGCAATTAACCGGTCAGTTACAAGCGCAGTCTTTAATTCAAGGTCTTAACCTTAACATAAGTGTACCAAGCATGATTACAGTACCTTATTTTACTTTTGATTTAATGGGTGGTATGCTTCCTACAGAAGCCAAAAGCAGAAGAAAGGGTAGGAAGCTAAGAGTACCAAAAACAGCAATAGATTTTATCGGTACGCCTTTGGCTGATTTGCTAAGCGTCACCCAGACAGAAGCCACTTTGCTGTCTATAGGAAAAGAACCGATAGCAATACACCCTTCCGGCAAGTTGGCTATGGGCGAAATGTTCAAATCCGGCGGTCTAAGAGTGCCTACCGTTCAAATGATAAAGGGTTTTGGTACTGGAAAAAAATTAAGGTTATGGTGAAAATATGAGTTTGAAAACAAGAATACAAAATTTCAGAACAAGAAAAATATTAGAACGCGAAGAAAGAAAGGCGGAAAATGAAGAAGAAAAGCTTTACTTACGCGGTAAGATACGCGAAGCAAGGGAAAGACGAAGGCTGAAAGAACTTGACATAAAAGCCGAACAATTGGCTAAAAGAAAGTCAAGGCTCAGCCTACCGAAATTTGACAGAAAGAAAGTAGGCAAGGCTTTAGAAGGTCTTTCTGTAGGCGGTGGCGGGAGTTCGGATTTTGGATTAGATATAGGTTTGCCTTCGCTTGACTTGGGTTTTGGAAGTTCAAGGCGCAGAAAAGGTAAGAGAAGAAGACGAGAAGACAATTTCGGCGGTTTTATATGAAAGGTCAGTTTACAATAATAGGTGTAATTGTAATATTGATTAGCCTTGTTGTTCTCGGGGCGTTCGCGCCTTTGATTTTAATTCAAGTTGAAACTTTGAAGAACGCCACAGCCGGTAGCGAAAATGAAGGTGTTACAAACACTTTGGCTGATTTGATACTACCGCTTATGGTTATAGCAATCATAGTTTCAATCATAGTCTTCGCTACACCGCAAAGAGAATAAGAGGTTTTTCAGGTATGAAGAAAACGCCTTTGATAATCATAGTCGCGCTAATTTTCATAGTTTTGGCTATGCCAATTTATTCAAACTTATCAACAGAAAAGGGCGATTGGAAGGTTTCCATCATATCTGAAAAGCACGACCTCACTCAGCACGAAATAATAATAGAGGTGAAAAACCTTCTCGATTATAACAGGGACTTCAATCTGGGCTTTTATCTGCAAAGCATGAACTTTGACAAATCCCTTGTAAAGAATGTTTACATCTACGAGTGGAAAACGATAGCGAAGGAATATCCAACCTATGATGTGAGAAGAATCAGCAAAGAATGTTTTGACAATACGACAGAAAAATATTATGATTGTTCCTATGATGAAACCTATCAAAACGGAACTGCCATAAAGAATGTTCTGGATTGGAAGCCAACGAAGATGGCTTTGATAACCCAAGCTGACAAGGTATCAGCGGAATACGGAGCGATTGCCATTCCAAAGCTGACCTCAAAGGAGAAATATGACGACTTCGGCTCCGCCTTTGATTATAATGGGACAAAGAGGTTCAAGATAACGTGGAATACGCCCATTGTTAAGACTGAATATGGTTGGGGTTCGTCGGGCTATTATGCGGTCTATGACAAGATTTCAGGATATGATTACGACCCATGGTGGGACTCCAACTGGAACTACTGCAAAAATGTGACAATACAAATATATCAGACCGAAAATAGTCTGCCCATCTCCAAGAACATAACAGGATTGAAATTAACCAACTCCTATGAGGGCAGACTGGTTAATGCCTCGTGCGGCAATGACGGCTCGGAAGTGAACCACACAGTCAAAAGTTCGTATGTCGCATCCGCCTCTGACGACTGGGTAGATATAGAATTTCCTTTTTCAGGTTCAGCCAATGTGACATGGAGCTATTATTACGGCAACCCGTCTGCTCCAGACCCAGCTTATTATTTCCTTTTGTTCAAGCCGAATTTTTATTCCTCATGCGACTGGACTAACGACTGGTATTCAGGAGACCAAGCCAAATACGCGTGCGGTGGCGGTGCTTTGAATGCCTCAAAGATTGACAGCGGTCAATTCGCATCAGACCAACTGCAGACTAAAAATTCATATCTGTCCTATGGCTCGATAACAGTATGGAATATCCACTACATGACATCCGCGTCAGGGAACGAATATTACACGAGATTTTTGACTGGAACAACATCACAAGGGGCATGGGATAATTATTACAATGTCATGCTCACGACAGCAAACAAATATAGGATATACAAGCTCAGCCCGACAATGGACAATGACACAGGAGTGGCTTTGCAATACCAGAAGAATGTATCTGTAAAACTCCATTACAATCCTACTGCTGACACAACTGCATTGTGGTTCTACAATTCAACCGACAGCCAGCTATTCAACATAAACCATACATCCGTTCCTGATGTCGGCTATTGGGGGACATGGACAGACGCTTCAACAACAGGCTCTTTGGTAAGATATTACGCTTTTAAAATTTATTTCGGTTTTGTAAATCCCAGAAATAATAATCTGCCTACTGTGACATTGGGGGCAGAGGAGGAGCCTCCAAATAAACCTCCGCAATGGAGCGATAATTCAAGCTCCACTCCGTCTGTCTATTCCCCTACAACGACATCAAACTTTCAGGTTAAATGGACAGACGACAATGACGCAAACGGATATAACTATTCAATATTCTCTTCAAACTGCACAGGCTCATGGGCTAACTATACGACTTCAAGGACAGGAAATTATTCCTATGTCAATATCACTATGCCAGCCTGCTCCAATGCTGGATGGAAATTCTACGCAAACGACAGCTCAAATGTGTGGAACACTACGAATACATGGTATTTCACTATCAACAAAGCCGATTCTCCGCTCTTCTTGTGTTTCCAAAATTCGACCACCACGAATTGCTCTCTCCAATATTCCACATACTGGCATATAACAAACGTTGGAGAATATTTGTATGAAATCTATCCCAATTCTGTGAAATGGACTGCAGGACATTCAGGAACATCGGATTATCTATTTTTCAGGACTTATAATGGAGTAAATCATTCTAATGTTGACAACAACACATGGTTTGTTTATAATGCCACCAACGGTGACAGTTGGGGTGTCAACTATACTGTTCTGGGCAATCAGAATTATTCGGCGAACTATTCTGGGCAGGGCTTTAAAATCAACAAAGGAACACCTGCAATCAACATAACCTTCAATACATCTGCAACCGTTATGGAAGGCGAAGCAGTTTTAATAAATTGTAACAAGCCAAGCGAACTTACCGTTAATCTTTATAATGATACGTCCTCTATTTCTAATCCTTATACTTTTGACACAACTGGTTTAGCCGGTAATAATTTTAACTTCACTTGCAACACTACCGGAAACGCTAATTATTCTTCAGCCACAACCAATAAAAGCTTGTCTGTAACGTTTCTTGGCGGTGTGTATGTTGAAGCTTTTAATGAACAGAATTACACAGAACAACTGACATTTAATATAACAGTCTTCAACACCACAACTTCGGATACGGCTTACAATCAGGTAATCTATCAGAATAATACTATTTCCGGTGATGTGACAATTTATATATGGAGTAGCGGTTATCCGCAAAGAAACAGATATGTTCTTGTGCCAGCCGACAGCTTTGTATCATTCGATACTTATCTTTTATCTTCAGCCAAAGGTCAGTATGTAAGCTTCTACATTCTTGACTACGCTGGTAATCCGGTTTATAATGCCTTAGTGGAAGCAAGAAGGCTTATAAACAATTCGTGGCAAGTTGTAGACGAAGAAAAGACTGATAATTCTGGCATAGCCACTTTGTTCTTGGACTATGAAACATTACATCATATTTCAATAGAATACGGCGGTACTTGGTATTTGTCCAATTCGTCTTTGATACCTACCCAGACACTCTACAGATATTATATCAACCCAACAAACGCGACAAATTATACTACGCCTTTCACCAATCTTAATATAACAATTTACCCGCAAAGTCTGGGTCTTGAATATTCAACACAAAATCAAACCTTTATGTGTGGTGTCTATTCGTCTGACAGCAAGTTAGAATATTATGGTATGAACTTGACACTTCCTAATGGTACTTCTTCCTTCACAAACACTACTTCGTCTACCGGCGGTACTATAACAAAATACTTCAATCTGACAGAACTTTATTATAATGACCAGAAGAATATAAGTTATGATTGTTTTTTCAAAAAGCAGAATCATACGCAGTACGACTTGGCTATAACCTATTTCATTTACAATACAAGCCAAGCTAATATCACCAGTCTTGAAAAAGCTGTGGCACAAGCCAGAAGCTTAGGCTTCACAGAATTAGCTTTGGGCATACTTTCGCTTATAATAGCTGGTGTAGTAGGTGGTTTTGTAGGTAGGTTTAATTCTGTGGGTGGCGGTATGATAACTATAGTATTGCTGGGTTTCTTGTGGCTGTATCTTGGTTTGTTTGAAATAGCTTTGCTTCAGTTCGGCGGTATTTATATATTAGTGATATTGACCACAGTAGCTATAGTTTATCTTAAAGGTGGTGTGTAATGGTTGGTATATCTACAACAATATTAGTAATAACTTTTTGTATGAGTTTTGCTATTTATCTTGGTACTGGCAACGGCACTATATTCACCCAGATATTAGGGTTAAGTGGCGAAAGTGGTACTTTATATATAAGCTTTATGACTTTGCTTGCGGTAGCTGGTATTTCTTCAATAGCCGTAGGTCTTTTCAGCTTTCCTAATCCTTACGCAATATTTTCGGCTATGACAATAATATTGCTTGGTTTCTTCACCTTGCCAGTAGATTTATTGACTTCCGCCGTATTGCCTAACGAAATAAAGTTGTTTGTAGGCGGAGTTTTCGGTCTTATGTATATTCTGGCTACGCTTGGGTGGTTTCATGGGGGTGTTGAGCCATGACAAACGCCATAGAATTATTGCTTGGCGGTCTGTTGCAACTGGCTTTCGGTAATCCGTTAGCGGTAGGTATAATTTCCTTAGTCTTGTTTGTAATATTTATCGTAGCTATTAAGATAAGCTTTGAAGGTGGCTTTGCGCTGTTCATGGGCTTCATACACTTGGTAGCTGTGTTCGGCTACCTACCTTATTATGTCTGGTACGGTTTATTGATAGTAGACGGAATAATATTATCTATAGCTTTTTTAAGACTGGTGGGGCGTCATTAATGAAAATACCTGTTTTATATAGGAAGATTGTAAGTAGCCTTAATGGTTTCAACAAGGAAGAACTGACCTTGAAGGAATTTGAAAAAGCCTTGCTGAACTTTAGGCTTTCTAAGAAGGATTGCTTAAAAATAATCAAAGAACTTGACGGTCTTGATATTGTAGAATTTAAAGGATTGAACAACCAGTACGCGAAGATAAAGGTCAAGAAAATACTTAAGTTATAAATACCACTTCGTACCAATTATCTATTGATTGCTATGAAAGGTATGAACCTAACTGGCGCATTAATTGGTTTGATGATAGCTATACTGATTGGTATAGGGGTAGTCGTACCAGTCGTACAATCAACTATTGATGACGCAAACATTAGCGGAACAGCCGGTACGCTGTTAGGCTATGTTGTGTTATTGATAGTGGTTGTAATTATAGTAGCTATTGTAGGTCTTATGGGCTTCGGTAGGGGCAGATAAGACCATTTCTTTAAATTTTTTAGTTTCAAACCATTTCAATAGCCATTAAAATCGTGATTTAATGAAAGGCGCTTTAGCCGGTGTGTTCGTAGGACTGATGATAGTCATATTGATAGGAATAGGCGTAGTAGTACCGGTTGTTAATGACTTTATTTCTACGGCTACAGATTTGACTTCTGTAACAAATGAAAATATTACTTTCGCTTTGAACAACACTTATTATAATTTGGCTCACACACCAGTAGACGAAAGTAATAAAGCTGTACAGCTTTATTACTTTGCTAACACAACTTACCCGTTGCCAGCTTCAAGGTTTGCCTACTCTAACAACCAAGTAAAAATTTATGCAAATGGTACTGGCGGATTTCCTAATGTGACTAACGGTTCGTCAAGTTTCTATTATGCCTACTATGACTACCAAGCAAGTGGCTATGTTAAAAGCGGTACTTCAAGAACTATTTTAGGGTTCTTTGTATTGCTGATAGTTGTCATAATCATTATAGCTATAGTAGGGTCTATAGGTCTTGGCGGAAGAAAATAAGGTGAATATATTTGGCTGGTATAGAGATTTTAGCGCTTTATGTAGTAATAAGTTTCTTTTTTATAAGCGTAGGTTATCTTTCAAAGAATAAGATTTTTGCCTTTGCCGGTAGTTCTTTCCTAATGGTTCTTTCCTTGCTTATGCTTGGTTTCGGGTATGATGTTCAAACTGGTAGTGTTTGGGAAACCAATTTTACTTATTCGGATAACCTAACAGAACAAACTAATGCCACAGAAACGCGGATTTATACAAATATTAATGACAACTACACCTACGCCTTCGCGTTGTTGTTGTTGATCATGTCAGTCTATATCATGTTAATGGTCGGTACTGGTAGATTATGATGTCAAAAATAAAAAACTATAGGATAACTGTAAGACCAAGAAAGAATTTGAGTAAGTGGGGTAGAAAACTTCTGGGTAGCCGAAAAGCCAAGAAAATTATTGTTAGTGGTTTCAGCAAGAGAACAGTTAAAAAGGCTATACATCCATATCCTTATAAGATAACAAAGATTAAAAGGATTAGGCGGTATTAGTGACAAAGAAAAATAAGAAAAGATAAATTTATTTGTCAAAAGTGTTTTTCGGTTAGATTTATGTAGTTATTTTCTTTTTTTAGTACCTTCTACTGTTTCTTTGACTGTGTTTATGGTGGCTATTTTCAAAAGTGTTTTTTCAATCTTGTTCTGTTTGTCAAACAAAATTACTACCAAAGACATTATGAAAAGAAGAACGCCAATTATCATTTGTAAAGCATTTAGAAATACTATGCCGGATAGTTCTATAAACAAAGCCAGAACAAATATTATAGAAAACCATATACTAAACCACTTGTCAGACCATTTGTAAGCCATATCAATCTTCTTCGTCAATTTCTTCAACTTCCTCTTCAACTTCCGGTTCTGGTTCTTTCTTCTTAGACCAAGCCATGTCTGGCAAGACATCAAAGAACGCTATGGGCGGGTGTTTGACTATATGCTTCAGAAGGTTTGTGTTTTCATTTAATTCTTCACCGCAAACTTTACACTTGATTTTGAAGTTCATAACATTATTTCGCTTAACTTATATATAAAG
>Ga0129301_1001379_pt1 | contig 11881 bp, 11 predicted proteins | sample ConPoolayeHmetaG_FD_94489 | JGI IMG/M metagenome (GOLD analysis project Ga0129301, IMG submission 94489) | Hot spring microbial mat communities from California, USA to study Microbial Dark Matter (Phase II) - Cone Pool mat layer H metaG ...
ACCAATTGTCCCCCCTCAAGGCCACAATTTATCACTAAGCGATAACCCTTCTTGGCTATCCCCTCTTTCTCAGCCAGATTCTTAGCTACGATTATAATGCGCCCGACAAGCTCGTGCTGTTCCTCAGTAAGTTCAGCCGCAGATGCAATATGCGTTTTAGGTATAATAAGCACATGTATAGGGGCTTGAGGCGAGATATCTCTAAAGGCCAGAAAATCTTCATCTTGATAGATTATGTCGCTAGGCACCTCACCAGCAACAATTCGACAAAAAATACATTCCTTTGCCATAATCCGACTCCTCTAACATATTATACATTCCTGCCGTAAATCCTCAATCTCCTTCCGTTCATAACTTAGTTTACGAGCTATTTAAGCAAACTTTTGCATTTTTCTCTTAAATGTGATAAAGTAGGATAAAAGAATCTAAGCTATAAGGTGGGGGGTACCCACTTTTTTATTGAATATAGGAAATTAAGATAGGAAATGGGAAGATGAAAACGGAGCTCAAGGCTGCGATTACCCAGCTTTCGGCTGAGAGGAACTTGCCTAAAGAAGTGGTCTTGGCTGCCTTGGAATCAGCGCTGGCCTCGGCGTATAAAAAAGACATGTCTGCTTTGGACCAAGATGTCGTGGTAAAAGTTGACCCGGACGCCGGCGAAATCAATTTCTATATTCAAAAGATTGTAGTTGAGTCAGTTACCAATCCCAATCGTGAAATCTCCGTCGATGAAGCTCGAAAATTGCGAGCTACAGTACAAGCTGGTGATGTCATAAGCATAGAATGCACACCCAGAAATATTGGTCGTATCGCTGCTCAAGCAGCTAAACAGGTGGTTCTACAGCGATTGCGAGAAGCAGAACGACGCATTATTTACGAAGAGTTCACCGATAAGGAAGGAAAGCTTGTTACTGGAACAATTCAATTCATCGAACCTAAACGAATTTATGTCAGACTGAATAGAACCGAGGCAATACTTCCTTTGGGTGAACAAGTTCCTAGTGAACACTATTATAGAGGGCAGCGACTTAAATTTTATCTTCTTGAGATAGCCCAGGGAGGCAAAGAACCTCAAATAATAGTTTCGCGCTCCCATCCTAACCTAATACGTCGCCTTTTTGAGTTGGAAATCCCTGAAGTCCACAATGGAATTGTGGAGTTAAAAGCAATAGCTCGCGAGGCTGGACATCGCAGCAAAGTAGCAGTGGCAACTACTCAAGAAAACGTTGACGCTGTAGGTTGCTGTCTTGGCCCTCGGGGCATAAGACTCCAAAGCATCATCAATGAATTAAATGGCGAAAAAATAGATGTAATTCAGTGGCATGCTGACCCGGCAGTGTTTATATCTAACGCCCTTAGTCCGGCTCAAGTAGCAAACATCAAAATTGATGAGGAGAAAAACGCTGCTACTGTGGTTGTCCCTGATAAGCAACTTTCTTTAGCCATAGGCAAAGAGGGACAGAATGCCAGGCTAGCAGCAAAACTCACAGGTTGGCGGATCGATATCAAGAGCGTCTCTGCCATTGAGGCGGAAAAGCCTGTCCCGATTTTATCGGGACAAGAGCCAGAAACAGCAGCGGAAGCCATTTCCTTTGAGGTTATTCCCCCCGAAGTTGTAGAAAGGGAGCCAATTGAAACAAAGCTAGCTGAGAAGATTGAAGGAGAAGAGGCGGTGGAAGCTCCAGGCATTCCGGAAGCTCCGCCTGAGAAGCCCGAAGAAAAACAGATTCGCTTTGCTGAAGATATCTTAGTGGAGACGTCAAAAGAGGAAATACCAGACAAGGTAAAAAGTGGTGTTAAAGGTAAAAGAAAGGGAAAGGTGATAAAGTATAAAAAGAAAGGCGACCAATTTGTGGACGATGAGACTGAAGAGTAAGCATCTACCTCAGCGTACTTGTATAGCTTGTCGACAGACTAATGACAAGAAAGCCTTGATTCGCTTAGTGCGTGCTGAGAACGGGGGTGTTGAGATAGATATATCTGGAAAGAAGCCAGGCCGGGGTGCTTACTTATGCTCTAGAAAAGCTTGTTGGGAATTGGTGCTAAAGAAAAACCGTTTAGAATATTCCTTACGCACAAAGCTTAGTGCTGACAATCGCCAAATTTTAATGGAATATATCCATAATTTATTGGAGGAAAGCTAAATTTGGATGACAACAGACCGACATTGAAGGAAAACCTACCCCAAGTTGAGCTCCCGCCCGCTATAACTGTAGGGCAGCTAGCTGACTTATTAAAGGTAGAGCCTGTAAAGATAATTAAACAGCTCATGCGTAAAGGCATTATGGCCAATATTAACCAGACTATCGACTTTGATACTGCACGTATAACAGCTGCAGACTTGGGCTATGGGGTTAAAGCAGCAAAAGAGCGTAAAGTTTTGCCTTTCCGAAAGGAAAAGGTCAAAGGAAAATTGTCAGTTCGCCCTCCAGTGGTTACTGTTATGGGACATGTTGACCATGGCAAAACTACCCTCCTCGATGTCATCAGGAAGACCAATGTAACTGCTCGCGAGGCAGGAGCAATTACGCAACATATTGGTGCCTACCAGGCTTTAGTGGATGGACGCAAAATCACCTTTCTGGATACACCAGGACACGAAGCCTTCACTGCCATGAGAGCCCGGGGAGCACAAGTAACCGACATTGTGGTTTTGGTAGTGGCTGCTGACGATGGCATTATGCCGCAAACTGTGGAAGCTATAAACCACGCCAAGGCTGCTAAGGTACCCATAGTGGTGGCCATCAACAAGATTGATAAACCTGAGGCCAATCCTGAGCGTGTAAAACAGCAGCTTGCCGATTTGGGGTTAGTTGTTGAAGAGTGGGGTGGCGATACTATTTGTGTACCCATATCAGCCAAGCAAGGAAAAGGAATATCGGATTTATTGGAAAACTTATTCTTAGTTGCTGACATATTAGAACTGAAGGCTGATTCTGATAGTCCCGCAGCGGGCATAGTCATTGAGGCTAAGCTGGATAAAACTAAAGGGCCCTTAGCTACCTTCCTTGTCCAGAAGGGCACTCTCAGACGAGGCGATATTGTGGTCGCTGGCGGTACTTGGGGGAAAGTAAAAGCTATGTTTGATGATAAAGGAAAGCAAGTTCACAAAGCTGAACCGTCCACTCCCGTGGAAGTCCTCGGCTTAAATGAGGTGGCAAAGTCAGGAGACCATTTTATTGTGCTTCTCAATGAGCATGAAGCACGAAGCATTGTTGAAAAACAAAAATATGCTAGACCACGTACCACCCTGAGCCTAAGTGCTATTTCCAGCCAAATAAGTGATGGGCAAATAAAAGAACTCAACATAGTTTTGAAGACCGATGTCGAGGGCAGCATTGAACCCATAAAAACCTCTATAGAAAGGTTGGGCACAGAGAAGATAAAAGCTAGAGTCATCCATGCTGCCAGCGGGAGTATTACCGAGAGCGATGTGCTTTTAGCCTCAGCCTCAAAAGGCATTATTATTGGTTTTAATACCAGTACCGCACCTGGAGCCACACAGCTAGCTAATGCAGAAGCGGTGGGCATCCAACACTATGATGTCATCTACAAGCTAATAGAAGATGTGGACAGAACGTTGAAGGGAATGCTTGAGCCAACTTACGCCGACGTGCTCAGCGGGCGTGCTGAAGTAAGAGCTGTCTTCCCCCGTGGCAGGCTTGGGAAAATAGCCGGAGTTTACGTTGTAGAAGGGAAGGTATCGAGGGATGCCCAGGTTAAAATATTGCGTCAGAATAAAGTTATCTGTGAGTCTCGGGTTTCCAGCTTAAAGCGCTTTAAAGACGACGTCGCCGAAGTCTCCGCTGGGCTCGAATGTGGCTTGGGTGTAGAAGGAGTTGTCGATTTCCAAATTGGCGATATCATTGAATTTTACCGAAAAGAAAGAGTAAACTAACTATGTTTCCCGAACAGGAGATTCAAATGAGCAGACGAAGTGAACGAACAGGTAAACTGATCCAGCGAGAAATCAGCGAATTGCTCGAGCGTCAGGTTAATGACCCCAGGCTAGCTAGGTTTATCTCAGTAACCGAAGTTACACTTTCACCCGATCTTAAGCATGCCAAGATATTTGTTAGCACTCTGGGCAGCGAAGTGAATAATAAAGAGGAGATGCTGGCAGGCTTTAACAACGCTTCAGGATTCTTACGCAAGGAACTGGCATCGCACTTGAAATTGAAATATACACCGGAACTCAGCTTCCATTATGATGACTCTATTGAGCGGGGAGCGAGATTACTTAAATTGATCGGGGAGCTAAGCACTACTGAGAAGGACAAAGTCTAAATCCCGTAATATTTTTATTTTTGGCATTAATAAAGGAGGTAAGAATGAAACCAATAAATGTAGCGATCATAGGTGTTGGTAATTGTGCCTCTTCTCTAGTGCAAGGAGTTCATTACTACAAGGATGCTAAGGAAGATGAATTTATCCCGGGTTTAATGCACGTCAACCTGGGAGGCTATCATATATCCGATATCAACTTCGTGGCTGCTTTTGATATTGATAAAAACAAAGTAGGCAAAGACTTAACTGAAGCTATTTTCACCAAACCCAACAATACCATTAAATTTTGCGATGTACCTAAGACGGGCGTCCGCGTTGAGCGAGGTATGACCCACGATGGACTGGGTAAGTATCTGTCTCAAATTATCACTAAGGCACCAGGCCCAACCGCCAATATTGTAGATATACTCAAGAAGACCGAAACTGACGTGGTGATTAATTATCTGCCTGTAGGAAGCGAGGAGGCAACGAAATGGTATGTAGAACAAGTGCTAACTGCTGGTTGCGGCTTCATCAACTGCATGCCTGTTTTTATTGCCCGTGAAAGGTATTGGCAAGGCAGATTTGCCGAGCGGGGATTGCCTGTCATAGGTGATGATATTAAGTCCCAGGTAGGCGCTACAATTACTCACAGAGTATTAACTAAACTCTTCCGTGACCGCGGTGTTAAACTGGAACGAACTTACCAGCTAAACTTTGGCGGCAACACTGATTTCTACAACATGCTGGAGCGCGAGAGATTGGAGTCCAAGAAGATTTCCAAGACCAACGCCGTTACCTCCCAACTAGACTACGATATTGGTCCAGATAATATTCACATCGGTCCCAGTGATTATGTGCCCTGGCTAGCTGACCGCAAATTTTGTTACCTAAGGATGGAAGGCCGCACATTCGGCGATGTACCTTTGAATCTAGAACTGAAGCTAGAGGTATGGGATAGCCCAAATTCAGCCGGGGTAGTTATTGATGCCATAAGATGCTGTAAGCTAGCTATGGACCGTGGCTTAAGTGGAACCGTAGTAGCACCTTCGGCCTATTTTATGAAGTCTCCACCCATCCAGTATTCTGACGAAGAAGCTCGCGTGAAAACCGAGGAATTTATCGCCGGAGAACAACAAGAAGGGCCTATTTCCTTGCCTGAGCTACACTCAATCGAGGTCAAGGGATAAGTCGCTATTGTGGCAAAAATCCCACCTCGAACACCGTAGGCTAAGAGACCAAAGCGAAACCTTAAGTTTGCCACGAGCTAGAGGTAGCAAGTTGCTCGAAATCTCCCTCTCCACCATGTGGGCTAAAGGTAGATTCAGTCACATGGTGGAATTTGTTGCTAAAGCTAAAGAATTGGGTTTTACCCATATAGAAGCAAATACCTCGGTTTCCCCACGAATGCTCAGTGAACTTCTCAAAACCGCAGTCCTTATTTCCAGCATTCATGCTCCCTGTCCCGCGGTATTGTCGTCCCGAGGAATCCCCATAAGCTGCCTTTCTTTAAGTTCCCTGGACGAGGGTGAGCGAACGGAGGCTGTTAGCTTCACCAAGAAAACAATAGACCTGGCAGCAAATGTAGAAGCCAGGGCTATTGTCCTGCACATGGGTGAAGTGCCAATTGACCTGAGCTTACAAGATAGGCTTTATAAACTTTGCAACGAAGGCCGTACTCAGACCGAAGAATATAAACATGCCAAAGAGGCGCTAATTTCACAGCGTATTTTGCACGTCCCTCCTTACCTCGATGCTGCGAGAAAAAGTCTTCATGAGCTTAGCAAATATAGCCAGCAAAAGGGTATAATGCTGGGGCTGGAGACCAGATTCCATCCCAACGAGATACCCAATACGGAGGAAATGGCAGAGCTACTCAACGGAGTGCCACAAAGCGTGGTGGGCTACTGGCATGACGTAGGACATGCTGAAGTGCAACAACAGCTTGGATTTAGCTTGCATGAAGAATGGCTTTCACGGTTCCAAGACAGAATGGTCGGCATCCACTTGCACGACATTCATGGCATTTCTGACCACCATGCTCCGGGAAAGGGAAACATGAATTGGGAAATGATAGCCAGATATTTACCCCTGGGGATAGTGAAGGTTTGCGAAATCGGCGAGTGGAATGACGAAGAGCAAATGCGCGGAGTAGTCAAGTTTCTTCAAAAGAAAGGGATAATAAGCTAGCTGGAAGAGCTGAATGAATCTGATAGACATTCGACGGAACTTAGCCTATCGTATTACTAATCCCATAATCAAGATTTTGAGTAAAAGTGGGATAACCCCCAATGCTCTTACCCTTATCAACCTGGCTCTCAATATAGTTGCAGCCTATGTTATCGCCACCGGGCACTTTGTTCCTGGCGGGGTTTTAGTCCTGCTTTCAGGCTTGTTTGACCTGCTGGACGGAGCCCTGGCTCGCTTCACCAAGCAAACTACAAAGTTTGGCGCTATCCTGGATTCAACGGTTGACCGCATTTCCGAAGCTGCGATACTCTGTGGCCTTTTGATTTGGTATTTAGCCCGCGGCGGCAACTCAGAAATCATACTTATTTTTGCCGTCTTAGTTGGCTCTTTCCTGGTCAGCTATATAAGGGCCAGAGCAGAAGGACTGGGTTGGCAATGTCAGGTTGGCTTGTTTACTAGAGCAGAACGGGTTATAGTATTAGCAATAGGTCTGCTAATAAGCCAGATTCTTATTGCTTTATGTATTCTGGTGGTCTTCGTGTTTATCACTGTGGTTCAAAGGTTGATTTACCTGTCGAAGCAAGGAAAAGTTAAAGGTGGTTAGATGGCTGTTATCGCTGTTGTCGGAGGGCAGTGGGGTGACGAGGGTAAAGGGAAGATAATTGACTTCTTAGCTGAGAAAGCGAAGTTAGTAGTTCGCTTCTCCGGAGGAGACAACGCTGGCCATACTGTCATCAACCCGTATGGCGAATTTCGTCTGCATCTCGTACCTTCGGGCATTTTTAACCCCCAGGCAACTTGTATTATCGGCAATGGCGTGGCTATCAACCCAGCAGTGCTCCTCAAGGAAATAGATGACTTGCAAAACCACGGCATAGACGTGAGCCGCCTTTTTATTAGTGACCGTGCTCACCTGATCATGCCCTATCACACCCTTCTCGACAAACTGGAAGAGGAACGGCGCAGTAAAGCAGCGATAGGTACTACATTGAGAGGAATTGGCCCTGTCTTTGCTGACAAAGTAGCTCGTTTAGGAATTCGTGCTGGAGATTTGTTAGATAAGGAGCTATTCTTGAGCCGTTTGAAGTCGGCTCTGGAGCTCAAGAATCTTATCCTGACTAAAGTGTACCAGGCCTCGCCTCTATCAATGGAGGAAATCTACCAACAATATTGCCGTTATGGAGAGCAGCTAGTTCCTTTTATCCGAGAAACTAGCTCCATGATTCGCCAAGCGGCGATAAAAGGAGAGTTTGTTCTTTTAGAAGGTGCCCAGGGAACTTTACTTGACCCTGACTTTGGCACCTACCCTTATGTGACCTCTTCTTCACCATTGGCCGGGGCAGGTTGCATCGGAACAGGTTTGGGCCCGAGGCAAATCGATCGTGTAGTGGGTGTTTTTAAAGCATATAACACCAGAGTCGGAGCCGGACCCATGCCCACAGAACTCAAAGACAAAATTGGTGACTTTATCCGCGAAAAGGCCCATGAGTATGGTGCTACTACAGGAAGGCCACGAAGATGCGGTTGGTTTGATGCTGTGGCTGGTCGTTTCAGTGTTCAAATAAATGGGCTTACTGACATAGCTTTGACTCACCTCGATGTCTATGACGGCTTCCCGTCAATTAAAATATGCACCGCTTACAAATTTAAAGACGAGGTCCTGTCTTCTTTCCCCAGCGATGTCACTATTTTAGAAAGATGCCAACCTGTCTACGAAGAAGTGGATGGCTGGCAAGAATCAATAAGTGGAATTCGGAGTTTCAAAAAGCTACCGGTGAGAGCTCGTAATTATATGTCCCGCCTCGAAGAACTCCTTTCTTGCCCCATCAGCCTCGTTTCTGTGGGACCAGATAGGAGGCAAATAATATCAGTCAAGGATTTCTTCGCCGGATAATGATCGGGCGTCAGCCCTTGGGGATAGGCAAATCTATCTTATAATTCTTCAGGGTCGCCTGTATAAGATTGACTGATTTTTCGTCAGGTTCCGTGAGGGGCAAGCGTGGTTTGCCCACCGGAAAGCCAACATAGTTTAAAGCCCACTTGACAGGCATAGGATTAGGAATAGTGTATAAAGCATTTACCAGAGGTAATAACTTTCGGTGGATGCTGGCTGCCTCGGCAACTTCACCATTAAGGAATTTCTCAATCATATCCTTTATCTGGATTCCTACTAGATGAGAGGCAACGCTAATCACACCGTAGCCACCTAAAGCTAGTATAGGGAAGGTATCATTATCATTGCCGCTGTAAACTAAGAAATTTTTCCTGGTTCCCTGAATAACCTCAGCTATCTGCCCCAGATTGCCACTGGCTTCCTTTACACCCACGATGTTATCAATTTGACTCAGCTTGATTATTGTCTCAGCAGCGATGCTAGTAACCGTGCGTGATGGCACATTATAGATGATGCAAGGCAAGGTGGTACTCTGGGCAATGGCTTTAAAATGCTCCCAGAGTCCTTGCTGAGTTGGCCGATTATAATAGGGAACTACTAAAAGACAAGCATCAACACCAGTTTTCTCCGCCTCCTTAGTTAATTCTTGGCTTTCTTTTGTATTATAGCTGCCCGTGCCAGCTACTACTGTTCCGCGTTTACCTAACGCTGATTTCGTTTCAGCGAAAAGTCGTAATTTCTCTTCCTTGCTTAAAGTGGGAGACTCGCCAGTGGTGCCTGAGACTACCACCCCATCACTGCCTGAATCCAGCAAAGCTAGAGCCAATTTCTTAGCCTGTTGGTAGTCAATTTCGCCCCGAGCATCAAAGGGCGTAACCATGGCGGTTAATAAGCGACCTAATTTGTTTTTACCCAACTTACTCATTTAAACCAGCTAAACTCTTCTTAAGGCTTATGTAACCCCTCTCTATTCCCTCCTCAGCAATCTGTACAGCATTTAGCGCTGCCCCTTTACGCAGATTATCAGCCACTATCCACATAACGAGCCCATTGGGGTGCGAAATGTCTTTTCTAATTCGGCCTACAAATACATGATCTGACCCACTAGCAGCCCAAGGTTGAGGGTAAAAACTGACGGTGGGGTCATCAAGTACCCTGATCCCGGGAGCTTGAGCCAAAATCTTCTTGGCTTCTTCAGGAGTGATAGGCGAATTGAATTCTACGTTAACTGCTTCACTGTGCCCAAAGTAAACGGGGACTCGAACACAAGTGGCCGAAATAGCCATGTCCCCTGCATGCAATATCTTGCGCGTTTCTTCCACCATTTTTTGTTCTTCTTTAGTATACCCGTTATCCAAAAAAACATCGATTTCTGGCAGTACATTAAAAGCTATTTGATGAGAGTAGACGTGAGGGCAAATACGGCGCCCTTCCAAAGCTAACCGCGATTGATTTGCCAGTTCTTGCATAGCTGCAGCACCACTACTTGACACTGCTTGGTAGGTGCTTACCACAATTCGCTTTATGGGATTGAGCCTGTGCAAGGGATAAAGCGCTACTACCAACGGTATTGTGGAGCAATTGGGACTGGCAATTATCCCCTTATGCCATTCTATATCCTCAGGATTGACCTCTGGGACTACCAGAGGCACTGTAGGGTCCATTCGGAAAGCGGCACTATTATCTATGACCACTGTCCCAGCTTCAACAGCCCAAGGTGTTAACCTTCGACTAATATCAGCATTCGCAGAGAAAAAGGCAATATCAACATCCCGAAACGCCTTTGGTGTCGCTTTCCTAACTGCAATCCTTTGATGATTAAAGAGGAGCTTCATATCTGAAGAATTCTCAGGAATTAGCAATTGAATGGAACCTACAGGAAACTTACGCTGCTCAAGTATCTTAATAATCTCCTGGCCGATAATATCGTCAGCGCCAATAATAGCTACATCAAATCCTGCCATGGCTTTCCCTATAACTCCAATGAAAAACGGAGCAAGGCATCCAACCCGTAAGTTAACCCTTTGCGTTTTGTTACTTCCTTAATTGCCAAGATAACGCCAGGTAGGTAACATTCCCGATTTATAGCATTATGCCGTAAGCTCAGAGTTTCACCCGCTCTGCCAAATACAACTTCTTGCCCGGCCATAAATCCTGGCAACCTCAAGCTATGGATAGCTATGCCATCTATTTGTCCTCCTCTGGTATTGCCGAGTACTTCACGTGTAACTTCAGAATAAATGAATGGTTTACCACGCGTTTGCAACATTGCTCTGGCTGTAGCTATAGCAGTCCCTGAAGGAGCATCAGCCTTTTTTTCATGATGCATTTCGATAATTTCGGCGTTGTCGAAAAACTTAGCTGCAATTTTTGATAGATGTATCAAAAGTGCTGCCCCTAGAGAAAAATTGGGGGCTACTACTGCCCCTACTTTATTAGCCTGACATAATTTTTCGATTTCAGCCAAATTCTCTTCAGAAAGGCCTGTTGTGCCTATGACCATATTAACTTTTTGTTTAAGAGCAATGCGCGCGGCTACCATAGAAACCTCAGCATTGGTGAAATCTACCACTACATCAGCATTGCAGACCTTCAAAAGCGAATCCAAATCGGAAGAAAAGGGTATCAGTTCGACAGCCTCAGCTAAGGGAAGATATTTCTGAGTTACTTCTTTTTCCACAGCGCCTACTGCCTTCAATCCGGGCTCGCGAACCACGGCTTTGGTTACTTCTTGTCCCATTCTGCCTAAAGCGCCATTAATAACTACTCTTATAGGTTCCATGTCACACCCCCCAGCGATGAAGTAATTTATGTTTTGTGATTCCCATGCCGTTCGCCCTTACTATAAGGACGGGCAAATTTCCCCCGACGAGGTCGAGGAGCTGCAGAATCTCTGACCTTGGCGCCGGAGATACGAGAAAGCCCCTCAAATACTGCCTTACGCGATAAGTTTATCCTACCGGAACTGTCAATGCCAATGACCTTTACCATTATTTCATCGCCTACCTTGACCACATCTTCAACCTGGGGTACATGGTAGTCAGCGAGCTCGCTAATATGAACCAGCCCTTCTTTCCCCGGTAAAATCTCTACCATGGCACCAAAATTGAACAACCTGGTTACTTTCCCGGTGTAAACCTCCCCCACCTCCACCTCCCGAGTTAGGTCCTGAATCATTTTGATTGCTTTTTGGGCTGCTTCTTCACTGGGAGAACCAATGATAATTGTGCCATCATTTTTTATGTCTATAGTTGTTTTTGTTTCATCTATAATTGACCTTATAATCCTGCCTCCAGAACCAATAACACTGCCAATCTTGTTGGGATCAATGGTAATTTCATACATCCTGGGGGCATAGGGACTGAGCTCAGCGCGGCTAGAGCTGATAGCTAAAGCCATCTTCCCCAGTATTTCCAACCTCGCTTCCCGAGCCTGACTCAAGGCTTCACCGAGGATACCACAATCTATTCCCCGAAGCTTAATATCAAGTTGCACAGCCGTGAGCCCACGAGCTGTGCCAGCGACTTTGAA
>Ga0129301_1001384_pt1 | contig 11857 bp, 7 predicted proteins | sample ConPoolayeHmetaG_FD_94489 | JGI IMG/M metagenome (GOLD analysis project Ga0129301, IMG submission 94489) | Hot spring microbial mat communities from California, USA to study Microbial Dark Matter (Phase II) - Cone Pool mat layer H metaG ...
GAAGTACATTATTGACCACGACATACCGGCACAGGTTAAACGAGTGGGAAGTTATTTCATGACCAAGCTGGAGAGCTTGAGGCAGAGGTTTGATTTCATCACTGAGGTGAGGGGGCGGGGGCTCCTGATAGCTTTAGAATTTGACAAGGAAATTGCTGAGAGGCTGATGCTAGCTTGCCTTGATAAAGGCTTATTGGTTAACAAGGTGAAGCCCAACGCCCTGCGCTTCATGCCGCCCCTTATCATCACCGAAGATGAGGTGGACAAAGCAGTAGCCATACTGGGGGATGCATTGGAAGAAACACGAAATGCAAAATGACAAAGAGAAACCTGAAAATCAGTTTAGTAAAGCCTTTTTGCATTTTGTCCTGTTAAATAGGGATTGATTTTTCACCTTTGATTTTTGAACCGGGGTTTGTCCGAAGGAGGTTATGAGATGGCAGACAAAGTAGTGTTGGCTTATAGTGGCGGTCTGGATACATCGGTGGCCATAAAATGGCTTGAGGAAAAATATGACTTGAACGTCATTACCCTCACTGTGGATATTGGCAACGTTCCGGACTTGGAGGCTATCAGGCAAAAAGCACTCAAAATCGGAGCTATAAAAGCAATAGTTGTTGATGCCAAAGAAACGTTTATTAAGTCCTTTGTCTTTCCTGCCCTCCAAGCCGACGCAGTATACGAAGGGCAATATCCTCTGGCTACAGCCCTGGGACGTCCTCTTATCGCCCAGCTTCTGGTAGAGACTGCCAAGAAAGAAGGGGCTAAGGTAGTGGCTCATGGCTGCACAGGTAAGGGCAACGACCAGGTAAGGATTGATGTCAGCGTAGCCGCTTTAGCTCCGGAATTAAAGGTGATTGCTCCAGCAAGGGAGTGGAAGATGACCCGGGAGCAAACGATTGAATATGCCCAGACTCACAATATTCCCGTCCCTATCACCAAGACTAGCCCCTATTCTATTGACCAGAACCTTTGGGGCAGAAGCATTGAGTGTGGCGTGCTGGACGACACCTGGAATGAACCACCTGAGGATGTCTTCTTATGGACAAAATCGCTGGAAAAGACACCGGCTAAGCCTGTTTATTTGGAGATTGGCTTCGAAAAAGGCGTACCGGTAAGCCTAGATGGCCAAAAGTTAGAGCCTGTGGCTCTTGTCCAGAAAGTTCATGACTTAGCTGGTCAGCATGGCATAGGGAGGATTGACCATGTGGAAAATAGGCTGGTAGGCATAAAATCTAGGGAGGTTTATGAGGCACCGGCTGCTGTGGTCCTGTTGAAAGCCCATCAAGCTTTGGAGGATTTGGTGCTGGCTAAGGAGCAGCTCCGCTTCAAAGCTAAGGTGGCGGCTGAGTATGCGGACCTCATCTACAATGGGCTGTGGTTTACAAGCATGCGACAAGACCTAGCCGCCTACGTGGAAAGCACACAAAGATATGTCACTGGCACCGTACGGGTCAGGCTCTTCAAGGGTAACTGCCAAGTAGTGGGCAGAAAGTCTCCTTATTCCCTTTACGATTATAGTCTGGCCACTTATGATAAAGCTGACGCTTTTGACCAGAGTGCCTCGCCTGGCTTCATCTACATCTGGGGTCTACCGGTGAGAACTCAAGCCAATGTGCAGCGACAACGACCCAAGTAACGATAGTTCGCACCTTGTCACTCTGGGCATAGCACAACTATACGGTAGACCTAATCCTTCATACCGTGAAGGATGGCACCCCTGGGATTGCGAGTTCATTGAAGAGCGAAGATAGTATGGTTCAGGATTCTGACTGCGTCACAGAGGTCACAATACAGACGAATCCTTTGTTTACCCTGAATGAGCAGTATCTGTCGCACATTACGAATGTTTGTCTTGCTTGAGATCGTAAAACCCCAGTTAGCAAGCAGTGCCTTAAAGGGAGAATTAGTGTCGATATCATATTCTGCTCTCTGTAATGGAGCCAATTCATCATGCGTCGCTTCGAGCTCCTCTTTTGGGTAATGAGTGGGAGCTCATATTGATTACCTAAGATTATGATGCTAAACTGTGCGGTTAGTAGGTTGTGAGAGAGTTTGACATTGGGAAGTTGGCAAAAAGCTAACTTTTGCTAGATTTGCTAGAATAGAGCGACCAAAAAAGAATATGGACAAAGGCAACCTAAGAGGTGGTGAGGAGGGTGGTGGTGGGGACAGAGTAGCGGAACTGCGGGCAAAAGCGGAAACCGAGCCGATTGCCTCCTTTCTGGGCGTGAGATTGGTCGAGCTTTCTGAAGGTTATGCCAAGGTGGCAATGAAGCTGCGACCTGAACATGTCAATTTCTTGGGGGGTGTTTTTGGCGGTATTATTGTGTCGGTAGCTGACGAGGCTTTCGCTTATGCCACTAATTCGGTTATCACCCCCAATGTAGCCTCTCAATTTAACATCCATTTCGTTTCTGCACCTAATGTCAGCGATGAACTGATTGGCGAGTGCCGAGTGGTAAAATCCGGCAAGCGTGTTTGCATCTCCGAGATGAGAGTGACCAACCAGGATGGTAAACTTATAGCCCATGCTACGGGCACAACCATTCCCATAATCCGCAGTTGAGAAAAATTCACAGCTTCCTTGGCTTACGGATTTGTTGCCCCTGTCTTAAGTGTGTTGTTGGAGGAGGAAGTTGCTGGGATTGGGTGGTCTTGAAGTCCGTCACAGTCAAACTGTCATGAGCAACTGGTTGAGTGTCGTTTCCACGACAAAGACCGGGGGTGACATGACAAGACTATCGGAAGATGCAAGGACAACTTAGCGGTAGGTTTGTTCCGTTGAAAGACTTGTGGAGCGGCGCCTTTTTTTGCCCATTGGTCTGCTTGGAGAAGCCGTTTGGGCGGCGTGTCACCAGAAATCCTCTAGAATGGCCCTGAGAGGCTTGAGAACGGGCATTAACGGTTTGCCCGCGGCCTTTTTTTTTTCTCCCCCTTTTCCCCCCACACAACTGGAGAGGAGAAAAAAGAGAAGAAAAAGCTCATCAAGCTTTGAAGGGTTTGGTGCTGGCTGAGCAATAGCTCCGCTTTAAGGCTAAGGTAGCGGCTGAGTATGCCGACCTTATCTACAATGGGCTGTGGTTTACACGCAAGCGACAAGACCTGGTGGTCTCCATGGGAAGTACACAAAGGCATGTTACCCGCACCGTACGGGTCAAGCTCTTCAAGGGTAACTGCCGAGTAGTGGGCAGAAAGTCTCCTTATTCTCTTTACGGTCGTAGTCCAGCCACTTATGATAAAGCTGACGCTTTTGACCAGAGTGCCTCGCCTGGCTTCATCTACATCTGGGGCTTGCCGGTGAGAACCTAGGCTAGTGTCCAGCGCCAGCCGACTGAATGGAGCTAGTCTCCTCTTTTTTTATTTCGGGGGCGTAACACCCGAGCTATGCTATGCTTGATGAGTATAACTTCCTTAGGATGCTGACTAACGAACGTTCTTTCGCTATTTATGCAGAGACCTGATAAATCGGGGCGATGAAACAACTGTGAGCTGGATGGCATGAGGGGGTTGTCGAGCATTTTTCCGGTGGGTGCAACAAGTGGAAGAGGAAAGCAGCCTGCGGGAAAATAAGACCGTACCTCCGCCCATACTGGGCGGAGGTACGGTCTTAAGCTCAGGTCAGGTCCCACTCACCGACATCGCCCTGGCCGTAAGAATTGTCTCCCACGGCGACCACGGAGCCATCGGACTTAAGTCCCACAGTGTGCTTGTAGCCTGCAGCGACCTGGACGATGTCTTCCCAACCACCGACATCGCACTGCCCGTAGGCATTCCATCCCACAGCCACCACAGAGCTGTCGGACTTAAGCCCTACTGTGTGGTAGTAGCCTGCGGCGACTTGGACGACGTCCTCCCAGCTAGCGACATCGCACTGCCCGAGCAAGTTCCATCCCACAGCCACCACAGAGCCGTCGGACTTAAGCCCTACTGTGTGGTAATGGCCCGCAGCGACCTGTACGATGCCTGTCCAGCTGCCGACATTGCACTGCCCGAAGTAATTGTCTCCCACAGCGACTACAGTGCCGTCGGACTTAAGCCCCACGGTGTGCCTGTAGCCTGCAGCGACCTGGACAATGTCTTCCCAGGTACTGACATTGCACTGCCCGAAGTAATTGTCTCCCACAGCGACTACAGTGCCGTCGGACTTAAGCCCCACGGTGTGCGTGTAGCCTGCAGCGACCTGGACTATGTCTTCCCAGTCATCGACATTGCACTGTCCGTGGTCGTTGTTTCCCACAGCCACCACAGTGCCATTGGACTTGAGCCCCACCGTGTGCGAACCACCTGCGGCGATCTGAATGATATCTGCCCAGTCGCCGACATCGCACTGCCCGCTGGCGTTGTTTCCCACAGCGACTACAGTGCTGTCGGACTTAAGCCCTACAGTGTGGTACTCCCCTGCCGCGACCATAGGATTGACTGCAAAGTTAGCGGTGACGGTGACAGCTTGACCGGGCATGGTAAAGGTTGTCTCCGGTTCATTGGGGTTGTCGAATTCGCCGGCTGGCGCTGTCCAGTTCACGAAGTGATAGCCCTCGTTGGCTTCCGCTTTTATGCTAACTCTTGCGCCTTCTTCGTAGGGCGAGGCATTGGTCAGGTCAATTGCTGTGCCACCTGTCTGGGGACTTGTTGCCATGGTGAGTTCGTAGACCGCCACAAAGTTAGCGGTGACGGTGACAGCCTGACCGGGCATAGTGAAGGTTGTCTCCGGTTCATTGGCATTGTCGAATTCACCGGCTGGCGCCGTCCAGTTCACGAAGTGATAGCCCTCGTTGGCTTCCGCTTTTATGCTAACTCTTGCGCCTTCTTCGTAGGGCGAGGCATTGGTCAGGTCAATCGCTGTGCCACCTGCCTCCGGATTTGCTGCCATGGTGAGTTGGTAAGTCGGTGGCGGTGGAGATATCGACTCAAAAGTAGCGGTGATGTCGTAATTGTTCTGCATATTAATGGTGGTCTCAGGGTCAGTGACGCCATTTATAGGTGCACCTACCCAGTTCACAAACTCATATCCTTCACCAGGGCTGGCCAGCAGGTCGACATCTGTACCAGCAGGGATATCAAATATTGTCTCTGACTCGCCCGGGCCGATCACGGTCTCCTCTCCATTAATTGTGACAGTGACAGAACCTCCGATGGTGCTGGAAACCGTGAGGGCGTACGGTATGGGCTCACCGGGACCACTCGGACCACTTGGTTGACAGCCCATCATCCCCGCAATTAAGGCTACTGTAAGCAAAAAGATGCTGACTCTTTTCATGTTATGCTTCCTCCTTGAAACAAGTTTTCTTATTTCCTATTTTTTTCCTTATATCTCGCTCCTTCTCTCATATCTCACCTCCTTTATAAGTCGTTTGTGAATTAGTCGCGACTATTCAACAATATTTATTCATACTTAATAAAAGGCGTAGCCTTATTTGGTGTCAATCGCCCATTGGTAATAGGCAATTGGTACCATCTGGCCAAGTGCAGATCGTAATGTCGAGCGAAATCGTGCGATTAATTAAAATACAGGGTGAGAGCTATAGTTGAAGCTAGTAAAATCGAGCACCTGCTTCTTGGCTTTTGAGTATGTTGGTCTACCGGACTGGATTCCGGATTTGATTCTCTGGCTTATGATTTGTGAGCAACTAAGCTGGAAAGGGTGCCGGCGATTGGAGTGAATCTGGTTGCACTGCAATATGCCGACGGACCAGACTCTTTGAAGGATCTCATTGATTTATAGAAGTGGGGAATCAATGAGGCTGGTTTAATCGCGACGGGTGAAGATGGGGCAGAGGTAGCCATCTGCATCCTGAAGAGATAATTATGTAATTCATGGGCAGGGTGCTTCTCAGAAAAATTTGCTTAGCGCGCCTCTGGAAATCATCCTAAAATGCCTCTGAGAAGCCCAAGAAAGGGCATAAAACCTTTCCCCCCGCAAAAAAAAAATTATCCGAAGAATCTCATTCTCTCTTTAGTCCTTAGTGGGGATGGTCTGTAATTGGGCCATAGCAATATCGCCTAAGAGTGAAGCGTTTAGCTTGCGTTGGTGACCGGGTAGCCTTGTCTATTCAATGCCAAGGCCTGAACAGCCTTCGCCACCATTTTTGCTCAGGGGTCTGCTTAGGGCTTTCCAGGAGCAGCAATCGCTCTTGGAGCATCTCTGCTTTGGCTTTCCAATAGCCAACCTCCTGAGATAACTGCTCTATTCTATTGATAAGGGTTTGGATAGAGGAGGTATTATCTGATAAGGGCGTGGTGAGCAAGGGTAAATCCTCGATGATGTAGGAATCGCCAAATTTGGAGGGGACTAGTTTAGCCTTAATCTTGCCGGATTTGATGTAGCGGCGGATTGTTACCGTAGAGAGGCCTAGGGCAGCAGCGGCCTCTCTGATTGTGTAGCCGTTCATTAAGAACATTGTAACACGTTTGTCAATGTCCTTGGAATAGGGCTGATAAGGCCTGAATAGGATAAAGGTATAACCGTATTGATTAGGGTAAAAGGGATAATGGTGGGACTGCCGCGGGGTTTTTAAATGAGGAGAATCCGCTGTCAGGGTACCAGGGTCCGGAAATTTGCCTGCAGACAGAGCGCAGCCATAAGTTAGTGTTCGCTAATTGGTGTAGTGTCCTAGGAGATCGAAATAGCTAGAGCTGAGAGATGATTGCATAGGGACACTCAATAACACTCAGCGGGTCTATGAGCATGACCTTAGTGGGATCGTTTATCGTTTGCCATCCCAGTTCTGGTACGAGCATAGTAGTGGGTATCCATGCTATGGAGATGTGAAGATGAGGTGGAATAACTGTTCCGCTATTTCCTGTGTCAGCGATAAGACCAATGATGTCGCCCTCGCCCAATCTCTCTCCAGGGCGAATACGATTGCCCGGCTTTATGTGACCATAGATTGTGTATAACTGGCGCTTGCTAAAGTCGCAGGCGCTATGCCTGATGAACACAGATTTTCCCAGAAAATCGGCACTGATCTTCACGACCTGGCCTTCAAATATCACGGGGATTTTCGCGTCTCCAGTCAGATGATGGAGGTGGCCTTCTTTAGTCCGGCAAAAGCACAGGTCCAGTCCCTCATGCGGATTGCGCCGCTTCGTTGAGTCGCCCCACCATTTGTCAAGGGAGCCAAACAACATCGCCGGATGAAATATCCATTCCTTAAATCCTATGCTGTCAAGATTGTTGACAGACACCAGCCTCGCATGGAACGACCTTGACACAGGCAGCCTCTCGAGTCCCTTGCCCTTGACTTCGTTCAACCTATCGCTCCCCTTTCCTGTTTACGCGGTATTCTGGAGATGAAATACTTGATTTATAAGACTAACTGGGATGTCATCCCGTCAATGTCTGTCAGGAATCATTCAGACGCCATTTGATGACATCGGTCGACCAGATAGTGCTGATGGCTTTTTCTAGCACTGCTTTGCGCGGCTCAGGTATGTCGAGCAGCATTCGCAGGATGCGGTCGTCAAATTGACTGAGGAGAGAGCACCGTTTGCGCAGCGCGAGTATAGTGGTTCTGGCTCCGCCATAGACCAGATAATCGAGTGACCGAGCGTGGGGCTCAAGGTGCTCCCGTATATGACCGCAAGCTCGCTCTAGAAACTGCTCTATCTGCTTTTCCCTGTGCCGGGCAAACCGTGCTTGCGAGGAGCCGCCTTTCTTATGGCGGCCATGCACAAGACCTGTTCCGGTCTTGCTATCTATGAGTTTTGTGCCTTGGCAGATGCCAATGCTATATGCTCCCAAACGAACAAGAACCAGAGCGATAAGTAGGTCCCGACTGAGAAGAGAGCGGAGGGGCTCAACGTCATAGCCGTTCGCGATATATTCTTCTGCGATGGGGAATGGAGGCAGGATAAGATATGATTGTTCAGGATTCCAGAAAAGCGCTGCCCCCATTTTGGAGCTGCTAATGAGCCCCGCCATGTCGGGCGCGACCTCGATTGCAGCAAGTACCTGTCTCAGCAAATTTTCCACCCTGGCTTGAGGCGTTCCACGCCGGAGATACAACGATATGGCTTTACCCTGGGTCAGAGCCAGCTTGTCGAGAAAGCTCAGCATGCTTGACCTGCCCAAGCGGAATCTCCTCGAGATAAACATGATTAATCACCCCAACAGGCAACATTTTACATGTTGATTACGGTAATGCCGTCGCCTCCCTCATCCTGTTCCCCAGGGCGAAAAGACGCGACCAGGGGATGGGAAGCCAAAGTTTCTCTCACAATCTGACGCACAGTGCCCGTGCCGATACCATGAACGATGCGAACCTGTCTCAAGCCACATAGAGACGCTTGGTTAAGGTAGTCATCCAGCATTGGCTCAACCTCCTCGGCTCTCTTTCCTCGCAAATCAAGCTCAGGAGACACCCGGGATCTGCTCGATCGCCTCGTTATCAATACACTGTCTCTTTTCGCCACGCTAGTTGATGGCATCTTCTTTTCCACGCTATCCAGCTTGAGAGTCATCTTTACTTTCCCAGCCTGCACCTCGACAAGCTCACGTTCCTCGGATATTGACAGTACCGTCGCTGATATGCCAGCGTCTTTCAGCCAGACAGTATCACCGGGGGCAATCAAGCCTGCCTCTGGTTCCTTTCCACCTGCTTCTGCCCTTAAGCTTACTTGCCAGGCTTCCGCGCTCAACTGCTGCTGAACCTCAGCCAGCGCTTTTTTAGCTTGTTCAATTCCTTGTCGGGATTTTTCCTTGCGCAATTCCGCTGTCGCCTGACGAATTTTCCTCTGTAATTCAGCGGCGTCCCGAACGACTCGGTCACGCGTCTCCCTGACGATTCTTCGTCTGTCTTCTTCCAGTTGGCGGAGTTTTTCTTTCAATTCCTCGTTCCTCTGTTTTGCTTCTTTCAGTTCATTCTCTAGGCTGTGGCGAATTGACTCAACATTCGCCTGTGTGGTCACTAGACGGGTAAGCAGAGCCTCGATCTCTTGGGTTCCTTTAGAAAGCATGTCTCTGGCGCGGGTGACAATTTCCGCGGGCAGTCCCAGGCGAGACGCTGTAGCCAAAGCATTGCTGCCGCCGGGAATACCCACTGTCAGGTGATAGGTGGGCGCCATGGTAACGGGGTCCACGTCCAGAGCCGCATTTTCCATGCCCTTGGTAGCGTGAGCCAGCGCCTTCAGTTCGGTGTAGTGAGTAGTAGCTACGGTCATCGTTCCCTGTGATAGGAAATGGAGCAGGATGGCACGAGCCAGAGCCGAGCCCTCGCCCGGGTCAGTATTGGTGCCCAGTTCGTCTAATAGCACCAAGCTTTTTGGCGTGGCGTTGTTGATGATGTGAACAATGTTGCCTATATGCCAGCTGAAGGTGGACAGGGTTTGCTCAATGCTCTGCTCATCACCGATGTCGGCGTATATGCCGTCAAAAACGGGGATGCGGCTTTCTGCCTGCGCCGGAATAGGCAAGCCAGCCTGTGCCATCAGGCTGAGGAGTCCTATTGTTTTGAGCGCCACTGTCTTGCCCCCGGTATTGGGCCCGGTAATGACCAGGACAGAGAAATCCTGCCCAATCTCGACCGACAGTGGCACTGCTTTCTTTCCCAGTAACGGATGCCGAGCTTCGACCAATTTGAGGACTCCGGCTGGTCCGTCCTTGTTTGCCTCTTGGTTTTTGCCAGCCGCTACGATAATGGGCTCGGTAGCTCTGGCTTCTCTGGCATATCTAGCTTTAGCCAGTGCGAGGTCAATCTCAGCAAGCAATTCTATATTACGAGAAATTTGGCTTTCAAATGCCCCGACTTCAGCGCTGAGCGTTCTCAGTATCCTTTCTGTTTCATCTTTCTCTTCGGCAACCAACTGGCGCAGCTCATTCTGCACTTCTATAGTTGTCCAAGGCTCAATAAATACAGTGGCTTCGGTATTGGAGACGTCATGGACAATGCCCTTTATCTGCCGGCGGCACTCTACCTTAATGGGAATTACATACCGACCTTCTCGCTCGGTTACAATGGGTTCTTGGACTATCTTCCGCCCTCTGGGGGACGAGATTATCGCCTGCAGATGGGCAAGCAATTCCTGGCGAACCTGCCGCATTCTATGTCTTACCGACGCTAGCTTAGGTGAGGCGGTGTCCAACAGGTCGCCGTTCGGACTGAGGCAGCCACCAATATCCTTTACAAGTTTGTCCAGTGTTACAATGTCCCGGGCTAAGCCGCTAAGCAGCGGGAGCTCACTGGACAGGTTCGTCAGGTGCCTTTTCAGCCGGTGGGCGGAGTCTAGCGTCTTTTGAATTTCCAAAAGAGATTTAGGATCAAGGATTTTGCCCCGTGCCGCTAGCTTTACCATTTCTCGGACATCAACTACCTCGCCGATGTGGAAATCGGGGCTCAGTGAAAGCAAGCGGCGCGCCTCAGCGGACTGTCTGAGTCGCAAGCGAATCTCTTCTTCATCCGAAAGGGGAACGAGCGCGAGGGCAAGTTCCCGGCTAGCCGAAAATGAAGTAAAGCCCGCCAGTATGTCCCTAATCTTGTGAAATTCCAGCAGTTCTAAATCCCGGTCGCCCAAGGTAGCCTTCCTGAGTCGGTTATACTGTCGTCTCCATGTCAATCAGCGAATAGTATAAAGCAATCACCCCAGTTTTCAAAAAGGCGGCTTCTCCAGCCCAAGGCGGACAGAGTTGTCCTTGAAAGATTGCCAGCCTGTTCTGCGAAGCGGTAGCGGATTTGTAGCAGGAGTGATTGGCATCGTGTCCCGGGAATTTAAAAAGGCTAGGCGGTTGCGCTGGGCTCAGGCTTTGTACAGAGGCTGCTGAGGACTACTTGACAGGAGTGCAGGCTATGGTAATCTTACGCCTTATGTCACAATGGCGGCGGGGGTTATTCCGGGGGCTTGTCCCTCAGTAGTGCTCTCTGTAATAATTCCAATAAGATGGGGCAAATAGTGAAAATGGTCAAGATTTGGCTTGGTCTGATTTCGCTGAACATAATAGCGGTGCTGTGGACACTGGGTGGCTGTCCATCCACCGTAACGCCGGCTGATTTGCCAGAGCTACCAGCTCGTGGCTTTTTCATGGGAATCCTGCCCACACCCTGGGAGGGGCAATCCTTTGCCGACGCCTATCAGGAGGCGTCCACGTGCGCTGATTTTGCGCCAGTGTGGGGCCGCCCGACCCCGTTCTACAATCTGGCACAGGAGCTATCAGGGGACTGGGGCAAAACGTTCGTGAAGCAATACACGAGAGGGAACGGCATGTTCCCACTTGTTCACCTGTCCTTTATTGGTGTCAACACGACTCTCGTCGTTCCTCCGGGAATGTCCGGGGCTACTCTGGCAAGTCTGGAATGGAGGCAGGCATACAAGCAGGCGGCTCTTGATGTGGTGCGGGCATCCCGACCGCTCTACTTGTCCATAGGCAACGAGGTCAACAAGTGGTATGAGAAATATGGTGTCAACGCAAGCGACCCTAATGGCTTCCAGAATTACGTCAGCCTGTACAATGAAATATACGATGCCGTAAAGGAGCTCTCTCCGCAAACAAACGTATTCTGCACCTTCGCTCGCGAGGTGGTGTCTCAGAACAGGGAGGCTGATCTCGATGTTCTTACTCTATTCAATCCCAACAAGATGGACGTCCTGATGCTAACCAGCTATCCCTATGCTGTGGCAGGAATCAACCGGCCGGCGGATATCCCCGACGACTATTATGCCCGAGCCGCGCAATATTTTCCCGGCAAACCCTTTGGGTTGAGCGAATTTGGTTGGTCAGCGCTGGAGGAATTTGGCGGTGAGCAGGCGCAGGCAGACTCCCTTACCGAGGTGGCGGGGCGTCTTACCCTGCACCGGGGGATAAACCTTCGGTTCTTGGGCTGGCCTTGGCTATCTGCTCTGGATGAGAATGATTCCATAGCTC
>Ga0129301_1001387_pt1 | contig 11849 bp, 11 predicted proteins | sample ConPoolayeHmetaG_FD_94489 | JGI IMG/M metagenome (GOLD analysis project Ga0129301, IMG submission 94489) | Hot spring microbial mat communities from California, USA to study Microbial Dark Matter (Phase II) - Cone Pool mat layer H metaG ...
CCCTCCAAAAATTTCCACCCCAAAACTCATTTTCTTCTGACGGCTAGTAGAAATTTTTAAGTTTGTTTGGGTAATTTGATATAGTTTGATTATCTTGAAGAGGAAAAATCAACGGTTTAGAATAGTAAATATGCCTGTCCAACAACATCCGGTACCACAACATATTTCCTCTTACGAATTTCGCTTGGTTGGCGATATGACTCTAAAACAATTCGGCTATTTAGCCGGGGGAGTGCTGGTTGCTTTATTTTTTTATAGCCTACCGCTGGTTGGATTTATTAAATGGCCCTTGGTTTTGCTTTCCGGATTTTTAGGCTTTGCCTTCGCCTTTATGCCAATTGAGGAAAGGCCCCTTGCTACCTGGCTTTTTGCTTTTATTAAAGCCGTTTTTTCTCCCACTTTGTTTGTTTGGCAGAAAAAACCAAAAAAATTAGAAATTTTTGAACCGATTATCCGCCACCCAGTAAGCTCAAAGGCTCCTCCCCCTGATGTCCTTCGGTTTCGTCAGTATCTTACTACTCTTCCTCAGCCTTCGGCAAAAAATCCTTTAGACCAAAAGGAAGAAGAGTTTTTAAAACAAATTGCCGCTCTTTTTCCCGCCACTAAAACTACAACTCAACCAAAACCAATAACTCTTCCCCCAATTTCTCCCAGACAAGAAATTACTCCTCCCCAACCATCGCCTAAACCGTCTCCCAAACCACCTACTAAACCACCAACAAAGGCTTTTATCTATCGCCAATTCAGAAGGCCAAGAAAGCCAGCTGTAACCGCTAAAACTAGCAAGGAACTACCAATTCCTATTCCTCCACCAGCCCCGAATATAGTTAGTGGAATGGTTTTTGATAAAAACGGAGAAATTGTTGAAGGAGCACTCCTAGAAATTATAGATAAAGAAGGGATGCCCGTCCGCGCTTTAAAAACCAATAAACTTGGGCAATTCATTATTGCTACACCTCTTCAAAACGGTCAATATGAAATAGAAATTGAAAAAGAAGGCCTAAACTTTGATATAATTAAATTTGAGGCAAAAGGGGAAATTATTCCCCCTTTTGAAATTCGGGCAAAATAAAAATGATCCCTACTCAAGCCATTCGTGCCAGCACTCAAGACCATCTAGAAATTGAAGACATCAAAGAAGGGATCGTTATTTTGAAAGATGGTGGTGCTTGTTTGGTACTCTCTGTTACCTCAATAAACTACGACCTTTTATCAGAAAGGGAGCAAGAAGCAATTGTCTATGCCTATGCGGGACTTTTAAATTCCTTAAATTTCCCTATCCAAATCGTTATCCGCTCCCAACTAAAAGACATTAGTCACTATGTTAATTTTTTGAATAAAACAGCTGAAAAAGAAAAAAGACCCTTAATTAAAGAGCAACTCCTAAAGTATGCTAGGTTTGTTGCCGAAACAGTGAAAAAAAATAATGTCCTAGATAAAAAATTTTATATTGTAATTCCTATGAGTCCCTTGGAAATTGGCGCTGCTAAAGCCTTTGCCGCCACTTTTTCTCCCGGAAAAAGAAAACTTCCTTTTAATAAAGCTTATATTTTGGAAAAAGCAAAAATTAATCTTTATCCCAAGAAAGACCATATTTTACGTTTATTACGCCGAGTAGGGTTGGAAGGGAAACAGTTGGACACAAAGGAGTTAATTAAATTGTTTTTTGAAATTTACAACCCTGAATCGCCAGGCCAACAAATTGTTGAAACGGAACAATATCAAAAACCCCTAGTCCAATCAGTCTTGCCACCACCCGTTTTCCCTGCCTCCCCTCCGTCGCCTTCCCCTCAGGAAAACACTCCCCCTAAGGAAAGAAATCAAGAAGAACATCACACTGTTTTTGAAAAAATTAATAGTTTAGTTAAAGAAACAACTATTTTCCCTAAAGAAAAAGACAAATGAACTTGCCATTCTTTAAAAAAACAGTTAATCAAGAACCTCATTTGCCTCCAAAAAACGAGGATACTGAAAATTTGGAAAAGGGACTCGTTTGTGTCCAAGATATTATTGCCCCGGGAGCAATTGAAATTGATTTTGATTATTTAAAAATTGGCAATAAATACTTCCGAACCCTTTTTATTGCTGGCTATCCAAGGTTTGTTTCTGCCAACTGGCTTGCCCCCCTAATTAATTTCGACCACAGTTTAGATATTGCTATGTATATCTATCCAATGGAGGGGAAAGGGGTTTTAGATGATTTGCGCCGAAAAATAGCGGAGATGGAAGCAGAATTACAAATTACTACAGAAAAAGGTCGGCTCCCTGACCCAGCAACAGTCGCCAAACTTGAAGACGCCCGCCAGCTCCAGGAGCAGCTGGTAAAAGGAGCAGAAAGATTTTTCCAGTTTGGTCTTTATATTACTATTCCTGCCAATTCTTTAGAGGAGCTAAACCAAATTTCCAAACAAGTTGTTGCCACTTTAGGTTCGCTAATGATTGTTTCTAAACATGCTACTTTACAAATGGAAGAAGGATTTAAAACTACTATTCCCACCTGCATCGATAAATTAATGGTTACCAGAAATATGGATACCACTTCTTTAGCAACTACTTTTCCTTTTACAACTTCAGAGCTCACTGCTAACGAAGGAATTATGTACGGAATCAATGAGCACAATGGTTCGCTGATAGTTTTTGACCGCTTCACTTTAGAAAACGCCAACTCGGTAGTCTTTGGAAAGTCGGGCTGCGGAAAAAGTTATTTAATTAAACTTGAGGCTCTCCGTTCTCTAATGCTGGGGACAGAAATTATTATTATTGACCCGGAGGCAGAATACAAAGCGTTAGCGGAAGAAGTAGGAGGCGAGTATATTACTTTTGGTTTTGGTTCAAAAGCAAAAATTAATCCCTTTGATTTATCAGCAATTTATGAAGAAGGAGAAAACGAACTCGGACTAAAAATTCTTTCTTTACACTCTCTTTTTAAGGTAATTATGGGAGAACTAAACCCAACCGAAGAAGCAATTTTAGACCGAGCCTTAGTCCAAACTTATAAAATGAAGGGAATTACCCCGGAGCCGGCAACTCAAAAAAACGAACCACCCCTAATGGAAGATCTTTATAAAGTTTTAATCGGTATGGAAGAACCAGAAGCTGCTTCCTTAGCTTCTCGGCTGGAAAAATTTGTTAAGGGAAGTTTTATTGGGATTTTTGACCAGCATTCCAATGTAGATATCAAAAATCCCTTTACTGTCTTCTCTATTAAAGAACTTGAGGAAGCTCTTCGACCAATTGCCATGTTTATTATCTTGGATTATATTTGGACAAAAATTAAAAGAGAAATGAAAAAAAGAATATTAATTGTTGATGAGGCTTGGTATTTAATGAAATATTCAGACTCAGCAAATTTTTTGTATTCAATTGCCAAAAGGGCAAGAAAATATTATTTAGGGCTAACAACAATTACTCAAGATGTAGAAGATTTTTTGGCTTCAGATTATGGAAAGGCAATTGTTACCAACTCTTCTATGCAGATTTTAATGAAACAATCTCCAGCGGCAATCGATAAAGTTGGTCAGGTTTTTTATCTTTCTGACGGGGAAAAACATCTTTTACTCTCGGCTGATATAGGCGAGGGACTATTTTTTGCCGGCGCAAATCATGTGGCAATGAGGGTTGTCGCTTCTCCAGAAGAGCACCGTTTAATTACCACCAAGCCAGAAGAAATCTTAGCCCAGATTCAAGAGAAACAAAAAAAGACTTTTCCCCAGAAAGAAAATCTCTCTTAAAATTGTGATATTATTAAATCAAAATGGAAGAAAAAGAATTTTTTCAATGGCTTGAAGTTTTAGTTTATTCTCTCCAATTTCCAGAATGGCCTTTGGAAGAAAAAATTAGCCGCCAACAAGCGATAGCCTTAATTGCCAATTTTTTTAGTTTAGATCCCGAAGATCTAGACTTTATCCAAAAAGCTTTTTCAAAATTAGGTGAACTTGAAATCGAAAAAGAAACGGCTCCTAGTATTCCTCCAAACTTAAAAGAGTTGGTAGCTGCTTACGAAGAACATCTAGCAACTGAAGAAGCCAAAATTAAAACCAATCCTTCTTATTGGGAATATTATCAAGAGATTTTAAAAGAAACTTTAAAAAAACTTAAAAACCCTTCTTTGGCAAAAGCAGTTAGCCAACAAATAACCCAAAAGGTAGCTCAAGAACTTCCCCAGGTAACTCATCCTCAAGCTTTTGAAGAAACAGTAAAACCAGAGGAATATAAAACTACTCTCCGAGAGGTAGTTAAAAAAAATCTCCCTCCTGAAGTTTCGCTACCGCCAGAAACAATCAAGCGTCTAGCGGAAACAACTCGGCCTTTAGCAGCAAAACTGGCTGCTATCCCTCGGCCTTTACCAACCTCACCAATCCCGTCCCCTATTTCCGAAGAAATTCCTCCTTCAGTAATCACCAAAATCGCTGTTGAAACTCAAGGTGTTGCTTTTAAGCCTGTTTTTACTCTTCTTCACCCACCAACAGCAATTAGCGCTGTCAAAAAAATCGCGCTTGCACCAATAGTTAAGCCTCTTCAATGGATGGTAAAAATAGCTCCAGAAAACATTCCTGAAGAAATTAAAAAGTTTGTTTTAGAAGGATTAACCAGCAAGGATATTCAAGAAAGCATCAATGCTTTTCAAGAAGCTGGACTTTCTTCTAAACACCCAAAGATTGACCAACTTAAAAATCAGAAGGATAAGTTGACTTCATTCGAAAGTTCTCACCCAGTTTTAAGTTTTATTCTCCGTCACTATCATGAATTTTCTAAAAAAACCGGCAGCCGACAAATTCAAGAACCAAAAACCGGATTGTGGCTTCCAAGGCTTTCTCCCTCTCCGACTTGGCAAGACCAAAAAGGATATGCCTCGGCGCTCCGAGAAAATTTAAATCGGCTGGGAGTTTTTCTTAAAACTCATCAATGGCTGCCTTCTCCAAGAGGAAGAATTATTCACCTTGTTTTACCAGACAAAATTGTCCGTTTCTTCTCTTTTGGTAAAATCCAAAGTTTTATTGCTTTAAAGAAAATTACTTATCAAAAAATTATCCAACCAGTTTTAATTTGGCTGGGAAAAACTGCTATTGGAAAAGCGATTAAAACTGGAGTAAAAAAGCTATTTTCTTGGGGGCTAGCTAAGCTAGGAATTTCTCTTGCTGGCGCGGCGGCTGGTGTTGCCACCGGTCCTCCAGGATGGGTAGTCACCTTGATTTCTTTTTTACCCAACATTATTAGTTGGGCTAAAAGAGGAATTAAAAAATTGTTGGAAAAACCGGAATTAGCAATTTTTTTAGGAATTGGACTAGTTGGCTTGCCAATTTTAGTTCCTATGCTTCCGGTTTTAAAAACCATTCTCACCGCCGCCGGAATAATCTCTGCTGGAATTGGGTTTTTGGCTAAGAGCGGCTCTTTTCTCGCCGGAATAGCAGGTAAAATAGGTGGTTTTTTAAGCAGCGCCGCTAATACTATCGGTGGATTTTTTTCTTCTTTATCAACAATCTCTCTTCCTTCAATTCTCCCAATAATTGCGGTTGGAGGAAGTTTAGGACTAACCGCCACTTTAACTCTCACTACCATCATCACTACCGGTAGCGCTTTTTTAGAAGAAGGAAAGGGAGGAGAAACTTCTTCTTATATTGGCTCTCCTGTCTCTCCCCGAGGATTAACAGAAGCTAGTCATTTAGCAGAGTCAGTTATTTGGACCTTAAATAACTGCGGAATAACTGCTATTAATAAAACGACCTGGGAAGAGACAAAAAAATGTCTGTATAATAGTAGTCTTCCCAATAAAGAAATAATTATTGATCAGTTTCGTTTCTCTGTTTTCGAAGTTGGACCAGGACTTCAATGTGTCGGTTTTGTTAGAGGAGTGATGGCTGCTTTAGGAAAAGATCCTGGTGGAGGTCGACATGCTCGAGGATATCTTGATCCCCCTACTCCTTCTGGTTACTATCGTGCCAACACAGATATGAACAATGTTCAAATTGGTGATCTAGTTATCTTGAGGGGAGAAAGTTATGGACATATCGCCATTGTTGTTAATATTGTTGAAAAAAATGGTATAAAATATCTCCATGTAGCTGAAGCAATAGGAACAAATAATGGAATTATAAGAATAAACGAAGTGAATGCTATTTACTTTGACGGTTTTCTAAGACCAATATGAAAAAAATAAATCTTTTATTTATTTTAGTTTTAATTTTAGCTTTCCTAGCCAGTGTTTTAATTTTTTGGCGGGTCTTTCTTTATCAACCTCCAGAAAAAATTCCCTCTCCAGCACCTGCTCCAATTCCTACCCCTCTTCTTCTTACTACTCCCACCCCTATTTTAAACGAGGGGAAAGGAGATTCTTCTTCCAAAATTATAGAATCGCTTAAAGGAAAATTTCCTTTAGTTGAGTTCTTGCCTTACGAAACAGAAAATTTTTATTTGGATTATGTTGCTCCCCTTCACCTTCGGGCAACAATTAAAAAGGCTGCTGTCTCTGCTCAAATTAAACAAGAAATTTTAAATTGGATAAGTTCTAAGGGAGTAGATCCTCAAACTCACAAAATTGATTTTATTCCTGCACCCTAACCGGCATAATAATATGAAAATAAGAAGAATCTCCTACCGGTCGGAAAATACCGGGATTTAAAGAAGTAGTCATTTCAAAAGAAACTTCGTCAGCTTCAGTAGAATTTAAAAAATCTAATATAAACCGAGAATTAAAAGCAATCGAATTTTCTTCTCCTTCTTGTTTTGCCTCCAACTCCACCAAGTTATCACCCACCTGCGGCGCATTAGCAGAAACTTTGAAATTTTTCGCCAACGACGAACCCGCCGTTTTAGGCGAGGAACCGTGAATTTTAAATTTTACTATATTTGCCGACTCCCGGGCAAAAATCGAAGCCGTCCTTACTCCTCGCAGAAAACCTTCTTTTTCTAAAATAACTCTTGTTGTCCATTTTTCGGGGATAATTTTTTCAAACTCAGGAAAACTTCCCTCAATTAACCGAGAAACAATTTCTGCTTCAGGGGTGGTAAAAATTATTTGATTAGAAGAAGAAGTAATTGCTAAACCAATTTCTCCTTTTCCCTGCTGACCACCAACAATTTTTTCTAATTCTCCTAAAACTCTCGCGGGAATAATTAATCCCTTTTGAAAATCCTTAACCTCCTTAAGATTTTTCCCTGCTTTCATTTTTTTAAACGAAAGTCGATAACCATCTGTTGCTACTAAAACTAATTCTTCATTTTTAATTTGAAAAAGAACGCCGGTTAAGGGTGGCCTTCCCTCATCTTGACTGGCGGCAAAAATTGTTTGGGAAATTCCTTTTAAAAGTTCTTCGGAAGAAAAAGAAAAAGTTTTCTCTTCTTCAAGAGTAGGAACAACAGGAAATTCTGAAGCAGGTAAACCTACAAAATTAGCAGAATAAGAACTGCAAACAAGACCAAGACTATTATCTTTAACTTCTAGCTGAACTTTCTCTGGGGGAAGAAAAGAAACAAACTCTGTCAAAACTCTTGCCGGTATAGAAATTGCCCCTTCCTTTTCCACTTTTGCTCCCACCCAGTAATTTATTCCTGTTTCTAAATTTGTGGCCGAAAGTTTTAATCTCCCTCTATCAGTTGCTAGTAAAATATTACTTAAAACAGGAAGTTGAGCTTTAGGAGTAATAAACCGACTTACTAATGAAAGACCTTTACTTAAATTTTCTTGCAAAGTTAAAACTTTCATTTTTTATATCTTAACATTAAAGCGCTTATTGTTCAATATTCTTTTTTAGTTTACTCGCCAATAAAATAAATTTCAAAGAGTAAATCCGAGGAAAAATCGGGAGTAAAAACATAGGTATTGTCTTTAACCATCGCCAAGGGCCAAACTGGGAAAACCACCACTCCCTGAGGGGGAAGAATTTTCAAATTAAATTTTTCTTCTTTCATCCCTGATTGCTTTTGGACAAAATATAAATATTGAAATTTACTCCCAAATTCAATTTTCTCTGGCAAAATCCAGTTAATCTCTACTTCTTTTTTTTCGCCAACAGGAACATTTACCAAAAATCCAAACGAGGTTTTATTGGAAAGGCGAATAATATCAATTTTTTCTTTCTCCACCTCTTTAAAACCGTCAAGAACTTTTTCCAATTGACTTCCTTGGGGAACCAAAATCCTTAAATAGTTTTTATAATCTCCAGCAGGAAAATGGGGTGAAGGGCTTTTGTTTTGATAGCTAATTTTTAGGCTTTTTCTAATCCGACCATCTTTTTCTACCTTTATTTCCTCATTTAAAATTCTTTCAACAAAATAATTTGCTTTATTCACTCCCACATTCGTCTCAACAACAAATAAATAGTCCGTAAGACATTTATCACCGCCAATTTGCCTGCCAGCTGAAGCGCTTGTAAAGGCAGAACAATTGACATTTCTTATGCCCCCATCCCAACCTAAATCAAAAACCACCTCCATTGCTTGAGGGTTATTTAAATACACAAGAATATCTTTCGCCTGTAAAGATTGATAAATGCTTTTGCCAATTTCCAGTTTTGTTTTTGCCTTGGCATTCCTTATTTTTTCAAACAACATTCTTGCTACCGCTCCTAAAAAATCTTGCTTTTGGGTCGAGCCGGGAAAAAAACCAATTTCTGAATGATATTGGGCCCTTTCAAAAAAATTACTGGCGTTAATTTTTTCTTTATAATCAGAAAGTTCAATTTCTCCAACTACCTCCAATAAGCGGCGGGCAACAAAAAGATTAATTCCCACCACGCCATCAACTTTCCTCCCCGTTTCTTTTTCTAAAAACCACTGGATTTTCTTTGCTGAAGTAGGAAAATCCGGATCCCAGTTGGCATCTCTTAAATACCAACTCGCTTCTCCTAAATATTTTTTAAGCTCCGGCGGCGGCTCAACATAGCCCTTCAACTGACCGTCAGCCCAATAAACATCTTGAACCTCAAAATCAACAAATTTTCCTTTTTCAAAAGTTAAAAAGGCAAAAGAACCAATAAAACCTCCTGTTGGTCTTAACTCCGCTGAATTTTGAAGCAAAACTAAATAAGTCCGCTTTTCGCCTTCTCCTATTGCCCAGGGTAAAATTTCCATTCCTCTTTCAATTTGAATTATTAGAGGTTTTTGTTTGAAAATTTCCTTGTTTAATTTATTAAACAAATCGCCAAAACCTAAAAAATTTTTTGTTTGATTAATTAAATTGGAATTTTTTAATTCTCCTTCTATAAAAGAAAGATGAGAATAAACTTGTCCGAGAGCAATTCTTGTTTCCGAAAGCAACTCATCTACATCTGCTTGTTGATTTTGAAAAATAAAATCCAGCAAAAAATCAAAATTTCTAGCCGTAATACTTCCTTCTTTTATTCCCCCTGCTAAATGTTTTCCCAAAAATAAAGGTCGAGCAAAAAATTTATTTAATCCTAAAAAAGAGAAAGTCTTTTCGCTTTTCTCTAAAAAATTTTCTGCCTCCTTACTAACTTTTTCTGCTTCCTGAAAATCAGCGGCCAAAAATAATTCTGCTGCTTTTTTAATTTTTTTCCCACCAAGAAAAAATTCTAAAAAGGGAAGGGAAATCAAGAATGTAAAAATTAAAAGAAAAATTAAAAAAGGAATGGCTATTTTTTTTATTTTTCTTAAGGAAGATTTTGGTTTTTTCTTTTTTTCAGAAAATTGGGAAGGCTGTAAAAAGGCTAATGTTTGTCTCAATCCTTCTTCCAAATTTACTTTCGGCTCCCATTTTAATTTTTCTTCTTTTTGAGGACCAAGATAAAAAATATTTCCTTTTGTTCCGCCGGCAAACATTGCCTTAACAATCCCAAACACCGCATCGCTGACAAAAATATGAGGAGTAAGATAAATTTTTTCTTTTAACTCCTGAGGGCTTTTAACTTCCATCCGCGGTCCATAAACATTTGTCAAATACACAACTCTAAAATCAACTTTAGGAAATTTTTTGGAAAAAATGTCCCAGGGAAAGTTTTCTCTGGCCACTATCAAAATTTTTGCCTTTTTTTCTTCGGCCAATTGCCAAAGCTGGAAGCTTAAATTTTTTTCGGCAATTAAATCAAAAATATAAAAAATTTCTTCGCTTTTAACTTGGGGCAGCAATAAATTTTTAAAATCATAATTTAAAAAAATAAAATCTTTATTTCTAAAACATCTCTCTAAATTTTTCGATTTTTCTTTTGTCAAATTATCTAAACAGACAACCCGACAACCCTCAAGCAAAAGCGCCTCGCACAAAAAAGAACCTAAAAAATCTCCTCCTCCAACTACTAAAGCGACAGGTTTTTGATTAAAAATTTTTTGGGCAGTAATCACAATTTAATCTTAATTTATGAGCGATTTTTTTTCAAGGAAAATTTTTAAAAAATAAAAATTCTGCATCTTTAGAAGGAGATTATCCTGTAATAAAAGAGTGAACGAGAAAATGAGCTTGTTTATTTTTTTCTCGGGGAATATAATAATAAAAAATTTCCCCATTAATTTTATTAATTTTTTTCTCTAAATTTTTCACTTCAATAACTAAATTTTTTAAATTTTTATTTTTAATTTTAAAAAGTCCATTTAATTGATTAACAACAAGAATAGAATCAAGGTAAAAATTAACAGTTAAAAATGGTTCTTTGATTTTTACTAATATCCAGCGTAAGGCTTCAATTACCGCCTGATACTCGGCCATATTGTTGGTAGCATAACCGATAGTCTTTCCTTGTTTGACTAAAGTTTTTCCAAAATTATCTCTCACTACAAAACCAATTGCCGCTAGCCCGGGGTTTCCTCTTGCTCCTCCGTCTGTAAAAACATATAAAGATTTTTCGGGTTTCATTTTTTACCTTTTTTTAAAAAATCTTTTAAACCAAGTTTTCCTATCCAAAAATTAAGGTATTTTTTTAAGATTCTTGTTGGACTTTCCAAATTCCTTCACAGTCTCCTAGATGGCGCTCGCTGGGAAGTTTTTTGTACCACAAAAATTTTGTTAAAATCTTTAGCCTTAACTTCTAAAACCAAATCAACATCATGAGTCCCCCGTGGAAATCCATAATAAGCAACCGCTAAACTTCCAGTCAAAAGATAGGAAATTTTTTCTTCAGTTAAAAGACGAGCAATTTTCAAAAGAACATCTTTTTGTCCCATTTTAAACTCCCCATATTCGCTCTCTTAATTTTTTCCTAATAAGAAGAAACGAGGAGGGATTTTTTAAATTTTCTTTTATATTTTTGACAGTCAGCTGGCGAAGAAAATCAGAAATAAGACAAGCTTGAATAATTTTTCTAGTTCCTTTAATCTTTTTAAAAATTTGTTCGTCGTTCATTGAATTAATGATATCATAAACTAATGATTTTTAAAAAAATCTTAAAAGTGGTAGCAAAAATTCCTCAAGGAAAGGTCACTACCTATGGGGAAATTGCTAAAACTTTAAAAATTAAAAATCCAAGAATTGTTGGCTGGGCACTTCATGCTAATAAAGATAAAAATATCCCCTGCCATAGAGTGGTTAATAAAAAAGGCTTTCTTGCTAAGAACTATGCTTTTGGCGGCTTAAAAATTCAAAAAGAAAAATTAAAAAAAGAGGGAATAAAATTTTTAAATAAATTTCAAGTAGATTTAAAAAGTCATTTTTGGAAACCTAATATATAAAAAGCCAAAAGACATTCTCCACCTTTTTCATTTTTTAATCATGGCTAACTGATAACTCCTGACTTCGGAAAAAATTTTTTCTTTAGCTTTTTTCCAGGAAAAATTTTTATCAAGAATTTCAATTCTTCCATTTTCTTCCTCAGCATCATCAAAAAGGGTTAAAGCCCGCTTAACAATATAAGGATTAAACAAAGAATATTTTTCCCTTGCTGCCTTAAACATTTCCCCTAAAG
>Ga0129301_1001392_pt1 | contig 11828 bp, 10 predicted proteins | sample ConPoolayeHmetaG_FD_94489 | JGI IMG/M metagenome (GOLD analysis project Ga0129301, IMG submission 94489) | Hot spring microbial mat communities from California, USA to study Microbial Dark Matter (Phase II) - Cone Pool mat layer H metaG ...
TTAACCTTTCAATCCAAGGGTTACCATCCGACTTTAAAGGATGGTTTGAAAGTTCTGCTAAACAGAGGATAACAAAGATTTACGTTGAACCGGGTAAAACTAGCCAAATCTATCTTGTTGTTGAGACACCTAGTAGCATAAAACTTGGTGCCAGAAACTTCACAGTATCCGTTGGGGACGGTTACACCAACAAAACACTTCCTTTAACCCTAAATATATTGGGTTCATACCAACTCCAGGTTACAAACCAAAACTTCTACACTTCACTTAACGTAGGAGGGCAGGGAACCTTTACACTGAGTGTAAAGAATATTGGAAGTCAGGAGGTTACTAATGTTAAAGTTGTTTTAGGCACAGTTCCAGATGGTTTCACTGCAACAATTAGCCCAACCCAAATTTCATCTATTGGGGTAGATCAAGATGTAGCATTCACAATCACAATTCAAAGTCAGTCTGATGTTAACGCAGGAAATTATTATGTAGACCTCATGGTCATATCAAATGAAACCCAAACTCAAACCTATACACTTAGAGTTGAAGTTCTACAGGAGACAGGGTGGCTAATGTATGCAGGAATATTTCTAATCGCAGCCTTAGCGGCTCTAATCTACATATACAAAAGGTTTGGGAGGAGATGAAAACCTTGGATTACGTAATCGAAACATCTGACCTAACTAAGATATACCGCTCCGAAGGAAAAGAAGTTATTGCTGTAAATCACCTTAACCTAAAAGTTGAAAGTGGAACCATCTTCGGTCTTCTTGGTCCAAATGGTGCAGGTAAAACAACACTTATAATGATGCTCACAGGGTTAACGCTTCCAACTAATGGGAGCGCAAGGGTTCTTGGATATGACATCGTAAAGGAGTCTTTGAAGATCCGTGAAAAGATGGGTGTTATGCCTGAAGCCTTCGGCTTCTACGATCACCTTTCAGCTGAGCAAAACTTAAATTATATTGCCAACTTAAACGACATACCAAAAAGTGAGAGGGTTAAACTTATAGAAGAAGCATTAGTTACTGTAGGTCTCTTAGAAGTTAAAGATAGAAAAGTTGGGAGTTTTTCTAGAGGGATGAAGCAGAGATTGGGTGTGGCGCAAGCGCTCTTAAAAGACCCGGAAGCGCTTATCTTCGACGAACCCACTGCTGGATTAGATCCTGAAGGTGCAAGAGCCTTCAAAGACCTTGTCCTAGACTTAAACAGAAAAGGAAAGACGATAATGTTGAGTACGCATTTACTATTCGAAGTTGGACCTTTATGCAAGTCTCTTGCAATAATAAAAGATGGTAAAGCTGTAATTCAAGGCAACGTTAATGAGCTTATAGAGAAGCTTATGGCTGAAGAAGGTTATAGGATCAAAGTTGAAGGCAAAGGGAGTGTAGGATCCTTCGCATCAACTCTTACAGTCGTCAAAGATGTTAAGGAGATTAAACTGGATGGCGAAACCATATTCATTAAAGCAATAAGCGATATTAGAACTGAGATCAGCGAGATAGCTTCAAAAAATAAGTTCATAGTTTCAACGATTCAGTTGGAGGAGCCTTCACTTGAAGACCTTTTTATGAAGTACTATAAGAAGGAGGTGGATGCGTGATGGCTAATGCACTAACAGTCGCATCAAAGGAGTTCTCCGACATAGTTAAAGGCAAAAGGTTCATAGCACTTCTAACTATATTCGCACTTGTAATAGCTGTAGCATTAGTAAGTGTATACCTAAACGTAATACAAACAAGTGGAGCGATGCCTAGAGGTTTCTTAGGCCTAGCAGCTTCAACATTGGTCACAACGATGTCCTACTTTGCTCCAATAATGGGTATCGCGCTAGGTTTTGACACTATATCAGGAGAAAGAGAAAAAGGCACACTAAAAACAGTTCTAGCACAACCAGTTTACAGAGATACAGTAATAAATGGGAAGTTCTTAGGAGCTTTACTTTCAGTTACACTCGCAATCTTCACAGCATCTCTTATAAACATAGGAGGGTCTATCATAGCACTGGGCATAACGCCAACAGGCGCAGATATTATCAGGATAATAATCTTTATACTTTTCACAATCCTCTTTACGATGACGTTCTATGGCATAGCAGCATTCCTTTCCACAGCCACCAAAAGAACAACACAAAGTATCATAATAAGTGTTGTACTATGGGCAACATTCACTTTCATCATACCTATCATTGCATCGCTAATCGCTTCAGCCATTATACCAATCAACTTTCAATTTGCAAGGAACATAACACGCCCGCCGGGGGGGAATATCACAGCAATAAGCCCTGAAATGCAGCAATTACAACAGAAAATGAGGGAACAAGCCTCAATAATTTCAGCCATAGAAAGTTTAACACCAAACTACCATTTCACAAGGATAGCGCAATACATTCTAGGTGTATATACAGGAATATCTGGGACAAGCATAGGTGGAGGCCTAGGAAGGGAACAAGTTGACGTGGCATCCACACCAATCATGCAGAGCCTAATCTCCGCATGGCCAAACATCTTGGTATTAGGAGTAATAATGGCCATCACATTTATAGCTTCTTACATATTGTTTACGAGGCAAGAAATTAGGTGATGCTCTTCTCGCTCTTAAAACTTATTTTATAACGGTCGGAAGTCATTGGTTAAAAACAATCGTTTCCTTTCACGTCGTAATCAATATACAATATCCTTATTTCTTCTAATATTAGTAATTGGTTTTATAATTGGCGAGGAATTAAGTTATTCTGCAGTTTTAAATCAGGTTAGCGAGCTTCAAAGCGAGGTACAATCTTTACGAAATCAAATCTTAGCGACACCGCAATCGAACATCACTTACACAAGTGGTAACATTTCTATCTCACAGCTTTATCAATACTTAAAGGATTCCATAGTGGCGATCAATGGCATAATATCAACAAGAACCATTTTTGGAAACATGTATGGTGTAGTAGAAGGCACAGGTTTTGTGTATAATTTGACAGGGAAAATGGTTATACTTACTAACTTTCATGTGGTAGAAGGGGCGTCTAACATTACCGTCACCTTCAGTGATGGCGATTCCTATGCGGCTTCTATCTCGGGCTCAGACCCCTATGCTGACTTAGCAGTCCTCTTAATAAAAGCACCCTATTCTGAGTTCAAACCACTTTCCATCGTCAGCTCAACTGATCTAAAAGTGGGTGACCCTGTTATAGCTATAGGTAACCCATTCGGCTTAACCGGTTCAGTTACAACTGGGATTATAAGTCAACTCGGTAGGATGATAACTGTGCAATTATCTTCCGGAAGTTATGCAATCGCAGATGTAATTCAAATAAGTGCGTCTATCAACCCTGGAAATTCAGGAGGCCCTCTTCTAAACTATCGAGGGGAAGTTGTTGGCATAACAACTGCCACTGTCAGTGGATCTCAAGGGCTTGGGTTTGCTATTCCATCATCTACTATTCTTAAAGAAGTAGAAACATTAGTGGACACCGGAAGCTATACTTCCCATCCTTGGTTAGGGGCGACAGGTACTGACATGAACTATTATATAGCCAAAGCGATTCACTCAAACTTAACTTATGGATGGCTCATTCAAAACATAGTAAGTGGAAGCCCAGCAGAACGAGCAGGGCTACGGGGAGGGAACCAATATGTGCAGATTGCTGGAAATAAAGTGATGTTAGGTGGAGATATAATTGTTGCTATAAATGATTTAAGAGTTGTTAAGGGGGACGATTTATTTTCATATCTTGAACGATACATGCTTCCTGGGCAGACAGCCAACATAACTATATTACGCGATGGGCAAAAGATTGACATCACCATAGTGCTAAGTAGTAAACCGCTTTCTAGTTCTTAATTAAACAGAACCAATAAGTTCGATCAAAGGCTACGATTGTATAACGTAACTATTCTGGTTTTTTTAGCTTAAGGGAAAAACTTAAAGATAGCTCTCTGACAGTTTTATGGTACATCGATTGAGCAGAGATATTCTGCCGAACTAATGTGAATGCGACCGTAGTCTAGTCTGGTCTAGGACGGGAGCCTGCCACGCTTCTGACCCGGGTTCAAATCCCGGCGGTCGCATTTTTGCATAATTTACCTTTTTACGAGGTAGAACGACTACGCTATGTGTATATTTTGTATGCACTTTTTTATGAGACTATTTGATCTCTTCAAACGGCTTTGAAACAGAACTCTATTCTTAATCCGAAAGTCAAGATTAGCATTTAGAAATGTTAAGGCTTATTGACGTCTTAAAGGTCCAATAGAATTAATAATTTTAGGAACAACTATCTACTTAGAGGTAGTCGGATAGAAAAAGTTGTCCCAACACCAACTTCGCTTTCAAAAGAAATCCACCCTCCGTTAGCTTTTACCAACTTTTCGCAGACAACTAAACCAAGTCCTTGCCCCTTTGGCTTTGTTGTAAAAAATGGTGTAAAAAGCTTATTCCTATGCTCTTCTGGTATCCCTACGCCTGTGTCTTGAACCTCTATTAAAGCGGTGCCCCCATTTAGTGAGGCTTTAATTATTAGTTTACCCCCTTTTGGCATTGCCTGTATAGAGTTGTTAATTAGATTTACTAAAACCCTTTTTATCATGAGTGAATCGATCATTAGACTGGGAAAGTTGTCTCCAACATCTATTAACACATAAATTTGTTTTGGAATATTAACCATAGCCAAAGCTTCTGTTATCAATCGCTTCAATTCTGTACACGCAAACTTTGGTTCAAGGGACCTACCGAAGTCCTGCAGATCCAATACAATCTTATTCATATAGTCTATTTGTTCTTGAGCTTTTATTAGAAGACTTTCAAGGCGTCTCTGATGTTCAATTTCTAAAGCAGTGTATGGAGGGCTTTTGAGCATTTTCTTCGCTAGGTAAAGGATGTTAACAAGAACTTGGAGGGGGTTTCTTAAATCATGCCCCACCATCGTAGTAACTTGCCCCATAGTCGTAATTAGTTCAGCTTCTTTTAGTGCTCTAGTTTTTTCTTCGATGAGTTCAGTTAACTCTTCTGTTCGCCTTCTAAGTCCATTTTCAATTATTTGCCGTTGTGTGGCATCTCTGATGTTAATCATCAAATAGAAGACGCCCTTCTGCTGCCATCTCGAGAAAGATGCTTCGATCGGAAACAAGTCACCGTTCTTTTTTCTCGCAACCTTCCATAGAGGCACGTTTGGAAACGGTTCCCCAGAAGATGTGTAGGTTTTCAATAAGTTCATAAAACGGGTTTTATCTTTTTCCAAGATTAACAGGGATGCCGATGCACCGACTGCCTCATTAACTGTGTAGCCAAACATTTCTTCAGCACTTTTATTCCAAAAGGTGATCATCCCATTAGAGTCGACAAAAATTATTGCGTCAGGAGAGGCGTCGGCAGCTAAGCGGAAACGTTCATTGCTAGCTTTTAATTCTTCTTCTAGATCTTTCCGTTCTGTAATGTCTCTGGCTACTCCTTCGATAGCGATCACATTTCCGTCTTTATCATGTACTGGTATGTTAATCTGCTCGGTCCAGATAACTTTGCCATTCTTGTGAATCCACCTTAGTTCAATCCGCACCGGTTTCTTCTTTTCAACTAAGTCCTTAACAAGTTTCGATAACTTAGGAGTGTCATCTGGATGTATGATCTTAAAACCTAGTTCCTTGTCCGCATAATGTTCTTCCGGCGTGTATCCTACTATTTTGGTCGAGGCAGAGTTTATGTATTTAAATCCTTCTTTGAGATCAAAAATGTATATTATGTCATTCGCTTTTTCAACCAATTCTTTAAAACGCCTTTCGGAGGGGATCAAAATACTTCCCTCAAAGCCGATGAAATATTCGAACAAACAACTTCCTTATCTAAAGCAACCTTACGAGACATATTTAATACATTAATTTGGGAGGTAAAACATTCAAGTTGGATTGGGTCTTCATTATAGCCTTTATAATATGGGGCGCATGAACTCTTAAACTTAAAGAAGGCCGCGCATAAAACATGGTCGGAGAAGTCTTCCTTCCAAATGGGGATAATCATCAGAAAAAAATTAGGATTCAAAGAGATTAAAGAGGGCAATCAAATCATATACCAGCACTATTACTGAATGCAAAGACTGCTTTACTATAATAAAAACGTTCCCTTTTAGATACATGTTATCGGTAAACAGCAACATCTTCCTGTGACATGTTTAAGCTCTGATTTATGATAGAACAAGGGCTTTTACATAATTTAAACTGTGCCTACCTTTTAAATTACCTACAGGTCTATTTTCCTTATGATAATTAATACCTTCTCAAAAAGGAAAATTAAAGGAATATAAGTAAATTAATTGGACCAAATTCCTTGGAGATGTTTAATGCCACTTAAAGTCTTAGTCTTTGCAGATAAATTTCTGCCTAGAGAACAATGGGAAATGGCTTTTAAAGAGAAGATGGGGGAGGAATATAAAAAAGTTGAATTTACCTTTTATGACTTAGAAGAAGATGACCCTTCGTGGATTGGAAGACCTAGTTATAAGGGCGTAAAGGAGTTCTTTGGCAATCCTTTAATGATTGCTAAACAAGCGGAGAAATTTGACGTTTTAATCGTACAATTTGCTCCTGTGACAGAAGAGGTTTATGAGACAGCTAAAAATCTTAAACTAGTCGCTTGCAACAGGTCTACTCCAGTAAACGTTGACGTGGAAGGTGCGAGCAAGAGGAAGATACCTATAATAAATACTCCAGGTAGAAACGCTGACTCGGTAGCTGACTTCACAATGGGATTAATATTATGTGAAGTTAGACACATAGCAAGAGCCTTTGAAGCGGTAAGAAATGGGACTTATCTGGAAAGTTCTAAAAGATGGAGGAAATCGATCCCTGAACTGAAAGACAAAACAATAGGGATAGTTGGATTTGGAAAAATAGGCACGAAGGTAGCTGAAAGGGCGAAGGGGTTTAGTATGAAGGTATTAGCTTATGATCCATTTGTTTCAGAGGAGAAGATCAGACAATATGGTGGAGAGAAGGTGGGTTTGGATGAACTCCTCACTAAATCTGATTTTGTAACCATTCACATGAGGTTAACACCACAGACTACTAAAATGATCGGTAAAAGGGAAATAAGCTTAATGAAAAAGACAGCATTCTTGATAAACACATCAAGAGGAGAGGTAATAGATGAAGATGCATTATATGAAGCATTAGTGGACAAAAGTATAGCAGGGGCTGCATTAGACGTGTTTGTAAAGGAACCAATATATAGCGATCCAAATAACAGATTCCTACATTTGGATAACATTACTTTTACGCCGCACCTTGCAGGACCATCTGATGATATGTTCTATAGGGGGGCATGTATGATAGCTGAAGACTTAGCACGGTTCCTAAGAGGGGAAAGAATGGAAAACGTGATGAACAGGGATGCCCTAAAACAGAGTTAGAGGATGCAAAATATTTTTATCGCTTATACTTGATTATGATGCAGGTTGGGCCGATCGTCTAGCTTGGTTAGGACGACGCTCTGACACGGCGTAGGTCCCAGGTTCAAGTCCTGGTCGGCCCATTTCCTAAAACTTCTAAGACAGTAAAAAGACCCTAAATAGAGTGTGTGTTCTTAACGACTAAAAACCAGATTAGAGCAGGAAGAACGGCGCTCCCAATTAAAACGTAGTTTAGTGGCATAAATGACACCATTAACGAAGCAACCATTGGCCCAATCACATTTCCTAAGTCGAATGAAATAAGGAATAACGTATTTGCTTCTAATCGATGCTCGGGTGGAGAACCATTACTCACTAAAATTGCTGTTATCGGGTAGATAAACCCATGCCCGATGCCTATTAAAACAAAGGTAGAAGCGAAGAGCGTTGGGTCTTTTATAATGCCAAGTAAAATGAGCAGAAGTATTGTAAAAATAAGGGATGACAGCAGGATATGTTTTAAAAACGTTTTTTCATTCCTTTTTATTAGAAGAGCTCTTGTGAATATAGTAAAGATAAAAAGACCAAAGAACATCGCCGTAATTTGGTAGTCTGCAAAACCAAAGCTTTGCCTAGCATAAGGAGGGACATAAGTTGTAATTGTTCCATAAATCAGGGCATATGCAAAATAAGCCAGAAAGGAAGATGTAAACCATTTTTCTTTGAAGAAAGAGTCTGTAATTTCTTTTAAACTTAATTTCTCAGTGGCTTTGTCAAAGAGCAGATTCTTCTTTGAAGTTAGATAAATGGAGAGAGGCAGGCTCAAACAAGTTATTCCTGAAACAAGCAAAAAGGTAGTCGGTATGTCGAAATAGAAGGTGAATATTGTACTTAGTAATGGAGCTAAAGTCATTCCAATAGCAGTGAAGGTCATCAATATGCTTATTGAGAAGTTATTCTTTTCACCTATTAGTATTGTAGCTATTGTTAAGCAAGAAAGAAACATTACAGCAAATCCAAATCCGTGGATGATCCTAACTAGAGCGAAAGCCAAGACATTACCGGAAAAAACGTAAAATACAGGGGACAAGACCATAATTATTAGACTAAATGTTTGCAAAGTAAAAAGGTGCTTCTGTTTAATTAAGAATCCTATGATAAGTTTCGACGCAACTGAAGCTATAAAGAAAGCACTCATTATATATCCGAGTTCCTCTTTGGTGGCGTCTAAATATGTTAAAGCAAACAAAGATAAAAGAGGGGTTATGGCAACATTGTTTATTGAGTAAAAGGTACTAATAATAGAGTTAAAAATGATAATTTTGTTCAAGTCTTCCTCACAACACTCGCATCAAATGTGATTAAAATAAACTTATAGTTAGTTCTTGTAAAGAAACACCAGTAAATGAAGACTAAAGACAAGTTTTTATTTTAATTTAAGACATACAATTAGCATGAGACTAAAAGATAAAGTCTGTATAGTAACTGGAGCTTCTAGGGGTATTGGCAGAGCTATTGCATTAACCTTTGGACAAGAGGGGGCTTTTGTGGTAGTCAATTATTCTAAAAACAAAGAAAAAGCAGAGGAAGTAGTTAATGAGATAATTAAGAAAGGTGGGAGAGCAATTATAGCACATGCTGATGTATCAAGAAAAGAAGATGTATTCCGAATGGTTGATGAAGTGAGTGCAGAACACAAGAAAATAGACGTACTTGTAAATAACGCAGGTATCGTCTGGAAACCCACTAAAATATTAGAGGGAACGACAGAAGAATGGGAAAAAGTGCTCAACGTAAATCTTCTAGGAACATACTATTGTGTCCAAGCGGTAGCACCGTTTATGATAAAACAAAAATATGGGAAAATAATTAATATATCTTCACTTGCAAGTATTGGAACAGTCTTCGGGGAACAAGTAGCATATGGTCCATCAAAAGCAGCGGTCAACATTTTAACTAAAAGACTTGCCTTCGAACTTGGACCTCATAATATAAATGTAAACGCGATTGCACCTGGACTGATTAAAACAGAGATTTTAAATTTAGGAAGAACAGAAGAAGAGCTAAACAAAATATTCAATGAGATAGCTAAAGCAACTGCATTAGGGAGGATTGGAGAACCACAAGACATCGCAAATGTAGCGTTATTCTTAGCATCTGATGAATCAGACTTCATTACTGGACAAGTAATAGTAGTTGATGGCGGGAGGTTTAATATGCTGTCACATAGCATATAATTGACTGTTAAAAGATTAAAATTAATATAGTGTTATTTCTCCTTTTGGTGTGTGGCCTCCGTGGTGTAGTGGTAGACACAGTGGCCTGTGGAGCCGCGGGCTCGGGTTCGATAAATAAGCATTCGAAAGTCCCGACGGAGGCCTCTCTTAAGAGGTTGAAATCCATTTTGACGAACCATCTATGTAGTTTTCCTTCTTAAATATTGGTGGCTCTGTCTTATAGCGCTCTATTGCTTCTTTTATAGATCTTAATGCTTCCTTCCTTGATTTGGAGACCACTATCACACATACAATAGGTTCAGATGGGGAGAAGTCTCCTTGGAGATGCACAATATTTATGTAATTTAATGAGTGCTTATTTTTTATTTCAGAGCATATCCTTTGAATTGTTTTGTCTGCTTCTTCCTTGTAAGCTTCTATTGTCACGCTCTTAACAATTTTACTAGAAACCGTGCTTGACTCCTTTGATACGCCGATGAAAGTTAAAATCGCTCCTGCATCCTTATGGACCAAACTTTTGTATGTCTCATATATTTCTTTGTATAAATCCACAGAGTCTTTGTCATACACACCAGGTGGTAGCATTCTTAATTTAATTAGCTCGTCCATTATTAAAGATTATTTTTCAGTAATTGGAGATTTACTTACAGGCCTTCTTTTTAAATTATGCCCACAGAATTGGCACTTCAATGTGGTTGAACTTGGGAAAACTTTTTTGCATGCTGGACAGTATATTTCCCAGATGATTTGCTTTTCGATTCCTTTAGCTTTAAGTGGCTTGAATTCTATTCTTAAAACAGAGGCTGCATTTTGAATAGCATAATCATCAGAAACTAGAACTACTTTTTGATTTGAAGATTCTTTAAGAAATAGAGCTAAAGCTATTATTGACAGGTCTGTTTTTGATAGAAATTTTAGATCAGAAGTGTTCTGAGCGACGGTGGAAACCTTTCTTAGAAATTCGTTTGGCGGAGAAACGATTTCTATAGAACCTTGGGCAATATATATATCAACCTTTGTTTTTGTAAATTCGTTTGTACATACTTCTTGGATGACCTCTTTTGTGGTATAGGATTTAAATGATGGGTTTATAGCAAAACCGAATATAAAAGCAGAAGAATCAAGAACATATACTTTATCCAATAATATCAAACCCTAGTTTTTCGATCTGGGAGAGACGCCCAGAAAGAACCTTAACGAGCTTTGCTCTTTCTTCGCTTTCCTCAATTAAAACTTCTTCATCTTTCTTTAAATCGTACTTTATTTGACCGTCAAGGACTAAAATAGCTTCGTCAGAGCAAGAAATCTTCATAGGTGATGGTGGAACAATTATCGGAGGTAATCTTTGTACTGAGCCAATGGGATTTAATAAAAAGATGTGCAATGTCTCATCTACTATTGGCCCGTTTAATGAGAAAGAGTGCCCTGTCGAGCCTGTTGGCGTAGAAACTATTAGACCGTCCATCCTTTTTTTTATGAAAAAGGGTTCTTGAACTATCAAGTATGTCGGCAACTTGGTTAGTGAACTTCTATAGAAGAAAGCTTCGTTTAGTATCTTAGATTCTACTAGTTCCTTTCTAAGAGTTACCTTTAGCATCATGCGTTCTTGTAAGACTAACATATTCTTCTTTATGGCCTCTATGGCTAAGTCGATTTCATCTGGGAAGATGTCTGCTAGGACGCCTTTTGAACCCACATTTACCCCAAGAATTGGGGTTTGCTTAAGTAGATTTCTTATTGTCCAAATTATTGTGCCGTCCCCACCCAATACACATAGGATGTCTGTGTTAGCTTGATTAATTTCTTGAATATCTAACGATGGGGCATCCTTGAATTTTATAGGTTTTACGGTTACAATATTGAATTTATTCTTTAAGAAAGAAGTAGCAATATAATCTACTATTTTTTGCTCATTAATCTTTTCTAAGTTACCTGTTATAGCGACGTTTTTTATTGATACCAAACTTATCAACCATATCCATTTTTTAAGATATATTAAACGTTGTTGGGGAGAGAAAAACTTATCTTTTTGCTTGACAAACTAATATATGGTGCCCAATGATTTGAAGGAAGAGCCGTCTGAATTTATGTTATGAAGAGGATTATGAGTTATGAGGGCACTTCTATGAACGACCCTTAATTCTCATTATCTTACTTTTGCCTAAAACTGTCCAATACTCTACTTCTGCGCCTTGCACAATTTGTTTGGATATTTCCTCTTCCTTTGGAAA
>Ga0129301_1001393_pt1 | contig 11827 bp, 9 predicted proteins | sample ConPoolayeHmetaG_FD_94489 | JGI IMG/M metagenome (GOLD analysis project Ga0129301, IMG submission 94489) | Hot spring microbial mat communities from California, USA to study Microbial Dark Matter (Phase II) - Cone Pool mat layer H metaG ...
CGCCAGCCTTGCAGGAAGATTACATTGACCGCGTGGCGAAAGTTGCAAGCAAGTATGACAAACCAATAGTAGCATGCGATATTGGAGAAACTGAAATGGCTCTGCACACACGCTCCAGATTTGACAAGCTGGGCATTCCAGCCTATTCCTCACCTGAGGATGCTGCAAGAGCCATGAATGCGCTTGTCAGATACGGACTTTTCTTAAGCAAACACAACTGCTTAAAAGAATACGTGGAAAGCTTTCTAAAAGACAAACGAAAACAGTAAATTGGCTAGAAAAACACTTTAACCTCAACAATGTCTCCGTCCTTAAGCTTAAATCTTTCACGCAAATTCATTGAAGCTATGATCTCAAGAATGTTCTCTGGATAATCAGCAATTTTTGGGATAACCACCGCACATTCCAAACCCTTGATAAACGCTTTAAAGCAATTACCACGACCAAACCCTTCACGCGGCATAATCTCTATTCCACTAGCCTTCTCCAGCATCTGTCGAAGTTTAATGCTCTCCCCAACTAATCTTATGTTCAAAGTTCCGAGAAAAGGAGCAAAACCAAGCTTTTCCTCTATCTGCTCTCTCACCCACGAAAGTTCAATGAATCTGGCGCCTTCACCTTTTCCAGAAAAAACATTCCCTTTTAGAAACAGCGCTTTCAACGGCTTGAACCTTTAGGTTAGGAATTTTTCATTACCGCTTAGAAGAAGGGGTTTTGAGCGTTGTTTGCTCTTTCAACCAAATTGCAGCTTTTCTCAACAGCTCATTGGATGTCATGTCTATGATGGGAACAATCATCTTCTCTTTTGTCTCTATTAGCGGCTGAAACTTGGGCATAAGCGCATAACCAACAAAAGTCCAGTAAATACGTTTATGTTCGATTAGCGCTTTTGTTGCGGTTTCTGTTGAGGCTGGAAGCGGAAAATAGATGAATACAACGCCTTCTGCCCAATAGAGCCCGGTAGATTTTCCTCCTGCAATTATAGTTGTAAAGCGAGCAATCTCATCTGGAGAGGAAAACAAAGTAAGCTCGTTCACCACAATTTCTTGAAACGGCTCATATTTCATTATCAAATCTTTTTCACTCATAGGCTTCTACCCTTTCCTTACCCTTCTCTCAAAGCTCCCTTTTAACCTTACCATATTCTCCGAATAGTTTCAGAAAGAGTTATAGATTAGTCGCTCTTAAAGCCTTGACTAAAAAATCGCAAAGGAGAAAAAGCTGAGATGGGCGAAATTCGTGTAGCGCTTGTAGGCGTCGGCAACAGCGCTTCGGCTCTGGTTCAAGGAGTGCACTATTACAAGAATGCAAAAGAAAGCGAGACAGTTCCTGGGCTTATGCATGTGAATTTTGGTGGCTATCATGTTCGAGATGTACGGTTTGTGGCTGCCTTTGAGGTTAACAAAAATAAAATAGGAAAAGATCTGTCTGAAGCCATTTTTACTGAGCCTAACTGCTGTGCCAAGTTCGCCGAGGTACCACGCTTAGGAGTTAAAGTATCCCCTGCTCCAGTCTTGGACGGTGCGGCTGAACATATGAAGAAGACTTTCAGCGTTTACAGTGAAGACAACGTTAAGCCTGCCGATGTTGTTGAAGACTTGAAGAAGTCTAAAGCCGAAATTCTCGTGAACTATCTGCCTGTGGGAAGCCGAAAGGCTACAAGGTTTTATGCTCAAGCGGCTCTAGATGCTGGATGCGCCTTTGTTAATTGTATGCCAGAGTTTATTGCTTCAGATTTTGAGTGGGCTAAAAAGTTTGAGAAGCGTGGATTGCCAATCGCAGGCGATGACATTAAAAGTCAGGTGGGCGCCACTATTCTGCATCGCAATTTGGCTAGGCTTTGCGTAGATAGAGGCGTGATTATTGATGAGACTTATCAGCTTAATCTTGGCGGAGACACAGATTTTCAGAACATGACTGTTGAAGAACGCTTGAAAACCAAGCGAATCAGCAAGACAGAAGCTGTTACAAGCCTTGTTCCATATGATTTGCCTACACGCATTGGCCCCTCAGATTATGTTCCATTTTTGGGAAACAAGAAAATCTGTTATCTATGGCTGAAAGGCAGAAAGTTTGGAGACAGACCCCTAACGATTACGGTTAAGCTTGAGGTTGAGGATTCGCCGAACAGTGCGGGAGTAGTTATCGACATAATCCGAGCGGTGAAGCTGGCATTGGATAGGAAGATTTCAGGTCAATTGTTAAGCATTTCTGCGTATGCGTTTAAGCATCCACCAATTCAAGTGCCTGACCCGATGGCAAAGCAAGCGGTGGAAGAGTATATTCAAGGAATAAGACAACGCTAGTGACATTTTCAACATCGTTTTGACTTGAAAATCAGTTAATGCTGGTTTAGCCCTCTCTAGGGTTTCTGCATTCTATTTCTATTAGGCTTCAAATATGTCTAGTTTAGGCTTGGACAGAGAAAGGCTTGCTCTCTAAACGCTCTAGACCCCCTCTATATACCTTAAAACACGGGTTGAACTGTGTTGAAGTTGTTGAGACATGGTGTGCTTGTTTTTGAGTGAGTTTAGTGATGTTTCCATAATTTTTATTGGCTACGGTTGTGCATTGTATTTTTGGGCTGGTGAGTTGGTGTGTGGCTTTCGAGCTTCACATGAGAGGCTTGAGGAAACTCCGCCCACGTGTAGAATTGCAGCGTCCGCAAGGGCGTAAGGCGAGAGCCTTGGCTACAGAGCAGAAACGGAACGTCCACCTAGGCAGATGAGAATGATGCATGTGTAATGTTGAGAATGCTGGGTGGAAGCGGTGAAACGGCTGTCCTGCAAGTGGAAAGGGCAAACAGACGCCTATGAAGCATCTACCTGAGGTGCGGGTAGCCCGATTAGTCGAATGCCACATTTGAACAAAAGGCGGGTTACAGCCAACACACCAGCCTGTATCTGTGATTTATTGTGCTTGCTTAAACTATATGCTGTGCTTTGGGTATGATGCTTTATACTGCGAGCATTTTTGTTATGGCGCTTAAAGTCTTGGATAGTTGAAACGGTGATTATCCTACTTATATTTCAACTATTTCAGTGACATAATGCTATGTGAGACTTGCTTTTACGCTTTTTAAGCCGCTAAATGCATGCAAAGGAATCTGAAATTCGTGTTTGTGGATGGATAAGTTTAAAACATAGTTGGTAGGTAGAATGTGCGTGCAAAAACTGTAGTTTTTTGCGCTATATAGTATAAGGAGTTGAAAAGTAAAAATGTCAGGAAGAGAGATGCATAAGGCAGTTTGTGCCGAATGTGGAAAGGAATGCGAAGTTCCCTTCAAACCAGACGGAACCAGACCGGTATACTGCCGAGAATGTTATGCTAAACGAAGACCACCGAGACGCTATTAAGCTTATAAGCTAACGTCTATCCTTTAGTTTCACATTTTCTTTTTTTACCGCTAACCATAATAGCCAGTAAACATACATTTACGTGAGGTTAAGAGCAAAATAATGCCTAGAGACCCTGTTTGCGGAATAGTTCTTGACGAAAAGACAGCCAAATTTAAGATTACCTATGATGGCGAGACTTACCATTTTTGCAGTTTGACTTGCAAGAAGAAGTTTAAGAGGCAACCGACAAAATTCGCAAAATAGCCAAAAACACACACCTTGACGCTGTTAAGTGTTAACCCTTTCGTAAATCTATCATATTACAGAAATGCTTGATGGAAGAAAGAATCTAGCGAATGCATCTTTTGCTTAGTTCTGGTTAGGCTCTTGCTTTTATTTTTTGGTTTTGATGAGAACTGCTTATAACGCTAATGCTCAATCATTATTTAACGGTGAACTGCAACAATGGGTTATTTGGCTATGTGGAAAGTTTTGGAAGAAATGAGCACAGACCTGCGAAAAAAAGGAGCAACAGTTCCAACGAAAATCATGACGGAATTAAAAAGTTCAAGGTCATTAATTAACATCTTGAACTCTGACCCAAATCGTGTCGATACTGTTCAAAAGATTGAAGAACTTCTACAAAACTTGGAAGTCTACCTTGTCTCTGAAGGAGAAAACAAGTTTGGAAGCGAATATGTCGAGAGATGGCTTAAGCGACTAAACAGCGCAGCTAAAGAGGTTGCGGAAGAGGATGAAAGCGAAACAAGATTCATTGTTGGAGCCCCACGTGACCAAAAGTGGGTTCGTGTTCAACCATCTGAAAAGTTAACTATGGAAAAGTTGAAATCATTAGCAGACAAGTTCAGCTTATCGCATCGTTTGCAAGAGGACGGCTTTCTGCTTGTCCAAGGCGAAGGCGAGCACTTGAAAAAGTTTGTAAAAGAAATGGCAAAAGAAGCACGCCCATGAAAAGAGCGAAAGTATTGCTTTTCTATCATTTGAGTGATGCTCTTAAATTTTATATTCTTAGAATGGTGTAGATTGTTGTGTCGAGACCGAGAAGGAATGCAGAAAACAGCGAATGCATGGAGAGAAGACTTCAACTCCACTCTTTACCGCTTGGTTCGTCTAACAAAGAGGGTGAGTATAAGAAAAAATGCCCTATATAAAGAAAATAGAGCTTAAAGGATTCAAATCATTCGGACCGCAAGTTGCTAAAGTAGTCTTAGACAAGGGTTTCTCAGCGATAACTGGCCCGAATGGAAGCGGAAAAACAAACATCATAGATGCCATTCTGTTTGCGTTAGGCGAATTAAGCACACGCAGACTTCGAGCAGAGAATGCTGCCAAACTAATTTTTCACGGCTCTGAAAAGGCGGGGCTGGAAAAGGCGAAAATGGCTAAGGTGGTAATCCAGTTTGACAATTCGGATGGGCGCATACCAGTTGACACAACAACCGTAACCATTTCTCGTGAAGTCTACAGAAACGGTCAAAGCGTATATAGGCTTAATGGAAGAAGAATCTCAAGGATGCACATTCAAGAGATTCTTTCAATGGCTGGAATAAGCTCAACCAGCCAAAACATCATCTTGCAAGGAACAATCACCCGCCTTACAGACATCTCTTCCATAGAACGTAGAAAGATAATTGAGGATTTGGTTGGAATAGCTCAGTATGACGCTGAAAAGGCAGAAGCTGAAGACAAGCTGAAAGCAGCAGACATCTCTATCCGCACGGCAATGGGTAGAATAGATGAAGTGCAGAAAAGAGTAGATGATCTTGAAAGAGAACGCAACGAGCTGTTACGAACCAATTTTCTGCAAAACGAAATAAAAAAGTTTGAAGCCGTAAAACTCTCACATGATATTGGGCTGATACAGGAAAAAGTGAAAGATTTTTCTTCGCAAGCAGACCGAGTTAGAAGCAGAGTTGAAAGGTTAGCTCAGATTCGTGAGCAGTACAGGTTGAAGAGAAGAGAAATTGAGAGCGATTGGCGAAAATTAAGCTCAGAAATAGTAGAGGGCGGCGGCGCCCAAGTCCTCAAAGTTCAGATGAAAATTGGCGAAATAAAATCGAAGCTTACAGAATTAACGACAAAAATAAGCTCTGGAAACACCACTCTTGAAGGCTTAAAGAAAGTAAGAGAAAACAACTTCCAACAATTCCAATCAATAAGAGAACAAATTCGAGAAAATCGGTTAAAAATCAAACAATTAAACCGAGAAATTGAACGACTCTCAAGCGAAATTTCAGCAAAACAAGCTGAACATGATGCGCTTGCGGTTGAAACAACCCAATTATGGGAACATCTGGGTGAGAACAGCAAAAGAATCGGCGCCATCGAAGAACAACTTGACAAACACTACAAGAGGCTTACATTTCTAAGGTCAGAGCAGGCAAAAAGCCAGACAGCAATAAAAATTCGCGAGAGACGACTTGGCGATTTGAAAGAAAGAAAAGAACGATTTGAAAACACACTTGGCGAGCTTGAAAAATCTTTAATTGAGCTTGACAAGGTGCAGAAAGAACAGAAGGCTCAATTAAGAAATTTGGAGCACATGCTGGAACGAAGAATTGCACAGAAAGAGGCTGTAGAACGCGAGATTTCTGAAGCTGGAAAAATTGCTGACTCCGCTAGAGAAGCAGTTGTCGAGTTTATAACACAGAAAGAACTCGCAGAAACAGTGGCTTCTGAGGAGAAAGCCTTGAGAAGCATAGAAGAACTAGGCGAACTCGACGTCATCAAAGGCGTACACGGCAGGCTTCGAAATCTAATAAAAATTGACAAAACCTACAAGCAAGCCATAGAAGTGGCAGCTGCAGGATGGTTAGACGCGGTTGTCGTGGACAACTTTGACGTAGCATACGCATGCACAGAAACCTTAAGACGAATGAAACTTGGAAGAATAAAAATAATCCCACTGCAAGGCACCGTGCCTCCGAAAATTGTTAAAGTTCCTGAAATCAAAGAAGTTAATGGTTCTGCAACGTTCTTCATGAAATATGCGAAAGAATACGAGCCAGCAATTCACTTTGTCTTTGGCGACACATTAATCGTGTCAGATGACAAGACAGCTTTTACATTATCTAATGAGGGCTACCGCACAGTAACCGTTAATGGAGACCTCTACGAGACTGGAGGCGCACTTGAAAGCGGCTATTATCGTGCACCCATAGATTTTTCAGCGATAATTCCAAGCGACGCTGCAATCAAAAGCCTCGACGAAGCTGTTAGAGCACTTCAAGAGCACCTTTCGAGAAGAGGCTCCGATGTAGCTTCTTTTGAGGAGGAAATAGACAAAACGCGTGTTGAAATTGCACGATTATCAGACGCAATAAATACGCTGGAAAGCGAGATTTCGCGAGTTAAAAGAAACTGTAAAAGAACAAGAAAAAACGCTAACAGAGTAGCCCGCTATGTAGCAAGGCTTGAGAAGGAAATTGAGAGCGAAAAGGCGCAGATGTGGATTCACAAGGCTGAAAGAAGCTCAATCCAGAAAGAGCTTCGCAAATTACAGATAGAACTCTCTTCTTTGAGAAAGAAGGCAGACCCAACACACATTCAAGAGTTGGAAGTTAAAAGAGAGAAACTTGCTGAAGAAATAATCACGTTAAGGCAGAAGCTTGGCACTGTTCAAACTGAATCTTCAACGCTTCAATCCCAATTTGACAATGTTTTAAGAACGGGCTATCAGAATGCGAAAATTCAGCTTTCGAAGGTTGAGCAACAGCTGAGAAGAGTGTCGAAGGAGGTTGAAGAAGCACTCACTCAGCGCGAATCCTTGAAGCAAGAGTTGACGGAGCTTGAAAAGAATCGTATAGAGCTTTCAAAGAGTGTCTTATCGGCTAGAGAGGAAACTAAAAAATTCACAACCCAGATAGACGACATTGACAAGGAACTGCGCCAGATTGACAGCGAATATGAGCAAACCAGCCGACTGTTAAATCAGCTTCAGCTTAACATTCAAACTTCGTTCATTCAGCTTCAGCAATGGCAAGACCAGCTTAGACAATTAGGCTACGAAAAACCGTTAGAAACTACACAGAAGGATGTTGAAGAAGCAGAAGCCTTGATAAAAATGATGCAGTTGGAGCTTGAAAGAATAGGTGCAGTAAACCAGCTAGCACTGTCGCATTATGCCGAGCAAATCTCAAGGTATAGAGAGCTTTCATTGAGAATGAACGAGTTGGAAAAAGAAAAACAGGCAATTCTGCAGTTTATGGAGGAAATTGAAAACAAGAAGCGCCAAGTCTTTACAGAATCTTTTGAAAAGATTAACTTGAATCTGCAAACTTACTTCTCTAAGCTGACTGGAGGCGGAAACGCCACGCTAAAGCTGGATGATCCTGATGATGTCTTTGCTGGAGGTATAGACATGATTGTTCAGTTTCCAAATAAGCCTTCCATAGTCGTAGGCGGTGCCAGCGGTGGCGAACGCTCAGTTTCAGCAGTTGCGTTTCTGTTCGCTTTGAAAGATTTTACACCCGCAGCCTTCTATATACTTGACGAAATAGATGCGCACTTGGATGCTTTCCACGTTACTAAACTTGCAGATCTTCTTCTTGAAGAATCGGAGAAAACTCAATTCATAGTGATTACACTGAAGCCTGAAATGGTGAACAAGGCACAGCGTGTCTATGGAGTTTACGGACAAAACGGTGTGTCAGGCGTTATTGCAGCCAAGTTTCTAGAGGTGCCGAGCTAATGTCCGTCACAATCAAGAAGCCGTTTTATTTGCATCCGCCTTGGAACATTCTTTTCGAGTTTAACAAGCTGGAGAAGCTTACTCCTTGGAACATTAACATCGCTTTTTTGCTGTCGTCCTTTCTCCAAGAAATGGAGAAAAGCGGGCAAATAGACTTTCGAGCCTCTGGCGTTGCTTTAGATTCTTCTGCCCTCATATATTTGCTGAAGTCCAAGCTTCTGCTGAAGCTCGAAGAACCGCTTCCACCTTCAACAAAGGCTCCAGCGGATTTTCTTCCGCCCCCTTTGTTTCTGCCCTTGCGCCATGAACTGACTTCAACAACAATAAGACACTTGCTAGAGGTTTTGGATGAGGTTTTGAAGGGCGAAAAGTTTGTTCATGTTGAAAAAGCTTTTGCGCAGCCGTTTATTCCCTCAGCTTCTGATATTATGCCGCAGCTTGATGCCTATTTGGCTGAAATTGAACTGCACATGGAGCAGCTTTATACTACATTGGCAGAGATGGTTAAGGGCGCTGGGCTTATTGCTTTTTCAAACGTGATTAAGGGCATGAAACGTTTGGAATCGATACGAACATTTATTCTGCTTCTCTTTCTTGCTCAAGAAGGAAAGGTGAAGCTGTGGCAAGATGAACAGACAGAAGAAATTTACATAACTATTGGAGAATTGAACCTTGCAGAGGGAGGAAAGCCAAGCTCTTAACCTAGGCGAGGCTTCGCAGCAGAAGCAGAATTCGCAGAAAAATCATGATGAACTTGCCCTGGTAGAAGCCGCACTATATGTTGCTGGCCGCCCTTTAGATGTTAATGAATTATGTTCGGTTCTGAAAACTCGTTCAAAAAACAAGGCTAAAAAAATCGTAAATGAACTAATGCAAGAATATACAAGAAGAAAAACTTCACTGGAAATTCTGGAGTTAAAAGACGAAAGATACGTTTTACAATTGAAGGCTGAATTTACGCCGCTTGTCAGAAGGCTCGTAAACAGACCCCTATTATCCATTGGACCGCTTAAGACTCTAGCTTACATTGCTTACAGACAACCCATCTCTCAAAAGAGAGTGGTGGAAGTGCGTGGGCATCATTCTTACGGTCATATAAAAGTGCTTAAAGAGATGGGATTAATTGAAATGGAAAGAAAAGGTCGTTCAGGATTTCTTAGAACAACTGAATATTTCGCCGACTATTTTGGCTTAAGCCACGACCCCGCGGTTATGAAGAAAGAGCTGAAAAAGGTCTTCGAAGGTGAAACATCCCAACAAGAAAAAAAGACATAACCGCTTTTCTTGTCGAAGAGCACGAAAGATAGGTTTATATGTTTTACAACCATGATACAGAACACTCAACATAGGAGAACAAAGCCTTGTCAGTCACGCATGGTACATTACACAAGAGAAAACTTTCAGGAGGCAAAAAACGAGCCTACCGAAGAAAGAGAAAATTCGAAAAAGGCTCATTCCCAACAGAGACCACACTAGCCGAAACTAAAAAGAAGATAGAACGAGGAAGAGGCGGAAACCTTAAACTCAAAATCTTGAGCGACAAGTACGCCTCAGTCCTTGACTCCAAAAGCGGAAAAGCAGAAAAAGTCGAAATAACACGAGTAGTGAAAAACCCCGCTAACGTTGACTATGACCGCAGAGGAGTAATAACAAAAGGCGCAATAATTGAAACCTCAAAAGGACTAGCCCGCGTCACATCACGCCCAGGACAACATGGAATAATAAATGCTGTTCTAATAAAAGAAAAAAGCTAAAGCCTACCTAGCTTGTGCTGCGCTTCGAATTTTTAAAAGCTGTTTGGCAACCTTCTTTATCATCTGATTCTTAGGCTCCTTCTTGACTACTAGAAGCTGCCCCGTCTTCAGCCACGGAGTCTTCGAGTATCCCACATCTGGAACAAGCTCGCAAGATAAGCCAAGTTTATCCACAGCCTCTTTCAATTCCAAAATTTTTGGAGAAGGCACAGTTAGATTCTTGGGAACTTGGCGTCCTTCACTTCTGGTTTTGGTAGAGTCAAAGTAGGCAGGCCACAGGATTACTTTGTCTTGTTTCCGCATTTTTCTTCCGTCTCCTTTTCTATCTATTCGCATAATAAGCGATTAACTTTAAGCCTACCTCGTCAATTCTTACGAAGCCAAACCTCTCAAACTGTACAATATCATCAGCTTTTAACGTTTTACAAGCGCTTTCACAAATTCCATCAGCCACTGTTGCATCAGGCATCACAACTTGACAAGGCATACTATCATCGACAAGTACCCAGTGAATCAAAGGAGCACCAAGCTTTCTAGCGTCCTCATACGCTTCACTAAGGAAAGAAGCCTCAGCAGAGTATGAGGATATGTTCTCAAGTTTTATGTTAAACAACTCCATAAGTCTAATAGTGCTTCCTGCTTTTGCAGCGTCTACATCCGTCTTTGAAACCCAGAATAACGTTGAACCATCTTTCACATTTGGCGTTACAATGTATTCTCTGAAACCCTTTTCAGGCTTTTCAGGATGCAAACGAAGCTTTACATTAAAAACTCTTGGAATACCCTTAACAGTTAGCTGAATCGGGTTTCGCACAAAGAAATACCTGCTTACGTTAGGGTCGAGGAATTTGCGATTATATGCGTAAAGATTTTCCCAGCTTAATATCACGTCAGAAGTTTTCGGTCCAACATCAACTATCATTCTTTTAATAGCCTCAGCCGTTATCCCTCTCCTCCTTAAAGCTAGGAAAGTTGCAAGCCTAGGATCATCCCAGCTTTTGTACAAGCCTTCCCTAATCCCTTGAACAATCTTCGACTTACTCAACGTGGCTCCAGTAATCTTAAGCCTACCATAATGTATAGTTTCAGGATACCTCCAGCCTAGATGCTTATACATAAACTCCTGTCTAACCTGATTTGTAAGATGCTCTTTTCCTCTAATTATATGCGTAACACCCATCAAATGATCATCTATACCGCAAGCCAAATTGTAGAGCGGCCAAACTCGATACTTGCTCCCAACTCTCGGATGCGGAAACTCTTCTGAGTCTATTACACGCGCTGCAGGCCAGTCTCGAACAGCGGGATTTGGATGATTCAAGTCGGTTTTTATACGAAGCACGGCCTCGCCTTCCTTGTATTCGCCGTTTAGCATTTGTTGCCATCTTTTCAAATGCCTTTCTGGAGGCATGTTTCTGCACTTGCACGGCTCATTTTTCAATATTTTCTTTCTAAACTGCTCTGGCTGGCATGTGCAGACGTAAGCATTGCCCTCTTTTAGTAGCTTTTCAGCATACTCATAATATATGGGAATTCTGTCGCTCTGAATGTATATTTCGTCAATTTGGCATCTTAGCCAAGCTAAATCCTCTTTGATGCGGTCATAAAACTCCAAAACTGGTCTCTTCACCTTAGGGTCGGTGTCTTCAAATCTTAGGATAAACTTTCCTTTATACATGCGAGCATACTCGTGGCACAGCACTATAGCCCTAGCAGAACCCAAATGGAGAACACAGTCTGGATTCGGCGAGAAGCGAGTAACCACCCTAGGATATTTGTCAACATTCGGTAAAGGTGGAAGTTTCTTTTCCTCCTCAAACTTCTCTCTAACAAGCGCTTCAGGCCACTTTTCACCTACAATTTTTTTCTGTTCATTCGTTGAGAGGCTGTTAACTTCTTGAATTATCATGTTAACAAGAGCGCTGGTTTCTTGTACTCTTCTGCGTAGTTCTGGGTTTTCTCCAAGAATCTTTCCAATAACTGGGCCTGCTTGAGCCTTGCCGTCATGCTTTATTGCGTTCAGC
>Ga0129301_1001394_pt1 | contig 11822 bp, 9 predicted proteins | sample ConPoolayeHmetaG_FD_94489 | JGI IMG/M metagenome (GOLD analysis project Ga0129301, IMG submission 94489) | Hot spring microbial mat communities from California, USA to study Microbial Dark Matter (Phase II) - Cone Pool mat layer H metaG ...
ATCATTATAATACCGGACAGCGCCTCGCTCACCAGCCAGCCCTGCTTGAAGATCAGGGTGAAACTGGCCATAAACATCCCGATACCGTAAAGCGCAACCAGCATCAGGCCGATGACGAGAATTGTCGGCAAAAGTCCAATCGGGTTAATCTTCAGGCTGAAAACCAAAAGGATGAACCCAATCTGAACCGCAATCATCAAAAGTTGATGCAGGATTGAGTGCATTGACATTCCCATCGTGAAAACCCAGCGCGGCACCGGTGCGGCAAAGACCGATTCCAGCGTGCCGTAGAACTGCTCTTTGCGCAAACTGAACCCCATTGCCCAGAGCGCCATATTCAGAAACCCGATGAACAGGTAGCCCAGGGTGATGAAGGTAATGATGTCCGAGGTCCCGACCAGGCGCAGAAGGTTTTCTGACTGCCTGCCGCCCACCAGCGCCACCCCGTATAAGAGATAGGGTAGAAGATAAACCACCGGGTCGATCAGCCCGCGGGCAAAATCCGCCTTATAGGTCAACTCTAATTTCCACTCCTTGATATTCTCTGCCCAGACCGCAGCCGCGTAATGCCTAATTCTCTTCATCCACCTGTCAAGGCTTGGCATCAGTGCATCCCCACCGTTCCGTCGCGCCTGGTCTTTTTCTCGAGATAGAGAAAGAGGAAATAACCGGCTACCAAAAGCACAGCATCCATTAGCAAGAGAATAAGGACAGTCTGATACAGATTCACATCAGTTTTGTTTAACAGAATTATCCCTCTAATTGCCACCAGCGCCCAGGTCAGGGGAATCAAGGTCGAAACAAATGCGGTAATCGGATTAACCTGCACCGGGTACCGAATGGGCGAAAAGAGAAAGAATATCCACTCTAAGGTATGGACCCAGCCATGCACCTCCTTGATTAACAAAGTAAACCCGGCAAAGGCAATCGCAAACCCGTAAAAGCCAATCATCAAAAGCACCACCAAAAGCAACACCGGTAGGACCTTTGCGAGTGTGAACTGAACCCCGAAAAACAGCGCGATAATGAGCGCCTGAAAAAATACCATTACGCTTGACCATGCCCATTCTGCCAATGTCTTGCCAATGAGAATTACCAGGGGATGTGTGGGCGAGGCGATGATATATTCCATCGTACCCCAGTAGGTTTCCTCGCGCAAAGAGTTACCCACGCCCCAGAGTGCGGAAAAGACAAAGGTGGAAATCATTGCGCCGATCAACACAAACGCCAAATAATTGCCCGAACCTGTAAGTTGCCGAAAAGCCTCGCTTGAGCCGCTGCCAACCAGCGCCTTGCCTTGAAAAACAAACGGCAGAACCCAAAGGAGGGGGAAAATCGCCCAGAAGACAATCATAATCGGATAGGAAAACCAGATGCGCATACTCTTGACAAATTCCGCACCAACAACCTGCAATTCCGTGCGCAAACGCCTGGGTGCCATTTAAACTATCCCCCTCACGCCGAATCTGGCTCTTGGGTTGTATCCTCGCCTAAGGATGTCCCGGTCATATAGATAAATACATCCTCAAGGGTCGGTTCCTTGACATCAATACCCAAAATCCGTGCCTGCGAACGGAGACTCTCAATTACCTCACTCAACACCCGTTCCGCACGCGGGGCAACAATCCGCAAGGTGGTAATACCATCGTTGAACTCTGCCTGCACTCGCTCAATCCCGTCAAGGTTTTTCACCTGGGTAATATCAGGCTGTCCCTGACAACGCACCTCCATCACCTCGGTATGGGGGATATCCTTCTTGTACTGCTCGGGTGTCTTGGTGCCCACAATCCTGCCTCTGTTGATAAAGGCGATGCGGTCGCACAGTTCATCCGCCTCGTCCATATAATGGGTGGTTAAAAGAATTGTCTTTTGCTGTTTTTGGTTCAACTCCTCCTTGATGAACTGCCGGACAAACCTGCCAAACTGCGGGTCAAGACCAAGGGTCGGTTCATCCAAAAGCAGAATCCGCGGGTCATGCACGAGCGCCCGCGCCAGACTCACCTTCTGCTTCATCCCTGATGAGTAGCGCTCCAGCCGTTCATTGGCAACATCCTTCAGGCCTAACAGTTCTAACAGATAGTCAATTCTTTTGTCCCTTTCCTTGCCAGTCAAGCCATAAAGTGCGGCGAAGAAACGCAGATTATCCCGGGCAGAAAGTTTCCAGTAAAGCGTACGCTCACCCGAGGTCAAAAGCCCGATACACTGCCGGCAGAACAGCGAATCCTTAAATGCATCCTGCCCGAAAATCCGAATCATCCCCGCATCTGGAATCAACAGTGTTGCGATGCAACGCACTAGCGTGGTCTTACCCGCTCCATTCGGACCTAACAGCCCAAACAGTTCACCCGGCTGGATGGTAAGAGTTGCATCATCAACCGCTCTCACAAAACGCCTTTTCAGCCCCCGCCCCCTTCGGAACTGCTTCACTACACCCTGACAATCAAGCGCTGGCACCCTTCTGCTCTCGCTTTTCACTGCGCTCATCTATACCTTTCTACCGTTTCCTTGATTAGCTTTTCTATTTTATCAGCCGCGCCATCCCATGTCCACTGCCGTGCCCAAGAAACCGCCTGAGCACTCAGCCGGTTGCGCAGCGCCTCATCAGTTAGCAATAAATCAATCTTTGCTGCCATCTGGACAATATCACCATAATCATAAAAAAACCCGTTAACCCCATCCCGTGACGAATCAACTAACCCCGGTGAACGGGCAACAACCACCGGCGTCCCGCAGGCATTTGCCTCAATCACAATCAATCCCCACCCCTCTTTAATTGAACTCTCCACCAGAACCGCACTGCGCCGATACCATTGAATCTTCTCCTCTTCCGGCACAAATCCCGTAAAAACAACCGTATCATCCAGCCCCAACTTCCGGCTGAGCCGCTCAAGCCGCGTTAGGTCATCGCCCGTCCCCACCACCACTACCCTGATCACCCTTCCCTTCTTTTTCAAGAGGCGGACGGCATAAAGTAAATGGTCAGTTGACTTATATTTCTTCAGCCTGCCCACATGGAGAACAACCGGCTCCTTTTTCACCTGCGGGTCAGGTTGATACCGCTCAAAATCTGTTCCCGGCGGAACAACCGTAATTCTTTCCTGGGCAATGCCCATCCGCACCAAATCCATTTTTGAACTCTCGGAAAGCACCGCAAACAGACACCACTTGTAGGCAAGGGGAATGAGGCTTTCGGTCAAATACACATAAAGGGCAAGCGGCGCGACTGCCTCCCGGAAAATACTCTTCCGGAAAAGATGCATCAAAAGAACCAGCACCGGCTTATCGGTAAACCAAGGCGAATAAAACGGAATCTTATTGAGGTCATCAATGACGATGTCAAAATTACCTTCTCTAACCAGTGTGCCAATCTGCCGGTATACCGTCCAGTTAAATGTCCATTTCCCTCCCATCCTCATAACCCTGACGCCCTCAATATCCTCCTCTGATTTTGAACCGTCAAACCGTTCGGCAAACAGCGTTACCTCGTGTCCACGCCTCACCAGCCGCCGGCAGATTTCCTGCAGATAAATCTCTGCCCCACCTGCGAGCGGGTTCTTAATACACCGCCAGTTCACAACTAAAATCCGCATAGGTGCTTATCTTAAACCCATAAACCCCAACGGTCAAGTGAACACCGTTCTCCTCACACGCTATTGACTTCTATGCATCATTTAACAAAATAGAGTAGTGAAGATATGGTTGTTGCTCTTAGCCATAATGCCGGGGCTTGCGCTTTTGCTCTTTTTCTATTTCCGCGACCGCTATAAAAAAGAACCACTCTGGCCCATCTTCCTTGCCTTTCTCCTTGGTGCGTTCGTGCTCCTGCCGGCAGCGGCAACATCTGGCCTGGTTCAGCGTCTTACCGGCTGGTATTCCCTGAAACCCAACCTCCTCACAATTTTCCTCGGCTCGTTTTTTATCGCCGGTCTAATAGAGGAAGGCTGGAAATTCTTTATTGTCCGCTTATATTGCTATCACCGCCCAGAGTTTGACGAACCCTATGACGGCATAATGTATTCAACCGCAGTTGCCTTAGGCTTTGCCACCCTGGAAAACTTCCTTTATGTGTTCAGCCCCGGTGTCCTTGGTGGCTTGGGCACCGGCATATTAAGGGCATTCCTCGCTGTACCCAGCCACGCCTTTTACGGCGTCTTGATGGGCTATTTCCTCGGCGAGGCAAAATTTGCGAAAACAACCGTTGAAGCAAATTTTTTCGCCCTTATCGGATTGGGGCTGGCAGTCGTCGCCCATGGCATTTATGATTTTCTGGTCATCGCCCTGCCCCATCGCCCTTTGTTGACCTGGAGTCTGATTGTCTTTTCTTTTCTGGTCTGGGTGGTTTTCTTTGAAGCCAGCAGGCACCAGGCAGAGAAATCACCGCGGCGCAACGCCGAGCTTGCCCGGTTTTCCGAAAAGGAGTCAAAAGAGCAAAGCCCCGATGGAACGAGCCCGACTGAAAAGTAATAGCAGTTCAGGTAATCATCGGTTCACCCGTGGTTTCACAGGTATCAGCGGTATGATGTTCAAGCCATTTGATGAGTTCGCTCAAGCGGGCATAGGCAAGGCAGATTGAGGTATCGGCGGCGCCGTAGTAAACCCTGATTGTCTCGCGGTCCTGTTCGAGAACACTGCCGCAGGGGAAAACTACTCCGTTGACATCACCCAGCCTCTCGTAGGGCATTACCGGTCCAAAAATCCACTCAGTGCTCCGACGCGCACAGCGCCAGGGGTGTTGTAAGTCAAGAAGCGCCAGCCCGACCCGGTAGATTGAGCCACCGGGAGTTTCTTTGACGCCGTGGTAAAGCATTAGCCAGCCTTTTGCGGTTTCAATCGGCGGTGCTGCCAGCCCGACCCGGCTCGCATCCCACCAGGCACCCTGGCGTGCGGGTATCACGAGGTGATGTCTGCCCCAGTGAATCAGGTCCGGGGACTGGGAGATATAGATGTGGGCACCGAGTGATGTTGTTGGACGATGAATCATCAGCCAGTAGCCGTTAAAGCGCCTGGGCAGGAGTGCCGCATCTTTGTCTGCTGGCGGCATTACTACCCCTAAACGCTCAAAGTTTTTAAAGTCCTGTGTGAGTGCGAGCGCCACTGCCGGACCCGCGCGGGAATAGGCGGTATATGTGATCGCATATTTTTTAAGTTCCTCTACGCAGGTAATGCGCGGATCCTCTATCCCCCAAATCTCTTCCGGATGATTTACCGGGTCCGGAACAAATGTAGGGATAGGGTCAATCCGCCAGTCGTCTATGCCGTTGTGAGAGCGGGCAACACAGAGATGGGAGATTCCGCTGCGGTCTTCAACCCGACAGAGAAGCAGGGTTGTGCCATCAGGCAGCAGCACCGCACCCGGGTTGAATACCGTGTTAACTGTATAGGGCCAGTCAGCCGCGGTAAGAATCGGATTTTTCTCATAACGGTTCAGGAGTAGTTGTCGGTCCCCGCTCATCGGTTATCAGTTGGTGACTGGGCGGCGTACATCGTCAAAAGCGAGGCAAGGAAAGACAGTGTTGCCTCTGCCCCTTCATTGCCGTTAACTCCATCCGGATGGAGCCCGTCATGGCAACCACCTGTCGCATAGTCATATAAAGGCAATCCCAAGTCATTTCTACCCAAGAACCATTCAAACGCCCGGCGCATCTCTTCACGCCACCTCGGTTCGTGCGTAACCAGATATGCCTGATAGCAGGCTTCCACTGCGCAGTGCGCCTCAATAGGTTGCTGGTCAAAACGGGCGCGGGCAGAGCCACGATTCCAGCCGGTATTGGCAATTGGTATGAAATGGCCTTGCTCTGCGGTCTGAACCTTTATGAGCCAGCCCAAGGACTCAAGCCCGGCATCAAACAACTCCTTTTTCTTTAAATCCCTGCCCGCTACAATCAGCGCCTCGCTGAGCCGGGCATTGCCATAGGCAAGGACCGGCTCAAACCAGCGCCAGGCTTCGGCAGTATTGGCTTTGTATAACTGGTAGAGCCTTTCGGCAAGCAGTTCTCGAAAACGCCGGGCATTGCTGTCCCCAGGAAACCGCTTATTATACGCACAAAGACCAAGCAGGGTATATGCCCAGGCACGCGGACTGGTGAAAAGTTCAACCGCAGGCAACCCTGCTGAAAAAAGATTCATTGCAAGAGCAGCCACCCCTTCTTCCGTAGCCGCAGCAACCGCATAGCCCAGAGCCCAGAGCGCCCGGCCGTGACTGTCCTCAGAACCACACTCCTCAATCCAGCGCCGGTCATACGAAAGGATGTTGCGGAAACGGCTGTTTTGCCGGTTGAAGGCAAAATCAACAAACGCCAAATAGCGCCTCACCAGCCGGTTTAAAAGGCTTTTCTCCTCCTGGATTTCCCGGGCACGGAGCGCCACCAGAAGCGCCCGGGCATTGTCATCCGTAGTGTACCCTTCACTCAAATTGGGCACAATCCGACGGCAGTGCTGTAAGATGCCGGTGTCATCGGTGAGCGTGAGTAAATGGTTAAGATTGAGTTCGGGCAGTTCGATATCCAAAGGGTCGGTGGTCTGCGCTGGTGGATATAAAACCACCGGTGCGCGCATCCTTTCTTCAGCTGCCCGTTGAAAAGTGTCAAGGTAGGCGCGCGCCACCTCCTTCCAAATCATCTTTCTGCCAAAGGCATAGGCGCGCTTGCGCATCGCATGACGCTCACCCTCCTGCTCAAACAACTGGATTATCATCTCCGCAAGCGCCTGCCCGTCCCGAAACGGCACCAGTTTGCCCCTGCCATCACTAAGCATCTCTTCAGCATACCAGTAAGGGGTTGAAACCACCGCCTTGCCCACACCCATTGAATAGGCAAGAGTTCCGGAAACAATCTGCTGGGGATTGAGATACGGGGTCACATAGATATCTGCCGCACCTAAGAACCGGCACAGTTCCTCCAAACTGACATAGCGGTTGTGAAAGATGATATTGGAAGCAACATTCAATTCCCTTGCCCGGCGCTGAAGGCCGAGCCGGTACCCCTCACCCTGCTCCCGTTTGACATCGGGATGGGTAACACCAAGGACAATATAGACCACATCCGGAAAACGCCTGACAATCACCGGCAGGGCATCAATCATATACTCAATCCCCTTGTTGGGCGAGAGCAACCCGAAGGTCAGAATCACCCGCCGGCCCTCAACACCAAACAGGTCCTTGTAATAGTTCGGGTCAACAAAGGGCATATCCGGAATGCCGTGATGAATCAGGTCAATCTTGGCTTCCGGCACCTGGTAGACCTCCCGGAGAAACCTCACCGCCCGCTCACTCATCACCACCACCCGCTCGGAAATCCGGCAGATTTCCTCCATAACCTGGCGCTGTTGCTCATCCGGCTCGGCAAGGACAGTATGCAGGGTCGTAACCACCGGCATTCTCAGCCGGCGGAGCGCAATAAGAATATGGCCGCCTGCTATTCCACCGAAAATCCCGTACTCGTGCTGCAGAGAGGTTAAATCCACCCGGGTCATATTCAGAAACTCCGCCAGCTGGCGATAATAGTCCTTATTGTTCTGCGCTACCTCAAACCGCACCCTTTCCGGATAAGGGTAACCCTCGGACGTATCATTCAACGCCACCACCAGACAGTCAAGCTCCTGCGCCTCATGCACAACCGACTCGCACAAATCTGAAGTAAAGGTGGCAATGCCACAGCGCCGCGGGATATAGGTGCCAATAAAGGCGACCTTGTTAAACGGATATTTGCCGCGCATTAAGTAATAAGTTTAGCCGCCATTATGCAAATGTCAATATCAGATGCGGTTCGCCCGGGCAAACTCAATTATCGCCTGGTCAGAAAAGGGGTGGTTGCCCAGATTGAGGAGCACATCCCCGGGCAGGGTCAGATGATGGGCACCGGCAAGAAATGCATCCACTGCCTCGGCTGGACTTTTAATGCTCGCCGCAACAATCTCCACTGGCTTGCCCGTGACCCTGATTACCTCCAGCATCTCCCGGACCAGTTTCAGCCCGTCACCCAAGAGCCTGGTTGCCCGATTGACATAAGGGATCACATAACTGCAACCGGACTCTATTGCCAAAAGGGTCTGATAAGCGCTGAAGACCGCAGTTGCCGCACAGGGAATCTCCGGCACCAGTCGGGTTACCAGCATCATATTCTCGGTGGTCATCGGAATCTTCAGAACCACCTTGTCCGGTGCGATGTTAAAGAACTCCTGTGCCTCCCTTCCCCGGTCGGCTAATGTCTTGGCGCTCAACTGATAAAAGACCGGTCCAGGCACAACCCGGCAAATCTCACCGATCACCCTCATCGGCTCTAACCCAGCCTTTGCCAGCAATGCAGGATTGGTGGTGCAACCCCGCACAAAACCAAGTTCCACCGCCCTTTTCACCTCCTCAATGCTGGCACTGTCAATAAATATCATCCTGCCTCCCTTAAAAACCGCTCCACATCAGCCCTTTTTGGCATTGACGGCTCCGCGCCCAAAACCGAGCAGGCAAGTGCACCGCAGGCATTGGCAAAACGCACCGCCTCATCAACTGCTTTTCCTTCAGCAAAACTGACCGCCAGCCCGGCACGAAAGGCATCGCCGGCACCGGTGGAATCAACCACTTTAGCCTTAAATGGCGGAAAATGTCGCCTGCCCTGCCGGTCAAAAACCAGCGCCCCTTCTGCCCCGATTGATATCACAATCCCCTTTCTGCCCGCACCAACCTCATTCTCTGCCCAGCGCTCAACCGCAAGCCCCCGGGCAAGTTCTGCTGCCTCAATCTCATTCGGAACAATGTAATCAATCGGCTCATCACCCATCCATTCAATATCAATATTATGTGCCGGTGCCGGGTCCAGCATTACCAGTGTGCCCGCATCCCGGGCAACAGTCGCGGCGCGAAAGGAAACCTGATGCGGAATCTCAAACTGCAGCATCAACACATCTGTCGTCTCAATCTCTCTTCTTGCCTCCTCAACTTGCTCAAGGCTTAAATGCAGATTTGCCCTGGCGATGCCGATAATCGCATTCTGCCCTTTCTGGTCAACAATCGGACAGGCAACCCCGGTGCCGGCAGTTTCATCCTGCCAGACAAAATCCGTGCTCATTCCCTCCTCAGCCATTTTCTTCAGAAACAGTTCGCCAAAATAGTCCTTTCCCAGCCTGCCCACCATTATCACCTCAGCCCCGAGCCGGTGACAGGCAAGCGCCTGATTAAACCCCTTGCCTCCCAAGAAAAGTCCGAACTCCTCGCCCGTCATTGACTCACCCGGTCTAGGCAAACGCTTGACCTTAAACACCAGATCGGTCATAAATGAACCAACCACGCACACCTTCGGGTTTCCCGATTTCATAAATTATAAATTTAGCGATAAACCGTTCTGAATCAAGACCGGACAATCTATATAGAAAGACCACTCTGCCTTAGCAGGTGCCGGTGGTGCTACCTTTTCCTGAAAAGGAAGGCGAAAAACTCGTTACTTACCGAAGACCTGCATCAGGGCATCCTGCTGCACCCAGCCACCCAATCCGCCCGGGATTTGGAGCAGCAACCATTCCGGTCGGCGCTCAATTATCTTTGCCTCCAGTCCGTCATGAACCGCGGCAATCTCCTTGTACTCCTCCCCGGGTCCGGAACGCAGTATCGCCTCTGGAACTACCACCACCGCAAGATTCGGGTTGGTTGCTTCGCGCCAGTAGAGCACCGAACTCAGACAATAGAGAAAAATCAAAAAAATGCCCAGGACAGAAATGAGCAAAGGGCGGCGAACCGTGATGTGGCTCAGCCACCTGCCGTAGGCAGACAGGTAAAGGGCAAGTGCGATTGAAAACAGGGTAAAAAGGACCGCGGCGGACAGACGAATGACCGGGGGGCTAAAGATGGTTAGGGACACGCGTATGGCTCGGCTTAAAATTCCCTCTGAGTTCAAATTCTTATCCACCCGGAACTGACGGGCAAACTCGAGGTTGTAATTTATGTCCGCATCCCGCGGGTTAAGGCGCCGGGCACGCAGATAATCGGCAATTGCCAGACCAACCCGGCCCAGTTTGAAATAAGCGTTGCCCCGGTTGTACAAGATTGCTGATGCCTGGTAAAGGACCAATGCCGAGTCATACTGGGCAATTGCCTCCTGATAATTGCCCTGCTCATAAAGGTTATTACCCGCCTGAAAATAGGCCGGTCCGGTACCGCTCACCAGCATCAGGGCAAAGATGCTAAAAATCATAGTTTGCCAATCACCTGCCTGGCCTGCATTAAGAGCGTTTTTGGCTCACACTCAACCGCCGCCGGTGAGAATCGGGCAAGTTCGCACATATTGAGCAATGAAAGCAACTGCTCAGTTACCATCCTGTCAGCCCCTGCCTGCACCAACCGCTGGCGCAACTCATCGCTGGTCAATGCCTGGCTCTCAATGTTATACCGGTCACCAGCATAACCCGCCATTGCCTTGAGTAAAACGGCATAGAAATCTGACAGCCGGTTCTCCTTGAGCATCTTCTCCGCCTCCTTCAGTCTTTTGCGTGCCTGTCCCAGCGCCTTGGTCCTCCGGGCATAGCCCGGCTCTTTTTTCATCCTCTGACGATGCCAGCCCGTAACCGCACCGGCAATTAGAATCAGCAGGCTGAGCGGATAGAGGGTAAACTCAAGCGGGCTGACCGGTAAAGAACCGGATTTACCGGGTCCAGGTTTGATGTGCCGGATATCGCTGCCCAGAACCTTTAGCCCGGGCTGAAATGCTTCAACCGGGCCACTGCGGGACGGAACATCGGTGGCAACAAACTCCAGTGCCGGGCTCTTCATAATGTAATAACTGCCGGTCTGGGGGTCAAAAAAGCCCAGTTCAATCTCAGGAATTCTGTATCTGCCATCAGCGGTGGGGAGCAGCGGATAGATAAACCGCCTGGTCCCCGAAAGTCTGCCACCGGTGTAGTGGAAATTGTCCTTGGTCTCCGGAGCAAGAATCTTTAAACCGGGAATTTCTGGCAGCCTCACCGGACCGATCAAACCTAAATTGCCGGTGCCGCTGACCGCAATGGTTAAGGTGACCGGCTCACCACCGGCTGATGTGTTCTTGCTCAAACTGACGCTCACCTGAAAGTTGCCCACCCCGCCGGTAAATGAAGCCGGTTTGCCCTGATCAGGCAGAGGTTTGACCGCGATTCTGACCGGTTCAGATGAAGCAGCAAACGGTCTTGACCCGGAGAAGAAAAAGCCCGGGACAATCACCTCGCCCTCAACGCTCATTGCCCCGATTTTTAACTCGCCGCTCTGGGTCGGGAAGAGTGCGGTCTTCTTGATCACCGCCGCATAGTATCTTTTACCCTCAAGGCTCTTCTGCTCATACTCCAATTGCCTGGGCTGATAGATTTCATCTGACCAGAACCCGGTGAGCGCGGGCGGCTCCTTCAGGTTCAAACTGGTAACCTGCTGATTGGTGTAAAATGTCCAGGTGGCGGTAACCTGCTCACCCTGATAAACTGTCTTCTTGTCCACACTGCCGATGAGCCGAAAATCACCCTCTGACACCGGTGCCGGCTCCTCAAAGAGGTCAAACGGGCTTTTCGGACCGGGCTGAGGTTTAGGCTGGGGCCGGGTTGCAGACTTGACCACATTGATGGTAATGGGCTCGGTGGTATATTCGGTATTGTCATAAACCAGGCGGCAACTGCCGATGGTCAGTTCACCCAGTTTTTTCGGCACCAGGGTATAAATAAAACTGATTGCGGTCTGCTGCTGCATTCTGCCGTTGACGATTGAGATGCTGGTTGACTGGGACTGACTGGAACCCAAGTTGCCAAAACCATCAAGTGCCGGCAGTTGCGGTCTGGGCACCCGGCTGATATTTGTTCCCTTGACCGTAAATGTCAAC
>Ga0129301_1001395_pt1 | contig 11819 bp, 10 predicted proteins | sample ConPoolayeHmetaG_FD_94489 | JGI IMG/M metagenome (GOLD analysis project Ga0129301, IMG submission 94489) | Hot spring microbial mat communities from California, USA to study Microbial Dark Matter (Phase II) - Cone Pool mat layer H metaG ...
CTTCACCGTGCTCTCTGGCGATCAGATTGCCGTATACGTTGCTACAAAATTCAACGCAGAGCGAATTATAATGGGTGTTGATGTTGATGGATTGTATGAAGCCGACCCGAAAGTTAAGAAAAATGCAAAAATATTCAAGCATTTAAAACTGAAAGAGTTGAGGGAGCTTCTTAATCAACTTAATAAGCCAAACGCTTGCGATGTAACAGGCGGCATGTACGGCAAAATAACAGAACTTTTTTTAGCTGCAGAACAAGGGATTCCCGTGATGATAGTGAATGCCACAAAACCGAACAATATTTACAAGGTCTTAAAAGGAGAAAAGGTGGAAGGTACTTTAATAGAGAAGGAATAGAGTTGACAGCTGAAACTAGAAAGCGCAAGGCAGAGCATATTCGAATTTCTTTACAGAGAAATGTTCAAGCACGGAAAACCACAACAGGCTTTGAAGACATACATTTCGTCCATAAAGCTTTGCCGGAAATCGATAAACAAAAAATAAACTTGTCCACAATGGCTTTCGGTCACAAATTTAATGCTCCTTTAATTGCCGGCGCCATAACTGGTGGAACTTTGGAAGCCACTAAAATCAATTCAACAGTTGCAGAAGCTATAGAGGAGTTAGGTTTGGGCATGGGTGTTGGAAGTCAACGAGCAGCAATAGAAAATAAAAGATTTGAAAAAACATTTGCAATAGCAAGAAAGAAGGCTCCCACAGCTTTTCTAATTGCTAACATCGGTGGTGTGCAACTCGTTAACGGCTATGACATACAAGAAGTTAAAAAAGCAATAGAAATGATTGATGCAGATGCAATTGCTATTCACTTGAACTCTCTGCAAGAGGCTGTACAGCCGGAAGGGCAAACAAACTTTAGGGGCGTACTTGAAAAAATCAGTGAACTTGCTAAAGAATTAGACACGCCAATCATCGCTAAGGAAACTGGTGCTGGGATAGCCGCTGAAGAAGCTAAAAAACTTGAAGTTGTAGGTGTTAATGGTATTGACATAAGTGGAGCAGGAGGTACAAGCTTCGCAGCAGTGGAATATTACCGTACAAAAGGACAAGCAAACAGCTTTCAACGTAAATTGGGTGATATTTTCTGGGATTGGGGAATCCCCACCGCAGTAAGTCTTGTTGAAGTTTCTCAAACAGTAAGACTTCCCATTATAGGTTCTGGTGGAATACGAAGCGGAGTGGAAATGGCGAAGGCTTTGGCTTTGGGTGCCAGCTTGACAAGCTTTTCATATCCATTGCTTCAAGCCGCTGTCAAAGGCGTAAAAGAAACAGTTAATGTGCTCTTGTTCTTGATTGAGGAGCTTAAGAATAGCATGTTTCTTGTAGGAGCGGATTCTATTCAAGCTCTGCAAAAAGTTCCGATTGTTATAACGGCTAAAACTGCGGAGTGGTTGAGATTAAGAGGTTTCGATATAAGAGGGTATGCGAGAAGAGGAAGGAGTTAAACTCTTTGGATATTGAGAAATTTCTTGAAGAGAAAGCTGCTTTAATAAACAAGGTTATCGAGAAATATATTCCTAGAAAAATTTCCGAAAATAGCATTCTATTTAAGATTAATCCACCACGCTACGCACACAATCTAGAAGCCTTAAACAAGGCACTTGCCGAACCAGTCTGGGAATTTCTTGATAGAGGTGGAAAAAGATGGCGTCCAACTCTTTTTCTGCTAATCTGTGAAGCTTTGGGCAAAAATCCAAAAGAGTTCGTTGATTTTGCAATAATTCCAGAAATAATTCATAATGGAACATTAATGGTAGACGACATAGAAGATTCATCTGAATTTCGCAGAGGAAAACCATGCACGTACAAAATTTACGGCTTAGACATAGCCATAAACGCTGGGAACGCCTTGTACTATTTGCCACTTCTGCCACTCTTAGAAAATAACAAAAAAATTTCTCCTGAAAAGCTCTCTAGGGTTTACGAAATTTATGTGCAAGAGATGATTAACCTAAGTCTTGGTCAAGCAATGGACATTGCGTGGCATAGAGACTTGGCAAACGCTGACAAACTGAACGAAAAAGACTATTTGCAGATGTGCGCTTATAAAACTGGCACTTTGGCGCGAATGGCTGCTAAAATCGCTGCTACTCTAGCAGATGCGGATGAAGCACTTGTTGAAAAATTTGGACATTTCGCCGAAAGCGTTGGAGTGGCTTTTCAGATGCAAGATGATATTCTGGACTTGACAGGCGCAGAATTTGCCGAAAAGAAGGGTGGTTACGGGAAAGACATTACAGAGGGAAAGCGAAGCTTATTAGTCATTCACACGTTGAAAATTGCAAACGCCAAGGACAAAAAAAGGCTTATCAAGATTCTCAATATGCATACGTCAAATCAAAAGTTGATTGATGAAGCAATAGCTATAATAAGAAAGTATGATTCTATAGAATATGCACAGCAGCTTGCAAGAAAAATGCTTCAGAAAAGCTGGAAAGAAGTTGAAGAGCTCATTCCTGCTTCTGATGCAAAGAAAAAACTGAATGCTTTTGCAAAATTCTTAATTGAAAGAAAACTGTAAGCCTAAAAGAGTGTTGTCAGTTGACACTTGATAAGAATGCTCAACTCAAGGAAATTATTCGAAAAATTGCCCTACTAAATGCTGTAAAGCATGAGGGCAAAGCACAAGCAGGTCCAGTTATTGGGAAAATTTTAGGTGAGAAACCAGAGTTAAGAACAAAAGTTAAAGAATTATCTGTCTTGGTTAATGAGGTTATTATGGAAGTAAACAGCCTTGCATTAAGTGAGCAGCAGCACATCATTGAGATGAAATGGCCAGAATCGTTTGTAAAAGAAAAAAAGGAAGAAGAAAAGCATCTTCCACCATTGCCTAATGTGAATAAGTATGCAAATGTTGTTACGCGATTTTCTCCAAATCCCGATTGTGTTCTACACTTGGGCTCAGCACGAGCTATAATATTATGTTACGAGTACGCACGATTGTATGACGGTAAATTTGTTCTGCGCTTTGAAGACACTGACCCAAAATTGAAAAGACCTGTTTTAGAATTCTATGACCGTATAAGAGAGGATTTGGCTTGGCTTGGATGCAAGCCAGATGAGGAGTACATTCAAAGTGACCGAATTCCTATCTATTACGAATATGCCGAAAAACTGTTGAAAGATGGAAACTCTTACATTTGCACATGTCAACCAGACCGATTTCGAAAGAAAATATTAGGTAGCAAACCATGCCAGTGCCGCAATTTGCCACCAGAAGAACACCTTGCAAGATGGCAACGCATGCTAAAAAGGGAATACAACGAAGGCGAAGCCGTGTATCGCATAAAAACTGACTTGAATCACCCAAATCCAGCGGTTCGAGACTGGCCAGCATTGCGCATCATAGATGGTGAAAAGTATCCACATCCTCGTGTAGGAAGCAAATACAATGTTTGGCCACTTTACAATTTTGCATGCGGTATAGATGACTATTTGATGGGTGTGACACACATAATTCGGGGAAAAGAGCATTTGACAAACATGGTTCGACAGAAATATATGTATAAGTATCTAGGTTGGCAGTATCCAGAAGCCATACATTACGGCAGACTTAAAATAACTGGCGCTTCTCTGAGCAAGTCAAAAATTGTTCAAGGAATAAGAGAAGGCTTATACAAGGATTGGGATGACCCTCGTTTGGCAACTTTTGCAGCGTTACGAAGACGCGGAATAACGTCTGAAGCCATTAAGAAAATGATAATTGATGTGGGACCTAAAACTTCTGATGTTATCCTAAGCTGGGAAAATCTGAATGCTTACAATCGCAAAATCCTTGACCCTACCACTGACAGATATTTCTTTGTACATAACCCAATGGAATTAAGGGTGAAACAGATTCCTAAAACTTTCACAGCGAGGCTTCATTTACATCCAGAACATCCTGAAAAAGGATTTAGAGAATACATCATAAAGCCTATGGAAAACGAGAATTCAGCTATATTTTGGGTTTCTAAGAAGGATTTTGATTCTTCAAAAGTTGGAACAGTAATACGTCTAATGGAACTGTTTAACATAAAAATCATTAAGGTAAGCAAATATTCTGTTGAGGCGTCTTTCGTAAGCGAATCTTATGAAGAGGCGAAAGCTACTAAGGCACAGTTAATCCATTGGATACCAGTCGGTGAGGATATGCCTTGTCAAATAGTTATGCAAGACGCAACAGTAGCGGAAGGAATCGCCGAAAATGCTTGTAAAAAATTAAAACCTAATAGCATAATACAGTTTGAGAGGTTCGGTTTCGTCAGAATCGACAAGGTTAACATGAAATTAATAGCTTACTACACTCACAAATAACTGGCGGAATACGACATGCGCAAACAAGATAAAATAATTATATGGTCAGCCTACTTCGACTCAACAAAAACACGAAAGGATGGAAGACGAATTCCAAAAAGTTCATGTGTGGCTTCGCCAAAAATTCTGGAGCTAAGAAATGCTGTGGAACAACTTGGTTTAGAATATGAACTTATAATGGAGGCTACTTATCCAAAAACACCATGGCAGAAAACAGGCATGCTTCTTGTGAAGAAAAATGATACGAAAGAACAGCTGATAAAGAAAATTGCAAAACAACTTGCAAAGATTAGGACCGCTACAGCAACAAAATAGAAAAGGCATGTTAACTCTTTTCTTTTTCACCTATTAGGATAGCGTTTATTATTCCATGTTGTCCTGGACGTGAAGTGACTCGAGCTAAACCTAGAGAAGTCTCTATTACAGCACCTTTTGTTATTACTCCTCTGCGGTCATAGTCAACATTTGCAGGATTTTTAGCAACTCGAATAATTTCAACTTTCTCTGTTTTTCCACTTTTTAAGTCGGTTACGCATGCGTATTTGTCGCTTAAAATCTTGGGTTTAATTGTATTTCCTCTGCCTTTAACGATTTTCCTTTTCGTTTCCCCAAGGATTGTTTCTACAGGGAATCGTCCCTCTTCAAATTTTCTTTTCACTCTATAGGCTCGTTTTTTGCCGCCTGAAGGTTTTTTCTTGTGTAGATTACCGTGCCAAACTGACATTTCATTTTTCCCTTTCAATCTCTAAACTTAAATGTTCATTATCACCGTTATTTTGCAATATAAACCTATCCGTTTTATTTTTTTTGTTTAGTAAAGTCTTCGAAAACATTTTTCAGCTCTTTCTTCATAGTAGCCGTATCATGGCTTAAGCCAAAATAATCAGCAAACAACTCTGTTGTTTTAAGCATCGTAGAGCGTCCACTTCTTTCTCCAGCAATCAAGCCCATTTCTTTAAGTAGTTTAATATGACCATAGGAATGATGTCCTCGCACATCGACAACTCTTTTTTGGGATATAGGCTGTCTATAGGCTATGTATGAAAGTGTTTTTAATGGACCAGTGGAAAGTAGTGGTCGAGTTACGAGCTTCTTGACTTGAGGTGTAAACTCAGCCTTCAACTGCAAAACGTACCTTTCATCTCTTAACTCTAAAATTTCAAGAGCAGTATCTCGATGCGCATATTCTTGTATGAGTTTTTTCGCAAGTTTTTTTGTTTTATTTTTTGAGCGAGTTTTCAAAACAGAGCAAAGCTCATTCAGATCTAATGGGCGTCCAGCAACATACAAAGCGGCTTCTAACAGAGCTAAGTCACACTGCGTTTTTTCTGTTGTTTTTTTCTGCTGTTGAGGCGTATCTAAATTAAATGTTTGCTTTTCCACTTTCTGCATTGTTAAAATCTCCAACTGTTATGTATATTTCTTCAGTCTCTTCGTTTTGCCACAAGCTTATCTTTCCATCTTGCGTCAAAAATAGCAACAGAATAAAAGTGCGGATGGCTTCCAGTCGATTTGCTCCCTTTATTAATTTTGAAAACTCGATTATTCCCGTGCCTTTTACCATTTCAGAGAGAGAAATAAAAAGTTTCTCCATCTGTACTTCAATTTCCATAAGATATATGTCCCATTGTGGCAAGATCTCTGAAGGCGTCGGAAGAATAGGCTCCATGGAAGCCTTTTCGAAGTGAACTAGCTTTTCGCCTTTCAAAACATCGTCTAAAACTTCCAACAGATGCTTTATGGTCGTTGACGTTAACTCGTGTCTTAGTGGAAGAAAAAGTGGCGGCGGAAGGAAGTCTTGTGGAGGCTTAGGCGGCATAGGTGGTTCCTCAAGTTTAAGCAAAAGCTTAGATTTCATCAAATATATTAGAGCCGAAGAGTCTAAAACTACGCCAGAGGCTCTAAAATCCACTTGCCCAGTTTTCTCCATTTCCTCGAGGAATGATGTAAGCAAATAGGCAACATTAATATTCCAAGGAGTTAACTTTTCAAGTTTGTGAAAGTCAAAAAGAATATTCCATGGAGGACGTAGATAAAATGGTTTTTTCGTAATCGCTGTAGCCATTAGCTTGGCACCTCAAGGAATTTTGCAGATATAACGCTAGAGACACCATTACGTCCATAAACTCCGTAAACTTTTTGCGCTTTGTTTACCATTTCTGGCTTTAAAGTTATAGCTATAAACTGCGTTTTATCAGAATCTTCTAAAAGCAAGTCACCAAGCCTTGAAACATAGAAGGGGTCTAAGTGGGCATCTATTTCGTCTAGTATGTAGAATGATGCTGGAGTAAAATCTTTAAGAGCTAATATGAACGCAACTGCCGCAACTGAGCGTTCGCCGCCACTTGCTCCACTAACAACTATTGAAGGTTTATTGGGAAACTGGACAATCATGTCAATGCCGCCTGAGAAGGGGTCTTCTGGGTTTTCAAGTTTTAATGTGGCGTTTCCTCCTCCTGTAAGTTTTGAGAAATATTTTCCTAGGTTGCTCTGGATTTTGTCGAAGGCTTCTGTGAAGACTTTGCGTTTTTTCTGTTCAATTTCATCCATAAACTGCGCTATTGCTTGCTTTTCTCTTTCGAGTTCATTAAGCCTTAATGAGAGTTCTTTATACCGTGAAATTTGCTCAGCATAATGTGAGAGGGCTAATTGGTTTACTGCGCCTATTCTTTCAAGTTCAAATTGCATCATCTTCATAGAAGTTTCAGCTTCTTCCACCTGCTTTGGCGTAATCTTTAAGGGTTGTTCGTATCCAAACTGTCTAAGCTGGTTTCTATATTGTTCAACTTGAAGCATGGATGTTTGAATGTTAAGCTGAAGCTGGTTCAATAAGCGGTCAGCTTGCTCATATTCTGAATCAAGCTTACGAAGTTCCTTGTCTATGTTATCTATTTGGGATGTAAAATTTTTCGCTTCTTCCCTTGCGGACAAAACCGTCTTAGAGAGCGTAACTCGACTTTTTTCCAACTCTGCTAACTCTTGCTTTAGCAATTCACGTTCTTGGAGTGCCCCCTCCACTTCCTTTTCAACCATCTTCTGCTGTTGTTCAACCTTTGCAAGTTGAATTTTGGAGTTTTGATATCCAACTCTTAAAACATTATCATACTGCGATTGAAGTGTGGAAATTTCTGTTTGAATTGTGCCAAGCTTTTGTCTTAACGTTATTATTTCTTCTGCAAGCCGCTCTCTTTTAACTTCCATTTCTTGAATGTGGGAAGGGTCAGTTTTTCGTCTCAGAGTGGCTAAATTGTTCTGAAGTTTACGCATTTCTTTTTGTATTGAGCTTCTTTCTGCTCTGCGAAGCCACATCTGCGTTTTCTCATTTTCAACCTCATTTTGGAGCCTTGTAATATAATGATTAATTCTTTTAATGTTGAACTTTGTCCTTCTAATACTCCTTTTTACTCTGAGCATTTCTCTGTCGAGAGTTACAATAGCCTCAGAAAGGCGGGTGATTTCCACCCGAGTTCTGTCAATTTCTTCCTCGAAAGAGGCTATGTCGCTACCTCTTCGTGAAAGATGTTGTTGAAGGGCGCTTACAGCTTCATCTAGGCTTTTTATGGCTGCTTCGCTTGGTATAATTGTGGAAAAATCTATTGGAGCACGGTAATAGCCACTTTCGAAAGCACCGCCTACTTCATAAAGGTCTCCTTCGATTGTGACTGTGCGATAGCCTTCATTGGATAGTTTGAAAGCAGTTTTGTCATCTGAGACGATTAATGTGTCGCCAAAGACAAAGTGAATTGCTGGTTCATAATGTTTCTCATACTTTATGAAAGTGGATGCTAAACCGTTGATGCTCTCTCTTTCGGGGATTTTAAACGGCTTAGGATTTATTGTTCTTTGAAGTGGAATTATTTTTATTCTTCCCAGTTTCATTCTTCTTAACGTTTCTGTACATGTGAAGGCTGCATCGAAATCCTTGACAACTATTGCATCAAGCCATCCAGCTGATGCGGCCTCTATTGCCCTTTGATAAGTCTTGTCAATTTTTATCAAGTCGCGTAGTCTACCATATACGCCTGGGACTACGCCCAGCTCACCCAATTCTTCTATACTTCTCAAAGCGTTCTCTTCAGCAGCTACTGTTTCTGCAAGTTCTTTTTGAGTTACAAATTCGATGACTGCTTCTCGGGCTGAATCAGCAATTTTTCCTGCTTCAGCGATTTCTCTTTCTATGGCTTCTTTCTGTGCAATTCTTCTTTCTAGCATACGCTCCAAGTTTTTTAGTTGTGTTTTCTGTTCTTTCTGCACTTTCTCCAGTTCAGCAAACGATTTTTCAAGTTCGTTTAATGTGGATGTGAATCTTTCGCAGCGTTCATTTAAATCCTTAAGCCTTCTTGTGCGAAGTTTGATGGCTGTCTGACTTTTTACATGTTCTGATCTTAAGTATGTGAGCCTCTTGTAATTGTTGTCAAGTTTCTGTTCGATGTCGCGGATTTTCTTGCTATTTTCTCCCATATTCTCCCAAAGTTGAGCAGTTTCGCTTACCAAAGCATCATGTTCAGCTTGTTTTGTGTTTATCTGGTTTAGAAGCCTTTCATACTCGCTTCTATGCTTCTTAATTTTTTGGCGGTTTTCATGAATTTCGTTTCGAATGGCTTGATACTGCTGCGAATTGTTTTCTCTGATTCTCTTTAAGCCGTCAAGGCTTGTTTTTCCTGAGGTTATTTTTGTTGTTAATTCTGTTAATTTTGATTTTAATTCGCCTATTCTTATTTGAACTTTTAGAACTTGTGAACCGCCTTCTTCAACAATCTCTGAACTTAGCTTTCGCCATTCGCCTTCAATCTCTCTTCTTTTTGACCTGTGCTCTTCACGAAGCTGTCTTAATTTTTCAACTCTGCTCCTAACCTTTTCAGCTTGTGAAGAGGCCTCCTCTATTTTCTTTTGTATCTGCGCCATATCGTGCGAGAGCTTAACTGCTTCAAACTTTTTTATCTCATCGTGAATGAAAGTATACCTTAACAGTTCATTGCGTTCTCTTTCTAGGTCGTCTACTCTTTTTTGAACTTCATCTATTCTGCCCATGGCTGTGCGTATGGAAATGTCGGCAGCTCGCAGTTTCTCTTCTGCTTCATTCTTCTCAAAGTCATACTGAGCTATTCCAACTAAATCTTCAATAATTTTTCTGCGTTCTATCGGAGAAATTTCTGTTAGGCGAGTTATTGTGCCTTGTAGGATTATGTTTTGGCTTGTGGAGCTTATTCCAGCCATTGAAAAAATCTCTTGAATGTATGTTCTTGAGATTCTTCTGCCGTTAAGCCTGTAAACGCTTTGACCATTTCTATAAACTTCTCGTGAAACTGTAACTGTTGTCGTGTCTACAGGCATTCGCCCATCAGTATTGTCAAATTGAATGATTACTTTCGCCATTTTCGCCCTTTCTAATCCAGCCTTCTCTGACCCATGAAAAATTAGTTTGGCAGCATTTTCAGCTCTAAGTCTTCTGGTGCTTAATTCGCCTAAAGCGAATAAAACTGCGTCAACAATGTTTGTTTTTCCGCTTCCGTTTGGTCCTGTGATTGCTGTAAAACCTTTATCTAGGACTACTTTAACAGTTTGCGGTCCAAATGATTTGAATCCTTTTAACTCTATTTTTTTGATATAGGGCATTTGGTTTAAGCCCTCGCCATCACGAAGCTTGCGTATCGTTTAAGTTTTAACATACAATCTACATTTTTTAGAATATAAGATTTTAACAAAAGTTTCACTAAATTTTTAACAATCAAAAAACTGTGTTTCAATGGTGAATTGATTGGTTTGTATCATATGACTGTGGTATTATTTGGCTTTCAATCCATGTTTTGCAGCTATTTTTTTGACAAATTCTTTTATTTTCTCATCTCTACCATAAATAAGCAGATAATCATCCTTTTGCATATCATATGAAAGGCCCAATTCTTTCGCTATAGTCTTCAACTTTTCCACAGGCAGTTCCTTCGATGGCTTAATACGAATCCACTTCTCTTCTCGCGGAACCGCTGGAACAAATTTTGTTTCCTTTTCGTCTTCGTTTAGGATTTTTCTGCTTGCTTCGTCTATTTGCTTAAGCCATTTTTCAACATATTCAACTCCGAATATTTTCTGTCCTTCCGAGATAAGATAGGCCTCGACATTTCCCAGATATTCTTCAATTTTCTGGATGGTTTCCCCGCGGGTTGGGTCAGCTTTTAGGATTCTAATCATTGTTTTGGCATATTTCAAATCATTCATAACATCTACTGGAACAGTTAATCTTCTTTTTCGGAATTCGGCAATAATCTCTTCTAGAACCTTCCAAACAGCCAAATATCCCATATTGCAATTCTCCATCAAGTAAATTTGTGTACGACACTATAAAGGGTTAGGTTTTTAATTTGAACAATCTTGTTGGTCGACATGAATTATACAGTGTTGACAGCCTGTCTTTTGGCTGACTTTTTCCTGAACCTCGTGGGCAATTCTATTGGCTTCTTCTATTGGTGTGCCCTTTGCAACTTTAACATGGTAGCCTGCATGAACAATGTTTGGACCTACATATTCAGCCTTTATATCATGTACTCCAAGAACACTCTTCACAGTTTTCGCGGTTGATTCTATTTTTTCCATTAATTCTTTACTGGGCGCTCTTCAGATAAGATAGTGAATGTTGTCCTTCAATAGATAGATGCCGCCTAAAGCTATAACCATCACCACGAATATAGATGCTAAAACATCAGCTAAATAGTATCCTTCCTTTATAGGTGGAAACTCGACTATATTAATGAATACAATTTCATCTCAAACAACCATCTCATTCCCTTATTATTCAAAATTTAGTAGTATCAATTTTTTTCTATAAACCCAAATTACAAGAGGGAACATTATCGCCAAATATGAGAGGTGAACTATTATTCTAATCCATTCTGCGCTCACGGTGTATCCGAACATAACCGAAAATATGGCGCCTATTACACCTCTATGATGAAATGGGCTATTCGCTGGAATGCTTAGAGTATACGCTGGTTCGCTTAGCCAACCTATGTTAAAACCAGTTTCTTCATAGTATTCCAGAAGCTCATGCGTGCCGTATCCAGCTAATCCGCCTGCAAGTAGAATTAACATTATGCTTGTGAAGTAAAAGAACTTTTTTAGGTTAATTTTCATGCCAACTACGAAAATGCCATAAGCCAGCAAAACTGCAGTCAAGATTCCAAAAGACATTCCAGCCAGCGTCACTATTGCGTCAGTTAGCAAAAAAGGCGTAAGAAAAAGGACTGTTTCAAAACCTTCTCTGAAAACAACGATGAATCCCAGAAAAGCCAAGCTAATTATTGCTCCTCGTGACGTAGCGGTTTCGACTAGTTTCTCCATTTCTTCTCGAATACTTCTTCCTTTGACAGCCATCCAATAAATCATTGAAGACAGAACAATGACGGCAACGAAAGCTGATACAGCTTCGTACAACAGTTTTAAAGTTTCTGGAAGAGCATCATATGTAAACCAGACGACTGCTCCTAGACTGAGACTGGCAATTATTGATACA
>Ga0129301_1001396_pt1 | contig 11817 bp, 10 predicted proteins | sample ConPoolayeHmetaG_FD_94489 | JGI IMG/M metagenome (GOLD analysis project Ga0129301, IMG submission 94489) | Hot spring microbial mat communities from California, USA to study Microbial Dark Matter (Phase II) - Cone Pool mat layer H metaG ...
AAACATGATAGGTATTGCCCAAAAACCACGGCTCTTTTTTTACTTTTTCTTTCCACTCAGGCGTAGGAACAAGACCAGAAATCTCCCCCGGGATATCAATCCCAGTTTTTTCATTTAAACCAAACCTGTTTGCCCACTCTACAATCTTCCCGATTCCAAGATATTCGCCTATTTTATAAAAAAAGGTATCTGTTGAACGAGCTATGGCTTTAATAATATTTATTTTGCCCTCCGTCTTTCCGTACTGAAGGTAATACCAATTCCCATACGAGAAACGATCCCCTATAGTAATCACCCCGGGGTCATCGAAAACGAAATTTTTGTCTATCTTTTCCTCCGCCAAGACGGCGATGGCGACAATAGGCTTAAATACGCTTCCGGGATGAAAAAGTCCGCCGATTGCCCTGTTGAAAAGAGGAAGGTTGACATCGGTTAAGGTTTCTGAAATTTTAACTGAGTCTTTCCTTTCAGAAAAAATCGCCGGATCGAATGACGGAGAGGAGTAAAGAGCCATTACCTTTCCATTGGGCTCCGTTACAATCACCGCTCCCTTTTTTCCATCAAGAGCATCGACTACTTTATTTTGAAGACCAATATGAATAAATGTTTTTATATCACTGCCAGGAATGGGTTCCCTTCTTCCCAAAGTGCGGATTCTTTTACCCCTAGTATCAACCTCGACTAATTCCTCACCATCAACTCCTGCTAATTGACAATCATATTCTTCTTCTAATCCAGCCCGACCAACCAGACTTCCGGCTTGGCGCGGGCCTCTTTCCGGACAGGCGGGATTAATTTTACCCACCTCTTGTTGATTGACTTCCCCTAGATAACCGCTAATGTGGGCAAATTTCTCTCCTAAGGGATAGTCTCTTTCGTATTCGGTAACGATATCGTCCTCGCTGGCTCCTTCCAAATCATCGGTTTTTTCGTATCCTCCTTCCGGAGTAAAAACAATTCTTTTTTTTACTTCCCTATTTCCCACCAATACTTCTCCCCCTCTGGCTAAAATTTTTCCCCTGGGCGCCTCGATGGGGATCCTTCGGATCCTATTTCCTTCAGCCAAAGCCCTAAAATAACCTCCCTTGATAACCATCAGTTCGATTAGTCGGGCAAAAAGAATAAGAAATCCCAAAATCAGGATTCCCCTGAAAAACCAAAAAAGCCAACTTTGGGTTTTAATTCCGGCCAAGGTTTCCATTATATCTTCAAATTTTTTTTGAAACTCTAATCTTTTTCAAAAGCGAAGAGTTTTCCAGCACCTTTCCGCAGCCTCTGACCACACAAGTAAGGGGGTCATTGGCAATCCAAACGGGCACTTTTGTTACCTCAGATATCATTTTATCGATCCCGGGAAGAAGCGAGCCGCCTCCGGCTAAAACAATACCTCTTTCCATTATATCGGACATGAGCTCTGGCGGAGTCTCCTCTATGGTATCGGCAATATTGCTGATAATTTCTTGAACAACTGATGCTAACGCTTCCCTTATTTCGCTTGAGGAAAGTTTGATAGATTTTGGCAACCCAGATTCCAAGTCTCGGCCCCTGACAACTTCGAATTTTTCTTTTCCTACTATTCCCGCCCCAATATTTATTTTGACCGACTCAGCTGTTGGTTGTCCAAGAAGAAGAGAATATTTCAATTTGACATAATTAATGATCGCCTCGTCCATCTCATCCCCGGCAATTCTAATTGAGCGCCCCAAGACTAGGCCCCCCAAGGAAATAACCGCCATTTCTGATGTCCCGCCGCCGATATCGACAATAAAAATTCCCTCAGCGCCTAAAATAGGAAGCCCAGCTCCAATGGCAGCGGCCATAGGCTCTTCGATAAGGTGGGCCTCTCGGGCACCGGCGTCCATAGCCGCATCGGCAACCGCCCGTCTTTCAACCTCCGTTACGCCCGACGGAATGCCGATAACCACTCGAGGTCGGGGAATTTTAGGAATTATCGTTCCTGATTCGTGCACTCGCCTTATATAAAAAGACAGCATGGCCGCCGTCGCATCAAAGTCGGCGATTACTCCGTCCTTCAATGGTCTAATCGTTTCGATCGTGGCCGGCGCTCTCCCGAGCATTTTTTTGGCGGAACCGCCGATAGCTAAAATTTCTTTTGTTTTTTTATGGCGTGCAACCACTGAGGGCTCCCTAATAACTACGCCCTTACCTTGGACCCAAACCAAAGTATTGGCTGTCCCCAAATCTATACCAATATCGTGCGAAAAAAGGCCCAGCAAAGGATTTAAAAGAAAGTATCTCATATGACTTTCACAGCGCAGTATAACTTTTTAATAATAAGTTGCAAAGAGTAGTTTGGTGGGGCAAAATTAGTCAGATGTTTTTATTGCTAGATAAGGCTATCTCTTTTCTTTTTTATATTCTTTTCTTTCTCGTCCCGTTGATTTTTTGTCCGTTAACCTCGGAGTTGTTTGAATTTAATAAAATGGTCACAGTTTATCTTCTGACAGTTTTAATCTTGACCTGCTGGTTCGGAAAAATGATTCTTGCCAAAAAAATAGTCTTCCGTCGCACAATCTTTGACTACCCTTTATTGATCTTTTTGTTTTCCCAGGGCCTCTCAACCATCTTTTCGATAGATTTCCGCACCTCTCTTCTAGGTTATTATTCCCGATTCCATGGCGGTTTCTTATCTTATCTTTGTTATTCTCTATTATATTGGGCATATGTCTCTAATTTGGAAAAGGAAAAGACAGTCAAATCTTTGCGTTTTCTGTTATTATCCGCAGTTTTAGTTTCTTTTTACGGCGTGCTTCAGCATTTTGGCATCGATAAGGATTATTGGGTCCAAGATGTCGTTAGCCGCGTTTTCTCCACCTTTGGCCAACCTAATTGGCTTGCCTCTTGGCTAGTCGTAATCCTCCCAGTCTCTTGGGCAATGATGTTATCGTGGAAGGAAAAATATTTTGACATCAAACACCGTTGGTTATTATTCGCAATTTCTGGACTATACTTTTTAGTCCTTCTTTATACCAAATCGCGTTCGGGCCTTTTAGCTTTTCTCGTCTCCTGGGTCGTCTTCTGGTTCCCAATACTATTTTATTATCTAAGAGGGACGGAGTTTGCCGAGTCCCAACTGTTGAAAAAGTTTTTTATCTTAAATTTTTCATACTTGGTTATTTTTTTATTAACTCCTACTCCCTACTTTGCCGGTCTTCCCGCTTTTCTCCAAAAAAGAAGCGTTCCGGATGAAACGATGGTAAAAGGACCAGCATTGGAAATCGGAGGTACTGAATCGGGAACAATCCGAAAAATAGTCTGGAAAGGGGCTGTCGATATTTGGAAACATTACCCAATCTTGGGAACAGGAGTAGAAACTTTCGCTTATTCTTATTATCAATTCAGGCCTGTTGAACATAATCTTGTTTCCGAATGGGACTTTCTTTACAACAAAGCCCATAATGAGTTTCTTAATTTCGCCGCCACCACCGGAACTCTAGGCTTAGGAGCTTATTTATTTCTAATCGGAAGTTTTATTTACTTTCTGATAAAAAACTGGCGGGTTTCTTTTTTTCATCTAGCTTTTCTCTCAGGAATTATTGGTTTAGAGGTTAGTTATTTTTTTGGCTTTTCCGTAGTTCCCACTTCTCTTCTTCTTTTCTTAATCCCAGGGATGGCAATCGCTTTTTCGGAAACCAAATCGCGCAAAGAAAAAGAACCAAAAGGGCTATCTTTGGGGCAAAAGCTTGGACTTATATTGCTTATAATTGTTACGGCCTGGTTTGTTATTTCTATAGGAAAATATTGGTTGGCCGACCTCAATTATTCCCGCGGCAAATCTGCAAATTCTTCTGATAATTTTAATGCCGCCCGAGAATACCTTTCGCAAGCAATTAAACTTTCACCCAATGAAAGTATTTTTTGGGACGAGTTATCCGAGACCGATGCCCAACTGGCAATTGCTCTATCGGAAAGTGGTCAGAAAGAACAAGCTTCTATATTTATTGAGACCGCCATCAGGGAATCAGACCGGGCAATCTTTTTGTCCCCAAAAAATGTCAATATTAAAAGAAATCGAGCCTCGACTTTTATTAAGCTTTCGGCGTTTGATCCTAACTTTCTCAAAAGGGCTCGTGACGTTCTCCAGGAAACAATTCTCTTGGCTCCGACCGAGGCAAAGCTTTTTTATAATCTTGGCTTAACCTATCTGCGTTTGGGAGATTATGAGAATTCGATAAAGACCCTAGGAAAAACGGTCACTATGAAGCCCAACTACCGAGATGCCAGACTGGCAATGGCTTTCGCCCTTATTGATGTCGGAGAAAAAAACCGCGCCAAAGAACAGTTAAATTATATCTTGGAAAAAATTTATCCCGAAGACCCAATTACCAGGCAAACATTGGAAGACTTGGAATAATGATTAGAAAAATTTTGCCTACCAATGACCCCAGATTAAGAATCCCTTCGAAGCCGGTTGCTAAAATTGATAAAAAAGTGCTCTCAATCATCAGAGACCTAAAAGATACTTTGGCCGCCCAAAAAGATCCGGAGGGGGTAGGATTAGCCGCCCCCCAAATCGGTAAAAACTTAAGAATTTTTGTAATGAGGGACGCCGGGGAAACAAGAGCTGTCATCAACCCTAAAATAATAAAAATCTCCGAACCGAAAGGAACGAATAAGAAAGCGGGGAAAGGAACCCTTTTGGAGGGATGTCTTTCTTTACCCCATTATTACGGACCTTTAAGACGACCCTCTCTGGTTACTCTTAAATTTACAACCCCTGAAGGGAAAGAGATGGTGGAAGAGTTTGTCGGATTCACTAGCCAAATAGTCCAGCATGAAATCGACCACCTTGACGGCACTCTTTTTATAGACCGGCTCCTAAAAGCAAAAAAACCGTTATTTAAACTAAAAAAAGATGGCTGGGAAAAGGTGGACTTGACTTAAATGAGAATTGTTTTTTTCGGAACCCCCGAATATGTTCTCCCAATTGTGGAGAAAATTTATAAGGAGTTTAGAAGTCGAGTTTCAAGACTTTCGCCAATTGTTGCGGTGGTAACTCAAAAGCCGAAACCAGTTGGCAGAAAGCATTTTTTTGAGTACTCGGCGATTGACAGTTGGTCTCACAAAAAACAAATCCCGGTTTTTTACTCTCCTCAAGATTTGCTAAAAAGCGGAGTGGAAGCCGATTTAGGAATCCTAGCGGCTTACGGCGAGATCATTCCCCCAGAGATAATTGATCATTTTCCTCACGGAATTCTTAATATTCACCCCTCGCTCCTCCCTAAATATCGAGGGCCCTCCCCCATTCAAGCAGCCCTTCTCTCTCCAAATCCTAAAACGGGGGTGACCATTATTAAAATCGACGAAAAGATGGATCATGGACCTATTGTTTCTCAATTTAAAGAAGACATCAAAGAAAAGGATACTTTGGAAACACTAAGGAATCGGCTTTTTGAAAGAGCGGCCAATGTTCTTGTCGCTCTTCTCAACCCCTATCTCCAACGAAAGATTGTCTTAAGGGAACAAAAACACCGAGAAGCTTCCTATACCACCTTAATTAATAAAGGGCACGGTTTCATTTCTGCCGAAATCCTGAGTACCGTCCTTAAGGGAGGGACGCATAAAAATCTCTGGAAAATTCCCTTTATAAAAAACCGCACTGTTAGACCAGATCCCATTTTTATTGAAAAATTTATTAGGGCTCTCTATCCTTGGCCGGGAGCTTGGACAATAGTCAAACTAGGTTCGGGGTGGAACTTTAAAGAAAGAAGGCTTAAACTTTTAAAAGCGCATTTAGAAAGTGGGCGGCTAATCTTGGATAAAGTCCAACTAGAAGGGAAAAAGCCGGTTTCTTGGAAAGAATTTATCTCTGGTTACCCCAATGTTACTCTGGGAAAAGATTGAAGTTTTTTAGTTTTCTTAAATTTTTTCAGACATTTAGTGCACAGTTTCAAACTTGTCTTTTTACCGGAGATGACAACCGAGATTTTTTGAAGATTCGGCTTAAATACCCTTGTTGTTACTTGAGCTCTTTTTTTCCATCTTTTACCGGCCACGCCTCTTTGATGGCGCTGAGAGCGTCCAATGACCGTTCCTTTCCCACAGTTGTCACAAACAAATGCCATAAAACTTTTAACTTTGGATGTAACAGATTATACTATATTGTATTTAGATATGACAATCATTTTCTGGCTTTTGGCTTTTGCCGTCGCCATCACTATTCATGAGGCCGCTCACGCCTGGATGGCTGACCGGCTTGGAGACCCAACACCTAGACTAACGGGGAGACTCTCGTTAAACCCGATCGTTCATTACGATCCAGTGGGTACAACTTTGCTTTTGATTTTAGTCATCCTTCGGTCGATGGGGGTACCAGTTATTCCTTTCGGCTGGGCAAAACCCGTTGTTTTCGATCCTTACAATTTGGCAAATCCGAGGCGGGACACCGCTCTAATTTCTCTTGCCGGCCCCAGCGCCAACATTATATTGGCGATCGTACTTTCCCTTGTTTTGAGAATCGGTTTCTCTCCTCTTTCGCCCCTCAATTTTTTAACTGGAATTTTCTATCCATTGATTATTCTTAATATCGCTCTGGCAGTTTTTAATTTAATTCCCACCCACCCTTTGGATGGGGGGAAAATCCTGGTGGGACTCCTTCCTCAAAAAGAAGCTCGAACGGTAGATCTTTTCTTGAGCCGTTACGGGATTTTGGTTCTCTTTTTCCTGATTTTTCCTGTTGGGGGGATCTCGTTTCTAAATCTTTTCGTTGCCCCTCTCATTTCCTTAATTATTAAGCTTCTTATCCCCGGAGGCCAAATCGTTTAAAAAAGTGCTGGGAGTAGGATTCGAACCTACGAAGCCCTTTCGGGCGCCAGATTTACAGTCTGGTGCGTTTGTCCGCTCCGCCATCCCAGCATTAAAACCAGTAAAGACCTATAATGAGCCGACGAGTGGATTCGAACCACTGACTTGCTGTTTACAAAACAGCTACTCTACCGCTGAGTTACGTCGGCTTGCAAGCACATTATACCAAAAAATCGGCGACCCTGCCGCAAAGAGCCCGGTGATTTTCCTGGAAAAATTCCAGGTGGGTGAGCTGCCTGAAAACCCACGGGTTTTCAAGACTCCGCCCTCCCATTAATAACTCTTCGGTCAGGAAAGTCTCCCGACGCTCTTCACATGCAGGGTCTACTATAATTTTAGCAGGGAAAGTCAATATTGAACAAACTCCGGCTGGCCCCAGTCTGACATATAAGTAAGCAGTTTTTCTTCTTTTATCAACTGCCCGTTCCGAAAAGTGGCTCTTAAAATTAATCCTTTTCTGGTCTTTTCCGACCCCATTTGATCAAAGACAAAGTTTCCTAAGGAATAATATACAGGCTTTCCATCAATTCTCTCTTCGTTTTGAACCCAATGTGGATGATATCCAATAACAATATCGGCCCCTGATTGAACCAGTTTGAAGGCCCACAAACATTGCTTATCGTTAGCTTTATCACGATATTCTTCACCCCAATGCACTCCTATTATTAATACGTCTACCTGTTTGTCCGAATCTAAAACCAACTTGATATCAGAATCTTTCGGAGCTTTAGATACAAAATTGAAGCCGAGAAAGCCGAATTTTATTCCTTTCACCTTTTTGATAGCTAAGTTTCCTAAACCCGTCGTTTCAATACCCCTATCTTTTAGAAGTTTGGTTGTTTCTTTCAGTCCTTTTTCCCCGTAATCTTTAGAATGGTTATTGGCAAGGTTAACTATATCCACGCCGGCAAAAACCAGGCCCTGAATCATTTTGGGGTCAGCGCAAAATACAAAACCCGAATTTGACCGCGGACAATCGGAAACAAAGAGGTTCTCAAGATTGATAAAGACGATATCGGCCGATCGAAGTATATCGCCTACCTTAGCAAAAGGATAGGCTGGATCTTTCAAATCAAGGCTTTTGGTCATAACCGACCTTCCCAACATTACGTCCCCGGTTAGAATTATTACGACGTCCCGACTGAAAACTTTCAAAGGATTTTCCTCTCTCTTTTTTGGCAAGGTGGTAGCAAAATACAGAAGAAGTCCCAAAAAAGAGGCCGCCAAAACCAAAAGGAATGACTGCCGTTTTTCCATTCCTTTAATCAGTATAGCAACTTCTGATATAATTCATTTCTAACTGCCGAGGTAGCTCAGTCGGTAGAGCATGCCCTTGGTAAGGGCAAGGTCATGGGTTCGATTCCCATCCTCGGCTCTTGTATGGCAAAAAAGGGCGCGCGGGAGATTGTCGCTTTAATCTGTTCTATTTGTAAAAATCAAAACTACATCACGGAACGGAATAAGGTTAATATGGAAGGAAAGTTGGAGATTAAAAAATTTTGCCAATTCTGCAGGAAACACCAACTTCATAAAGAATCCTCAAAACTCAAATAAATCGCTTCTAGGATAAAAAATTGGTATAATTTGGCTTGTTTAGGGGCGTCGTTCAATGGAAGGACAGAGGTCTCCAAAACCTCTAATGGGAGTTCGATTCTCTCCGCCCCTGCTAGTTCAGTCTTCATGAACCCGTTGGGCCTCAATCTTTCCAATGAGCTTCGAAGTGCACCTTACCACAATTATATAAACCTATCCAAACCACGAGAAGGCTTGCTTTAATTTACTATAGGTAGTATAATTCCAATCCTAACAAATGGAAAAAGAATCTTTGTCACGCCGAGAGTTCTTAAAGTTTTTGGGGGCAACAAGTGCAGCAGCAGTTTATGGTCTTTCCCCCACCCCTCTTCGTGCTGGTGTTGAAACTGTTTTACAAGCTCCAGAGGAAGGCGATCCTATTTTAGCCAAAGATTTACTCCTATTACCCGAAAAAACCGAGGAATGTATGGCACCAGTCACTTTTGAGTCTCCAGTAACGGTGGTGGATTTTCCCTTATATCGTTACCGTTCACACGGTCCGGGCACTTTCGACTATAATCTGGAACTACCCATAAACTTTTTTGTCTTACCCCCTGGTTTTAATACTTTTTGCAAGGATTTTTATTATTTTCGAGACCCCTCCTGTAGAAACGAGGAGGAGGAAATTATCAGAACGACAATTTTGCCGGATACGATGGGAACACACAATTTATTGATAGCCTTTCTTGATAGAGGGAAATTTAACAGGCTTGATGGCTATGTTCCTTCTACTGTTGCCTGTAATAGAAATCAAGAAGTTTTGGGAACAATGACTTATTGGGTTGGCGAAGACGGAAAAAGAATTTATCCAAACAAAATAGGAAATTTACTTATTGCTTTCGAGGAACTTCTTAAGTGGCAGGAAAGAAATGGTCCGCTAAAAGCTGGCAAAACATATTCGTACCTTAATCTTATAGGGCTCTCAACTTCGGAGGTTTCTTATCTTCCCGGTTATAATAGCGGGCATGCTGTCGTAAGAGCGGGGGGTGTTTGCGCTGGAGCAACTGCATTAGCGAATGCTTTTTGGAGATTAAGTCAAAACCTCGGAATGCCTTTTGAACAAGTATGTGTTGGGGGAAGGGAATCTCATGACAATCCATATGCTTTAGGCCCTTTTGCCCCCCCTTTTGATATAACCGACACTACTGTTTATATAAGCCCTGGAAGTAGAGCTGACTTGTTAATGCGCCCGCCTTGTGATTGTTACATTTCGCCTCTTTTTGCTATTGTTCCAAATCGAGTTCCGACATCGGAAACTGCTCCTGATGGGTTAGGCGTAAGGGATCCTCAAACAGGTCGAATTCTTTTGCGATCAGACGCAACACTTATAATGAATGTTGCGATTACACGCATACCTCCAAGAGTAACTTCAGAGGATTTAAGAGAGATGAGAGAGGCTTATTTTGCTTTTCGCCAAAGAAGAAATGCTAGGACACTTGAGATAATGGGTCGGGGGGCACGGTTTGTAGAAGATCACCAATGGAGAGAAAATAGTAACCCCCCCAATTATGTTGTTGAGTCGATATATCCCGCTATTAATTTTAGACCAGACGTGTTTGAACATGAGATGGAAACATCCCCTTATTTGCAAGATGTGAAAGCTTTAATGGAGATTTTAAATTCAGTAGACCAATATTCTTATCCTGATATGGCGGCTTTGGTGCGAAATTCTAGTTGGTACCACGACAAAATGCAAAGAGGTTTACTAACGCCAAAGATAGAAAGAGGAATCGATCAGTTGAATTTTACAAGAGTAGAGGGCCAACCTGTACAATGTGTTCAATGGGCTATTTTATTGGCCTCTTTGAATTATGGGGATTCTCCTCTGACAATCGGAGCCGCTATTAGAGGTCCTAACGATTTGATACCCTCACATCTACTTGCGGGCCGGTATCGTGCGGTAGCTCCAAGTCTGATAGGAGGCTCTCTAATTGCGGACCCAAACTTAAAGATTGAGGAAATAAATCCGGGAGATTTGTTATTGATTAAAAACACTAGAGTAGGTCATGTAGGGGTTTTCTTGGCCGTAAAAGACGTTGGAGGTAAACGTTATGTCTTGGGTACCGATGCTAATCGCCAAAGTACTGGAAGAATTGTTACTTTTGTTCTTACAGACGAGAATTTTGATTTTTTTTGGGGTCCACCGCCAAATAAAAAGATAATTTTGACTAAAAATAGATAATTAGCCTTCGCGTCCAAAAAAACAGGTCGTCTAGAATTATTCATTGTCATAATTGTAAAACGGCTCGAATTTTTAGGTACAGGTCTGCCTGATTTGACTTTTTGAAAACACCCTTATATCATCTTGCCTAATGGATGAGGAACACGTAATTCCTGCCTCCGAAAACCCCGAGCCGGCGGAAAATGAAATCAAAGGCATAAATCGGCTTTTTATTCCTCTTTTTATTATCTTAATTTTGTTAGTCGGAGCGGGAGCTTTCTTTATAGGAAGCCAGAAAGCCGGCCAAACTCCTAGCCCCTCTCCTTCGCCTTTGGCAACTCCTGAAACAACCCTAGAACCGAGTCCGACTGTTTCACCCACGCCGACTCCGAAAGCAACAAAAACTCCTCCGCCCACTCCAACCCCAACACCTACCCCCACTCCCGCAATTCAAACAAAAACAATAAACTCCACCGCTTCCCTTGATGGCTGGAGGGCCAGTAATGGTGGTGGGAATACAACTTGGTATATAGAAATCGGGAGAAATACCACCCTTACCACTCGGGGTTATGTAAGCTTCGACCTAAGCTCTATTCCCGCGGGTGCAACCATTACCGAGGCAACCCTTAGGCTTTATCAAAAAACGGTCATTGGAACTCCTTACACTGGAAATAGCCTTGTCGTTGACCATGTAGATTACGGCTCCTCTTTAGGATCCGAGGACTATGCCCTTACCCCTTTAGCGGCGGCTGTAGGGACCTTGACCAACAACGCCTCAATCGAGTGGAAAGATTTGGTAGTCACAAGTTATGTTAAAAACGATATTTCCGCCGGTCGGACCGGAAGTCAGTTTAGAATTAGGTTTCTAACCGAGGTGACTGGTCCCGATGCCTGGGTCAGATTTGAATCAGGAGATAACTACATGGGAACCGGAAATCTTCCTCAACTTGTAGTTAGATATTATTAAAAGTCTTTATCCTGTATAATTAATTTGTATGACGGAGCCGCCCAAAGATCTGCAATCTTTAACCGCCCGTATAATCGCAAGTCAGTCGCAAAGGATTACTAAATCTCTATCAGAGGCTAAACTCACACCCCAACAAAAAAAGGAAATTCACCAAGAAGAAAGAATCAGTAAAATGCCGTGGGGTCCGGCCATTCCGTTTCACCAAAGAGAGGCGGAAATAAGAACAATAAAGGCGGTCGCCAGCAGGGAAACCCAAAGAACTCAAACCGTGAAAGGACAAGCTACCTTAGTT
>Ga0129301_1001399_pt1 | contig 11791 bp, 7 predicted proteins | sample ConPoolayeHmetaG_FD_94489 | JGI IMG/M metagenome (GOLD analysis project Ga0129301, IMG submission 94489) | Hot spring microbial mat communities from California, USA to study Microbial Dark Matter (Phase II) - Cone Pool mat layer H metaG ...
CGGGAGATCAACCAGGCGATCGCCGAGGGAGCGGCCGCGGGTCTGGGGATCGGCGAGGCCGTCGGGCGCTACCTTTCGCGGTCCAACCCTCCCCACGGCCGAGCCAGCCTCCTGCTGCAGGCGTACATGCGGCGCATACCCGTGACCGTGCATGTCACGATCGGCGCCGACATCATCCACAACCACCCGTCCGCGGCACCCGCCGAACTCGGCGAGGGATCGCACCGCGACTTCCGCCTGTTCGCGACGCTCGTCTCGAAGCTGGACGGCGGCGGCGTGTATCTGAATTGCGGCTCCGCCGTGACCCTCCCCGAAGTGTTCCTGAAGTGCGTGACCCTGGTGCGCAACAGCGGGTCGCGCCTGCGCAATTTCACGACGGCCAACCTCGATTTCATCCAGCACTACCGGCCGACGGAAAACGTCGTCAAGCGCCCGGTCAGCAGCGGCGGCGAGGGAATCGCGCTCACCGGGCACCATGAGATCGTCATCCCGCTGCTTGCCGCCTGGCTGGTGGAATTGAGCGCGCCCGCACCGGGGAAGTGACGGCCTCCTTCACAGGACGGAACTGATGCCCGCGATTACGGTTTGAGCATCAGCGCCATATTCTTCATGAAGTCCTGGAACCTGGGGTCCTTGCGGATGGGGTCGAAGTCGGGTTCCTTGATGATGGCGTCCAGATCCGTGAAGCCGGCATTCACGGCCAGTTGCAGGCTGTCGATGGCACGCTGCGCGTCCCCGATGGAGGCGAAGAGCCGGGCCATGCGATAGTTCTTCTCCGTGGACGAGACTTGGGTTCCGCTCGCCGAAAGGCTGATCGCCTCGGAGCGGTTCATGATGTTGGGGTCGAGCGCCAGGCCGGCCTTGAGTGCCGCCAGCCCCTTGTCGTACTGCTTCTTTTCGAAGTAGAGCGAGCCCAGGTTGACATGGAACGAGGCCACCTTGGGATTCAGGTCCAGGGCCTTCTTGAAATATTTCTCCGCCTTCTTTTTGTCGCCGATGGCGAAGTAGACCGAACCCATATTGTTGTAAGGATAAGGATACTTGGGGTTCAGGCCGATGCAGCGGCCGAAGGCCGCGATGGCTTCGGTGTAAAACTTGAGCTGGGAATAGGTGATCCCGACCTTGTTGTAAATGTACTCGCTGTTCGGATTGAGCCGGCTGGCCTCCAGGTACTTGATGAGCGCGGCATAGTAATCCCGGCGCGCAAAGTACAGGTCCGCTTCCTTGGCGACCTCGTTGGCTCGCAGGATGTTCTCGGCGGGCACGGGAATGCGGACGACCCGGCGGTTACCGCCGAAGCACGAGGCTGCGAGGAGCGCAAGCAGGGCGGCCGCGACGGCGGTGAAAGCCGAAGATCGGACCGAGGGCCTTCGCCCTGTTTCCCGATCCGACGGCCGCATGAGATTCCTCCCCTGATCGAAACACCCAAGTACGAAGGAATGTTAGTACCAAAGCGACCGCGGATCAAGTCGGCCGGGCGCGCCGCGCGCGGCTACAAGGTGCCGATGTAGCTCGAGACTTTGATGTCCACCTTCATGAGGTACTCATAGAAGTAGAGGTCGATCGGCACCTGGTACCGGACCTTGATGAAGAGCTGGCCGGCATAGCGTTCGATCCTGACGTTCTCTTCCGTGAGGCGAACCTCGTTTTTCTTGGCCAGTTGCAGCACTTCCTTCATCAGGACGTCGTTGGCGTAATAACGGGCGCCGGCCCGGCTGACTTCGGTCTTCAGGTCCGCCTCGAGGCTCTTGGCGGCTATGTAAGGGGGCCCGATATTGATGGCGAGGAAGACGATGACCGCCAGCATCAGGACGAACAGCAAACAACCGGCGGTCCCCTTGCCCGCAGGGTCCTTCCACGTCATGGGCGTCGCGGGAAGCGCTCTGTCCGACATCGATCCTCTTCCTCTCCCGGTTCCCTGCAGGACAGATCGGCTGATGCGCGCCGTTCCATTACGACCGGCTGCGGCCGGAACGGTCTCCCGGGCGGCCGGGAGATTCCGCTTGAATGTGCGTGCGTGCAGGCATATGCTCCCTGCTGCTTTTGTTTTGAAAAGGAGAACAGTTTCAGTGACCAAGAAATCAGCAGCCGTCGTCCTGTTGTTCGCAGTATTTGCATGGATCGCCGTGGCGCAGGAACAGCAGCCTGCCCAGGATCCCAATGTCCTCAAGCAATTTACCCGTGCCGCCAAGTTCAACGGTGTGACTCTTTACTTCGTGCACATGAACAACCGGACGGTCGAGGCACTCTTCCAGGCGCCGACGAAGTACGCCATGCGCGCGCGCGCCAACATGGCCACCATGCTCTACGTCCAGGGCACCCCGGAGAAGGAAGTGAATCTGAACACGGATTTCATGCTGGAGCAGGACGGCCAGACAACGGTGGGAACCGCCCACAATATCAAGAATTTCAAGGCGGGTGCGGTACCCAAAGGCGAGCGCATCGACGGAATCCTTCAGTTCGACACCAAGATCGACCTCACGCACCCCTTCCTGATCAGGAACGCGGACGCCTCCGTGGAATTCAAGCTTTCCCCGGAAGCCTTGAAGATGCTGGCGCCCCAGCAGCAGCCGCAGGCAAATCCTTGAGGAAGGCCGCGCCGGCCGATTTCCTACCGGTGTGGGCGGCACGAGGCAGCCCTCGGGCCGTGGAGGAATCAGTGTGCCCGGGCGTTTTGCGGTAAAAGCTGCATGCCCGCGCGGCTAACGGTAGAGGACGGATACCGTCACCAGATGACCGCGGTAGTCCTGGAAGCCTGCGCCTTTTTCGTTGTAGCCGTAATACTGCCATGAGGCCTTCCAGGCGAAATGCCTGCGGGCGGGGATCAGGATCTCGGCATATGGCTGGTGGTGGTTCAGCGGCAGCAGGCCCGTGCTGAGGATGCCCCGATACCCGAAATCCACGCGCATGCCCCGGTAGAGGTCGACTCCGAAGCTTCCCCCGATGCCGTCCGTCCGCTCCCGGTAAAAGGAAAAGTCGGGCGCCAGCGTCTGCGGGATTCGTATGCCCACATCCGAGGAAATGCGCGTGCGGACGTAGTCGAGGCTGAGGTGCAAGCGCTCGCCCCAGGCGTAGTCGAGCCCCAGCGCATAACTGCGGTACTGCGAGTCCAGCAATGTATCGGGCGCAGGGTTGCGGTTGCTCAGGATGGAAACCCGGCCTTGCAGGCTGAGGTTCTTCCAAGGGCCGAGCCTCAGATCGAGGTCGGTTTGCCCGTAGTCGTGCAGGTCGGTGCGCGTCAGGGGGCGATCGCTCCAATTGCGCTCGTAAGCGAAGGAAAGATACATCCAATGCCCGGGCCGATAGTACATTCCGACCAGAGCCGTGTCCTTCTTGGAGCGCCCGCTCCTGCCGCCCGTGCCGCCGTCGTCCCTGTCGATCACTTCGGCTTCCGTAACGGTGTAACGGTATCCGGCGCGGGCCACGATCCCGGAGCCCAGGTCGTAGTCGGCCTCCGTCTGGTTGCGCACCTGCTTGAAATCGAGGCGGCCGGAGGGTGTGCCGGTGACTTTCCTTTGCGCCTCCGTACCTCCGGGCCCGGCCAGCGGGCGCACACCCAGGAAGGTCGTGGCCAGGACGGCGTCGCCCGAGACGTGGAACCTGCGGGTGTCAAGGTCGTTCAAGACGGTGAGGCGCCGGATCGGGGAGAATTCCGCCACAAGGTTGCCCCGGTGCATCGGCTTGGTGGCACGCCCGGTGAATGCGTCGCCGGCGGCGGCGTATATGATGCGCTCGTCCAGAGAAACGAAATTGCCCGACGAGAATTCGGTCATCGCGGAATCGACATCCGCCATCGAGTAGATGTATCGGCCGGCGACGCTCAGGCCGCCCACAGGCCGGATTAAGGCGAGGATCTTGGAAACGGGCGCTCCGGTCCTCTCCCGATAGCTGCGCCCGAGCGCCTCGAGGACGATCTTCTGGCCGATGAACGGGAGCGGATTGTTGCCCGCGGGCGGGCCGGCGGCCGCCGCGCCGCTGTCGTTGCGCAATCTCCTGTAGCCCTGCTCCAGGGTGAGGTTCCAGCGCGGCATGTCGAGCTCGATGCCGCCGCGGTACTCGTCGGAACTGTAACGCCAGTCCCGCCTGAGCAGGAACTCGTTGGCGGTCACGCCGATGGTGTCGAATCCCGGGCCGCTGCCCGATGAGCGCGAGTAGCCGACGAAGGGCCGGACACGACCGGTAGGGAAAAGCCGCAGCTCGACATCCGTCGTCCGGTAGGAAACATCGAGGCTGTGCTGCCCGAGCAGGATGCCGGCGCCCAGCAGCGGGTTGGCGTAGGACGGAATGAAATTGAAGTAGTTCAGGTGGCGGTAGGTCGCACGCAGCTCGTAGGCATCCGAGCGGCCCAAATTCAGCCGCATGGTATTGTGGGGATCGCCGCCCCAGCCGTACATGGAGAAATCCAGCCGGTCGAAGAGCACGCCCGCGCCGTAGCCTGCGCGCAGCGAGATGTCGGAACGGAGCAGCCTCGGGCCCTCGCCGAGGTTGACCATGCTGCGATACATGTCGCGGTTGCCCGCGGTGGTCACCCAGCGGTAGCCGATCTCGATCTCGCCGCGCCCCTGGTAGGCCCCCCATTGAAAACCCTCGGCAGGCTGAGCCTGCCCCGCGTGAGCGACAGCGGCCGAAAACAGCAGGAAAAGCGGCCAGGCGCGCACAACCTTTTTCCCGATGGCCTTCATGCTCATACCCTTGGCTCCGGCGTCACCTGATGAAGCGCGGGCTCGAGTTGGAACCATGAATCGCCGTGTGGCATGTGGTGCAGTTCTGATAGCGCGGGCTGCGCAGGTCGTGGAACGACGGCGGCTGCGAGGTCAGGACGTTGCGGCTCGCGGAATGGCACTCCAGGCAGAGTTGCCGCACGGTCGAGCGCAGCAGCATCTTGGGATTGTTGGAACCGTGGGGCTGGTGGCAGGCACCGCAGTCACGGATCACGAGCCCTGCATGCTCGAAGACGAAGGGCCCCTGCTTTTCGCGATGGCACCTGAAGCAGGATTCCTCGCTCCCGATCGAGGCGCGCCGTGCCCCGTGGTCCAGACCGCCGTGCGGCTGGTGGCAGTCGGTGCATCGCATGGCGTTCTCGGGCACGCGATGGCGATAGGGCCGGGCGAAATCGGACTTCTCCCGCAGGTGGCAGCCAAAGCAGAGGTCGTTGGAGGCCTGCTTCAGCAGGCGCGTCGCGACGGTGCTGTTGTGTATGTTGTGGCACTCGACGCAGGCGAGGCCTTGCCTGGCATGCCGGCCCGCCTCGTATCCGCTCAAGGCACGGTCTTTCCCGTGGCATGGCAGGCAGCGGCCGTCGTAGGCAGTGCGCGCTGCGCCTTCGCGGAAAGTGACAATACGGCTCTTGTCTCCCCCCTCGTCGACATGGGCCCGGCCCGGCCCGTGACAGGATTCGCAGGAATTTTCGAGCCGGAACCTCGGGCTCTTTTCCAGCACGGCATGGGGATTGCGCTCGAAGAGCTTGACCGTCTCCTCGTGGCACACGGCGCAATCGGCGTTGCTGACGCCGCCCGCCTGTTGGGACCCGGCCGGACTCCTGGGATGCAGGACTCGGGGGCTCCCGGCGAGGAACCCCGCCGGGAGCGAGCCCGCGACAAGAACGAGCACCAACCTGTACGCCCGCGACAGCGTCATGGCACCGGCTCTAACGCGCATGGGAGCGGGTCACGGCGAATGCCGCACTTTCCTTGTGACACACGCTGCAGGATTCGAAGGAGTTGCCCTTGATCGTGGCCGTGTTGAGATATGCATGGGCCGCCGCCGATACGGAATCATGGCAGCTCAGGCACGCCGCCGAAGTCGGGAGCATCGGATTCCACAGATCCCGGGGCGTGGTCGAGGGCGTGACGGTCGCGGGCAGCGGAACCGTGAACGTGCCGGCCACATGGCAGGCGAGGCAATTGCGCCGGTCGCCGGGGTAGAGGACATGGTTGTAGTTGAAGGGCACGCTGCCGAACCCGTACACCGTGTATTCGCCCTCGAGCTCCTCGCCCGTGTGGATCTTGTGGATCATGATCTTCATGTCGACCGACTCCGCGGGAAGCGCCGAAGCCGGCCGCCGCGAGACATCCGTGGTGGCCGGATTGTGGCAGATGACGCAGGCGGCGATCTCCGTGCGGTTGCTGCCGTGCAGAATCAGCTTGTCGTGGCAGCGATTGCATTTGGCCTGATCGACCACCGCCCGCCGCGGCGTCACGGTGGTGCCGGTGACGGCGAAGAACTTGACCGCATTGCCCGCCGGCTCCTGATAGGTGAACTGCTTGGTCGTTCCGGGATTCAGAGTGGTCACCAGGCGGCCTTCGCTCACGACGGCGTAAGTGCCGGAGGCGTCCGACGGGATGGCACCCGTGAATGTGTACGTGGCGATGCCGTTGGCATACTGGGCGTTGTTGGCGGCTTCCTGCAGATACCAGCGATAGTCGGAGGTCGGCCCCGCCAGGGTCAACGCCAGCCTGCCCCTGGTCCCGCCCATCTCCGCGGGCGCTATGGGAGCGCCGTTCTTGTCGGTGATCCTGAAGGTGACCGTGGGCTTCTGCCCGGGTGCCGTGTTGGTGATGCTCAGGATCTCGACCTTGGGATAGCGTAGTTGCGTCGACTTGTAAGGAACGGTGTGGGCGCCCTTGATCGAAGCGTCGTACTCGTAGATGCCCTCGGGCCAGTGGCAGCGCGCGCAATCCCGATTTGTGGGCTGAGGCCCGCCCGCATGGTTCTGGCCGGTCTTGAAGTTCACGTTGTCATGGCAAGAACCGCAGGTTTCTGCCGTCGGATTCAACAGCCAGTTGTTGACCTGCTGGGCCGGAGCCTGGTGGCATGCGGTGCAGTTGCGCATGTCCTGGGGGAAAACGACCTCGGAATAGTCGGCCACGCTCTGGCCGAATCCGATGATCCGGTAGGGACTTCCGGCCCGCACGCTCGGCAGGTTCTTGCCCATGTGGATCTTGTGGATCATGACCTTCATGTCGACCGTGTTCCCGGTGTCGGGATCGGTGGTCTGCGGCGTGTGGCAAAGTATGCACGTGTCCACATCGCGCCGCCCGGTTACGCCGTGGGCACTCAGGGGATCGTGGCATTGGTTGCAGGCCGAGGTCGGGACCACGTCGCGGATCTTGGTGACCTGCCTGCCGTCGGGGACGAAGCTCTTGGTGACGTTGTCCGCATAGAGGCTGAGGCCGAACTCCCGCAGGTCGCGCGTGGCGTAGATCCCGAGCGTGTGCGTCGCGGATGCATCGAAACCCACCGGCAGGGCGGTGCCGAACGTGTACCGATAGGAGCCGTCGCCGAAGCTGTAGTAAGTGCCGCGCGTGTCGGCGGCCGCCTGTTGCGCCGAAACGCCCGTGATGGGGCTCGTCTGGGTGCGCACCGTGTAGGCGACGTACTGCGTGGAGTTCTGCGGTATGTACGCCAGGATGAAGCTCGTGTTGATCACGCCCGGTGTCAGGTTGCCGAGCCGGTCCAGCGGCTGACCCTTGTCGTCGGTGAGCTTGAAGACGACCACCGGCTTGAGATCCATGGGTATCGTGACGCTGACGATCTCCACGTTGAGCCCCGGGCGTATCCAGACGGCATCCGCCTCGGAGAGGTAAAACGCCTTCTGCAGGGCGGAGTAGACTTGCTCCGGACCCTGGACGATCGCTGCGATACCGAGCGCCGTCCCCAGCAGAAACAAGGAAGAGAACAGAATTACCTTGCGGCTACGGCCCTTGGGATTCATCAGAAAAACCTCCTGCAACTTCGCTCCCCCGCCTGCCGGCGGTTCCTCCCGAGCATGCAGGTCGCTCATGCCCCCTGACGCAGGCGGGCGCATCCTGCGGCAGGCCGAGCACCCTGTGCAGCCCGACCGACAATCGCTTGTGGATCCACAAACGATTTACGCTCTCAATCTATATGCGCCCAAAGCGAATGGCAAGCAATTTCTACAGGGTCGGGCATGCCGGCCGCAGCGACCCTACCTGAGCACGATGTTGACCAGCCTGCCGGGGACGACGATCACCTTGTGAACGGCTTTGCCGCCCGTATAAGCCTGTATTTTCGGGTCCGCCAGCGCCGCGCGCTCGATCTCGGCTGCCGGCGCATCCGCCGTCACGACGATCCGGCTGCGCAGGCGGCCGTTGACCTGGACCGGCAGCTCCACCAGCTCTTCGCGCGTGTAGCGCTCGTCGTACTCGGGCCAGGACTCGTAGGCCAGGGTGCCGTCGTGCCCGAGGCACCGCCACAGCTCTTCGGCCAGATGCGGCGCGAAAGGCGCGAGCAGCAGCACGAACTTTTCCATGCAGGATTTCGGGCGCTTTTCCCGGCCGGTGAAGTGATTGACGAACTCCATCAGGCGGCTGATGGCCGTGTTGAAGCGGAGGGCTTCCAGGTCCTGGGTCACGGCCTTGATCGTCCTGTGCAGGACGCGCAATTGCTCCACGTCGGGCGTGCCCTCGTTCCCTTCCTCGACGACCGCGGCATTCAGCCTCGTTTCCTCGGCCGACTCGTCGACGATCATGCGCCACGTGCGGTTGAGGAACCGGCTGATCCCCTCCACTCCCTGCATGCTCCAGGGCTTGGTGGTTTCGAGCGGGCCCATGAACATCTCGTACATGCGGGTCGTGTCGGCGCCGTATTGCTCGAGCGGGACGTCCACGGGAATGACGTTGCCCCGCGACTTGGACATCTTTTCCGTCTCGCCCGCCAGTTCCTCGCCGGTTTCCGCGTGCACGGCCCTGCCCTCGCCGAACCGGATCCGGGTATACGGGACGATCCTGCCGTCCGCGGTGCGGTAAGTGACCGACAGTATCATGCCCTGATTGACGAGGCGCCGGAACGGCTCATCGGTCGAGACGTAGCCGCGGTCGAAGAGCACCTTGTGCCAGAAACGCGCGTACAGCAAGTGGAGCACGGCGTGCTCCGCGCCGCCGACGTACAGGTCGACCGGCATCCAGTAGCGCTCCTTCTCCGGGTCCCAGGCGGCTTCGCGGTTGTGCGGATCACAGAAACGGAGATAGTACCAGCAGGAGCCCGCCCACTGCGGCATGGTGTTGGTCTCGCGTTTGTATCGGACTCCTTCGCGGGTCACGTACAGCCACTCCGCCGCCTTCTCGAGAGGACCGGCGGGCCGGCCGGTCGGCTGGAAGTCATCCAGTTCCGGGAGCACGACCGGCAGTTCGCCATCGGGCACGGCACGGACCAGGCCTGTGGGCTCGCCGTCTTCTCCCAGTTCATGCAACAGGGGTATCGGTTCGCCCCAGTACCTCTGGCGGCTGAAGAGCCAGTCCCGCAGCTTGTACTTGACGGCCGCGCGCCCCAGCCCGCACCGCTCGAGCCACCCGACAACGGTCTTCTTGGCTTCGGGCGTCGCCAGGCCGTCGAGCGAGACCTCGGGATTGCGCGACTGGATGGCGCTTCCGTCCTCGACGAACGCGGCGCCGACCTCGGCGACGCGCCGGGGGTAATCCTCGGGGGAGACCTCCATGCTTGCAAGCCAGGCTGCGGGCGGCATGACCACCGCCCGGATTTCGAGACCGAACTTCCTGGCGAACTCGAAGTCGCGCTGGTCGTGGCCGGGCACGCCCATGATGGCTCCCGTGCCGTAGCTCAGCAGCACGTAATCGGCGATCCAGACGGGGATGCGCTCGCCGGTCGCAGGATTGACGGCATAGCCGCCGGTGAAGACCCCGCTCTTTTCCCCGCGTCCGGCGATGCGGTCCTCCTCGCTCATGGCGGCGACTCGTTCCCTGTAGGCCGTCACATCGCGGCGGCACGCACCGCGGCTGATGCCTTCGACCAGCGGGTGCTCGGGCGCGAGCACCATGTAGGTGGCGCCGAAGAGCGTATCCGGCCTGGTCGTGTAGACCCGGATCGTATCGGGGCCGGGCTCCGCGGGAAAGCCGCGGCTTCTTCTTTCCCGCGCCCACGCGGCATAGGCCTCGCCGGGCTCGCCCGCGAAGAAGTCCACCTCCGCGCCTTCGCTTCTGCCCACCCAGTTGCGCTGCATTTCCTTGATGGCTTCCGGCCAGTCGAGCGTCTCGAGATCCTCGACCAGGCGCTCGGCGTAGGCGGTGATGCGCAGCATCCACTGGCGCAGCGGAATCCGTTGCACGGGGTGGTCGCCGCGTTCCGACCGCCCGTTGATGACCTCTTCGTCGGCGAGAACCGTTCCCAGAGCCGGGCACCAGTTGACGGGGGATTCCGCCTGGTAGGCGAGGCGGTGCGCGTCCCGGTACGCCTGCACCGCTCTTTCCCCGCGCGCGCGGATCTCTTCGGGGACGGGCAGCTCCTCGATGGGGCGTCCCTTGCCGCGCCTGAGCCTGCCGTTCTTGTCGCGCCACTCCGTGTCGGCGTCGAACCAGGTGTTATACAGCACCAGGAAGATCCACTGGGTCCAGCGCATGTATTCGACGTCGGTGGTCGCCAGCTCGCGGTCCCAGTCGTAGCTGAAGCCCAGTCGCTTGATCTGGCGCCGGATGTTGGCGATGTTGCGCTCGGTCGTGACGCGGGGATGCGTGCCGGTTTCGATGGCGTACTGCTCGGCCGGCAGGCCGAAGGCGTCGTAGCCCATGGGATGCAGCACGTTGTATCCGCGCATGCGCTGGAAGCGGCAATACATGTCGGTCGCGGTGTAGCCTTCGGGGTGGCCGACATGCAGCCCTTCGCCCGAGGGGTAGGGGAACATGTCGAGCACGTATAGCTTCGGCTTGGCCGGGTTTTCCACGGCGCGGAAAACCCCGTTGCGCTCCCAGTACTCCTGCCACTTGGGTTCGATGGTCTTCGGGTCGTAAGCCGGCATGACGATCCTCCCCAGCGAGCCGCCCTTTCCGCGAAGCAATAGAGAATATCCGGCTTTCCGCCGCGATAAAAGAGACAAATGGCCCGCGGCTCCGATGCCGATCTGGAGAGCGGCGGGCGCGGATGCTATCATGCCTGCTGCCGCATCACGCGGGGAGAGAATCCGACGCGATGGACCACGACGAGAGGTTCCGTTTCCTGGCCGAGCACTCCTGCGATCTGGTGGCCGTGCTCTCCCCGGAGAGCGCCGTCCTCTATGCTTCGCCCGCCGCCCGCACGCTCCTTGGATGCGAACCGGACGAGCTCGTGGGGCGCTCTTTCCTCGAGCTTGTCCACCCGGAGGATCTGGCGGCGGCGCAAAAGTTCCATGCCGGGCTCACGGCCCCGCCTTTCGAGAGTGCCTCGCGACTCCGGCTCCGCGCCGACGACGGCCGCTTCACGCGGTTGGAGTGCGCCGGCCGCGCACTGCTCCAATGCCCGGGCGGCCCGGTGAGGGAAATGCTGGTCGTGGTGCGCAGCCGTGATCGCGCGCGCGTCCTGCCGTTCGACGACGCCGCCGGCCCGCGCGCCGCCGGCGAGCACGAATTCCCGCTGGCCGACTGGATTCTCCGATATGTCGGAGCTCTCGTGCTCGTGGCCGACTCCGCGGGGAGAATCGCTTACGTGAGCCCTTCCGTCCGCACGATCCTGGGCTACGAACCCGAGGAACTGCTCGGCGAAGGCTGGTGGAACCTGGTGCACGAGGACCCGGGTGAACGCGAGCGCCAGAGGGGATTGGTCTTGAGCCTGCTCGTGCAGCCGCGCGCTTCGGCCGCGCAGCCGTACGAGACCATGGTCCGTCACCGCAACGGCGAGCCGCGCTGGATGGCCTGGCAGGACGCCCTGGGACCGGAAGGAACCATCATCGGCGTCGGGCACGACGTCACGCAGCGCAAGCAGCTCGAGCGGCAGTTGTGGCAATCGCAGAAAATGGAGGCGGTCGGCACCCTGGCGGGAGGGATCGCGCACGATTTCAACAACC
>Ga0129301_1001402_pt1 | contig 11778 bp, 10 predicted proteins | sample ConPoolayeHmetaG_FD_94489 | JGI IMG/M metagenome (GOLD analysis project Ga0129301, IMG submission 94489) | Hot spring microbial mat communities from California, USA to study Microbial Dark Matter (Phase II) - Cone Pool mat layer H metaG ...
AAAACTTGCTATTCCTTCAGGAGCTCCTGTCTTATTTATTGAAAGGATAATGTATATAAAAAATAAAAAACCCGTTGAGATTTTCCAATCTTACTATCGTGGGGATATGTTTAAATTTATTGTCCGTTATAAAAATGTGAAGATTAAATCTGGAAGTAGATGGGTACACCAGCATCGATAAAATGGAAAATTATTTTTAAATGATGGATAAGCAGGAAAAAATTTATAAAGAATCTCGTCTGAGAAGAGAGTAAGATGGGTAATTTCCCCAAAGGAGGTTATTTAGGAAGATTGCTCCGTGTGGATTTAAATATGGGTAGTGTTTCAGAGGATACCCTCAATATCAATTTTCTTAATCAATATTTGGGTGGAACAGGTTTAGGAATACGAATCCTATGGGAGGAAAATATCCCAAAGGTTGATCCTTATTCTCCAGAAAATACTCTGATTTTTTTGACAGGACCTTTAACTGGGACATTAGTTCCGGGTTCGGGAACTTATACGGTAATGACGAGAAATACTCTCACGGGGTTAGTGGTTTCCTCCCAGGCAAATGGTTACTTCGGAGCAAGGCTTAAATATGCCGGTTATGACGGAATTATCATAAATGGATGTTCTGAGAAACCGGTCTATATAAATATCGAGAATGGAAATGTCAAGATAGAGGACGCCAAAGAATTAGTTGGTAGAGACACATTTACAACCGAGGAAATCTTAAAAAAGAAATATGGTGAGAGTGGATTCGATCATCATATCAGTGTATCAACGATTGGTCCAGCAGGGGAACAAAAAGTTAGATTTGCATCCATTGTAAGTGATCGAGGTCATGTTGCAGCATCTGGAGGAGTAGGAGCAGTAATGGGTTCAAAGAATCTCAAGGCAATCGTTGTCCATGGAAACTTCGGGGTACCTTTAGATTCTAATAATATAAAGAACTTTTGGAAGTGTATTTACCGATGGCGAGAGGAGTCAAGAAGTTCAGCAATGGGGAAGACGGTCGATCAATACGGATCTTTAGGGTTTTTTACCCCTTATTACTCAAGAGGTTGGGTTCCAATCAAAAACCTTACTACCAATATTTTCAATCGTGAGAAATATTTTGATGGAGTTTATGTTAGAAACCGTCTTCATTTAAAACAACCCAAGTCATGTCATAGTTGTACATTCCATCATTGCCATATCGTGAAGGTCGTTCAGGGTAAATTTAAAGGAATGGTGGGGGAGGAACCAGAATATGAAATATTAGCAGGTTTTGGACCTAATTGGGGAAATGGTGAACCTGGTGCTGTCACCATGCTCAACGATCTTAATGATAGGTTAGGAATGGATGGGAAAGAGGTAAGTTTTCTTATTAGCATGTTAATGGAAGGCTATGAAAAAGGATTTATTAATAAAAGATACCTTGATGGAATAGATTTGATGTGGGGGAATATAGAAGGGATTCAAACACTTTTGAAGAAAATTTCTAAACGGGAGGGAATTGGTAATCTCTTGGCGGAAGGTGTAATGAGAGTAGCACAAGAATTAGGACCCGAATTTTTGAAAATGGCAGTTTATGTTAAAAGAGGAAATGCTCCGCATATCCATGACCTTAGGACAAGATGGGGAACATTATTTACCCAAGCTATTTCCAATACAGGCAGTCAAGAAGGAATTGATATGACTTCAAGAGCAATGCCTGAGTTGGGTATTGAAAAGCCCACCTCAGAGCCAGATGAATACCTTGCTGAGGTTCAGACTAAAACTGGCCCAGCACGTCAATTTGCTGAATGTTTAGGGTTTTGCTATTACCAAACTCCTACATGGAGAACAATGTTCGATACAGTTAACACCTTAACGGGGTCAGAAATAGATCTAAATGAAGCTTTGAAAATAGGATATAGAGTCATCAATCTTTTAAGGATGTTTAATAAGCGGGAAGGATTAGAGAAGGAAGATGATAGCTTTTCTTTTCGAATAGGAGAAGCACCGATTAATGGTCCCTCCTATGGCAAAACAATGCTCCAAAGCTTTGAGAAGATCAGAAACATTTATTATAGGATGATGGGATGGGATGATAATGGTTTTCCCACAAGGGAGACTTTAGAAAAATTAGATTTAATATTTACATTGAAAGAATAGGGATCAATATTACATGACTAAACAATTAAGTATACGAGCTGAACGTTGTATTGGGTGCAGAAGTTGTGAATTGGCTTGCTCCCTGAAGAACGAAGGAATACTTAACCCTAGCAAGTCGAGAATAAACGTAATTACTTTTTTTGATGGGAGATATAATTTACCTTTCAATATTCCATTTACTTGTAGACAATGTAAAGATGCTCTTTGCCTAAAAGTATGTTCAGTTAACGCCATCTTTCAAGACAATAATAAAACAATAAGGGTTATGGAAGAGGAATGTATTGGATGTGGAAGATGCGTAAAGGTTTGTCCTTTTGGAGCCATGTTTTTTGATAAGGATAAAAAAAAAGCCTTTAAATGTGAGTTATGTGGTGGTAGACCTGCTTGTGTAGAGATATGTCCTGTTGGGGTAATTTTATTTAAAGAAATGAAAAGATTTATTTCAAAGGAAACAGTTTTACTTATAGAAGGATATTCTATCTTATCTAACTTAAAAAGAAAGGTTTTGGAAAGAAAAAATGGTTAATTGAATTAGAAAAATAAATTTATGGAGGACATTGACCAATGAAATATAAATATTTATTTGAGCCATATAAGTTAAAAACACTCTATTTAAAGAATCGTTTAATTAGTGCACCCTGTGAGAGAAATTATGCGAATATAGATGGGTCTGTAACTCAAATGTATATTGATTACTTGGTAGAGAGAGCTAAAGGAGGAATAGGCCTTATTATTGTTGAATCCATGTATATAGATCCAGTAGGAAGAGGGCATATCAGACAGTTGGGAATTTATGATGATAAACTTATCCCAGGTTTAAAAAAAATGACCGATGCAGTACATAAATTTGGAGCCAAAATAGCTTCCGAACTTATGTTTGCTGGAAGAGAAACCTCTTCTTATATTACAGGATTTCAACCTGTTGCTCCTTCAGTAATTCCATGCAAAGTTCTTGCGGGAGGAGAATCTCCCAGAGAATTAACTAAAGATGAGATCAAAAAACTTATTGATAAGTTTGGTGAGGCCGCAAGAAGAAGTATTCAAGCAGGCTTTGATTTAATTGAGATTCATGGGGCCCATGGATATATTATCAATCAATTTTTATCTCCCTATACAAATCGAAGAAATGATGAATACGGAGGTTCTTTTGAAAATCGAATGCTTTTCCCCCTCGAAGTGATTAAGAGAGTAAGAGAGGTAGTTGGGGACTCTTTCCCATTAGCTTATAGAATGAGTGCTGATGAGAAAATAGAAGGAGGCCTCACAATAGATGATATGATTGTATTTTCAAAGAGACTAGAAAAGATAGGGATCGACCTGATCGACGTTTCTGCTGGAATCTATGAATCAGTCATCTGGATTGCTCAACCCATGGCTTTTCCCAGAGGATGTTTGGTAAACCTTGGATGGGCAATAAAGCAAGAAGTAAATATCCCTATTTCTATTGTTGGACGAATCAATCATCCTGATTTAGCTGAAGAGATATTGGCATCAAAAAAAGCTGACTTTATAGCTCTTGGGAGGGCGTTACATGCCGATCCTTATTGGCCTATTAAAGCACAGAAAGGTCAGGTGGAGGATATAAGAATTTGCCCAGCATGTATGAGCTGTAGCGATCAGCTAGCGACAAACTTGCCAATCACTTGTGCAATTAACCCAGAGGCAGGTCGAGAAAGGGAATTTATAATCAAACCTGCAAAGAGAAAAAAGAAAGTGTTGGTTATAGGGGCAGGACCTGCAGGAATGGAAGCCGCTCGAGTCGCTCGTATTCGAGGTCATCATGTAATATTAATTGAAAAGGAAAGACGAGTGGGAGGACAACTCTTTTACGCTTCTCTCCCTCCTCATAAAAAAGAATTTGAAGAAGTGATTCAGTACTTAGAACGTCAGCTTAAAAAGTTAAAGGTGGAGATTCGATTGGGGAAAGAAGCTACAGATGTAATGATTAAAAGGATGAAACCAGATGTAATAATTATTGCCACAGGAGCCTCTCCAATTCTTCCATTCACTAAGGGGATAGATAAACCTCATGTCCATACAGCAATAGAAGTTCTTGCTCAGAAAGTTTCCTTAAAAGGTAAAACTGCAATCATCGGTGGAGGTTTGGTAGGATTAGAAACCGCGCTTTATCTCATTGAAAAGGGGGTTTCACCATTGATAATTATTGAACCTACAGACAAATTAGGGGGAAATATAGGGTTGCGGATGGGATGGTATGTTCGAAATAAAGTGACTACACATCCAGAGATTGACGTTCGAACTGAAACAACGCTTGAAGAGATTAAAGACGATTCAATTGTTATTCAAAAGAGCGGAATATTCGAAGAGATAAATATTTCCAATGTTGTTATCGCGGTTGGCATGAAAAACAATAACAGCCTCTCAGAAGAACTGAAGTCAAAAAACTTATGTAAAGAGCTCTATGTCATTGGAGATTGTAATATCCCGAGGACGATGAAAGAAGCCTTCGAGGAAGCAGCGATTGTGGCTCGAAGAATTTGATTAAAAAACTAGCTATTGAATTAAATACTATAATGGAAGGTAGACAGTTTGCTTCAGTAGACTATAGTGGTCACGACCAAGGATATCTTGTAACGAAGGCAGCTATAAAGTATTTAATGGGAGAAAAGATTCCCAAAAGGATTATTCTGCCGGTAACAATCGTTACTAAGGAGAATGCTTCTAAATGGACAGTACCTTTTGAGCAAAGACCTACTCCCAATTATGATGAGATTGTAAAGAAACATGCTGTTTGGTAATTGATGTATAAGAGAACCTATATCAGGATATAACTAATTTGTCTTTTTCCCATTTAGGGTTAGGATTGGGCTGTAGCCCAATCCTAACCCTAATATTTAAGTTCAATTAAAAAGGGGGAAGAGTATTATGGCGAAAATGAGGGGAGCTGATATTATTGCGGAATATTTGATTAGAGAGAAAGTTCCATACCTTTTTGGCTTGTGCGGTCATGGAATTATTGGTTTCCTTGATGCCTTTTATGATCGTCAGGATAAAATAAAAGTTATAAGTGTAAGACATGAACAAGCAGCTGGTCATATGGCAGACGCTTATTTTCGAGTAGCCCATCAACCAGTCGCTACATTTACCTCCTGTGGGCCAGGTTCAACAAATTTACCAACAGCCCTGGCTTCGGCAATGATGGACTCTTCTGCCTTTTTAGCTATTACAGGAAATGTTCCGACTTCCCAATTCAACCGATCTCCCTTTCAAGAAACTGGTCGGCATTATCATGCGGAATTTCCAAACGTGCTTCGTCCATATGTAAAAAGGAGTTTTCAACCAACGCGGGTAGAAATGATCCCTTTAATGATCCGCCAAGCATTTAAAACAATGCTTACGGGTAGAACTGGCCCAGTACATATAGATATTCCTTTAAATTGCTTTGCCGAGATGGCTGATGTCGAAGTGCCAGATCCAGAATTGTGGCGAGCTGGCATTAGTTCGCGGGGATCGGGAAATCCTGAATTGGTAGAGAAGGCATTGGAGCTTCTAATAAATACAAATAAACCCTGTATTATTGCGGGACATGGAGCAATCCTATCAGAAGCCTCTCAAGAAATCAATCGGTTGGCCGAGTGGCTTAATATTCCGGTGGCTACCACAGCTAATGGGAAAGGTGTTATTCCAGAAGATCACCCTTTAAGCCTTGGACCAGTTGGTAGGAACGGTAGTTACATGGCTAACGAAGCGTGCCGTTCTTGTGATGTTCTTTTGGCAGTCGGCGTAAAATTTGATGACCGTCAAAGTAGTGCATGGATTCCGGGATATACATTTAATATCCCCCCTACTAGATTAATTCATGTTGAAATAGACCCAGATGAATTAGCAAGAAATTTTCCTCCCACTTTGGGTATTCTGGGAGATGCAAAAGCATTTCTGAAAGAGCTGGTTAAATTAGCCGAAACCAAGGTAAAGAAGGATCCTCAAAGAAATAAAGAATGGATAGAATCAATCAAAGAATGGAGAAAAGGATGGAAAGAGTTTAATAAACCTAATTTAAACTCTGATGTTATTCCTATTCGACCTGAACGATTGGTAAAAGAGATTAGAGATGTGATGCCCAGGAATGGGATTCTTCTTTCTGATGTTGGAGAGCATCACAATTGGATACTTCAATTTTATGAAGTCTATGAGCCTGGTACACTACTTCAATCCTGGGGGTTTGCCTCAATGGGGTTCGGGGTTTGTGGGGCATTAGGAGCCAAATTAGCAGCTCCTGGGAAAATTGTTGTTTCTGTTTGTGGAGATGGAGGGTTCATGATGGCTCCTCATATTTTATGCACTGCTGTAGAATATGATATCCCAGCTATATGGATTGTGTGGAACAATTATGGTTTTAATGTAATTCGGCATCAAGCCAATGGAGCTTGGCCTGGCCGAGAGATTGCTACTAGTTTTAAAAGGCATTCAACTGGGGAGTTCTATAATCCTGACTTTGCTGGATTAGCCAAAGCTTGTGGTGCCGATGGAGCCCGTGTCACTAGACCTGGAGATTTCAAGGACGTCTTTTACCAAGCTATTAAGTTAAATAAACCTTTTGTAATTGAAGTAGTGGTCGATCGAGATGCCAAGGCGCCTTCTACTGGAACATGGGTATTACCACCTTTTCCACATGTCGAACCTTCATATGGGAGAAGGAATTTACGATAGTAATGTAGATACTATAACATTTACTTTTTAAAGACGAAAGGATAAAAGAATGATACTCCCAAAACCAGAATGCACTAAATGCAAAATCAAAGAAAAAATATGTCGCACACCTCAGGGAGAAGGTCCAGCTTTTTGTCCTACGCTTCATAAAAAAGAAACTTTGCAGAGAGCGGATGATGAGTATAAGATTCCTCGGATTCAAAGATTTGCCTATGAAGCTTCTCGTCAGGAGGCGGATTGCTATATTAATCGGGACATTAAACCATTTGTCCTTCATCCAATAAAACCAAGAGTTCAAGAAATCTGTGAGTTTGCTCAAAAGATGGGCTATAAGAAGTTAGGAGTGGCTTTTTGTAGCGGCCTTCATAATGAGGCACTCTCTTTGACGCAAATTTTAGAAGTTCAAGGGTTTGAAGTGGTTTCAGTGGTGTGTAAAGTAGGAAGGATTCCGAAAGAAGATATTGGAATAAAAGAGGAAGAGAAGGTACGGATAGGAGAATTTGAGTCAATGTGTAACCCTATTGCTCAAGCAATGATCCTTAACAAGGAAAAAACAGATTTTAATATCCTTGTTGGACTTTGTGTTGGACACGATGCTCTTTTCCTCAAATATTCAAAGGCATTTACGACAGTGCTTGTAGCCAAAGATCGTCTTCTTGGTCATAATCCTTGTGCAGCTCTTTATACTACTAATTCATATTATGCACGACTAATCAAAAAAGGATTTTAAAGATTAGATGATGATATAAAAATATTTAAAAATAAAAAATTTAGATATTGGTGATTAGAAAATGGATATAACAATATTAATTCAAACAATTGTTTCTGGAATCTTAGTAGGCGGTCTCTATGCTCTGATTGGTTTAGGGATGACACTTATATTTGGCGTTATGCGGATTATTAATCTAGCTCATGGTGAATTTCTGATGGTGGGTATGTATATCTGTTTTTGGTTATTTAGATTATTGGGAGTCGATCCTTATCTATCTATCCTCATCAGCATCCCCTTCTTATTTTTATTAGGAATAATCCTGCAACGATATCTCATTTTACCTATTATTAAAGCGAATGCACCAGGGGAAAATCAGATACTTTTAACAGCAGGGATAGGTTTAATATTAACAAACGTAGCATTATTACTTTTTTCACCAAATTATTACACAGTCCTCACACATTATTCAAATGCAACGATCCTCTTTGGAAGGATTTCATTAAGTTTACCACTTCTATGGGATTTTATAATCTCATTCGGAATTACAGGTATTCTTTATTATTTTATTATGAAAACAGATATAGGCGCTTCTATAAGAGCAGTAGCCCAGAATTCAGATGCTGCCCAACTCATGGGAATTAATATTGACCGAATCACTATTATTACCTTTGGGATTGGTGCTGCACTAGTTGGAGCAGCAGGATCCCTTTTTATGCCTATTTATTATGTATTTCCAGCTATAGGAGAAATTTTTACCTTGAAGGCCTTCATCGTTGTTGTTCTTGGAGGTATGGGAAGTGCTATAGGGGCTCTTGTAGGAGGCCTTACTCTTGGTGTTGTCGAAACACTTGGAGCGGCTTATATCTCTATGAGTCTAAAGGATGGCTTAGGTTTTCTTGTATTCGTTTTAGTTTTGATTTTTAAACCTTCAGGGTTAGTTGGGAAGACTCGATTTTAATATGAAACAAAAGGGAAAAAGGAGAAAGAAGGTATTTATATGCTAAAGCTTGAAGAGTTTACACAAAAGAGAAAATTGATCCCTTTTATAATTTTACTCATGTTATCTCTGATTCCATTATTTATTAAAAACGAATACATTCTCCACCTTATCATTTTGATCTTGTTGTGGAGTATTTTAGGGATAAGTTGGAATCTTCTGGGAGGTTATACAGGGCAAGTTTCATTTGGTCATGCTGCTTTTTTTGGTGTAGGAGCTTATACGGCTTGTTTGTTTTATGTTAAAGGGGGTATTCCCTTATGGTTAGGAATTATAGCAGCTGGGATTTCTGGAGCATTAATCTCAATTCCCATCGGGGCAATTTGTTTTAGATTAAGAGGCCCTTATTTTGCACTTTCTGTACTGGCTTTAGCAGAAGTACTTCGGCTCATAACTCTCCATTGGAAGTCCTTCACTGAGGGGGCAGTAGGAATCCTTTTGATTGAAACAATCTTTTCAACTAAATTAGGATATTATTATTTTATCATAGGCATTGCAATAATTACTATTATTATAATGGCGTATCTTTTACAAAAACGTACAGGATATTATTTCCGAGCTATAAGAGAAGATGAAGACGCTGCAGAGGCTCTAGGAATATTTACATTAAGGTATAAGCTTTTCGCTCTTATTATTAGTGCTTTTTTTACAGGAATCATGGGTGCTTTTTTCGCAAACTATACAAATTATATTGATCCCTATATTGTTTTCTCAATTGGAGATGTTTCTATTGCTATGGTTCTCATCGTAGTCCTTGGAGGAATTGGTACTTTTTGGGGCCCTCTCATAGGAGCTACCATTGTGGTTCTAATCTCCGAAGGATTCCGTAGTTTCTTTTCAACTGCAAGTTTATTGATTTATGGTGTATTAATAGTTTTAGTTATTCTCTTTCTACCAAGAGGTGTTGTCGGAAGCATCCAGAGGAAGATATAGCAAATAATTATTGAGAACATAAGGAGAGGTGTAATGATACTTGAGGTTAAAGGATTGACGAAAAATTTCGGTGGACTTATGGCTGTTAAGGATATCAATTTTTATGTTCAAAGAGGAGAAATCTTGGGATTGATAGGACCCAACGGGGCTGGCAAAACAACTATATTTAATATGATTGGAGGTTTTTTTAAACCTACAAAAGGAACTGTATATTTTAAAGGAATAGATATCACGAAGCTATCACCCCCTAAAATATGCAAGTTGGGTATAACCAGGACATTCCAATTAGTAAAACCTTTATCCCAATTAACAGTTTTAGAAAATGTGATGGTTGGGGCTTTTGTTAGAGTGAAAGATCCAATCGAAGCAAGAAAGAGGGCGATCAAGATTTTAGAATTTACTGGACAGGTCGACAAAAAAGATATGAGAGCCGCGAATCTATCCCATGGGGACAGAAAAAAATTAGAGATCTCAAAAGCATTAGCTACCCAACCTGAATTACTCTTACTTGATGAATGTATGGCTGGGTTAAATCCACATGAGGTATCCGATGCCATCGAAATTATCAAAAGAATAAGGGAAAGTGGTGTGACCCTCATTGTTATTGAACATGTGATGAAAGCGATCATGTCAATTTCTGATCGGATTATTGTCCTCAACCATGGAGAAAAAATTATGGAGGGCACCCCAGATCAAGTTGCAGTCAATCCGGAGGTTATAAAAGCTTACTTAGGAGAGAGGTATGCTCGAAATTAAAAATATAAATGTTTTTTATGGAGATGCTCAGGCATTATGGGATGTCACTTTCACAGTTTTTGAAAAAAGTTTCACAGTTGTAATAGGAGCTAATGGAGCAGGAAAGTCGACAATTTTAAGAACTATCTCAAATCTCATCAAGCCTCGATCAGGGGAAATTTACGTTGACAAAAAACCAACAACAGGATTACCACCTCATAATATAGTCAAAATAGGTATTGCCCATATTCCTGAAGGAAGACAATTATTTCCATTCATGACTGTTTTAGAAAATTTAAAAATAGGAGCAATTTTACCTGGCCCAAAAGAAAATAGGAATAAGACCTTGCAGGAGGTCTTTGAATTATTTCCCGTACTTGAAGAGAGAAAAAATCAATTGGCACAGACCTTAAGTGGTGGAGAACAGCAAATGCTTGCAATTGCAAGAGGACTCATGCTAAGGCCTCGTTTGATTCTTCTTGATGAGCCTTCATTAGGACTGGCCCCTTTAATTGTTAACCGAATTTTTGAGATCATTAAAGAAATTAATCAAAGTGGCATCACTGTTTTATTGGTAGAGCAAAATGTTCAACGCTCCCTTGAATTAGCAGATGAGGGAATAGTTTTGGAAAATGGGCATGTGGTATTAAAAGGCAAAGGAGTAGATTTATTAAATAATGAGCATGTAAAGAGAGCTTATCTCGGTATTTAAAAAAATCCTTATCTGCTTTTCTAAAAATAAAAGAAAGGAGGTGAAATAGAAGAATAATTTTTATAGAAAGATTAAAGAAATTAAATAGAAGAAAAGCTAACCCAAGAAGTAATATTCTGACATTCCAATACGAAAAGGAGGCAACTATGAAAAAAATAGTAATTCTTATTTCAACTTTTTTATTTACAATAATTGGGATTCAATGGGAAGGAGTAGTCGGTGCTTTTGCGCAACAAAAGCCAATAAAAGTTGGTATACCTACTTCTTTAACAGGGAGACATTCTCCTTTTGGTCAGCATCAGAAGCGGGCCTTTGATTTAGCCCTTGAAGAAATTAATGCTGCGGGAGGTGTTAAAGGAAGGCCTATACAATGGATTTATGCAGATGATCAAAGCAAACCAGAAACAGCTCTCACGGCAGCACAAAAACTTTTCGAAGATAAAGAGATTGTTATGTTAACAGGAGAATATAGTAGCTCAAATACTTATCCTATATGCGCACAAGCTGAGAAGAATAAAATACCCTTTTTAGTTTCCTGCGCTGCAGCGGATAATATTACTCAATCAGGGTGGAAATATATTTTTAGGATGGTGCAACCTGCTTCAGAGTTTGATACAGGATTACAAGATTTTATGCTAAAAGTAGCCAAGCCTAAAAATATGGTTATCCTTCATGAAAATACGCTTTTTGGGACAAGCACAGCAAAGGCAATGAAACAATGGGCTGATAATAATAAGATTTCTGTCCTCATTTTCGAGGCCTATGAAGCAGGACTTGTTGATTTTAAACCTTTATTATTTAAAGTTAAGAATGTAAACCCAGATGTTTTGTATGTAATATCCTATTTAATGGATGCTACTCTTATTGCAAGACAGACCAAAGAGATAGATTTAAATC
>Ga0129301_1001405_pt1 | contig 11764 bp, 13 predicted proteins | sample ConPoolayeHmetaG_FD_94489 | JGI IMG/M metagenome (GOLD analysis project Ga0129301, IMG submission 94489) | Hot spring microbial mat communities from California, USA to study Microbial Dark Matter (Phase II) - Cone Pool mat layer H metaG ...
AGATAATTGGGCTGATTTTTGACCTTTACTCCAAATATATACTCAAGCAACCATTTTCAGATATTACGGAACCCGTGTATATTTTCTTAGACGAAATCCAAACTTTGGATGGTTGGGAGCTGGTTTTAAAAAGATGGTTCGACCTTGATTATAAGGTAAAGTTTCTTGTTTCTGGCTCTTCGAGCTTTAATATTCTGACTGGCGGAGCTGAGTCACTTGTTGGAAGAATACATTTACAGATAGTTTTTCCAATGAAGTTTCTTGAAACGATTCGTTTTCACATGGCAGATGAGAATTTTGAGAGGCGTTTTGACAAAGTCAATTGGGAGCTAAGAGAAGGATTCAAAATAGCTATCCAAAAAAATGACGTAGACACTTTCTATTCTGCTTTGAGAGAAAATGCAAATTCCTTAGCAGGAGATATAGACCGCATCATGCTTTTCTTACAAAGTTATTTATTGAAGGGTGGATATCCCGAGGTTGTTAAAGCCGAAGATTTAGATTCAGCCGCGGAAAGCCTCAAGACGTACTTGAACCTTACTATATACAAGGATATTGTAAGGACCTTTAAGATTAGGGATCCTGTTGCTTTTGAGGAACTTATTGCTGTTTTGGCGAGAGAATGTTGCCAAAGGGTGAATTATTCCGAGTTAGCTCGAACGCTGGAGCTGAAAAGGAATACTTTGAAGTCTTACATTTACTTCTTGAAAACAGCTTTTCTGATATCGGAGTCAGAATACTATTCGAAGAGCCGCACAAAACGGATTAGAAGAGAGAAGAAGGTGTACATTAACGATTCTGGAATCAGGAACGTTGCCGTTGGAGCATTAAACGATTATTTGTTGACTAACGCTACTGAGCTTGGAAAAGTGATTGAGGCTGTAGTTGCAGACCACTGCAAAAGATTGAAGTTTGATTTGGAGCCAGCATCGGAGACTCAGCTCTTTTACTGGAAGAATAAGGGACACGAAACTGATATTGTAATTGACATTCTTCAAAAACCGATACCAATAGAAGTAAAATACAGAGATAAAATTGACAGAAAAGACTTGAAGGGATTGCTCGAGTTTTCTAAAGAGCATAAGACTCCATTTCAAGCTGTTATCACAAGGGAAAAGTTAGATTTAAGTGGCAATACCATCTTTATTCCACTTTGGCTTTTCCTGTTGATATGCTGAATTTTTTCTTCATCCTTATTTAGTCATGATTTTCATAACCCTTTATGGTACTACATGCAGCCTACCCAATTCAGCTCCTTCCAGGGCACCGCTTGCGCTCTAGAAGGAAAACCAAGAAGAACAAGAGCGCGTAGGACATGGGCATTATGTATTCTGTGCAAGTTGTAATACCTATATTGAACCAATATCTTGCTGCGCTTGACTGCATGCACGTAACTAAGGGATTCAAAAAACCTAATACCAAAGTTAAGATGGCCAAGGGAATCCAAGGTATTTTCTCCACTTTAGTTTGTTCAATAGACATTTACTTTATCTCCCGTCAATCTCGAAAAACAATTGAATTATTTAAATTTAACCATAAATGGAATGCAATTCCCAATAATCACCAAAGTACTAATTGAATTGAGGCTTTCTCCTTTCGCTCTCTTTCAAGGATTCCCTCAATACTATTTCTATGGTAAGCGTTAACCCCGGGTTCATCGTAGGCCTTAAAATCAGATCAATATCACGTGATGAGACTTGCCCCCTCCGCCAAGTTAGAATCCCACCTGAGCTTGTATGCCCACCAGATCCCTCTAATGCTCTTAGGTGTAACGGCTAAGATAAGTTGCCTTCATTTTATCAAGAATAGAATAAATGTTATAACCTAAAACCAATACTAAATCCCAAGATGAAGGTTTTCATATCTATCGACATGGAGGGTGTAAGCGGGCTTGTACAATGGGATCCGGCTGATAGGCTGTTAGAGCGCGAACTCATAACGGCTGAGGCAAATGCAGCAATCGCTGGTGCATTCGATGGTGGCGCAACTGATGTGCTCGTGACGGAGGCCCACGCGAATATGCGCAACATTATCCCCGAGAAGATCGATGCCCGGGCCCACTTCTTAAGTGGTCAGCCTAAACCAAAGAACCACATGGCGGGCATCGACTCCTCCTTTAAGGCCGCCCTATTCGTGGGCTATCATGCAAAGGCAGGCACTCTCGGTGGCATCATGTCCCACACCTACGAGCTAAGCATATTCTCCCTAAAATTCAACGGCATAGAACTCGGTGAAATTGGAACAGACGCAGCGATCGCTGGTTACTACAAAATTCCCGTCATTTTAGTTACGGGCGATAAAACTGCATGCCTTGAGGCGAGGGATCTATTGGGAGAGATAGAGACGGTCGCCGTAAAGGAAGGAGTCAGCCGTTCATCAGCAATATGTATCCAACCCTCGAGCTCCCGGAAGCTCATAAGGGAAGCTGCTGAGAGGGCGGTGAATGCCCTCACTAGGGGTTGGGTTGCAAAGCCCTTCGTAATTTCCCCACCAGTTAGGACAGAGATAACATTCACTGACCCATCCTACGCAGATGGGGTCGCGAACTTGCCATTTGTGGAGAGGATCGACGGCAGGACCATCGCGTTCACCTCTGATGACTTCATTAAAGCCTTCGAATCATTTAACGCCATTCAGTTCCTCGCCGGCGTCGTAAGGTGAACTTCACCAATCTGCAATATGGTTCACATATGCATCATTTATTTATGAGGTACGGCTCTAGTATAAGAGTCTAAGTAGTGAGGGCCATTCCATTAATTTTTTAAGTGATAATCACGTTTACATGACCATGAAGGCGGGGGCAGCAAAAGTAAACATAACTCCACCACTCGGTATCAAGATGTTTGGCTACTTCGAGGAGAGGGTAGCAAGGGACATCCACGACGACCTTTACGCGAAATCCTTCGTCTTGGATGACGGTGAAACCAAGCTGGCGATCATCGTATGCGACCTAATCGGTGTTAGCAGACAATACCTCGATAGGGCAAAGGCGCTCATCAACGAAAGGTGTGGAATCCCACCGTCTAATGTGCTGATCTCCTGCACCCATACCCATACTGGTCCTTTGATAGAGGACATGGACTATGGCGACATGCTTACACAAAGGATCGCAGACAGCGTGCAGGTCGCCAATAACAGGCTCGTAGAGGCCGAGCTGGGATGTGAGAGGGGGGAGGAGCCGATGCCGTTGGCTAACAGGCGGTACATTATGAAAGACGGCACTGTGTGGACTAACCCGGGAACGCATAATCCCGACATCGTAAGGCCAGCAGGTCCAGTAGATCCGGAGATTGGTGTGCTTTGTGCGAGGGATCTGAATGGAAAAACGATCTGCCTTCTGGCGAACTATGCTATGCACTACGCCGGCCTCAGCCCAACCAAGAAGGGCGAGGACATGTACACAATCTCGGCTGATTACTTTGGCGTCTTCTCCAAAATGATCCAGAGAATGAAGGGAGAGAAGTTTGTCACGATCCTAGCGAATGGTACGTGCGGAGATATCGGCTGGAATGCCATGAATCCACCTAAGGGAGTTAACAAGTACCTCGGGCACGCTGAGCGCGTTGCGGCACTTGTTGCCTCAAAAGCGTTGTGGGCCTGGAACCAGATGGAGTTCCATAGCTCATTGAAGTTAAGGGCTGCGATGGAGGAACTAACGATCCCGAGAAGGATGCCCACGCAGGATGAGGTGGATCTGTCTAGGAAGTTCATGAGCGGGGAGGCCACGCCAAAGACAATGGCGCACTACGCGTTGAAGTACTTCTTCGGACCAAAGATCAAGGAGTTCCAGAGTGCTCCCAGGGAGGCGAAGACTTGGGTTCAGGTACTGGCTATCGAGGATCTGGTGGCCACAGTGGGGCTGCCGGGGGAGGTTTTCGTAGAACATGGCTTGAGGATAAAGAAAGAATCGCCTTTCAAGTACACCCTCATCTTTGAGCTGGCGAACGATGGTTGGCCGAACATAGGCTATGTGCCTACCCTTAGGGCCTTTGAGGACGCCGGCGCCATGGAAACATCGGGGAGCTATGAGACGACTGTCGGCGTAAACATGTTGTGCCCCGAAGCTGGAGACATAATGGTCGCATCGGCCTTAAGGATGTTAAGTGAGCTCTACAAGTCGTGAACGCTTCCCAATAGAAAAGGCTGTCGCTGCTATCATAATAGATGTCGTTGATGAGTTAATGAATATAAACAGGCTCAAGCTTAGCGAGAGTAAGGTTATTGTGATGAACGTAGGAATCATGCTGATGTCAGATAGGGGGCCAGATGACAAGCAATGGGATTGGCGCAAGCACCTACGGGAGTGCAAGAGACATGGCGTCGAGATGGTAGACCTCTTTGAGTTCATGCTGGGGAGCATAGGGCTTAAGCCGGTCGATGCGAACAGAATACTCGAGGAGGTCGGCCTCAGGGCTAGCGTCTTCGGTGTGCCGACCGACCTCGTGTCCCCCGATCCCAAGGTGCGTGAGAGATCCATCGACACGATCAAGTATGGCGTTGAGGTATGCCGCCAGCTCGAGATAGGCCACCTCTTCAGCCATGGTGGACAACACACCAATAAGGGAGAAGAGGCACTGGCGCGGTACATCGACGGCCTCTCGCAGGCGGCGGACATCGCGAACTCAGCCGGCTTGACGCTCAGTATAGAGAATGCTGGTACGCTTTGCCACACCGACGAGGAGCTGCTGAGGTGTATCAGGGCCGTGAACAGGCCCAACATGAAGGTGACCTTCGATGGTGGGAACTTCGTCATTGCAGGCTGCGACCCGCACAAGGCCGCTGAGCTCCTAGCCTCGAAGGTGGTTCACGTCCACGCTAAGAGCTTTGAGCCAGCACCAAACATTCGTGAAAGGCCTTTCCAAGATAGGCCATACAAGTACTGCCCCATAGGACATGGATTAGTCGATTACCGCAAGATACGTGACATACTGATCGCTGCAGGCTTCGATGGATGCTTCTCCTTCGAACCTGAAGGTGGGGAAAATTCTAAATGGTACCAAAGCCTCGACACGCTTGTTAAAATAGTAAAAGGATAGGACTTATCGGTATTGAAGTCCCATATAGGATCTATGATTGGCAGAGGGCATTAGATGCCGTAGTGGTCGTTTATCTCCCCCTCATAGTCTCCGATTTTACCGCTTTCTATGTCGTCAACTACTACTGCTCGTTTAAGACGGGATGATTCTATCACCGCGTAGCTAACCGCTAGATCTCTCATTCCCTCTCTTCCAGAGGTTTCCATCTCACGCTCCTCTTTAATGGCCTTTAGAAACTCTAGAGTTTCCTGAGCGAAGGGGTCGGTGATCCCCAACGGAAGGAGCCTCTTTCTATCCTCAGCTGTTGCATTTCTCTCGAAGAGCTCTTCAACGGTCATCCTCGTCTTGTCGTCCAAGATCACCACATTGTCCTTTATGCAGCCCTTGCTGCCATAGATCATTGTACCCATGATCGTTGGCTCCCCATGGAGCGCGTATGAGAAGGTGATCTGCCCAATGGCTCCACCTTTGGATTTAGTGATAGCAACAAATGTGTCATCGACATCATTATCGACTTTGTCTACGACCCTTCCTGACTCGTCACGTGTGAATCTAATATCTTCAAAGCTTTTGACAGCGCCATTGACTTCCTCGATTTCACCGCAGTAGTACCTCACTAAATTAAATATGTGCACCCCAAAGTCAACTGACGGCCCACCACCTGCCATGACCTTCTTGTGCCTCCAAGGAGTCCCGCCCACGATCTTGTCTGGCGACCAATAGCATCCTATTATCGCGTTGACGAAGAACTGTATATGGCCTATGTAGCCATGGTCTATCACCCACTTCGTCATCCTCGCATCTCGACTATATCGACCGACCTCCGCAACTCCCAAGACCTTCCTCGTTTTTTTCGCAGCCTCAACCATCGTGCGGGCAGCTTTTACCGTAATCGCTAATGGTTTTTCAACCAACACATGCTTACCAGCAGTCAGGCCATCAAGTGCCATTCGATGATGCTCGTAAGGCGGCGCGTATATGTCAACGGCATCTACATTGCCTTTTTGCAACATCTCCTTGTAATCCGTGTAGATTTCAACATCGGTATCCTTCTGAAAGTCATAGATCCACACGTGAGGGGCAACTAGGGGATCCCCCGGGGGGCCCGATGGAATCCTAGGCGGGGGGCCCTCTCCCCGTTTCCTGAACCGCAGCGCGTCCTCCCGTTTCCTTGCCACGAGGGCCGTTATGCGGACATCGACGCCCTTCTCCATCAACTTCATGTAGCCATTTAAGTGGGCCGGCATTATGCGCCCGCAACCGATCAGGCCGACGTTGATCCTGTCTGGCATGTCCACTTCACTTCTTCTAAATCAGGTTGACGAAAGCACCCTTCTTCGCAGTTCTTCAAGTGTCTTCCTGATCTTTATCATATCGCGCCTCTGCTCTTCGATGTCTTGTACCTCTCGTTCGATAGTCAAAGGCCCCCTGTAGCCGATCTCCTTCAGTTTCCTAAGGAATCTCTCGGCCCCAACATCCCCATCGCCGAAGAGCACCTCTTTCGGCTTCTGTCCCACTTTTGTGGGCATCTTAATGTCCTTGCAATGAACGCCGATGACGTGGTCCTTTAGGATCTCAAGGGCTTCTATGGGGTCACCAGATCCATAGAACAAAATGTTTGCAGGATCGAAATTCACTCCGATGTTGTCCCTCCCCACATCCTTGATGAAGCGCAGAAGCGTCTTTGCCGTTTCTTGGCCTGTCTCCAAGGCAAAGTATTGTCCATTATTCTTACAATGATCCGCGATCTTCTGCATAGTTTCCACCATGTCTCTGTATATAGGCTCTCTAGGGTCCTCGGGCACGAATCCTATGTGGGCTGCGATCACATTTACTCCAAGCTCTTTTGCGAAGTCAGATATCTGGAAAGTTTTCCTCATTCTCTCCCCTCTGAATTTCGGATTCCTAAGTCCGACGGTCTCCTTTGTAGTTTCCATGGTCGCATAATTTTCTCCAACATATCCGCAGAATACCGTTGTGACTTTTATCCCAGACTTTCTAAGAAGCTTCTTGAACTCCTCCTTACTTGCTGAGTCGTAGTCATCCGGCGGACAGCCAAGCTGCATTGTCTTGACACCAACAGCCTGAGCCAATTCAAGAGCTTCGATTGGATCGCGCAAAACCCATGTCATCACACCTATTGGCATCTCTTCCATTCTACATATCACCTTAAGATACTATACCAATCGATTAATGATCGGCTAACGCTCACGCCAAAAGTTCCTATATCGATGGCAATATACCTTAATGCCTGCTTGCGCGTGAAAGGCCAAGGAAGCTCGACCGTTTTCGAAATTTGTCTTGGTCCATATAGCGCTTGGAGTCCCCCTCCACGATCGCTGATTACGTCCAGGACCGCCTGCCTTTCCTCATCCGTTATCCAGGGCCAGGGCTTGATTATGCCCTCTGAAACTGTTCTTGTGCCCCCATCAATAGCTAACTTTTCAACCATTCATTCCAACCAAAATCCGACTTGCTTAAAATCCTTATAAATTCTTGGCATAGGTCATTGTTTTATAAACTCGAAAAAACCTTATATAGCGTAAATAAAAAGTTTCCAACATGGGAGAGTCGGGGACCGTAACTGAAAGAAGATGCCATGGGCCACGATCGTTATCTTCTCCGCGTTGCTTAATTCCATTGTCATGGTGACGCAGGCCCTCACCTTTCCTTCCATCGTGGCTTCAGAGCTATACACCCTAGGGGTCGCTCCCTGCTCCTTTGCCTTTCCTATGGTCTCTTTCGCATTTCTGCTCGTACTGCGCCTCATCTTCTAAGGGCACCAAATAAGCTTGGCTTGCAAGGCAGGGCACGTATAAGATCAGAGAACCATTACAAGATTCGAGTTAAATAGACCTTTGAAAAAGCCTAGTAGAAAGTTAAGGTACACCCGCTTGGAAGGTGAAATAGCGAATGATCTTTGGCGGACAGACTGGAAAATGGATTTCATGGTTTGGAAAGTGGATCATGGCCTTCTTGGGCGGTTATGTCTTGGCAGACATTCTGACGTAAACTAGCTTTAACTTATGAAGTACGTATCGATGACGAAGAGATGCGAGTACGCCCAGGCCAATAGGGCCGTGTGCAGAATCGATATGATGGCCGCCAAAAGCAGAGCGTTCATGAACCTCCTCCCGCCGATCCTGAAGCGAAAGACGACCATGCCCAGGGCGATGCCCGGAATACCGCCTTCAGCAGCGATCCAGAAATGTAATATCTGAGGAAATATCTTATCGATCAAGCTGGTTTTCTGTTCCCACCTAGTCATTAGCTTATCACATCCCACACCAAGAAAGGCCATCACATTTAGCGAAAGGAGATACATGAGCACGAATGACCAGACAGGGAGGAGCATCGAATCTACTTACACCAATTCATAATCGAAGCTACCATGAATTAGATCGGTGATGGGATTTTTATTATTCACAATACCCTGCTGATGGATTGGTCCTTTAAATAGATTAAAATGTCCTTTGGATGGACTGCAGCACATTGACCGATCCATACCCTCAATATTCAAGCTGGAAAAGATATTTTCACCTGCCCGTATCTCATCTTAAGGCTCGATAGTTAGAATAGATGCCATGTGGATACTATCAAATTCATAGGAGGTTATAAGCTGATGTAAAAAGTATAGCGATGTTCATTGCGTGCGCATTCAAGGTCCCTCTTCAGAGACAGGAGGGGGATCTCAAGTACGGCCACAGCCGCTCTTTTTTCAATTGCTGTGCTTCTCATCTTCATGGCATACATCAACGATATAGAAAACGATCGGAAACTATTCGTGACGATAATGGAGTTTTTCAAGGCAATGGGGTTCCTTCCTTCAGACTTCGATCCCTGGGAGATACTGAACTCTCCGGTCGGGTCATTGGCAGCCTACATTGGAGCATACATGTGCATGCTTTTCGCGGTAATAGTGACATTCGTCCTCGTAAAGTGGCCCCTGCAGGCTGTATCGGAGATATCGGCCCTGAGGAGGGAAAGGAGGAAGAGGGAGAGGGAGGAGAAGATTCGTGAAGAAGAGGCGAAGAGGAGAAAACTCAGGGCAGAGGAACTGGAGAGGGAGTTAGAGTTGGATAGCCTCAGTCTATTGGGTCCATCTGAGCAACTGAGCTTTGCCCACAGACTTCAGCAATACTATGCTAAGCAACAAAAACCCGAGAGCGAAAGATATACGGGCGGACCGAGACATGTTGCAGCGGAAAAACTGGGCGAGGAGTTGCTTATCAGACTGGGTGAGAAAAACATCAAAAGGCACATCCACCATTATGGGCTAGACATACGAGATCACAGGCCATTTATACGCGCCCCCGACTACACGAGCAAACGGTACATCGTAGAGTGCAAGACGGGCAGAGACACGGACTTCGAACGCATGTGGGGCCAAGCTTGGCAAGACATATCTATTAAAGAACAGGAAAGAATAGACGTAATTTGGTACATACTCGAACATCCTTTGTGGTACTACATGCAATATCCAACATCTAATATTTGGAGATGGCAAAAAATCATAAATCTTCTTGAAAGTCATGGCGTTATAGTAAGGTATGGAGATGGTTAGCCATGGGGGAATATCTCGTCATAAGAGCTGACTTGCTGGCAGCTGCCGACATGCTTGAGGTGCTAGGAGATCCAAAACTTCTTTCCTGGGAGGAGGACTCGCATTGCCTCGATGTTTTGGCAAGATGGTTGCCGAAGAAGGGGTTCAAGATACTGCCAAAACTCTTCGACGCTAGCTACAGGCCCGGCATGGTAAAGGATGATGGTGACAGGCTCATAACAAGCGTTGGAGGATGCCATCTTAGATCGGAAGATGGGGAGGAACCAATACAGATATGGAATTCTTCTGTACTGGAGCTGCCACAGATGAGACAGGAATTAAAGAGAATAATCGAAGAAAGGATAATCGATATGAGCTTCGAGGAAGAACTTGAACGAGAGCTTGGTGAAGCCTACTACAAAGCTAACGAGAAAGCCCTTGAATCGGACAATGAAAATCTTAGAAATTTAGCAAGAATTTTGATGAAGCTGGTGGAGAGCATGGACCAGGTTATAAATAATAGAAAGAAAAAAGGTGGACCGCCATTCGTGGACTTTGAGTTCTATATACCAAGATATTAGCGCGATGGATCACAAGAAGTGACTAGCGATAGTAGGTATTGATCAAAGGCAACTATTGTCTCCGATAAGGAAATGCCTAAAGTGATATAGAGCTCCAAGCTATTCTGCTAGGAAGAAGTATCTCGTGCTCGACCTGACTTGGTAGGCGAAAAATACATTATGGAATGCAAAACAGGCAAAGATTGGGATAGAGAGTTCTGTTATGGTCAGGCCCGCGATTACTTGGATCTCGCAGCTTACGAAAGAAAGAAACTCGTGTACATGTTCTGGGAACCGCCACCCCCCGATGATTGGTGGTGGGACCTGATAAAGCAGCTAAAAGCGAATAAAGTTAAAGTAATTGATAGATATGAAAACGAAATAAAGTGCAGGGATGAGTAGAGATGGGAGAGTTCCTGGTTATACGTGCGGGCTTGCTATCGGCCGCCGAGATGCTCAAAGTGCTGGGAGATCCTAGGCAGCTATACTGGGAGGAAGGGCCTCACCACCTGGACGTGTTGGCGAGATGGCTTCCTAAGAAAGGATTCAAAATATTGCCGAAGTTCTTCGACCCAGACTACAGGCCAGGTAAAGTGGGAGATGAAGGTGACAATCTAATCAGAAGAGTGGGAGGTTGCTACCTGAAGATAGAAGGAGATGGGCAAGAGGTTACAATGCCCGTATGGCGCTCCAAAGTACTGGAGCTGCCTCAAACGAGGGATGAACTGAGAAGGATACTGGAAGGCAATGTGCTTGACATGAGCTTCGAGGAAGAGGTGGTTAAAGAACTCGAGGGGATATTCGGTGATGCTGGCTACGAAGCGGATGAGCAAGCGCTTGAGAATGACAACAAAAACCTGAGAGATTTTGCAAGGATCATGATGCAGCTGTTAGATTGCATAGATAAGGCAAAGCAAAGAGGAGGAATACCATACATTGAATTCGAATTCTACATACCTAGGGGATGATTAAAGGGGAATAAATGGAGTGGAGTGAAGTGAAAAGAACTAATAGTTCAACGAGATCTGAAGTTTATAGGAAGTGGATGGAAGAAGCTGAAAGACTTCTCCACGTAGAATCTGAAGATCCAAGCAAGGAAATAAGACAGGCAATTAGGTGCCTTGAAGAGGCGATTAAAGTTGATCCGAAGAATCCAGAAGCATGGATAAGGAAGGGCGAGGTACTATTCAACCTCTGGGAAGTCGAGGAACCTGAAGATCCGAAAGTCAACAGGTGGATGTCGAGGGAGAGGCTCAGTTGCTACAGGCAGGCCACGAAGGTGGCTCCGCGAGACGAACGGGTTTGGATTGAAATGGCATACGCGCTGGGCCATTTCAGAAAAAAGGAAGCACTCGATTGCCTGAGGAAGGCCCTGCGCATTAACCCGCGATCATCAAGCGCTCTGCTCAGCATGGCAGCCATATACGGAGAGGCCAATGAGATGGACAAGTCGATCAGGTGCTTGGAGAAGGTCACGGAGTACGATCCCGAGAACATGTACGGGTGGCTCAACAGGGCTAGCAGGCTCGCCGAGGTCGGTCGACATAATGAAGCATTAGAGTGCTTCGACAGAGCTATCGAGTTGGACGGAGGCGATCCCGATATCTGGTTGGATAAGGGCAAAT
>Ga0129301_1001407_pt1 | contig 11753 bp, 14 predicted proteins | sample ConPoolayeHmetaG_FD_94489 | JGI IMG/M metagenome (GOLD analysis project Ga0129301, IMG submission 94489) | Hot spring microbial mat communities from California, USA to study Microbial Dark Matter (Phase II) - Cone Pool mat layer H metaG ...
CCATAATAGTAATTGCGCGGTAGGCTTTTAACATATATGCTTTTAAAAGAAGTCTGTTCACTAAAGTGGGCTATTTCACGGTGACTGACTTCGCCAGGTTTCTGGGCATGTCTGGATTGAGGCCGCGTTCAATGGCCATGTAGTATGCCAAGAGTTGCAGGGGAATGACGAATGGTATTGGCGACAGAACCTCTGGGATTCCGCCGGGAACCTCGACATAGTCATCAGCCAACTTCTTGATCTCTTCGTCGCCTTCTTCTATGATCGCGATTATCTGAGCGCCTCTTGCTTTCATTTCCATCATGTTGCCGATCAAAGTCTTGTGGGTTCCGTCTTTGGCGCAGATGAAAACCACCGGGAAACCTGGCTCGATAAGGCTTATTGGGCCGTGTTTGCTTTCGCCTGCTGGAAGAGCGATTGACGGCACATAGGCTATCTCCATGAGCTTAAGTCGGCCTTCGTAGGCTGTTGCCACGCTTATTCCGCGCCCCAAGAAAAAGAAGATTTCTGAGTCCTTGTACTTTTTCGCGATCTGTTTGACTTTTTCCTCTTGCCTCGAGATTATCATTTCAACAATGTCTGGCAGATGGTTCATTTTCTCTCCTATGAAGTCCATTTCGTCCTGGGAGATTTTGCCTCGTTTCTTTGCGAGTCTAAGGGCTAGTTGAGCTATAACTGAGAGCTGGGAAGTGAAGGTTTTGGTTGCCGCCACTCCAATCTCGGGGCCGGACTGCTGGCCAATGTAGACCCTTGAAATCCGCGTTAAAGTTGAGCCGATGACGTTGGTCAGGCCGAGAATCGTCGCTGCCCTTTGCTGAGCACAGGTAACGGCTGCAAGAGTGTCTGCTGTTTCTCCAGATTGGCTTACAGCTAAGATTGTGCTATCAATGTTGGCTGATTTACCGTGCTGCTCGATGAACTCGGAGGCTACAACGGGGTAAGTAGCCAAGAATGCAAGCTTTGAAAACATGTATGATGCGGCTAAACAAGCATGATATGATGTTCCGCATGCTACCAGAAAGACCTCGCGCGCGCGGTCAAGGAACGTTGAGATTAAATCAAGATAGTGCTCCTGTAGTCTAAGCGTGTTCCTCAGGGTGGCTGGTTGCTCGTGAATTTCTTTCAGCATGAAATGCGGATAGCCCTGTTTCACAGCCATTTCAGGTGTCCAGTCGATAAGCTTCGGCTCTCGCGTTAATGCGCTTGAATCTTGAATTTTCCTAATTTCATAGCCTTTCAATGAAAGGGTGACGAGTTCTCCATCGTTGATCAGGACTGCTTTGTTGGTTACAGGCAGGAAAGCTGGGATATCCGAGGCGCAGTAAATCTCGTTTTCTTTCACTCCCACGACTAGGGGGCTTTCATTTCTTGCACATACTATCTTGTCTGTCTCCTTTGTCGAGATTACCGCTATTGCATATGAGCCGTCAAGCCTTCTCACAGCTTCAAGGACCCCGTCTGCGAGACTTAGCGAAGGGTTGTCTTTGAAAGTCTCTTCAATAAGGTGGGCTATAACTTCAGTATCTGTTTTTGAGACGAAGACGTGGCCCCGGCTTTCCAGCTCAAGCTTCAGTTCAGAGAAGTTTTCTATTATGCCATTGTGGACGACGGCTACTTGCCCTGTACAGTCAACATGTGGGTGTGCATTTATCTTCAGTGGCGCGCCGTGTGTGGCCCATCTTGTATGTCCGACGCCTATATTTCCAGGCAGATCATCAAGGTTGTGAATCTTGTGGACTTCGTCTATTTTTCCCTGGTCCTTCTTTATGTAGAGCTTTCCCTCATGTAGGGTTGCTTCTCCAACTGAGTCGTACCCCCGATATTCAAGTCTCTTGAGGGCAGAATGGATCACAGAAGCAGCATTTCCATCTTTTAAGATGCAGCCGAAGATGCCGCACATGTTAAAGCCCCAAGTTTTCCGTTTTTTACTCTGCAAGCCTTATTCGAGTCTCTTTTAAGCTAATAAGCATTCTTAGGAGAAAATTGGTAGTTCTTAGAAAAAATTGTAAGTGTTCTGATGGTAATTACGAGCGGCACTAAGTTTAGGCGTAATTTTAGTTTGCACCATGACAAAAATTTTAATAACGGTTCTCCACACATAATGAACTTGAGAGGCCATGGATAAGAAACTGCTTCTGCATGAAGAAGGCGGCGTGCAAAAAGTGAAAGAGATCAGCATGATGAGTGATTCGCAGAAATTCAAGATGATTTTGGGCAGGCTGAGCTGGAAGATTTTGACGTTCCTCTCCGAAAACGAGATGTATCCCCTTGAGATCGCGAAGCAGCTTGGGCTTCATGAACAAAAAGTCTACTATCACATACGGAAACTTCTGAAGGCAGAGGCCATAACCATGACGAGAGAGGAGAAAAGGAAGGGGGCAACCGCAAAATATTACAAGGCTGTCTCACCAGCATTTGGAATAGAGCTCAAACAGGGCTACAGAACGATAGAGAGGCTTTCACTCCTGTGCATGGATGAGCGGATCCAGAGGTTCTTCAGAGAGTTCATCAAAGAAGACGGTGCCTTTGAAGGAAAAATAGTCGTTGGCAGCCCGATGCCTCATGGACCGTTTAAAACGAGCGCCAGAGACGGCCACTACGCCTCGCATCTAACGTTTTTCCTGGGGCAATTCTGCAAGATGCCAAGGGAGTTCGCCATAAAACTCGACGTTGACGTTAAAGCAGAGAAAGAGGAGAAGAACAATCTTGTTCTTGTGGGCGGACCTGGGACAAACCTTCTGGCGCAGGAGCTGAATGACTATTTGCCAATCAGGTTCAACATGCAATCTTCAGAGCAAGGCTTCTTGTTTGGCGGCTTGGTTTCTGAAAAGACTTCGCGGGTTTATACTGCAGACGTCGTGGGGTTAGTGGCGAAAATCGTGAATCCTTGGGACCGCACCAAGCGAGTTATTGTTCTGGCGGGAAACAAGGCAGTAGGCACAAAAGCCTGTGTCTTAGCCTTGACAGACTTTTGGAAGAAAACATTGCAGAAATATAATGGCGAAGACGCTTTTGCAAGGGTCATACAGGGTTTTGACTTGGACGGAGACGGAAAAGTTGATTCAATAGAGGTTCTAGAATAGATTTGCACGCCGGAGAGAAAAGAGAAATCATCTTTGCCTATGGCAATAGAAATATTCAAGCGACGCACAAGACAACGTTTGAGATTACGAGAGAAGCCCACCTGTCAAAGAGGGGCACATGCATAATCGCAACAGCAGCAGACAAAGCTCTCGCTGATTTAAGCTCAGGGTTCAAAGAGAAATTGCAGAGTAGAAACGCAAGAATCGACATACTAGTTGAGGCTGGTGGTATCTCTGAACGAGTGAGCGCTTCAGGGTCACCTGACCTGATTTTGACTCACCCTACGGATATGGTTGTAAGAAAAAGCAGCTACGTTTGCAAAAGGACGTTGGCAATTCAAGCTGATAAAGCGGCATACGAATTTTCAAGAGAACTAGTTGAGAAACTGAAGAATCCGAAGCAAGAAGTAAAGATCACGTTAACAGTGAAGGCCTAACGGATCTTTGCGTCCAAGACGGCTTGCCACTTATATGGGGCGGTCTCTCGAACATTTCTTGAAAACAAGATTCTTTCAACGCTTCTTCCGCAATCTTTAACGGCATCTGCAAAACGAAGTTTCATGCTCTCCAGACTTTCAGAGGCGCCAGTGAAGCTGTATATGTGGACTGTGCCGCCTTTTGGTTTTATGGCTTCACAGGCTGTCTCCACGAATTCCATGGCTTTTTCAGGCAGGTTCATTATTAAGCGGTCTGCGATGCCGGAGAGCCTCTCTTTTACAACTTGTCTGGCTTCTCCCAAGATTGGGTACACTCGGCCTTCCACCCTGTTAAGCCTGATGTTCCTTTTCAGAAGCTCGATGGCGTGGGGGTTCAAATCTACGGAGTAGACTCTGACGGCTGGATTGTTCTTCGCGATGAGCACTGAGAAAGGACCGACTCCGGCGAACAGGTCAACTATTGTTTCGCCCTCTTGAATGAGGGATGCGACTCTTTTGTGCTCGTAGGAAAGCCGTGGAGAGAAGTAGACCTTGGCGAGATCAATGCAGTACCTGCAGCCATGTTCCTTGTGGACGGTTTCCGTCTTGGATTGTCCAGCGATAACCTCGAATTCTCTCACGCGGTACGTGCCGCTGACTGCGCTGGCTTTTGCGAGTACGGTACTGACTTTTCCATGTGACTTCAGAGCTGCCTCCCCTATTGTTCTTTTGTGTGCACTAAGCTCTGGCGGAATTTCAATTATGGCTATGTCTCCAACGATGTCTACGGATCGCGGCAGACTGGCTAACAAATAAGGGGGAAGCTTAGTCTCAAGAAGCTCAGCCAGCGTTTTCACACTTTTTTCCTTTTCTTGGAAAATGCAGGTTGAAAGTTGAAAATCAGACACTTCTTCTGTTAGCGCCTTTAACTCAGTTTCTTGTAGTTGCCGCACAAGTGGAACGTAGATAAAGTCTGTGTTTCTCTGGATCTTGAGCTCTTTATCCGCTGCTGCAAATTTTTTGGTCAAAACCAGAGTTTTTTCGCCGTGAATTTTTGGAACTTTGATGCATAGGGATTCTTTTGGCATGGGATCACAAAGGTTTGTTTTCTTCTAGCATCTCTGCTATTTCATTTACTTTTTGTTTGACCAGTTCGAAGAGTTCTTTGCTTATATAGCCTTTTTTCAGAGCTTTTTCAAGTTTGTCCATGTCTAAAATGCGCGTTTCGCCGTTAGGCTGGATGCAAATGTCAACTTCTAAATCTACGTAGCGTATTGCTTGCGGATAGACTTCGATGGGCGTGTTCAGGTTTACGTAGGTTCCTTTGCACTTGCCGTCGTTGGAGAGATACTTTGTGACTATGTACCATTCGCCGATTTTCGTTTCGCTCACTGCCATGTCTCCTGCTTCCTTTTTGGCTTCCAGCCCGTCGTAGGTGCCTTCACTCCGCATTGTCCGCACATACTCGCTTCGTTCTTCGTCTAAGCGTTCTATCGTTGCTTGTCCCAGATTGAAGACCAGCCCGCTTGGTTTGACATGTTCCACCTCTACAACGGAGCCTGCCTCGGGAAAATCGCACGAAATCTGCTTCTTGAATAGATTTTCAACCTCAGCAATGCCCTTTCCCTTTTCTATGAGCTTCTCAGCCATTTCTAAAGCCGCTGAAACCCTGCCGCTGCAGCACTTATAGAAATGGTGGCCACTCAGGGTCGGAGCCGCAGAGGCTCGTAACTCATCCATGCGTCTTTTAGAGAACCATGGCAGTTCCACATCCATGAAGTAAGAACCTTCAATTAAGAGAGCCGGAGCCTCTGTACAGAGCGCTTTTTCGTTCAACTCATTAATCTTCCTAGTCAGCTTTTCTATCTCGCTTTCAAGTATTTTCTTCGGCTGGATCGCTGCAGCTTCTCGCCAGATGATTCCCCATCCGTCTGGTGCAAGAATCTTTCCCAAGGCGTAAAGTTCTGCTCGTTTGTCAAATTCTCGGATTTTCAGGCTAACTCCGCCTTTGCCGTGCTGCACAAGAATCGCGTGTTTCCCAACAATTTTCAGGTTTGTGGTCAAAATAGGCTGCCTTGCACCGATTCTTTTTCTTTCAACCTGCACTAACAGTTGACTATTATTTGTATTCTTGTTTACGCTTATGCTTTCATTCCTAGGAAGCTTTCCTACAACGTTTCCACCGATATCAACGTAAAGAGTTTGCCCGTCTGAATCAACCACCTTGCCTTTGTATATGCCATCGGCGCTGACGCTCCATCTTCGGGTTAACACATCTGGCAGACTGGACTGTAGAACATGCTGGAATGCGTTGACAGTTTCTGAACTGCCTAAAGCTCTTAAACCTTGCAGGTCATATCTGTCTTTTATTTTGATGTCCGGCTGCGCTGAATCTTCTAGGAGTCTGAACCGGTTTTTTATAGTTTGGGATGGCTGAACAATCTCGAAGCCATTTTCTAAGAGCAATTTTGTTAGTGCTGTTGAGTAGATTCCCCTGACTTTAGCTTTCATCATCAACGCGCCGCCACCTTAGCAGTCAGCCAAGTTTCTCAACCTTGAAGAGGCTCCCCACTTTTTTGACGGTAAACTTCACGTTCAGCATTTTTTCAGCGAGCCAGATGTTTGTCTCCAAGTGATCCGAGATTGCCCTTGTCAAATAGGCTGACCTGCCTTCTGCAAGGGCTATGTAAGGGATGAGCATGTCAGCCAAGTGTATGTCAACCGTAGGCGTGGCAGAAACCTCTGTGTAGAGCTTCTCAGCAGCTTCTTCTCCAACGGCTTCGCTTGTCTTTCTGATCTCTCCGATGGCATCAGCGCCTAAGATGGCTCCTGTATCGGTCTCAGCCCACAGAAGTATCGAGCTGCCCTTCTGCAAAGGATTTGACCTATCATTCACCACTTGGATTTCTGTCCTGTAGCCCTTCTTCATAAAATAGTCATTCGCCGCCCTTGCCTGGCGTTCAGCTACTCTCCTATCGGATAGGAATGTACAGACTGAAACTCCCTTTATGCCTTTCATTCTGCCGAAACTTTCCAGAAGAATCGGCTGCAAAGAACGGCAAGGCTCAATGGTCACTGTTACTTCACCCATCCCTTTCGGGTAATAACCATACTTTGTTATAGTGAGAGATGTGCTGAGCCCCATGCGTTTCAACAATGGTAAAAGCACGTTCCCAATGTAATTGATCGTTGGCGAATTTGAAACGTCTGTTCCGCCTTTTGTCACGTGCAACTGGATAGTATCCTCAGCGAATGCGCAGATGGGCAGAGCAGTCATCAGAAGCATTGAGATGCTCCCAGCAGTGCCGATTTCAGCTTCGAATCTTCCGCTTCTGATCCCGCCTGGTTTGAACCAAAGTTCGCGGGAGTTAAGCGCTGCACCTTGCAATTCAGCGTTGCAGATCTTTGCAGCCACTGAGACGGCTTCTAAGTGTTGCGGCCTCAAGCCCGGCTGGGGCCTGTTCTGTCTGATGTTGCGGATATGTAAAGGTCGTCCTAGAATGGCGGCTAAGGCGACTGAGAGTCTCAGGATTGTGCCACTGCCGCTTTTTTGGCTTCCGTCAATCTCTATCACTAAAAACTGAACCTCGCCGAAAGTTGTAAGTGAGCTCCAGTTCACTAGAGAGCCGCAAATAATTAATAAATGCGTTAGGTATTAAGGATTTGAGGGGAGAACCGTTTATGAGTCTGGAAAGAGAGAAGCTTGAGAAGCTTATAGAAAGAATTGATGAACTTCTCGTAGTTTTGAACAAGGTGTCGGAGGACCTGCGGGCGGTCTCTGCATCGATTAAATCCCTGGCAGTTGCGCAGCTTACCCAGCCGCCTCTGCAAGTTGCCCCGCCGGTCACCATACCTGAGGCTTATGAAAAGAAGAAGTTCATAGAGGATGTCAAGATGATGTTTCCTGAAGAGCTGGATAACCTGCTAGATTTTGATGAGAAAGGAGATTACATCATAATAAAGCCTCGCCAGTTTCTGGGGTCGGAGAACTTTGCTAAAATAGCGTCTACGGTGCGGGGAATCGGCGGCGAGTACATCAGCGCAGGAAGAGAATCTCACTTCAGGGTGCCTAAGAAGAGAATTTAGACATGGCATCAATATCTTATCGTAAAATCTTTGTAATCGCCGAGGAAAGGTTGCCACTTTAAATTGACGCTTGTGACTCTTGCACCCGCCGGTCCAGTTTTGCAGAAATCTACAAGTGCTTTCACGGCTTCCTCCTCTCCTTCAAAGACCGCTTCGACCCTTCCGTCAGGCAGGTTTCGAACCCACCCCTTTACGCCGCGTTTTCGGGCTTCATGACGTACTTCTGACCTGAAGAAAACGCCTTGAACCCTGCCGCCCACAAGGATATGTGCCCTAACTTTCATGTCTCCACCCCTTTGCATATACTAATGTCCTAGGAAATCTTGACAGCGGGAGTTTATGAGTTTTCACTTTAACCAACCTCTCTCCACTGACAAGGCGTGTTGTTTCTTCACTGGTTTTAAAAACGCTTTTCTACTGTCAAGATTCGGTGGACGTGGATGCTGAGGAACTGCTATGGAAAACTGTTGATTCAGGCTTCGGGTCTCGACTTTCAGAGGAAGCGGCTGCAGCATGTGAGCAGGGCAGCTAGAAAGGTGGCTAAGGTTTTGGATTTGGACCTCAAGATCGTCACTTTCCAAGAGGAGTTTTCGCAAATCTATGTTTACTTCGAGAACGGTGGCGATGAGCCTATTCCAATCTACTGTGACAAGAGTGGAAAAGAGACGGCGGAGGAGATCTGCTTAGCCTTGAGAAACATGATGTTTGTGCTGTCGTTTCATCCTAAACATTCGGCGTTAAAACAGATGCGAAGAGCCCTCATGAGATTTTCTTGAATTTTATTGTTTGATTTTCAAGTGTTACTTCGTAGACTTGGTTCACGTCGAAGTTTATTCCTAGGCTGTCGCATTCAAATTCGGTTAGGAAGAGCAAGATTTTTGGAAATGCAAACTGTGTCTTCGCTGGGAAGATTGGCATCTGCTGCTGTAGAGCGTGAAGGACGTCCTGCACGAGTTTTGCCTCGTCTGTTTGGGGCCTAACCACAAACGGGGAGATTTCACGTTCTTCAATCAGTTCTATCCTTTTTCCAAGGTTGCCGTCTAAGTCGCGGACTGACTCGATTTTGTTCACTCTGACGCGAAACACTTTCACTCCCTCTGTTAAGCGCTCTCGAAGGCTTATAGGTTTACCGGTCTTCCTAAAGAGCGGTTGCTACTCCATCTCGATGGTTGCTGGCGGCTTCGGCGTGACATCATAATACACTGTTGAAATGCCGGTACACTTCTCAATTATTTCTTTAGCGGTTTTGTTCAGCGCTGCCCATGGGATTTCTGAAACGTTTGCTGTCAGGAAGTCCTTGGTCTGCACGGCTCTTATTCCAATCACGTATGGGTTCGTCTCAGATGACATTTTAACTGCATAGAGTATTCGTGCAACGTCAGGGTTTTCGTTGGTTATATTTGCTTGGAGGGAGATTAGATTTTGAATTGGCGGGTGATGCAGGCGCCCGTTCATGGTCTCAACTCTTATACCTGCGATCTTTCCGTAGCGTCTTCCTCCACCTTTGACGCCTGTAGCCTTGTCAGCAAAGATCTTTACGTGAACATTCCTGGAGGGAACGTTCAAGAATCGTGCAGCTGTCTGCTGAATATGAACAAGCCTGGGCTCGTGGAGGGATTCTTTGTTGTCAATTACAGCGGCGAAGCACTGGCTTGGCGCATATTCTGCGAATTCACGTTCAACGATGGTTTGGGCTTTTCTAACGGTCTCTAGTTTTTCTGGGCGGATCTCACCTACGACGCGGACGGATAGGCCTGGTCCTGGAAATGGGGGCCTTTCAGAAAACTCTGCTGGTAATCCTAAGTATCTGGCGACCAGCCTCACCTGCGATTTGTACAACGTCGCCAGAGGCTCGACAACTTTGAACCCGTAACGTTCCATAGTGTTCATGCCCATCTGCTCCAAAACATTATGTTGGGTTTTGACGCCGCCGACAGTTTCTATAATGTCGGCGAGGATTGTGCCTTGAACAAGGATTGAGCATTTTTCTGTTTTGGCTATCTCGCTCAGGACACGGTAGAAAGTTTCTCGGAAAACCTTTCTTTTTTCTTCAGCGTCTCTTAGGCCTTTCATGGCATTCAGGAAGCGTTCGCGGACGTTAACTATCTTTGTTGGAACCTTGAAGGGGTCTTTGGCCAGAACATCAGCCACGTGTTCAGGTTCTCCTTCCCGCATGAAGGCGTCATCAATTATTACGCAGAGTAGGTTTTCACCTATTGCCTTATGCGTTAAAACGGCACATGTGGTGCTGTCAACGCCGCCGGAAACCGCCACCAAGGCCTTTTCTTTGCCTATCGCCTTCTTTATCTCTTCAATTTGGGTTTCCACGAACTTTTTCGCATCAAATGACTCCAATCTGGACGACCTCGACCCTGTCAACTGTTAAGTGATTTGCAGTTTCCAAATTTATGTATTTGCTACACAAAAATGCGCACGTTTGACACTTGCCAAGTAAAAACCAAACCTCTAAAGAAAATAAATTATCGAGCCCAAAAAAAAAGTTCTGGTCAGACTCGCATCTGAACTTTGGCAACATTTGACTCATCGTCGACAAAACCTGAGCGGCAGAACGTTGAATTTCAAGCTGTTTGTTGAAAAAATTGGCGGTCTTCTTGGCTTAAAAGGCGCTATGCCATGTCCTTTCTTTCGGAGAAGTCTTTTCTACGCATACATAATTATGAAAGTTTGAGGGTGTCTCGATGAAGACAGAGAATGTTAAGGCTTTAGCTGTGGCTGTGAGGGAGTTAAACGAGAGTTACATGGATGCTCTTGGCGCTCTTAATGGAACAGCGAAAGGGGCGAGGGAGGCAAAAAGATTGTGGAAGAGTGGGAAGAAGCCTGTTCTCGTACAGCTTGGTTTAGCTCTAATAGCGTTCCCGGAGCCTTTTGTAAGCGATGTTGTAGGCACTCTTCTTGTGGCAGCGGGGATGGTTCAGGAGGGAATTCGGCTTAGGACGCTTTATGTTGACGATTTGCCAAAGGCTTTTCAGAGTTTGTTGAAGGATTTACAGGCTACTCGGGATGGTCTTTAGCGCCGAAGGATCTGGTTATCGTGCAGGAAGGTTAATCTTATATTTGCAGCATGTCATCTAAATAACATATTCGGGGAGATTGGATGAAACTCGTGACTGTTCTGTTGCCGGAGGCTTATCTTGAAGGCTTAGATGAGCTTGTAAGGGCTAATATGTATCCTAGCAGAAGTTCTGCTATAAGGTCTGCTGTTAGGGATTTGTTAAAGAAAGAACTTTGGGAGAAACGGAGATAAAGAAATACAGCGCATTTCGCTTCTTTCTCTGAGTTTTCTTACCTCTTGAGTCTTCTAAATTGTGCCGTGGCTCTGATCTTCTCGGCTTTTTCTGCTGGGTCTTCTGCCTGCGTTATTTCTCGTCCTACGATGAGGTAGCGGGCACCAGCCTCTAGAGCAGCTTCGATGCTTCCTCCTTGGGCGCCAATTCCAGGTGAGTATATCGGGATCTTTCCGTCCAGTATATCGTGCACTTCTCTTATCTTTTCTGGGTATGTTGCTCCTACAACGACTCCGTCAGCTTCCCATCTTAGGGCTTTCCTGGCAAATGAGACGTACTGTAGGGTTTTTTCGCCGGTTTCAGCGTCAAGTATTGTTTGTCCGTAGCCTTCAACTGCTCCTTTATGGCTCATGTACGTGAGGAGGATTACGCCTCTGCTGAGTTTGCGGGCTACGTTGAAGATGGGCTTTAGGCCTTCTTCCCATCCTATGAAGGGGTTGGCTATCAAAGCGTCGAATTCTGCAGCATAGTAGTATTCGGCTATTACCTGGTTGGTTGAGCCTATATCGTTGGCTTTGCAGTCCACTATTGCCGCTAATCCGTGTTCATGCGCTCTTTTGACGAGGCTTTGAACCCCGTTGAAAACGCCGAGGGGGAGGATTAGGTGGTGGTTAATCTTCACTGCGCATATAAAGGGATGAACCGCCTCTAAGACGTGCTCTGCTTTTGAGTAGATGCTTTCGCGGTTCTCCGCCTTTTCGAAGGGAAAATCAAGGGCTAAGACGATGTTGGAACCCTTTGCTCTCGCTCTTTCTTCCATTCTGGCGCGGAAGGACAACGGCAAGGCACCGCTTTCTAATTGGAGAAGGAGCTAAAAGCCTTTATCGTTTCACTTCCAGCTCAGGCTCGTGAAGAGAGCGGTA
>Ga0129301_1001411_pt1 | contig 11709 bp, 13 predicted proteins | sample ConPoolayeHmetaG_FD_94489 | JGI IMG/M metagenome (GOLD analysis project Ga0129301, IMG submission 94489) | Hot spring microbial mat communities from California, USA to study Microbial Dark Matter (Phase II) - Cone Pool mat layer H metaG ...
ACCCATTAACGCCGTGTACGGTTTTGCTTCGATGCTGGTCTCCTTAGCCCAGGATCTTCAACCAACTCACCTGGCCGCCGCCGATGAATCCGAGAAGGAAGTGGTTTTCCGCCAGATCGAATTTGCCGAATACAAAGGGACGCGGGTCCCGAAAACTCCCGAAGAGCAGGCCCTTTTTGATGCTCAGCTACCCAAGTTGAGCGAGTTCCTGACCGCCGCCGGAATTCCCCGGCTGGTTGCCGAAGGGTTTGAGGCGGATGATGTGATTGGGACTCTTGCGGAAAAGCTCTCTAGGAAAGCGGAAGTGATTGTCGCCTCAAATGATCGAGACTTAATGCAGTTGATTGGCGGTTCGGTCCGCTTTTACTTGCCCGCAGTAGGAAAGCAGAAGGCTAAACTCTACAGCGAAAAGGAGTTTTTAGAGGAATATGGGTTTCGGCCTCCCCAGTTGGTGGAGTATAAGTCTCTGCGGGGGGACCCTTCCGATAATATTCCGGGCGTGCGCGGAATTGGGGAGAGAACTGCCAGCGAGTTGGTGCGAAAGTACGGAACGGTGAAAGAGATCTACCGGCATTTGCCGGATCTTAAGCCGGCGATCGCCCGGAGGCTGACGGATGGGAAAGAACAGGCCCAATTAAGCTATCAGTTAGCCAAGATCGTCACTGCCGTTCCGCTCCAGGTTGACCTCGGTGATCTGAGGTTTAGCGGGTTTAACCAGCCAGCGGTTCGCGAGCTCTTCCGAAAGTGGAATTTCAAGTCGCTGATCGCAAAGATTGAAGGATCGCCCGCGGAAGCCCAAGAAGACCAAAGTCAACTAAAGTTGTTCTGATAACCACAACTACCCTGCTAAACTGGAGGTGATGCAGGTCGCGCTGGTGCACGATTTTCTTAATCAGTACGGGGGAGCGGAGCGGGTGCTGGAAGCGATTCATGAGGTTTTTCCCTACTCCCACGTCTATACCAGCCTCTACGATTCTACTAAGCTACCCTTGCGGATGCGCAACTGGGATATCCGCTCTTTCCGGCTGCCGAAACTACCGCTAGCCCATTTTCTGAAGTACTACACCGCCTTCTACCCCCTGCTTTTTGAGAACCTCGATCTGCGCGGGTACGACTTGGTGATTTCTTCGACGGCTTTTTTTGCTAAGGGGGTTCAAGTGCGGCCGGGGGCGATCCACATCTCCTATGTGCACACCCCACCCCGCTTTCTTTACCATTACCCCGCCGAAACGGGGAAGCGGGAGCTCTTCTTCTACCGGCCAATCTTGGCGGTGCTTGATAATTTCTTTCGGATTTGGGATTACCAGGCGGCCCAGCGCCCCGATTTTCTAGTAGTCAACTCAAACGAGGTGGCTCGGCGGGTGAGAAAATTCTATGCTCGGGAGGCAACGGTGATCTATCCGCCGGTGGAGTTGCCAAAGTCCAGTTACTCCGCGATTGTACCTTCCCACCGTCAGTTTTACTACCTCGTTGTTTCTCGGCTCTTATCGTACAAGCGAATCGATCTGGCGATTCAAGCGGCCAATTTGCTCAAGGTGCCCCTTAAGATTGTGGGGACGGGGAAGGAGGAAATTCGGCTAAAGAGAATGGCTGGGCCAACCGTAGAGTTCTTAGGATTTGTAAGCGACCAGAAATTATCAGACTTGTATAGTGGTTGCCAGGCGCTAATTTTTCCCACCAATGAGGACTTTGGAATAGTACCGGTGGAAGCGATGTACTTTGGCAAACCAGTCCTCGCGCTTGCGAAGGGGGGTGCACTGGAGACGGTTTTGGCAGGAAAAACGGGCGAGTTTTTCAGGGAGCCTACGGCGGAATCGTTGGCAGAGGTGTGGCGGAATTTTGATCCTTCCAAGTACAAAGCGAAGGATTGCATTGCTCAGGCGCAGAGGTTCTCCAAAGACCGTTTCCTCAAAGAGTTTCGAAATTTCGTAGAATCAAAGTTATCGAAGAATGCCTGAATTACCGGAAGTCGAAACAATTAGAAAACAGCTCCAAAAGGAAGTTGTCGGCCTCTCGATTCAGGATATTTGGACGGATACACCGAAGATGGTTCAGCCCTCCCCAACCGAGTTCCTGAAGCAAATCAAGGGGCAGAGGATTGTCGCAGTGGAGCGCCGAGGGAAACTTTTGATTATTCGCTTAGCGGGGACGGAGAATATTGTTCTCCACCTTCGGCTCTCTGGGCAGTTATTTCTCTGCAAGCCAAACGATCCCCGGGACCCGTTTCTGCATGTGATTCTCGAGCTCTCCGACGGAAGAGAGCTACGTTTTAATGACCAGCGCAAATTCGGCTACGTTAGTTTGGTGGCGTCGGATGCCAAGCTTAAGGAGATTGTTGCCGGTTATGGTCCCGAGCCTTTTACCGATCTAACTCTGGAGAAGTTCAAAGCGAGTCTTTCTGGTTCGAGCCGGAGGATTAAGGAACTCCTGCTTGATCAGAGAGTGATCTCGGGGGTAGGTAACATTTACGCTAATGAGGCGCTTTGGTTGGCGAAAATCCACCCGAAGGCGAGAGCCTCTTCCCTTTCCAGTCCGCAAGTCCAAGAGCTGTACCAGGCTATCTTAAAGGTGTTGAAGGATGGGTTGCGGTTGGGGGGAGCAACGATTGCTGATGAGAAATACCGCAACCTCTATGGGGAGCGCGGAAACTACGAAAGGGTAGTACGGGTTTACCAACGGGCGGGAAAGCCCTGTCCGCGCTGTGGCGCCCCAATCGCCTATTTAAGAGTGGGCCAACGCGGGACTTTTATCTGTCCAAAGGAGCAGAAGCTATAGTCTAGTTTATGCAGATAAAGACGATATCTCTGGAGAATTTTCGGAGCTACGCCAAGAAGAGTTTCGGTTTCTCTCCCGGCATCACTGCGGTGGTGGGGCCGAATACCGCTGGCAAAAGCAATCTTCTAGAGGCCATCTTTCTGCTGGCTTTTGGTCGTTCTCCCCGAGCGCAACTAGATCGGGAAATGCTGCGGGAAGGGGAGAAGTTGGCTTTTGTTCGAGCGACTGCTTACGGCAGCGATCCGCGGGACCTAGAAGTGATCGTGACGGAAACGGGAAAAAAGTTTCGGGTTAACGGGGTTGGTCGGCGTCTTTCCGATTTCTCCCAACATTTTCACGTCGTGCTTTTCTCTCCCGAAGATTTAAACCTGGTGATTGGCAGTCCCGATCTTCGGCGGCGGTTTTTGGACTTTGCGCTGGGGAGCGTCGAACCGGTCTATGCCCGGATCTCGGCGGAGTACGATAAAGTTCGCCGCCGCCGCAACCGTCTGCTAAGCGAAATAAACAAAAATCCCCAATTCCATCCCGATAACCTCGAAGGTTGGGGATTGGAGTTTTGGGATGCCAAACTGTTGGAGTACGGGGTAGCGATTCAAGATCGGCGCAAAGAGTTTTTCGATGAAATCAACTCGCGGCTTGCTCCAAGCCGTTTGCTCCTCGTTTACTTACCTTCCGGTCTGACTGCCGAACGCCTGCGGGAATACCGGCCGCGGGAGATTGTTGCCGAGACTTCCTTGATTGGTCCCCACCGGGACGATTTTGTCTTCCAGCAGGACGGGAGAGATTTAGTTGCTTACGGTTCCCGGGGAGAGCAGCGCCGGGCGGTTTTGGCGCTCAAAGCGGCCGAGCTGGCGTATGTTCAACAGCGAATCGGCTCCCGCCCAGTCCTGCTTTTGGACGACATCTTTTCGGAACTGGATGAGGAGAATCGGGCGAAGGTTTTCGACCTGATCGGCGAGGGGCAAACGATCATTACCACGACCGACTTACACCATATTCCTCCGGAACTTCAAAGCGGCCTTCAGATCATCGAATTGTGAGGTTAAGCATCAAGAGGGATGGGGTTAGTTTTGGCTGTTACAGTGGTAAGGTGCTCATGGAGAGTGTTGTAGTAAAAAAGCTCGGAGCTAATGCTTCCGAGCTTTGGGCTTTCTCTTCGCCGTTTTCCGGTTCTTCTTCCCTTCAGTGGAGGGTTGGGCGTAGGTTCCCGTCTGGATCTCTCCGGCGAAGGGATTAATCACTGGCCGAATTTTGTGGAGGTAATCCTCGCGATAGATTCGGTCGTGAAGGATCGGTTCTTCGGCTTGGTCACGTTTGATGCCGATATTGAGAAGTGGTCTCCCGTATCCGCCGGCTTCAATAAACCCGTCCAGCGAAATGGTGCGGTACCCTCGGCGGGCATATTCCGCTTCCCATTTCTCCCATTCGCGGAGCATTTCCTCAAAACCGACGGGTTCCCCCAGATAAATGAGGCTTACGACCGCGCCGGAAATTCGGCCGGCCCGAAGGTAGCGTCTCTCTACCTCGCAATCGGATAGGAGCCGCTTGAACATCCCTCCTCCTTTCCGTTTGATTTAAGTTAACATAGAGGTGATGCTTTTTTCTAAGCTGGCGCAGTACTTTTCGCGGATTGAAGCTACTTCCAAGCGGTTGGAGATTACCGCCGTTCTCGCGGAGCTCCTGAAAGAGTCTTCTCCGGAGGAAATCGATAAGATCTGCTACCTCGTCCTGGGCCAGTTGGCTCCGCTTTACGAAGGTGTTGAGTTCAATCTTGCCAGCAAAACGCTAATTCGGGTGATGGCGGAGGCCTACGGGGCTCCGAGCGCAGAAGTCGAGAAAATCGTCCAGGAAAAGGGGGATCTGGGAGATGCAGCGGAGGAGCTGGCAAAAAGCAGAGCCAAAACCTCCGAGGTTTCTCCTTCAACCTCGGAGGTTTACAGGAAGCTTCGGGAGATCGCCGAGACCTCCGGCCCGGGTTCGCAGGAGCGGAAAGTTCGGGGAATGGCCGAGCTCTTCCGATCCCTGGATTCGCTCTCTGCAAAATATGTCGCTCGAATCCCTGTGGCGCGCTTGCGCTTGGGGTTTTCGGATAAGACGATTCTCGACGCTCTTTCGGTGGTGGAAGCCGGGGACAAGTCCCTCCGTCCGGTGTTGGAACGGGCCTACAACATTTCCGCCGATATTGGTCGGATCGCCCGGCTGGTGAGAACGAAAGGGGTGCGGGGGCTGCAAGGGATTCAGGTGGAGGTGGGGGTGCCGGTACGAATGGCCTCAGCCGAGCGCCTGCCGACTCCGGTTGAGATTCTGGAGAAAATGGGCGGGAAATTAGCGGCCGAGCCGAAGTATGACGGTTTTCGGGTTCAGGTCCACCTGGATAAGTCCCGCCGGTTTAAGGAGGAGGATTATGAGCAGCTCGACCTAATTGGGGGTGAAAAAATCTCCGGTCCTTGGGTGAAGATTTTTTCCCGCAATTTGGAGGATACCACTTCAATGTTCCCCGAGATCGTAGGGGCGACCCAACAGCTGTCCGCCGAATCGGCAATCTTTGAGGGGGAAGCAATCGCCTATAACCCCGAGACCGAAGAGTTTGAACCATTTCAGGAAACTGCTAAGCGCAAGCGGAAATACGGGATTAGGGAGAAGTTGACGGATCTGCCGCTGAAGGTCTTTGCCTTCGATCTGCTTTACCTAAACGGTCGGGACTTAACGCGTGAACCTTACGAAGCTCGCCGCCGGGCGCTGGAGAAGCTGGTGCGGGAGCCCGATACGATTTTGGTTGCGGAGGAAAGAGTTTTCACTGATGCCGGGGAATTAGAGAAGTTCTTTCTGGAACAGGTGGAGCATGGGTTAGAGGGGATTATGGCCAAGCGCTTGGACGGGGTTTACCAAGCCGGAGTGCGGAACTTCAACTGGGTTAAGCTTAAGCGGGTAGAGAGAGGCCAGTTGGAAGATACGATTGACGGGGTAATTCTTGGCTACTACCGGGGACGCGGCAAGCGGACCCAGTTCGGAATTGGGGGTTTTTTGGTGGGGCTTTACGATGATCAGACCGATACTTTCAAGACGATTTCCCGGGTCGGCTCGGGGTTGACGGATGAGGAGTGGCGGGAGCTGAAGCGCCGAGTGGATGCCCTAAAGGTTGGGACCAAGCCTAAGAATGTCGCGGTAGCCAAGGAGCACACTCCCGATGTTTGGGCAGAGCCCCAGATCGTGGTGGCGATTCGGGCGGACGAGATCACCCGATCACCATTACACACTGCGGGGGGGCTAGCCCTGCGCTTCCCCCGCTTGATGGCTTTTCGGGATGACAAGACCCCGGAGCAGGCCACTACGGTGGCAGAGATTCGGCGGCTTTTCGAACAGCAACGGAAGCCCTAAAGTTGCTAGACTGAAATTAAGATCGGGGGTGAGGACTTTGGAAAAGAGCAGCAGCAGTTTACCTCAAAATGTCGCGGGGGCGCTAACTTACTTTCTAGGGTTTATCACGGGAATTCTTTTTCTTCTGATTGAAAAAGAGAACCGGTTTGTGCGCTTTCATGCGATGCAGTCCACGATCCTTTTTGGTGGAGCTTTCGTTTTGAGTTGGATACTGGGTTACATTCCAGTGATCAATGTGCTTTGGTTTATTATCTCCATTCCGCTAGGAATCGGGCTTTTGATTGTTTGGCTTTACCTGATGTACCAAGCCTACCAGGGGGTGGAGTACAAGCTTCCCGTGGTGGGAGAATTTGCCGCCAAGCAGCTGGGAAAGCTTAAAGTCTAACTTGAGCGGAATTCCGAAGGGAGTTAGAAGTACGCCGCTTAATGGTTGAGGTGGGAGGGTTGGTAAGGGACGCTTTCTTTTCTGAATTCCTCCCTTCAAGATGACCGATTTGGTAAGAGCAAAAGAAATTATGCTCCGGGAGCACCTCGCCGCGCGGGGGATTTCTGATAGTAGGGTTCTGGCTGCCTTTCGCACCGTTCCTCGCGAAGAGTTTGTTCCACCTAGTTTCCGTGAACTAGCTTATGATGATACGCCGATTGGGATCGGGAGTGGCCAAACTATCTCCCAGCCTTACACCGTCGCTTTCATGACCCAACTGCTGGATCCCCAACCCGCGGACACGGTTCTTGAAGTGGGGACGGGGTCCGGTTACCAAGCCGCAATCCTCTCGCGGCTGGTCCGAAAGGTCTATACGGTTGAGCGGTTCAAAGAGCTAGGCAGTAAGGCGGAAGAGGTGCTTAGGCGACTGGGTTATGAAAATGTGGAGGTGATTATCGGGGATGGAAGCCGGGGTTTACCCGAGAGAGCGCCGTTTGACGGGATTATCGTTACCGCGGCGGCCCCTCAGATTCCCCCGCCGTTGATTGAGCAATTGAAGGTGGGCGGGCGGTTAGTGATTCCGCTGGGGGTGGGGGTGCAGGAGATGGTGAGAGCCGTCAAAACTCCCGCAGGCTTGGAAAAAAAGGTCTATCCCGGCTTTCGTTTCGTCCCGCTGGTTGGGGAGCACGGGTTTACGTTCAGGTAGTTTATTGCCCGTTCTTTGCTAAGCTGGAAGAAAGATGATCTATTTGGGAACCGACCATCGGGGTTTCGAGCTCAAGGAAAAGATTAAGCAGTGGCTGGAGGAGTGGGGGAAGCCCTGCGAGGATCTAGGCAACGCTGTTTACGACCCGACCGATGATTACCCCGATTTTGCGGCCCAGGTGGCCCGGCGGGTGGCAGAAAATCCGGCCGAGAATCGGGGAATTCTGCTTTGCGGTTCGGCGGTGGGGGTAGATATTGTCGCCAATAAGTTTCGGGGGGTGCGTTCGGCGGTGATCTGGGTTGATGACGAGGGGTTGGTGCGACAGTCCCGCCAGCACGACGGGGCCAACGTCCTTTCCCTTCCCGCCGATCATCTCCGGGAAGAGCAGGCCCAAAGGATTATTAAACTCTGGCTCGAAACCCCCGGCCCCTCCGAGGAGCGCCATCTCCGCCGCCTCCAAAAGATCGCCGATCTGGAAGTTCAGCTCTAACTTTTCCTTCTGCTCCTTCCTTCCACTTCTTTTGGGTTGCCCTCCCTAATTTCATTTCAAATTTCGACAGTGGAAGTTACAGTTTTACAGTTTTCTGTAAAACCGTAATTTTGGCTTCCGCAGTGTCTGATAACTTGGCTTCAGCCTGACTTCCTAGATTACTCTGGGGATCAAAAATACGCCCCGCACCAGAATACCTCCGAATGCGGGGTTAGTTTTGCTTCACAAAAAGCGAGGGGTTTAATCCTCGCTGGTTGACAGACTGCTACTCCGGGGGAAAGACTTTGCCCACCGTTTGTTGGCGATCTGGTTGTACGGATCATCATTTCGCCATCGTTTCCGCGGGGGATCCTCAGGAAGGATCATATTCAAGATCTTCCACATATACTTCGGGCGCCGCGGCCTTTTCGGCGGCGGCTTCTCGGGGAGTCTCAGCCATCTCCGGACGGCTTTCCACAGGTTCACTTTTTCCTCGTGCTTCCTCGGCTTTCCGCCGCAGGAACTCCTCGCCGCATTTCCGGCAGAGTTTACGGTGCCCAAAGTACTTAAAGATGACGGCCTCTTCTAGGGTGATAACACTTCTGCGGTGGTGGCGCCAGGCCGACATCATTGCCTTGTTCGCCCCCATAATTCTCCTCCTTTCTGAATAGGTTGATTTGATTCTACCACCGGCCGTTCCTTTAGCTCTGTTAACGTTGGTAAAATGGGAGCAATGCCCGAAATTGTTCCGGCACTCTTGGTTCAAGATTCGAAAGAGTTTCTGCGGCGATTCGAGTTAGTTGCGCCCCATGTGGCTCGGGTTCAATGGGACATTATGGACGGGATCTTTGTCGACAATGTTACATTTTCCGATCCCTCCATCTTGGACGAGATTGATACCTTAGGTTTTAATCCCCCTCCTAAAATTGAAGCCGATTTGATGGTTGCCGATCCCGCGAATTGGATTAGTCGGCTGAACCACCCGGGGGTGGACCAGCTGATTTTTCACTTTGAATCCGCTTCAGATTGGAAGGCAATTTTTGCTCAAACCCACGCGGCGGGGCTGGCGGTAGGGCTGGCGGTGGAGCCAACCACTCCTTTGGCTAAGTATGAGTTTCTCCTAAACCAAGTGGACCGTTTCCAGGCGATGGGGGGGAAGAGCGGTTTTGGAGGACAAGAGTTTAATCCCCGAGTTTTGGAAACGGTTAAGGTGGTGCGGGCCAAATTTCCCAAACTACCAATCTCGGTTGATATTGGCGTTAATTCGAAAACCGCCCCGGCGATGGTGGCGGCAGGGGCGGGAATCTTGGTGGCTGGATCGGCGATCTACGGTGCCGAGGATCCGGTTGAGGCGATTGAATCCTTACGGAGAGCGAAAGGTGGAAAGCAAAATGCGGCCGAGGGACTTTAGCGTTACAATTTTTAGCAACTGAATTATGGCCAAGTTTAAGAGAATTACTATCTTCGGCTTCGCGGATGCCAAGGAGGAGGACCAAGTTTGGAAAGATGCGTTCGCCACTGCCAAGCTTTTGGCGGAGAATGGTTACACGATTGTCAACGGCGGGGGGCCGGGAGTGATGAAAGCCGCAACTTTGGGCGCCCACGCCGGCGGCGGCCGAGTAATCGGGGTTAGCTTTTATCCCAAGAACGCCCCACTCTTTGAGGGGCGGGATAAGACTAATGAGGTGGATGAGGAGATCATCACCCAGCACTACTTGGAACGGACGCTGAAGCTGTTGGATATGGGAGACGCTTATGTCACTTTCAAGGGTGGGACCGGAACGCTTTCGGAGTTTGGAATGGCTTGGGGTCTGGCCCGGCTGTATTTTGGCCATCACAAGCCCTTCATCCTTTTCGGTGATTTTTGGCGGGATCTGCTGGCAGCCTTCGAAAGAAATATGTATATTAGAGGGGAGGAGTTAAGGGTTTACCGGATTGCCAACACTCCCGAGGGGGTGCTGGAGCAGCTGCGGAAGCTGGATGGGGAGATCGGCGAGCAGGCCGTTTATTAAAAATGATCTTTCCTAGGAAAAAACACTACACCATCGACGAGCTCTATAAGATGGCGAATGAGATGCGGACGGACCTGATTAAGATGCTCGTCAAGGCGGGGAGCGGCCATTCGGCAGCACCTTTAGGTACGATGGAGCTTTGGACCGCTTTTTACTTCCGGATCCTCAACCACCGGCCGAAGGAGCCCGACTGGCCGGAGCGGGATCGGTTTATCCTTTCCTGCGGCCACTACTGTCCGGCCCGCTACGTAGTGATGGCCCACGCCGGATATTTTCCTCACGAAGAGCTTTGGACTCTGCGGCAGTTTGGTTCCCGCTTGCAGGGGCATCCCGAGCGGGAGCGCCTACCGGGATTGGAAACCACTTCCGGTCCTCTCGGCGACGGGCTTCCCCAAGCGGTGGGAATGGCGCTGGCGGCGAAAATGGACGGGAAAAATTGGTGGACCTATTGCCTGATGGGGGATGGGGAGCAAAATTGCGGAATTATTTGGGAAGCGGCGATGTTCGCCGGCAAAAACAAGTTAGGGAATCTAATCGGCATTGTTGATCGTAACCAAATCCAAATCGACGGGTTTACCGAGGATGTGATGCCTTTAGAACCATTAGCGGATAAGTACCGGTCCTTTGGTTGGAATGTGATTGACATCGATGGCCACAACATTGAAGAGCTGATTGACGCGGTCAACCACGCTAAAGCGGTTTTTAGCAAGCCTACAGTGATCATTGCCTGCACGATCCCCGGCAAGGGAGTGGGATTTATGGAGCGCAAGTTTGAGTGGCACGGGAAACCCCCCAATCCCGAAGAGGCTAAAAAAGCCCTTTATGACATTCGAACATTGGGGGGGAAGATTAGAAATGACTATGAGTAGCTTTATCCACGGTAAACGGCGGACAGCGTCCGGTCCTGCTGTCGGCAAGTAGTCTATCCGATGCCTATTGCGAGTTCGGCAAAATTGGTTTCGAGCATTCTAGACAAGGCCAAGCTGGAGCAACGGCCTACCCGGGATGGCTTTGGCTTGGGAGTAGTGGAGGCGGGGAAGAGCGATCCCAACGTAGTCGTCCTTTGCGCGGATCTTTCGGTCTCTACGCAGGCGGAGATGTTTCGGAAAGCTTTCCCCGAGCGGTTTATTGAGACGGGAATTGCCGAGCAGAGCATGGCTGCCTTGGCAGCTGGAATGGCCTTGGCTGGAAAGGTTCCTTTCATCGCCTCTTACGCTGCTTTTTCCCCGGGTCGAAACAATGAACAGATTCGAACTACCGCGGCTTTGCAGAACACCAATGTCAAGATTATGGGAGCCCACGCGGGAGTATCGGTGGGGCCGGATGGGGCGACTCACCAGGCACTGGAAGACATGACAATTATGCGAGTGATTCCCAACATGAAGGTTTTTGCCCCTTGCGATGTTTGGGAGGCGAAAAAGATCGTGATGGAGATCGCCAGGGTTTACGGTCCATGTTACATGCGCTTCGCTCGCGAGAAAACGCCCGTTTTTACGACGGAGGAGACACCTTTTGCAATTGGTCAAGCCCCGCTGTTTTGGAATTCGGCCAAGGAGAAACGGGATGTTGCCATTTTTGCTTGCGGTCCCTTAGTTTACGAATCGATTTTGGCGGCGGCGGAGCTCGAAAAGGCGGGTTGGGGAGTCGAGGTTTACAATAGTCCGTCGGTTAAGCCGCTGGATGAGAAGATGGTTTTGGCCGCCGCGAAAAAGGCGGGAGCAATTGTGACGGCGGAGGAGCACCAAGTGGCAGGAGGATTGGGGGGAGCCATCGCGGAGTTCCTAAGTGAAAACTATCCGGTTCCCGTAGTTAAAGTGGGGGTAAGGGACCGTTTCGGAGAATCCGGTAAGCCGGAGGAGCTGATGGTGGAGTTCGGCTTGGTTGCCAAGAACGTGGTGGAGGCGGCCAAGAAGGCGAAGTCTTTAAAGAGTAAATAAGGCAGGGA
>Ga0129301_1001413_pt1 | contig 11702 bp, 10 predicted proteins | sample ConPoolayeHmetaG_FD_94489 | JGI IMG/M metagenome (GOLD analysis project Ga0129301, IMG submission 94489) | Hot spring microbial mat communities from California, USA to study Microbial Dark Matter (Phase II) - Cone Pool mat layer H metaG ...
ATGAAGCTTACAAGAAGACTTTGCGGAAACAACTTTGACATCCTGTCAGGCGACGACGATAAAACATTCAGGATGATGACAGACCTAGAAATCGCAGCTTCGGGGGTAATCTCAGTAATTTCCAACATAACCCCGGCAGCAATACAGGAAATGACAACCCTAATTCTGAACGGAAAAGTTGAAGAAGCACGCAAAATCTGCGACAAACTCAGCCCCCTCTTCCAAATTGTAACCGTGAAAACAACCGAAGAAACACCCCTAGGAAACGTTACAGTTAAAGCCAGAAACCCACTTCCATGCAAAACCCTAATGAACATATTAGGCATGGCCTCCGGTCCATTAAGGCAACCACTTGGAAAAATGACTGGGAAAGGGCTGGAGACAATTCTAAAAGCTGCAAGAGAAGTCTATGAAAAAAACCCAGAAATACTTAAACCAGTTGAAGAATTCTTTGGAGTAAACCTTTCAGAGAGACTGTACAACGCAAAGTTCTGGGAAGGACTAGCCTATGATTAAGCTGTGCGTAGCAGGCGCCACCGGCAGAATGGGAAGCACACTCATCCGTGAGGCCTTAAACAGAGATTTCGCGGTAGTGGGAGCCATAGCTGCCCCTGAAGAGCCGAGCATTGGCAAAACACTCCACGAGTTAGGAATCTGCAACTTGGATTTGAAAGTATCAAAACCCTCAGAAATAGAGAATACTGCTAAAAATGCGGATGTTTATGTCAGCTTCACTTCACCTAAAGCTGAACTTGCAAATTTACCGATTGTAGCAGATATGGGAAAGCGCATAGTGGTGGGGACAACAGGTTTCACCGATCAAGAGCTCGCCAGCCTTAAACAATACGTTGCTGAACGCGTTCCCGCAGTTTTCTCATCTAACTTCTCCATCGGCATAAACTTCTTACTTAAAATGTTAAAGACGTTAAAAACACTGCCAAAAGAATACGATGTAAGCATTGTTGAGGCCCATCATTCCGGTAAAAAAGATGCTCCTAGCGGTACAGCGCACTCTATAGCTAAGCTGATTTCCGGCTTAAAGGGTTACAGAAAAATGGTTCACGGCAGAGAAGGCATAAGCCTAAGAAAACCTGAAGAAATAGAAGTAGTTTCAGTTAGGGCAGGTGGAATACCTGGAATCCACAAAGTCATAGTTGCCGGCGCACATGACATGATAACTGTGGAACACGTTGCCTTCTCGCGAAATGTTTTTGCACAAGGAGCACTTTACGCCGCAGGTTGGATAATGAAGCAGACGAAACCTGATGTATATTCAATGGAAGATGTTCTAGAGGATGAACAAGCATGAACAATACTCCTAAAAGGGTTGTTGTAAAGTTTGGAGGCGGCGAACTCACATCCGGTAAGGTTTACAGAGAAGCTGCAAAGATAGTTAAAGAATCAGGCTACAAAGAGATCGCCGTCGTTGTATCCGCCATGAAAGGAACAACCGACAACATGATAAGACATTTGTCGGAAGCTGGATACGTCGACGACGCTGATTACTCGGACATTGTAGCCATGGGAGAAAGAACCAGCGCAAGACTTTTCACCGCCGCCCTAAAGTCCATGGGTGTGAATTCAACATACTTTGACCCCCAACAAGAGAAATGGCCCATAATAACAGACTCCAACTTTCGCGATGCAAACCCAGATATAAAGGAAACACGAAAAATGGTTAAAAAATACCTAGAGCCCATGCTTGGTAACTGCGTGGTTGTAGTCTGCGGGTTTATAGGCAAAGACAAAAATGGACATGTCACTACCCTCGGCAGAGGTGGAAGCGACATAACCGCCACCCTTTTAGGCAACTGCTTGAATGCAGAGGAAGTTATTCTTGTCAAAAATACAAACGGGGTTTTGTCAGCGGATCCCAAGTTCGTTCCAAACGCCAAACCTCTGGATCGAATAACAATTGAAGAAATGTTTTCCCTTGCCCAAGGAGGAGCAAAAATAATACACCCAGAAGCCTTAAAGTACAAACTCCCAGAACAGAGACTACGTGTTGTAGGTTTTCCAGGAAGCCTAGCTTCTAATGGAACAGAAATCACCGGAGTTTTTAAAGCTAACCCAGTAGAGGTTAGAAAACACCATGGACTAGCCGCCCTAACCCTTGTAGGAGAAATTAACCCACCAAATTTAAGCAGAACCCTCCAAGTTTTTGATGGACGAAAAATTTTCGGAATGGGCACAAGCAGAAATTCAATAACAATGTTCATTGAAGTTAAAAATCCTGAAAAGGTTCTTAACCACATATGCCGGTTAGGCTACTTTAAAGCAGTGAGTTTAAAGGAAAAAGTAGGAGCTATAGAACTGGTAAGTCCAAACTTCGTAGATTCCCCAGGGTGGGTGGCAAAAGTATCAGGAGCCCTAGCGGAAAAAGCAATCAACATACTAGAGGTTATCACAAACAAGGCTTCAATAACAATTTTCGTCGACGAGGACAAGATAGAAGAAGCCCTAACAACTGTAAAATCAAAACTCGACGGAACATGAGTAGCGAGTGAAACCAAATGATCAAAAACCCCTTAGAAAACGTTAACGGCGAACTTTACATCGATGGCATTTCAACTCTAAAACTAGCTAAAAATTACGGCACACCTCTATTCGTGACAAGCGAGAGAAAAATAAGGGAAAATTATAGACACTTAAAAGAGGCATTTCAAAGCAACTACCCCAAAACAAGAATTTTCTACTCAGCAAAAGCAAACACAAACTTGTCCATTTTAAAAATTCTAAAAAGCGAAGGAGCTGGAATAGACACCGTAAGCCCCGGAGAAATCTTTCTAGCCCTTAAGGCAGGATTTTCACCTAACCAAATACTGTATACTGGAACAAGCATGAGTGATGAAGAATTGGCCTACGCAATGGAAAAAGGCGTAATCATCAATCTGGATTCCCACTTCCAGTTTAAAAAGTTGCTGAAAAAGGGTATCCCGCCATTGCTTTCCGTGAGAATAAACACGGAGATCGGTGCAGGGCATCATGAGTACACAGTAACTGCTAGCAAAGCATCAAAGTTCGGGGTTAACGAAAAAACAGCCTTGAAAATTTATAAAACTGCCAAAGACGCAGGCATAAAAAATTTTGGAATACACATGCACATAGGATCTGGCATAATGCAAGTAGAACCCTACCTATTAGCCACAAATAAGCTCCTTGAAACCGCCAGAAAAATTAGCGCCAAAACAGATGTAAACTTTGAGTTCATAGATGTTGGAGGAGGCATAGGGGTGCCCTACAAACCCGAAGAAAAAGAGATGGATATACAAACCTTCTCAAATCAACTAACAGAACTATTCAAGCAAAAAATAGAAGAATGTTCACTTGGTCAACCTGAGTTATGGCTTGAACCAGGCAGATACCTAGTAGCCGAATCCACCATATTGCTTACCAGAGTCAACATAGTTAAGGAAACACCCTACAAGAAATTCGCCGGAGTGGACACGGGCTTCAACACTTTAGTAAGGCCAACAATGTACGGTGCTTACCATCACATAGTTGTAGCAAGCAAGCTCAACAGACCTCCAGCTGAAAAGTATGATGTGGTTGGTCCCATATGCGAGTCCGGGGATGTGCTCGCAAGAGATAGAATGTTGCCCAAAGTCTCTGAAGGAGACATCTTAGCCGTTCTAACCGCAGGCGCCTACGGATATTCAATGAGTTCCCAGTATAATTCCAGACCGAGGGCCGCAGAAATATTGGTAAAAGATGGATACTGCGAACTTATCAGGGAAAGAGAAACCTACGAAGACCTATTAAGGGGGCAGAAGGTAGCCTCATGGTTAAAGGATTAAAATTTTGGAAAATGCATGGGCTTGGAAACGACTACATAGTAATAGACAACACAAGTGAAAAAATAAGAAGCCGAAACATGCCGGAACTTGCAAAGGAATTATGTCAACGAAGGTTTTCAATCGGCGCAGATGGCTTGCTTTTCGCATGCACTTCTAAGGAAGCAGATGTTAAAATGCGAATCTTCAACCCGGATGGAACGGAAGCAGAGATGTGCGGCAACGGAATACGTTGCCTTGCCAAATTCTGTTATGAGAATAACATTGTGAGGAAGAAAAATTTTGCAGTTGAAACTCTAGCAGGAATAAAGAACGTCTGGCTTTCCACAGACGCTGCGGATATGGAGGCTAATGCCGTGAAAGTTGAAGTTGGGGAACCGTCCTTTGACAGAAAAGCAATACCAGCGCATGGAAAGGGCAAATTTGTAAACGAAGAACTTGAAGTAGACGGGAACATTTACAAGGCAACATGCTTATCGGTAGGTAATCCCCACTGCGTAATTTTCACCGAAGACGTTACACAAATTCCATTAGAGCAAATAGGACCAAAAATAGAGAACCACAAGATGTTCCCTAAGAGAGTAAACGTTGAATTCGCCCAAAATATCAGCCCAGAAGAAATTAAAGTCCGCGTTTGGGAAAGAGGAGTAGGCGAAACTCTTGCATGTGGAACAGGAGCGTGTGCAAGCGCAGTTGTAAGCCACATTCTCGGTAAGACAGGAAAAAATGTAAAAGTTAACCTGCTAGGAGGAAGCCTCAAGGTTTATTATGACAAAACCATTTTCATGGAAGGCCCGTCAACTAAAGTCTTTGCAGGAGAACTATTCTAAAACCTTAGGAGGAAAACTGGTGAATTTTGATTTCTCAAAAAGGATTAACCGGTTACCACCATACATTTTCTTCGAAATAGAGAAAACACTTGAAGAAAAAAGACGCTCAGGAGCAGACATAATATCGCTAAGCATAGGAGACCCAGATCTCCCAACCCCACAGTTTATACTAAAAACCTTAAAAGAAGAGATCCTAAAGCCGGAGAACCACGGCTACTCCAACAGCAGAGGAGAACCTGGATTCAGAGAAGCTGTAGCTTCCTGGATGAAAGAACGTTTCAGCGTAAATATCAACCCAGAAAGCGAAGTAACAGCCCTTATAGGATCCAAAGAGGGAATATCCCACCTGGCAAGAGCCTTCCTAAATCCTGGAGACAAAGTTATAATTCCCGATCCAGGGTATCCCGCCTACCTTAACGGGGGAGCCTTACTTAACTATGCAAGGCCTATCTTCATGCCTCTGCGAAAAGAAAACTCATTCCTTCCTGAAATAGACCTCATTGACTCATCCAAAGCTAAAATCATGTTTCTAAACTATCCAAACAACCCCACCGGAGCAGTCATTGAAAAACACTTTTTAAGGGAGGTCGTAGACGCCGCAGTAGAGAACAACACAATCATATGCTACGATAACGCATACTCAGAAATCACTTATGAAAAGTACAAAGCACCAAGCATATTGGAAGTAGATGACGCAAAGGACATCGCAGTGGAACTGCACTCCTTTTCTAAAACCTTCAGCATGGCAGGTGACAGGATAGGATTTGCTGTAGGAAACCGCAAATTGATAGAGGGAATTGTGAAAGTTAAATCTCAAATGGATTCAGGACAACCCAAATATGTGCAGTACGCAGCTGCACACGCCTTGAAAAGCTATGTGAAAGGAGAACCCCCTGAAGAAGTGAAGAAAAATGTGGCCATATACTGGGAAAGAACAAAAACATTGGCCAACAAATTGAAAGAAATAGGGCTGGAATGCAAGATCCCTAAAGGAACATATTACGTATGGTGTTACTGCGGCGGAGATTCCATTAAAATGGCAAGGAAACTTTTAGATGCAGGAGTGGCAGTAACCCCAGGCATCGGTTTCGGAAAACATGGTGAAGGTTTCCTACGATTTTCAGCTACAAGACCTCTAGAAGACATTGAAGAAGCATGTAAACGCCTTGCAAAAATAAGACAGAACTCCGCGTAAACTTGCAAAGTTAAATCCTAAAGTGCACCTAGGTTTTCAACCCCTAGAAATCCTTTTATACATGAAGCCTAAAACTATTTAGGCAGCGTGTATAACATGAGCAGCGGTTGCTTAGAGCCTCAATCTAATAGCTTACTAGCGGCAACCTACTTCTTTAAATACTACTATTATTAAGCAACGCTAAAACGGGGTTTAAATTTCCGTTTTAGTTTTTGGGGGTTTTTATGGAGCATATTGAAAATAAGTCTAAAAGAATTGTGGTCAAATATGGAGGAACCAGCTTAGCTGACAGCGACCGCATACAGATGGCTGTTAAAGCTGTAGCCAAGGAAGTGGCTAAAGGTTCCCGTGTTGCAGTGGTTGTATCTGCCATGGGAAAAACCACAGACCAGCTTTTCCACCTGGTTAAAAATGCGTCCAATGGAAACGTCGAAAGAAAAGAGTTAGACGAGGTTTTAGCTATGGGGGAACGCACCAGCGTCAGAATCTTCGCTGTAGCCTTGAAGGCTAATGGTTTAGAGTCTCGTTATTTTGACCCTTCTACTGACTGCTGGCCAATAATAACTGACGATACGTTCTCAAATGCAAATCCTATTCTGGAAGAGTGCCAGAAGCGAATTCAGCAACATGTCCTCCCTATCTTTGAAAAAGGAGCAGTCCCTGTTATCGCTGGTTTCATTGGAAAAACAGTTGACGGAAGAATAACAACTCTTGGACGAGGAGGAAGCGACACCACAGCCTTTATTCTGGCCAAGTCACTTAACGCGGACGAGGTTGTTTTAGTCACAGACGCAGACGGGATAATGTCTGCAGATCCAAAAATAATTAAAAACCCTAAAAGAATACGCGAGATTGACGTCAACACTTTAGTAGGACTGGCCGATTCAGGAACCAAATTCATACACAGAAAGGCTTTGAAATACAAAGATCCTACGATCAACGCCAGAGTAATCGCCTACTTTCATGGAGATTTAAACCAGGAGGGCACCTTAATCACTGGAGGGATAAACACAGAGTTAGGCGTGGACATAGCAAGCCCGGTTCCAGTTGCCTCAATAACGGTTGTAGGCCAAAGTTTTTCGCAGAAACCCAACTTTGTTAAAGAGTTAACTGAAAAAGTTAAAAACCATTCAACTTTACTCGGTTTATCCTTAGATCATAAATCAATCGTTTTATTTGTCTCGGAAGAAAACAGCTTAGATATGCTTCTAAACGAAACCCATGAAACAATTTTAAAAAACAGTGGGGCAAACGCTATGTCGGTAAGGTGGAACCTAGCTTTCATCAGAATCAGCGGTGTCGGCCTGGAGGAAACGCCTGGACTCATAGGAAGAATATCAGAACCTCTGCGACTCAAAGATGTAAACATATTTGGCATTTTAACCAGCACCTCAAGCATACTCCTTTTTGTAAGTTGGGAAGACAAAGAGAAGACTCTAAGTTTAATTAGAAGCTCATTAGGATTAAATGGAAGGTGAGAAAATGTTGAAGGCAGCTGTTTTAGGCGCTACAGGAATGGTTGGGCAAATTTTCATACGCCTACTAGATGGACATCCATGGTTTGAAACAACAGTCGTGGCAGCATCAGAAAGAAGCAGCGGGCGAACATACTCAAAGGCAGCAAACTGGAAGATGACTACTCCTATCCCGGAGAGCATCGCCGACTTAGAGGTATTAGACGTTACCCCAAGCGCGGTTAGAGACGTAGACATAGTGTTTTCAGCCTTGCCAGCGGAAGTTGCAGGAAAAGTTGAGGAAGAATTTGCAGAGGCTGGATACGTAGTTTTAAGCAACGCTTCAGCCCACAGAATGGAGCCATATGTGCCCTTGTTAAACCCGGAAGTTAACGGAGATCATGCCGAGCTAATTGAGGAACAACGAAAACGAAGGAAATGGAATGGAGCTATAGTTACAAACCCCAACTGCAGCACCGCGGTTTTAACCCTAGCCCTTAAGCCCATTTACAACGAATTTGGCATCGACAAAGTTATTGTTTCAACAATGCAAGCCCTTTCCGGAGCAGGATACCCAGGCGTAGCCTCACTCGACATAGTAGACAATGTCATACCTTTCATCAAAAATGAAGAGGAAAAAATGCAGAGTGAAACGCTGAAAATTCTAGGGTCTCCCTTAAAACCTGCAGACTTCAAAGTTTCTGCCAGCTGTCACAGAGTAGCAACATTAGACGGCCATATAGAAGCTGTTTTCGTGGAAACTAAGCGTGATTCAACACCAGAAAAAATCGCCGAAACAATGGAAGGATTTGTTGGAGAACCGCAAAAGCTCAAACTTCCAAGTGCACCAGCAAAACCAATAGTGGTTCGAAAGGAGGAGGACAGACCGCAGGTTAGACTGGACAGAATGGAAGGCGGCGGGATGAGCGTCGTTGTCGGCAGAGTTAGAAAGGATCCAGCGCTTGGAGGAGTCAAATTCATCGTTTTAGGACACAACACAGTTAGAGGAGCAGCTGGCTGCAGCATTTTGAATGCAGAATACTTGAAGGTCAAAAAGTACCTATAAACGGAGGGAAATAACTTAAAAACCAAATCAAAAGAGTCGTTTTCTGTTTGTAAAGAAAACTAGGTTCGTGGCGAATTTTTATGAAAGAACTCTGGTTAAAATTGGACAAAAATGCTTCAAAAAACATAAAGGAGAACTTGCTGGATCTTGCTGCGCGTGCCTGTGAAGTTCTGTATGTTGACGAGGAAATTATAGAAGAGGCCAAAAGAGTTGGAGTTAAAATTGCAACATCTTCAGGTGAATGTGAAGTTCAGGTGTTAGAGGTTTTTGACGGTGAAAAAATTTCAGAGTTAAAGAGCGCCGGCAGAACTGTAGCTGTGAAGGTGCCGGTGAGAGGAAAAGAAGATGAGGAAAAAGCAGTTGAAGCGGCAAATTTCCAAGCAGACTACATAATCGTTCAATGTCTTAATTGGAAAATTATACCCTTAGAAAACCTGATAGCAAAAGTCCGTGGGAAAACCAAAATACTAGTTGAAGTCTCATCTGCGGAAGATGCAAAAATAGCCCTTGAAACTTTGGAGTTAGGAGTTGACGGAGTTGTTTTAAGAACTTTAGACCCAAGAGAACTTGTCAAAGTCGCTTTTCTCGCCAAAAAACAAATCCCTAAAGTTCCAATAGTGCCGGTGAAAGTGGTAGAGGTAAAACCCATTGGAACAGGTGCAAGGGTATGCGTGGACACCTGCGATTTAATGAAGAAGGGCGAAGGCCTCCTTTTAGGATGCCAGTCTGCTTGCTTATTCCTCGTCGAAGCAGAAGTCCATGAAAACCCATTTGTACAACCCCGGCCTTTCCGAGTTAACGCAGGCCCGGTCTCGCTCTATGCCCTATGTTCCCTAGAAAAGACAAGATATCTTTCAGAGCTTAAAGCCGGAGACGAAGTTATAATAGTCAACAGGAATGGAAACGCTAGGACAACGAACATTGGAAGAGTTAAAATTGAATGGAGACCTCTAATCCTCATCGAAGCAGAATACCAAGGGAAAAAGTTTAAGACCATAGTTCAAAATGCGGAAACCATTAGACTTGTCACAGAGAAAAACTCAATACCAGTAACTCAGTTAAAAACCGGAGATGAAGTTTTAGCATATATATCCGAAGGGGGAAGACATTTTGGAACACTTGTTAAAGAAGAAATGGTGGTTGAACTTTGACTGTGAAAATCTGCGTCTCCATTCTCCCTTCACGCATTAAAGAAGCAGTTGAACTTATAACTAAAGCGGAAAAATACAAACCAGATTTTATTGAAGTCAGGTTGGATCTCTTAAAAGAAGACAATAGCCTCGGCGAAATTGCAGAACACGCTGACGTCCCCCTTATTGCTGCAAACAGAGCTCAAAATTGCGGAGGAAAATTTTCAGGAGACGAAAATCAAAGACTAAGAATAATACTTAATGCTGCCCGAAACGGTTTTGAATATGCAGACATCGAACTTTCATCTCAGAAGCTGAAGGACACAGTTACCGAATTACGTCAAGTGAACGTGAAACCAATAATTTCTTTCCATGACTTCAACGAAACACCATCCACGCCGAAACTACGACAAATTCTTAAGAAAGAAATAGCTGAAGGCGCAGAAATTTGCAAAATTGTCACAAAGGCCACAAAAATAGGAGACAACTTGACCGTACTAAACTTTTTACTGGATTCCAGCAAAAACGCTAAACTGGTATGCTTCGCCATGGGCCCTCTTGGAAAACCCTCCAGACTTTTATCTCCACTTTTTGGGGGATTCTTCACAATAGCATCCCTAGAAACTAGCAGAGAAACAGCATCGGGGCAGGTGACAATTAAAGATTTGAGAACAGCCTACCAAGCCTTAGGAGTTATCTAAATGGAAATCTCTGCAAAAACAAAAGTTTTCGGTGTTATAGGCGACCCTGTGGAGCACTCGCTCAGTCCCACAATACATAACGCAGCCTTCAAGCACTTGGGACTCAATGCGGTTTATGTGGCTTTCAGGGTTAGACGTGAAAATTTGGTCGAAGCTGTGGAGGGAACAAGGAGCTTAGAAATTAAAGGATTAAATGTGACAATGCCTCACAAAAGCGCCATAATTGAGTATCTTGACGAAATTGATCCGATAGCAGAATTTGTCGGATCAGTTAACACTTTGTTAAATTCTGATGGAAAACTTTTAGGCTACAACACAGACGGCATCGGAGCACTAAAAGCCTTAAAGGAAAACCACGTAGATTTAAACGGCAAAAAACTTTTACTTCTCGGGGCAGGAGGAGCCGCTAAAGCCATAGCTTTCCAGTTAGCGCCAGAAGTAGAAGAGCTCAGAATCCTAAACAGAAATGGAGAAAAAGCAAAGCAGCTGACAAACCTAATCAAAGGAAGATTCAACAAAGAGGTTTTAAGCAGCCAGCTTTCGCCAAAAATGATGAAAAAGTGGTTACACGGTGCAGATATACTTGTAAACGCCACCTGTGTAGGTATGCGTCCTAAAGCTCATCAGACGCTGATTAAACGTGAATGGCTGAAGCCGGAAATAACCGTTATGGATATTGTGTACGATCCTGTGGAAACAACCCTAATAAAAGATGCAAAATCGGCTGGAGCCAAAGTAATCTACGGAACCGACATGCTACTTTTCCAAGGAGCCACTTCTTTTGAAATTTGGTGGGGCCAACCAGCTCCCATAAATGCTATGAGAGAAGCACTCTTGGGAAAACTCCTCAGTAGGTGATCATCTTTGACGGTAGGAGCCACAGCCATAAGCTATGGGGCAGCAACAATAGTTAACGCAATAGCAACAGGTAAAGGAGCAGCATTCGGGGTAGATCTGTGGACAAAGGCTGAAGTTAAGTTAACCGGTAACCCCAGCGTAATAGAAGGCAAAATTGCCTCAGATCCTTCTGAAAGCACGGTGCTTATTGAAAAAACCGTAAAAAGAGTGTTTGAATACTTTGGTGTTGAAGGATTTTTTGGAGCTGAGGTTGAAACATGGTCAAACATCCCAATCGCTAGAGGGCTAAAGAGCAGCAGCGCCGCGGCTAACGCCATAGCCTTGGCGACCCTGGCTGCTTTAAAAAAGGAATTGGATGACCTAACAGTAGTAAACCTCGGGGTCGATGCAGCTCTGGATGCAAAAGTGACCATAACAGGCGCTTTTGATGATGCTTGCGCTTCCTACTTCGGTGGAATTGTAATAACGGACAACCTTAAAAGGAGAATTATTGAAAGGGTTGAGGCACCCGAAGACTTGGCGATTTTATTTTACATTCCAGATAAGAAGGCCTATACAATAGACTCAGATATTTCAAGAATTAAAATCGTGGCTCCGCTGGTTGAAATAGCCTACGGGGAAGCTTTGAAACGGAACTTTTGGCGAGCATTAACACTCAATGGACTAATTTATTC